>Ga0226835_1000033_pt1:202500-325321 | contig 325321 bp, 289 predicted proteins | sample LAC_MetaG_1_FD_163627 | JGI IMG/M metagenome (GOLD analysis project Ga0226835, IMG submission 163627) | Anaerobic ammonium oxidizing microbial communities from anammox membrane bioreactor (MBR) in UC Berkley, California, United States -... | ecosystem: Engineered > Bioreactor >... | reverse complement strand
AACCAATTTTATACCTATAAACGAAATTTCCCTTTTTGATTCCTCACAACAAATCGGGTATGTTTATAATCTCATTGACACAGTATCAAACTACACCTGGCTCGGCGATCTTAATTTCTCAAACGAATTAAAAAACATTTTAACAACAGCAAAAACCAATTTACAAAACGGGGATTCACTCGCTTGCAGAGTTCAGGTAAAAGCTTTTCAGGATTTAGTGGATAATGTTTATAAGGACTCACTAAATACAGATCAGCGTTTTGTAACAATTGAGGGCTGGAAATTTCTCTACTGGAATGCTCAATATATTTTAGACAGGTTACCAAAACCTTAAGCACTTTTAATAAAATAGTAAATTCGATTTAGAGTACTTAGCTTAAATCTGCATTAAAAACATTTCCAGCAAGAGTTTAATAGATGAGCAAAAAATTGATTAATCAGTTAACATCAGTTTAATCTGTTCAATCCGTGTTCCAGTCAGCGAAAGCTGCAAGGGGTTACGGGATCAAGAAAAACAAACGCAGTGGTTCTCATTGGAACAAGATTTCTTCTTTACACAAAGCGTTTCATAGAAGATAACAATGCAGCAATACTACAATGGAACAATTATTACTTAACTACCAGCAAATAAAATCATTAAAAACAGCTGTTGATAAAAGGGAAAAATAATTTTAGGTTATCAGCGGGAATAAAAACCTCCAAGCACTGCGGATAAAATTCCAAAGAAAAAAGAACAGTCAGCTTAAAACAGTGGAGTAAAACTTTATGATAAAAAGTTTAGAAAAAAAATCACTTAACAAGCACACAAAAAGCAATAGCTTTCGTTTCTCGTTTCTCGCAATTTCCGTTTTTCTTCTTTCGTTATCCGTTAATGCACAAATAAAAATAAAAGAAAGAGTGGAAAATAAATACTAAAATTCCAAAGGATAGAGAAGAAGTTGATTATTCAACTGGTAAAGAGGTAAAAACTAATTATCAATATGGTATTTATACTTGGCGTAGATATCAAGAAATAATTAATCCTTAAGGTTAGAAAAATGAAAACAATTATTTTTGCTTTTACAATCGTAATATTTATCACAACAACAATTTTTTCCCAACCATTTATTTTAAATATTCGCCCAGATAGAGATACTTTAGATTATCATCAGATTTCCGAATCTGTAAGAGTATATAATATTACGGCTGAATATTTACAAAGGATAGACCTGACTACAAATGAAACAATTGATGTTTTCAAAGATGATGAAATGATTTATAATGTATTTTACCTTATTAAGGATTCACTTGCATTAATTGCTCAAGCAACAACCTGGTCCATTTACGATATTTATAATAATATTATCGTTAAAACTTTTTCAGCACCGTATGATTGCATGATTGATGCAGTTTTAATAAATAATTCAATTTATGGTTTCTCATGTGATGATACTGAGTACGGTGATTTTAAAACCAAAATTTTTTTGTTGGATTTACAAGGTAATGGTCCAATAGCTCTTTGTAAAATCCCATTTTATGGATTTGATTTAGGAATTAATTGTTCAACAAATGGAGATATACATTTTCAAATTGAAGATACTAACTATGTTCCACTTCGAGATGATTTGACAATACTAGTTTCATTTTCAACTTTGAATAATCAGATTGTCAATCAAATGAATCTTTCAGAACTAGGTCGTACGGGAGCGAATGGATATATTTTATACAAAGGTAAAAAAGGGGTGGGAATTATTTTATCTTATTACAATTCTAACAGCGTGGAGAGTTATTTCACAATTTATAATTTCAATAATGGAAGTGCCTCAAATTTTATATATCACATGGGGAATGCTGAGCCGACTAATACTATTGACAATAAATATCTGATTTTATCAGAAACTGCATATAGTGCTGGGGTGGAATACAATAAGGGAAATATTTTTATTTATGATATTAATACTACTAATCTAGTTAAAACCATTAATCTTCCACCTTGGGGTAATCTCTATACTTTTGAAAACTTTCCAAACAATATCTACTATGTAAAGGATATTGAGTTACTTGAAAGACAAATCTACATTCTTAAACTGGACTCAATTTTTAACAAGTTAGAATTAACAAGTTTGAACCCTGATAGAGTAAATATCAATTCATCTGGGTTTATATTAACCGTTAATGGAAAAGGATTTGATTCGGTTTCAACAGTTTATTTTAACGGACAACCAAGGGCAACAACATTTGTATCCGATAGTGTGATAACTGCTGAGATATTATCTTCAGATGTAACAGCAGTTGGTTCTTTTCCGGTTTGGGTAACAGATAGATATTCGATTTCTGATACTCTGCTGTTTACAGTTAATCAATCTGTAAATCCAAGCCTTGTTGTTAGTTTAAAAAACAGTCTTGGCAATCAAATACCAGCAAGCAATGTAATGTATTATGAGTCCGCCGCAGGCGGATGGAAAGATGCAGTAAACAACGGCGACGGAACGTTTACGGTTATAACAACTAAACCAACAGTTAGTGTAAGAATGTTTTATGAAGGAGCAAACCAAACAGTAAATAACGTACCGGCACAAAATAACACATATACTTTTCAAACAGTCAATGCTTCTGTTCAATTAAAAAATAGTTCCGGTAATTTGATTGATCAAGGAACAGTTCAATATTACGCAGGATCGTGGAGAACTTTTGGCACAACTGTAAACGGAGTTGCAAACAAAGAACTACTTCCAATCAATTACAGCTTTAGAATGATTTATGAATATGTTCCGCTTGACAAACAGCAGGATATAAGCACAAACAGCACTGTAACTTTCTCAACAGTATTGTGCACAGTAAAAGTAACAAAAGCAAATGGACAGCCATTATCAGGTGCAAGCACAAAATATTATTCGGGTGCGTGGAGAGATATTGGTTTGACAAATGCAAACGGAGAAGCAGCAAAAGAGCTGCTTCCAAAGAGCTTAAATTTCAGAGCAGCATCAGGAAATGTAAGTAAGGATAAACAGCAGGATATCGGAGTAAATAATTTAGTGGAGATTCAGTTACCGTAATAATTAGTAATTAAGAATTAATAAGTAAGAATTGAAACACATTGATTACACCTAACTGCACAGATAGAAAAGATCAGTTTAATCTGTTCAATCCGTGTTCCAATCAGCAAAAGCTGCAAGGGGTTACAGCATTACAAGATATCGGTAAATAAGAGTATAATTAGCAGGTAAATATTTTCAAATAATAATTATCCTTTATTCAAATTCTCAGGAATCAATGTTTTTGTTTTGCACAAAAGTTGAGAAAGACTGGATATGAGAATAGCCGGTAAAATAAACTATCCAACACAGCAGCAAAAACCACTCAAAGAAAACACAGCAGCTTATTGTTTTATTGGAGAGATTGATTTACAAAAAACAAGCGATGGTATTCTGGTGGTGGGGGATGAGTGTGATTCTTACGGTTGCCCCTCTATACTTATTTTTCCACCGCTTAAAATTAAAACAAAACCCATTTATGAAAATGTTGTAAAAGGACTTAATCTCTGTTATGAAAATTCTGCTGGGGTAACGGTTATCCCATTTGATGGTAAATTTGTTTCTCCGGCATACAGTTCTCTAATATATGATAGAGATTTTTTCGTTCAATACGAGGTAGATGCATGTTTTAATAAGCTAGCTAATAATGGAAATGGTGGATGGCAGTTCTTAATTTCTTCTGAGGGTGAAGATCATACAATAAAATTAAACGTTTACGTTGCTCTGTGTTTGGATCAGATTAGCTTAACAAAAATTACCAGTAAGCTTCAACTGGAAACAATCCCTAAAGATTATGTTTGTGCAGCATTAATTGATTTTGAGAATGCGAGACCCTATCCTTTTCTAGATTCTAAACTCCCATTGCCCAAGTTTTATCATCTCGTTGATAAGACAATTATTCATGAACACGTACACAAAAAGTTTTTTGAAATAGATATCAAAACAGTTCTAGATCATAAAAAGATCTTTAATGGTAAACTATTAACTTATGCACAACATTTTAAGTATAACCCAAATTGTGGAAATAATTTTACAAATTTAATTTCTGCAATCAATGAAGGGAAAAATTATTATCGAAATTTATTTAAAATGTTTGCGAAGGACTTAGAAAAAGAAAATAACAAGAGAACATCAGATTTTCGAAAAAATGAAAATTATACGCAATGGAACTCGCTTGTTCAAGAAACAATTACTGAATATCAAAAAGCACTTATTAAGATATGGAAGGACAAGAACCTTCCTCCAAATGAATCACCACTAACAAACTGTAAGTACACATTTAAGGATAAATGGAAAGCATTTTACAAGTGGAAAAATACTTTTGAAGATTAAAAGGAATTATAAAATGAAAAATATAATGATTTATCTGATTGTAATATTAATAATCGACAGTTATCAGAACACATATTCACAAAACAAAGAATTACTTACGGAAAAAGCTTTAATAATGCTGAATGATTCAAGTTTAACTATTCAACAAGGGGCTTTATTTAATATTATTGGATATGATCTAATCGATACTAGAGACTATTTGGAAGAAAACTTCTGGGATATTGCAAGAAGTAACCAATCACTTGCTTTAAGGGTATTATTGCACCTAAATTCAAATTTAACAAATAATTATGCATATCGATTAATTGATACCCTTGAACAGAATCCATACGACCAATCAAAGTATTTTGAAGCATATCAAAGTGGGCCTTTTGTACCAGAGGAACTAGTTGAGATTGCCGATGTTCTTTTTAGTTTTGGGGATTTTTCCAAGGAAAACTATGTTTTTGAACTTGCTCAAGTTTATAGCATAAATGAATTTAGTAGTAAGTTCATTAAACCGTTATCAAAAATGGCAAAAAACTCTCCAACAAATTCTGCGATTGCAAAAGATTTGCTTATAAATATCATTTATAATGCAGAGGATGAGTACTACAGAAATGATGCAGTAATTAATTTGGAAGCAGCGATTGGTAGTGAAATCGTTCCTGTATTGATTCAGGCTTATCAAGTAGATAGCTCAAGCACAAATCGTTTTTATTTGCTTAATGAGTATTTAAGTAAGTATCATGATGAGTTTAATGCAGATAGCTTATTGAAAGCATTTTTATTAATAGAGAATGATAAAGAAATAAGACTTCACATTTCGAAAATATTACTTTACGGATTAGGAAGTATTTCAAACTATCTGTTTGTTAAAGAATATTTAAATGATGAAACGGATGAAGCTATAAGAGCTATTATGGAATTCGAGATTGAGGAAGGGGTTCCTGCGTTATTTAATGATAATAGTACCATCCGCGTTTGTATTGATACTGTGATTTCAATAACTAATCAGGTATTTATTCTTAGTTGGCTCGGCGATTTAACATTATCAAACGATCTAAAAAACATTTTAACAACAGCAAAAATAGATTTACAAAACGGAGATTCACTCGCTTGCAGAGTTCAGGTAAAAGCATTCCAGGATTTAGTGGATAATGTTTATAAGGACTCACTAAATACAGATCAGCGTTTTGTAACAATTGAGGGCTGGAAATTTCTCTACTGGAATGCTCAATATATTTTAGACAGGTTACCAAAACCTTAAGCACTTTTAATAAAATAGTAAATTCGATTTAGAGTACTTAGCTTAAATCTGCATTAAAAACATTTCCAGCAAGAGTTTAATAGATTGGCAAAAAATTGATTAATCAGTTAACATCAGTTTAATCTGTTCAATCCGTGTTCTAGTCAGCGAAAGCTGCAGGGGGTTACAGCATTACAAGATATCGGTAAATAAGAGTATAATTATCAGGTAAATATTTTCAAATAAAAATTATCCTTTATTCAAATTCTCAGGAATCAATGTTTTTGTTTTGCACAAAAGTTGAGAAAGACTGGATATGAGAATAGCCGGTAAAATAAACTATCCAACACAGCAGCAAAAACCACTTAAAGAAAACACAGCAGCTTATTGTTTTATTGGAGAGATTTATTGGAATTATAGAGATGATGCTATTTTAGTTGTGGGGGATGAGTGCGATGAGGAGATTCTGGTTTGTAATAATCCACAACCGCAAACATTCAATCCCTTGTGGATTGAAAAATATAAAAACTTTAGTTATTTCTACCCTGAACCTAGTAATCCAAACGCGCCAAATTATATAGTTGCAGGTTGCCAACTTAAAAGAAATAATAATGTACAGGGGATTACATTTATTATTCCAGGAATGTATTTAGGGAAAGAATTTGGACAAAATTATGATTGGACACCTTCTTCAAGTGCGATAATTAATTTGTGTTTAAATGAGATAGAGCAAAGATGGATTATCAAATTTGAAGAATTACGAATTCCAATTTTTTCGTCAGCTTGTTTTGAGGGCTATATCGATTTAGGTGATGGAATAGATACAACTATTCTAAACTCAGAAATACAAAGTAAGAGTGATTATGCTATATTATTAAGCGATCTAGACTATTGGGAAAAAGGATCCTATTCCCAACCAGGTAAAAAATCACATAAGTACGCATTCGAAAGTGGAATACTAAAACATGAGAATAAACACTTTCAGATTGATTCAGTTTATGTAGTAAATACTTTTAACAAGTTCTTTTTAGACTTGTTTAATAGTTGGATTCTTGACAAATCTCAATATTCTTGCCCTGAAGACGCTCTTAGTTCGAAAGAGGAATCTATTAGAGTATTTACATCAAATGAAATATCAAATTGTTTCCTCAGATATGACAATTTAAAAGATTGGGAAAAGAAAAATGAGGAATTGGATTGTGATCAGTATGTTCGACCAGAATATAAAATCATTAGAAATAGAATTCAAAATTGGGCAACAAATAAATCTTGGTAAAAAAGAGGTTTTTATGAAATCGCACTTAAAATTTTTCCTGATTGCTTGTTTATTAATTCTAAGTAAGGCAAATGCACAATCATTATGGGAAATGGAAGTCAGCACTTATCATATTGTAGGTGTTAGGGGCGATACTTCTGCAGCAAATCTGTACAATATTCTTCAGGCTGATAGTCTAAAATATACTACAGAGTTTAACTGTGCAGCCATACTGTTAGCTATTTATGAAGGGCAAACAGCAAAAGATTTTATACTGGAAAGGATTGCCTTTTGGGGAGATAAAAATGATCAGTTTTTCAATTGGAATAATTATTTTGATTATCAGAGAATTAAGGGATATTTAGGCGAGTCATCGGCTATATTAGGTATGGATTCAATAGTTTTGTATTCAAGTAACCTATCATTACAAATTAATGCCATAAGTTATTTGATTGAAGTTGGACAATTAAATTATTTTGATTTGGCAAAGGGAATTTTTAATAATCAACAGGATACAAACGTTGGTATTAGTCTATTAAGCCAATATGGACTTGATCCAAGATTTAGGGAAGAAGTAATAAATCATCTATCTGGTGTTGTAAGAGACTCTTCTGATTCTTATAAAGTAATTTCTGCTGCAAGAAATTTAGCTGAACTGGATAAAAATTATACAATTGAATTATTAGAACAAAGATTCTTTGAGTCTGATGGTTTTACACGTTATAACTTTTTTAAAGAACTAGATGTTCTAGATCCACAGCACCAGATGGAAAGAAGCATTTGGGTAATTCCTCTAGAACTCGACGATGATTTACGGTCAGATTATATTCCATATCTATTTGAAGGGGACATAGACTTTTCAATAAGGGGTTATTTATCACCGATGTGGATAAATTTTATTAAGAATTGGTTTTATGTCGAAACTAATGATGTAGCTTTATTTCATATACGTTCTAGTTTAGAAGATTTTCAACCAGCAAGACCGGATTCTACAACGCCAATCAGTGATATGATAGACTCATTATTGTTTATAGTTGATACCGTAAAATCATATTTCTGGCTCGGCGATCTTAATTTCTCAAACGAATTAAAAAACATTTTAACAACAGCAAAAACAAATTTACAAAACGGAGACTCACTTGCTTGCAGAGTGCAGGTAAAAGCATTTCAGGAATTAGTGGATAATGTTTACAGAGACTCACTTAACTCAGATGCACGTTTTGTAACAATTGAGGGCTGGAAATTTCTCTACTGGAATGCTCAGTATATTTTAGACAGGTTACCAAAACCTTAAGCACATTTAATAAAATAGTAAATTTGATTTAGAGTACTTAGCTTAAATCTGCATTAAAATTATTTCCAGCAAGAGTTTAATAGATTAACAGAAAATTGATTAATCAGTTAACATCAGTTTAATCTGTTCAATCCGTGTTCCAATCAGCAAAAGCTGCAGGGGGTTACGGCATTAAGAGTAATAAGAAATTTAACGAGATATAATTTCATCTCTTACCATGAAGACATTACACGAAAAGGGGACAAAAAATCGCTCACAGATTAGACAATAATCAGGTGTTATATCATTTAATAAAGATGATTATAAACCAATAAACGATGGTAAGAATGAAAAGACCCCAGAAAGGAATACTGTTTATCCATTTAAAAAATCCAACTCCAATCCCAATTACAAGTCCAATAATAAGATTATCAATTGCATATCCATAAAGTAAACCAACTAATATTCCTAAAGCCAAATCAATTACTTTTAATTGGACTTTTTTTTGAGCTATAATCTGTTCTCTGGTTTGAACCATAACTTTCTTAAAAGTTGCTGGTTATACTTACCAAAAATTTCTGATGAATTCAATTTAAAAGTAAAACAACCTTAAAATTTAGTAACAGGTATTTAGATAATTATTTAATATTTTAGAACTAAAGATTCATTACTAAAAGGAAAAACTTGTTTTTAAAGGACCATAACAAAACAGCAATGATCTATAAGGATCAAAAGGTTGATTACAACGAATTAATAAAAAAAATCAACTCTTATTCAGCACTTCTTCCAGATAAAAATTTAACTAAGGCAGCAATATTTTCTGAAAACAGATTTGAATGGGTCTATGCATTTTATTCTGCCTGGATGAAAAAAGCTGTTGCAGTACCGATTGATTTTATGTCATCGTCTGATGACGTTGCATTTATTTTAAATGATTGCAGACCTGAAGTTATTTTTTACTCGGATGGTACAAAGGAAGTCCTTGAAAAATCTATCAGTGAATTGAATTATGAAATTGAGAAAATAAATCTTGATGATATTAGAATTAATGAAGTGATATCTTTTTCAAATTTGCCGGAACCTGATCCTAACGATACGGCAGTAATTATTTACACTTCGGGTACAACCGGTTCACCGAAAGGTGTAATGCTTTCTTATGATAACCTCCTCGCAAATATTGAAGCTGTTACAACTGATGTTAATATTTACAGAAGCGATGACAGATTATTAGTCCTTTTACCTCTTCATCATATCTTTCCTTTGATGGGAACAATGATAATTCCCCTGGGTGTTGGAGGCACTATTATTTTTTCTCCGTCAATGTCTTCGGAAGATATTATGGCAACTCTGCAGCAAGGCATTACAATAATTATCGGTGTACCTCGTTTATACAATCTTATCCGTAAAGGGATAAGAGATAAAATCGATAAGAGCGGAATAGCAAAACTTTTATTCAAAATTGCACAAAAGAAAAACTCATTAGCATTTTCAAGAAAGATATTCGGTTCAGTACAAAAGAAGTTCGGAGGCAGAATTAAATATCTTGTTAGCGGCGGTGCTGCGTTAGATAAAGATGTTGCAAAGGACTATCTGACACTTGGATTCGAAATACTTGAAGGCTTTGGAATGACAGAGTGTGCACCTATGATAACTTTTACAAGACCAGGAAAAGTTTTGCCTGGCTCTGCCGGACAACCGTTAAAAACTAATGAAGTAAAAATTATTGAAGGCGAAATAGTAACCCGCGGCAGAAATGTTATGCAAGGTTATTATAACCGTCCTGAGGAAACATCTGCAATATTAAAAAACGGATGGCTATATACCGGAGACCTTGGATATCTGAATGATGATAATAGAATATTTATCACAGGCAGAAAGAAAGAAATAATAGTTCTATCCAACGGAAAAAATATTAATCCCGAAGAGATCGAAGATAAAATATTAAATATGAGTGAAGTAATTACCGAGATTGGTGTCTTTGAAAAATCTGATTTACTTCACGCTGTTATTTATCCTGATTATCAAAAGGCAAAGCAGCTTGGAGTTGAAAATGTTGGTGAGATGATTAAATGGGAAGTTATTGATAAATATAATCAGTCAGTTACACCATATAAAAAGGTGATGAAATTCAGTTTGATTAAAGAACCATTACCTCGAACCAGATTGCTGAAGCTAAAAAGATTTTTATTACCCCAGCTTGAACAGGTTTCTGAAGAAAAAATTAAGAATATAAGTGAACCAACATTTCAGGAATACATTTTAATTAAGGAATTTTTGCAGCAGCAGAAGGAAATAAAAGTCAATCCCTCAGATCATTTGGAGATAGACCTTGGATTGGATTCATTGGATAAAGTTAATCTTGGTGTTTACCTTGAATCTAACTTCGGGATAAAATATACGGAGTCTGAACTGGTAGGGTTTTCTAATGTTGTTAAGCTTGCTGAAAATGTAAAAGATAAAAAAACAAAACTTAGCATCGAAGCAATTGATTGGGGCAAAATATTTAAAGAACATTTTAATCTTGATCTGCCTAAAAGCTGGTTTACTCATAATGCAATGAAAAACAGTGCAAAGGTATTTCTTAAATTGTATTTCAGATTAAAGGGCGAAGGTTTGGAAAATATTCCCGAAGGTCCATTTATTCTTGCACCAAATCATCAAAGCTTTTTTGACGGGCTGTTTGTTGCTGTTTTTCTTAAAAATAAATTGTTAAAGCAGACTTATTTTTATGCAAAAGAAAAACATGTAAAGAATAAACTTCTGAAGTTTATTGCAAATAAACATAATGTTATCGTTATGGATCTTAATGATCTTAAAACTTCATTGCAAAAACTTGCTGAGGTGTTAAAGCGAGGAAAAAATATTATCATCTTTCCGGAAGGAACAAGAACGATCAGCGGAGATATAGGTGATTTTAAAAAAACATTTGCTATTCTTAGCCGGGAACTAAACGTGCCTGTTGTTCCTGTAGTAATAAAAGGTGCTTATGATGCCTTGCCAAGAGGTACACATTTCCCGAAACCATGGAAGAAGATTAATGTCAGGTTTCTAAAACCTGTTAAACCTGAAAATCATACTTATGAATCATTAAAAGATATTGTAAAAGCAAAAGTAACTGAACAATTAAATAAAAAATAAATTGTCAAATGAAAAAAATAGGCTTAATACTTACACTGATTATTATTTTGCCTATAGCTTTTTTATTATATAATGAGTTTGAAAAGCTGAGTAAAGATGAGAAAGTGCTTGAAGAAATTTACAACAATCAGCTTCAGGCGATACTCTTTTCGGTTAATCAGTATTCCGAAGATGTTGTTAGAGCAGCTGTAAATGATATTATATCCGGCATTGAATCAGTTAAGGATCAGAAATCTGAAAATGACATTCTTAATTCAAATGTAAATAATAATCGTAAGTTTAGTTTTATTTTTATTGCTGATAGTCTGGAGGATAATCATTTAAAATTCTTTTTTAGAAATGATTTTAAGATCTCAAATCCCGATTCATCTGATTTATCTTTTAACAGGGTGCTGCTTCGGCACAAAGATCAAATACACAAATTGTATGACTATCGTAACCAGGGCTACAGAAAAATTGAACCGATTGATTCAGACAGCTCTGCTGATCAGGCTCTATTAATTTTTGCTGGAACAAATAAACATCCCGGCAGAATTTATGGCGTTGTGATAAATCCAAAGGAGTTTATTACTGAAATACTTTCTCCGCGTTTACAGGAAGTTGCTAAAAATGAATTCATTATTTCTGTTATCAATCCCGTAACAGGTTATCAGTACAATTCAACAAAAGATTTTGATAAGAAACCAATTCAGGCTCAGAAACCCTTGTGGATTTTTCCGGATTATAATCTTGGAATTTCACTTGTTGGAAAATCAGTACAAGATCTTGTGCAGGAACGGGCAGAAGATAGTTTTATTCTAATCGGAATATTATTTATTGTTTTGATTGCTGCTGTTTGGTTTGTTTACAGTGCAGTAAATAAGGAACTTGAACTAGCTAAAGCAAAAGCCGATTTTGTTTCAAATGTTTCTCACGAATTAAGAACTCCGCTTTCTTTAATCAGCATGTTTGCAGAAACTCTTGAGATGGATCGTGTTAAAACCGAAGAAAAGAAAAAGGAATATTATTCAATAATAAGTCGTGAATCTAACCGTTTAGTGAAAATTGTTAATTCAATTCTTAACTTCTCTAAAATGGAAGCAGGTAAACGTAAGTTTAACTTTGCTGAAGAAGATCTGAATGAAATTGTCATTCAGATTTATCAGAATTACAGCTATCATCTTTATAATAAAGGATTTGATTTTGAATATGAACCAGGTATCAATATTCCAAAAGTGATGGCTGATCGTGAAGCAGTCTCAGAAGCTGTTGTTAATCTTATTGATAATTCAGTTAAGTACAGCACAGAGAATAAATTTATTAAAATTACAATCGGCAGCGAGGATCGTTTTGTATTTATTGAAATTTCTGATAAAGGTATCGGGATATCAGAAAAAGATCAGGGAAAAGTTTTTGATAAATTTTATCGTGTTACTTCCGGGCTAATCCATACTACAAAGGGCACAGGTCTTGGGCTTACACTTGTTAAACAAATTATGGATGCGCATAAGGGAAGGATTATTCTTAAAAGTAAATCAGGTGAAGGAAGCAGCTTTAAATTAATGTTTCCTTCAGGTTCTTAATCAGATATCGGAGATAAAGATGCCTAAAATATTAATTGTTGATGACGAACAAAATATGAGAACCGGTTTAAAAGATAATCTGGAATTTGAAGGTTATGATGTTGAAACTGCTAATGACGGCGATGAAGGATTAAAAAAAATTTTAGCGGATAATTATAATCTTATCATTCTTGATGTAATGATGCCCAAGAAATCCGGTTTTGATGTGTGTAAAGAAGCACGTAAAAATGGAATCAAAACCCCGATTATTTTACTTACTGCTAAAGGCGAGGAAATTGACAAAGTGGTTGGGCTTGAAATTGGGGCTGATGACTATGTTACCAAGCCTTTCAGCTTAAGAGAGCTGCTTGCAAGGGTAAAAGCAATTCTACGGAGAAGTGACAGTCTGATAATGGATAATGAACAACGCGAAATTAAAATCGGAAAGCTTACTATAGATTTTAACAGCTATAAGGCAGTATTTAAAAATAAAGATGTGGCAATGTCTCACAAGGAATTTGAAATTTTACGATATCTGTGGAAACACCGTAACTTAACAGTGAGCAGGGATAACTTGCTTACTGAAATATGGGGTTATGACGAAACCCCAACTACAAGAACAGTAGATAATTTTATTTTAAAACTTAGACAAAAAATTGAAATTGATCCGAATCATCCGCAGGTAATATTAACTGTTCACGGAATCGGATATAAGCTGATATTATAAAAATGTTCGATGTTAAATGTTCAATTGGTAAATCTCAATTGTTCATTGTTAATTATTCATTTTTAATTCTGCACTCTAAATTATCATGACATTTCTTTACATCTCTTTACTTTGAAATGACACCGGTTACAATTCCTTAAAGTAGTTTTGAACCAGAAGCTTGGATGTTTTTTATCAATTTATTTTAAGGAGATTCAAAATGAAAATGAGATTATTTGCAGCAAAAAATTACTCAACCATGATTGTTTTAATATTATTCACTTTGATGATTTCTACAACAATGGCTCAAAATCATAAAGTTAATGATTTGTCTAATCACAAATATGCAAAGCAGAATTTAATTACTGCAATTCATTCCCAAAATACCGGAGTAAGGGAAAGCGCTGTTTATCTGGCAGGTAAATACAGATTTATTGATCTTGAAGATGAACTGATAAATCAATTGAAGGTTGAAAGTAATCCTGATGTAAAAATACTGATAGGTTTGGCACTTTTCAGAATGAATAGTGAAAAGGGAATGACTGAATTAAAAGCAGTTTCCATTTATGATAAAAGTTTAAAAGTAAAACAGATGAGCCGGGCAATATGTAAAGACTACTTTGAAAATAATTCTGATAAAAAAGTAACTGCTCAGTGATGGCAGTTACTTTTCATTTTTTAATCGTGCAGCAGTCTGTTCAACTTCTTTCCACACTCTAAGTAAATTACCGCCAAGGACTTTTGCAATTTCATTTTCAGTGTAATCTCTCAGCAGAAGTTCATAAACAAGGTTGGGATATTTTGAAACATCTTCTAACCCGACCGCAAGCATACCGCCTGTACCGTTAAAATCAGAACCAAGCCCAACATAATCAATCCCGACTAAATTTTTAACATGATCAATATGATCCGCAACATCTTTTACAGTTGCTGGCGGAAGAGGATTGTCTTTCCAGTATTGTTCCTCGTATTTCCAGGCTAACTCAGAATTAGAATCAATTCTATTTTCTCTCAAATACTTTTTAATATTTTCCTCTCCCGTTGTGTAAGCCTGATATGTATCGTTTTTTAGAAAAAAATTTGCAAAAGCCAATTGAATGACTCCTCCGTTTTCAGCAAGTATTTTTATCATATCATCATTCATATTTCTTTCGTAACCGGGTGTAAAAAATCTGCAGCAGGAATGTGATGCAATAACCGGAGCTTTACTTAATTTTATCACATCGTAAAAAGTGCTGTCGCTTACGTGTGAAATATCAACCATCATTCCAAGCCGATTCATTTCTTTAACAACTTCTTCTCCGAACGGACTAAGTCCATTCCATTTTTTTTCAGGATCATTTGCTGAGTCTGAAATATGATTCCATTTATAATGAGCAAGAGTAATATACCTAACACCTTTATCATAAAACTCTCTTAAATTATCTAAACTATGTTCAATCGGCGAACCGTTTTCCATTCCCATTGTTAGTAGAATTTTGTTCTTATTAATGTTACTGATTATATCGGAAGTTGATCTTATAAAGTAAAACTTATCCGGCCAAAGTTTAACTATTTTATGAACAATAGCTATCATTGAGTCGGCTTTGATTTTTGACTTACCTTTAGCTTCTAAGCCTGGAGAAGTATAAATTGACATAAATGCGACATCTAATCCGCCCCTGATTGCTCTCTGGTAATCAATTTCACCTTTATCAGTTTCCTTTGAAACATCAAACCATTCATCATAAAGCCAGTCAGGTAAATCAATATGAGTATCGATAAGTAAATTATTTTTGCAGATTTGTTCAGCCTTTTGCCAAAGAATTGAATCAACATTGTTATTTTTATTCTGAGGGTATATTGAAACAAAGAGAATAAGAGTAAATATTATTATTGTATTTTTCATCTTGTCCTTAGATTATTTAATTATTTTTAATCAGTAAAAAGTATCCTTGCGGTGACAACTTTTTACAAAAGTTTACTTTGTAATAACACCTTTAATAATTAATTAGCTTATGTTCAATAAGAAAATAAATAAAAATAAAATGAAATCCCTGAATCCGTTAAAAATACTTTTACCAATTACGATTTTTCTTTTCTTCGGTTGTAAAGAGCAAAGTAATTTAATACAAGATAACGGTATAAAAGAAAAAATGGTTTTAGATTTATCAGGCAAATGGAAATTCAGACTTGGTGATGATCTTAAATGGAAAGAAAAAAATTTTAATGACAACAATTGGGAAGAAATTCATGTTCCTGCCCGCTGGGAAAATCAAGGCTTTCAGGGATATAATGGATATGCCTGGTACAGAACTTCTTTTAAATTGCCCAATGAATTTTCTGATAATCAGCTATACCTTGTACTTGGATATGTAGATGATGCTGACCAAACTTTTATAAATGGAAACCTGATTGGTTTAGCCGGAGGTTTGCCGCCCAATTACAGAACTGCTTATGATGCTTACAGGAAATACTACATTCCGAAAGAATATTTAAACAAAAAAGGTGAGAATATCATTGCGGTAAGAGTTTATGATAATGAACTTGATGGAGGAATTATAAGCGGCAAGATTGGTTTGTATATTTCAGACAGCGGATTTGAACCGGATATTAATTTAAGTGGTATCTGGAGTTTCAGAACCGGAGATGATTCTTTGTTTCTTAAAGGGAAAACAGAAGATATTAAAACAACACAATTGATGGTTCCTGCTCACTGGGATATTCAAGGTTATCAGGATTATGATGGTTTTGCATGGTATAAAAAAACATTTTTAGTGCCTAAGGAATTTGATGGTGAAAATATGATTTTATTATTAGGGAAGATTGATGATATAGATCAGACCTTTGTAAACGGCGTGTTGGTTGGCTTTACTGGTAATTGGAATTTTAATGACATACCAACAGAATTTAATAAAGATGATGAGTATCAGGTTAAAAGAGTTTATTCTGTTCCCTCAAAAATATTAAAACCCGGAGTTGAAAATACAATAGCGGTTAGGGTTTACGATGGTTTCAGAGATGGTGGTATATATGAAGGACCGGTAGGACTTATAACCATCAAAAACTATCAAAAGAAAAACAAAGCCAGTTCTGAATAAATTTAATTTTTTACTGCACTGATAATATTTTGTTTTATCAAAAGGAAAGCGATAATCATTATCATTGCTCCAAATAAAACATCAGAAGTATAGTGGGCACCAATTATAACCCTGCTTATACAAACAGCTATTGCGTAACTGATAACTATCCCCTTAAAAAATATTCTTTTTATAAATGATTTATCCATTACAAATATAAACAGTGCCATCAGAATAAACCCCATTGCTGCATGCCCTGAAGGAAATGATTGATTACCGGTTATTCCGTTTGGGATATACCATGCGGTAAAATCAGAATATTTTTCAGCTAAATCCCTGAACCTGATTCTTCCCCAAAATATTTTAAGCGGCTGTATAATTACAAGATATCCGTAAAAAAACATTTTAAATGATAATCGTGAAAACAGAATAGACTTTTTTGAAAATTTATAACGCTTCTTAAAAAGTAATGAAATAAAAATGTTGATTAGAATGGCGGCAAGAAAGAAATAATTTCTGTTTGAATTAAAAAATAAAGAGTTATTGGTTAGTGCCAAAGAGAGCACCCAAGAAATATAAATTGTTATCAGTGAAATTGTAGTCAGAAGGAATGCTGTAAATAAAATTGTTTTTATGTTGGATGAAGCTTTTAAGGTTACGATATAAATATGCATACCAATAAGAACAGTCAGAAGCCCGGGAATCTCTCCATACTTTTCTAACAACATAGCCCAAAATGAAGCAGGGTTATATAAATTTACAGAAATCCACAGATCACTGGATTCTAAAAGGAATGCCGCAACAATCCAAATAAAGATAAAATAAGAGACGGTTGTTTTGTTAGATATTTTTTTCAAATAAATATTTACTAAATGGTGAGACAATTTAATGAATGAACATAAAAACAACTAACTATTATTTCAGGACAATCTATCATTATATTTCATCTGGAAAAATTTTAAATCTGAAAGGATAGACAATGTCATTCAAATATTTGATTGGTGAATATTCAAAAACAATTGATGAATTAACAGATAAATTGAATCAGGAAAAGGTAATTGACAGAATATGGGAAAAGGATTTTACAGTCTGGAATAAGAATCCCGAAGAAATATCAAACAGACTCGGCTGGCTCGATAGTGTTGAAATAAGCCGAAAGTCATTAAAAGAAATTTATGAATTTGTTTATGATGTTAAAGTAGCCGGATATACGCATGTTTTATTAATGGGAATGGGCGGATCATCATTAGCTCCCGAAGTTTTCAGATTAACATTTGGTGTAAAAGAAGGATTTCTGGATTTGGCAGTAATTGATTCAACTCATCCGGAAGTTGTAATGGATTATGCAAAAAAATTTGATCCGCATAAAACATTATATATCGTTTCTACTAAGTCTGGCGGAACGGTTGAAACTTTTTCTTTTATGAAGTTCTTCTACAATTTTGCCTGTCACATTTTAGGCGAAGATGAAGCAGGTAATCATTTTGCTGCTATTACTGATCCTGGAAGTGGGCTGCAAAAAATTGCTGAGGAACTAAAGTTCAGAAAAGTATTTTTAAACGATCCGAACATCGGAGGAAGATTTTCTGCTTTGTCGTTATTTGGATTGGTTCCGGCTGCGTTAGTTGGAGTTGATATTGAAAAGATTTTATCTGCTGCAGAGGAAGAGGTAACAGACTGTAGAAAATCAGGAGTTGAATTTTCATCAAACATTGCCGCACAAATTGGTTTAATAATCGGAGGACTTGGTAAAAAAGGAATTGATAAACTTACGTTTATTATATCTCCGGAATTAAAATATCTGGGTGCATGGTTGGAACAGTTGATTGCTGAAAGCACAGGTAAAACCGGTAAAGGAATTCTTCCAGTTGATTTGGAAGTAATTGAAGACCCTGTGTTCTATTCAAATGATAGATTGTTTGTTTATTTAAAGTTTAAAAGTGATACAGCTTATGATGATAAGACTGTTAAAATAAAAAATGCCGGTTTTCCAATCATTGAAATTGAAATCGGAAACAAACTTGAATTAGGTAAGCAGTATTTTTTGTGGGAATTTGCAACTGCCGTTATAGGATGGGTTTTGCAAATTCATCCGTTTGATCAACCGAATGTTGAACAGGCAAAAGTTGTTGCCAGACAAATGGTAAAAGATTATCAGGAAAACGGAAAGCTGCCTGAGCTAACTCCAACGCTTGAAGATAAAGGTATAAAAGTTTATGGGAATGTTAAATCAAAATTGATTCCTGAAACATTGCCATTATTCTTATCCGATTGCAGAGGCGGAACAAATTATATTGCTATTCAGGCTTATCTTAATCCAACCCAGGAAATAACCGAAGCTTTACAAAACCTGAGAACAAAAATTCAGAAGAAGTATAAAACTGCAACAACACTTGGTTTCGGTCCGAGATTTCTTCATTCAACCGGTCAGCTTCACAAAGGTGATTCAGGCAACGGATATTTTATCCAGTTTGTTTCGGAGATAGAAGATGATCTTCCGATCCCGGAAAATATGGGTGAGGAAAAAACATCGATAACATTTGGAGTATTGATTAAAGCCCAGGCATTAGGCGACAGGCAAGCTTTACTTGATAATAAAAGGAAAGTGATAACAATAGATCTCGGCAGTGATATTATTAATTCTATAAAGCAGCTTTAGATCAAACTGATTTTTTGTTAGCAGTAGCTTTAGATGCTAATATTACAGCGATTTTATTTTCTGTTATAAAAACCCAAAATAATTCCAAGAGCCAGCGACCAGAGTGCAGCTAATCCTATTTGAAACTCCTTTGGTAAAATAAAGGTAATGGTATGTGCAGGAATCCAGAACCAGATTAAAGAATAAAATCCTTTATCAATATTTTTCCAGTTGTTCTGCCGCGCTATTAAATTATCAAGCAATCTATGCATTAAAACCAAAAACGGTCCGAATTGTAAATTCATAGTAGTTGAAATTGAAAAGGATTTTCCGAGTCCCGATAATTGCGGTAAAAAATTTTGTTCAATTAAGCTGTCAACAAATCCGTTAAAACCGATAAAAGCATATTTTATAAACACTGCAAGCACAGCCCATTCTGACATTTTTAAAACAAGAACAAAAGGTTTATAAGGCAGTTGAGCTTTTCTTGTGATTAACCAATAAGAAACCATATCGCCAAGAGTTCCAAGTATTGCAAATTGAATCATTGCTGAAATTATCGGATACTCTTTTACGAATTCAATATACCAGTTCATAATACTTTTTTTAAAATAATAGCTGATCAAAATTAGACTGATTAAAAGGTATAACCAAATTGCAGATAAATTTTACTTGACCTTAATTATTTATCTATCGTATATTTACGATAAACGAAAAGGGAAATATTATGGCTGTTGCCAAAAGAGAAGAATTTAAAGCTGAGGATATCTGGCTGGCTGATATTGCAAAAGCAATGTCTCATCCGGCAAGGATAAGCATACTTAAGATACTAACAGATATGAATGTTTGTATGTGTGGAGATATTGTTGAACTTCTTCCGTTCTCGCAATCAACTGTTTCGCAGCATCTGAAAGAATTAAAAAGAGTTGGATTGATCCAGGGTGATGTTGATGGTCCCAAAGTGTGTTATTGTGTTAATAATAAAACACTTCAAAAAGCAAAAAAGGAATTTGATAAATTATTTAATAAAATCTGTGCCTGTTAAACTGAAAGAGAAAAAAATGAATGAACAAAAAAATGTGAAAGAAATTGTCAAAGAAAAATATGCAGCAATAGCTGTTTCATCAGCAAGAAAATGCTGCTGCGGATCTTCGAACAATAAAATTGTTAACTACACAATTATGAAAGATAATTATGAACATCTTGAAGGCTATGTTGCAGAAGCTGATCTTGGTTTGGGATGCGGCTTACCTACTGAATTTGCTGATATAAAAAAAGGAGATATAGTTATTGATCTCGGCTCAGGTGCGGGTAATGATGTATTTGTTGCAAGAGCTTTAGCAGGTGATGAAGGAAGGGTAATTGGAATTGATTTTACGGATGAAATGATAATCAAAGCTAATTATAATCTTGATAGGCTTGGTTATAAAAATGTTGAATTTAAATTTGGTGAAATTGAAGACCTGCCGGTAGAAGAAAACTTTGCAGATGTGGTCGTTAGTAATTGTGTGCTTAATCTTGTTCCTGATAAGCAAAAAGCTTTTGATGAAATTTTTCGTGTCTTAAAATCTGGCGGACATTTTTGTGTTTCGGATATTGTAATTAAAGGAGAACTGCATCAAGGACTTAAAGAATCAGCCGAGATGTATGCAGGATGTGTTGCAGGTGCTGTTCAACAGGAAGAATATATCAGAATTATCGGTAAATCTGGTTTCAAAAATATTGAGATCAAAAAGAACAAGACTATTGAACTGCCGGATGAGGTTTTAACAAAGCATCTGAACAAAGAACAGATGAAAGAATACAAAGAAAAACAGACCGGAATTTTTAGTATAACTGTTGTTGGGTATAAATCTTAATTAAAATTATTAATAAGTATTATTTCAGCAGGACATAAAAATTATAGAAAGGGAATAATGAACTGGTTAACAAATTTTGAACAAGCAAAAGAAGATGCGGCAAAATCACGTAAAATAATACTCCTTCAGTTTGAAATGGAGAATTGCGGAGGTTGTGCTAAACTGGAAAAATTAACTTATCCGGATCCTAAAGTAGAAAAAGATATTAACGAATGGTTCGTACCGCTTAAACTTGATATTATTAAAGACAGAGAAGTAAGAAGAAATTTTGGCGCTTACTGGACTCCATCAATTTATTTTATCGATTCAAATGGAAATTCGTATTATCATTTTAATGGTTTTCTTCCGCCTGAGGAATTCAGAATAGTTTTACGATTAGGTTTAACAGAGACCATTATGCCCCGCGGAAGATATGATGATATAATTAAAATAATTGATCTTGATATAGAAGATTTTAAAAACAATTCATCTTTTCCAAAGCTATTGCTTCAAAGAGAATTGGCTCGTTACATTAAAACAAAAGATAATTCTTTACTTCGGCAGACACTTAAAGATATCCAAAAGGATTTTCCTCATTCGCTTGAATCAAAGATGAACTATTGGGATTTATAGAAGTAATACTTTCAGAAATTTTTAATTTATTTTCATAAGCATCAATCCGCTGATTTGTTCTTCAGTTAAAACAATAATCAATCATTAACACTTGAGAATAATTGCTTGAAATTCAGTTAAGTTATTAGCTTATTTACATAGTAATTATTGATTGGATTATTATGTTTAATAAGCCCGATAAATTACTCACTGTTTTTCTTTGGCTTGTATCGCTCCATTCTTTTTTTGTAGGTACAGGACTTATTTTATTACCAACCTCTGCGTTTGAGTTTTTAGGATTTTTACCAACCTACGACAGATTTTTTTCAACACAAGGCGGTGTATTTCATTTTGCTATGTCCGTTGCTTATGGAATGGCAGCTTATAATTTAATTAAAAATAAGCAGCTGGTTGTATTTTCGGTTATAGTAAAATTTATTGCAGCAGTATTCCTGATAATTTACTTTGTTTTCATAAGCCGTCAATGGTTGATTATTGCTTCAGCAATTGCAGATATGTTAATGGGAATAGTGATATTGCTTCTTTATAAAAAATTAGAAACAGGAAATTATTTTAATTGAGACAAGTATGAATAAGTTACCATCAATAGTTATAACAGGTGCAAGCGGATTTGTTGGAAGTAATATGATTGAATTTCTTAAAGAAGAATATTTGATTTTTGCCATTGCAAGACGATCGAGAAAAGAAGCAAATATTCCATACCATCCCAATCTTCACTGGCTGCAATGTGATATTTCCAATCAATCAGCACTTAACGAAGCATCGGATTATGTTAACAAAAATGGCGGTGCAGATTTTATACTGCACCTTGCAGCATTTTATGATTTTACTTATAAAGATAATCCTGCTTATCAGTCAGTAAATATTGATGGTACAAAAAACATACTCGGCTTTGCAGAAAAGGTAAACATTAAAAGATTCATTTTTGCAAGCTCACTTGCAGCTTGTGAATTTCCGGAAAGCGGAAAAGTAATTACTGAAAAAACTTCACCTGATGCACAGTATCAATATGCAATAAGTAAAAAGAAAGGGGAAGAATTTGTAAAAGAGTATTCAGCAAAGTTTCATTGCTCGATAGTTCGCTTTGCTGCTGTTTACAGCGACTGGTGCGAGTTTGCACCGCTTTATAAATTTCTATCAACATGGTTATCACGAAAAATTGAATCGAGAATAATCGGCGGCAGGGGAGAATCTGCAATACCGTATATTCATATAAGAGATTTATGTGAACTGATAAAAATTATCATTCTAAAAACAAACGAGCTTCCTGTCTTTGATATTTATAATGCAAGCCCAAATGGATCAACCTCTCATAAGGAGTTGTTCGGAATATCAACAAGATATTATTATGGCGAAGTAATAAAACCGATTAACCTGCCTAAATTTCTGGCATATCCTGCACTGATAGCCAGGAGGCTTTTAAAAATATTTAAACTTACCTGTGAGAATCCTTTTGAACAATTCTGGATGGTAAAATATATTGATAAAAAACTTGATGTTGATTCTTCATATACTACTTCTGAACTTGATTGGCAGACTAAACCGAGATATCATATTAACAGAAGATTATTATTTCTGCTGGAAAAAATGAAAAGTCACCCGGATGAATGGCGTGTAAAAAATGAAGCCGCATTAAAGAGAATTGCACATAGAGCAAATCTGATGATTTATGAAAAGATGATTGAACAAAAGGACGCTATCTTAGCAAATATTGTTGAGATAATTTTAACTGAAAATCCGAAAGGTGTTTTCTCAAAGTATAAAAATATGCCAATTAACGATTTTCAGTGTTATATGAGCGCATTATACCACTTATTACTTGCAACCGTAAGAAGCAGCGACAGAAGCCTGCTGCTTAAGTATATAGATGAAATTGCAATTAAAAGATTTGCAGAAGGATTTGAACCGGAAATACTATGCAGCACTTTAAAAACATTCAGCAGTGTAATTATAAAACATCTTAGCGCTTATAAAGAATTAAGTTCTATCAAACAAGAGCTTTACGATAATATCGGACTTACTTTTCAGATCGCACAGGACGAAATAGAAGATTTATATGACAGCCTTATTAAGAAAATCTCGATTGAAAAAATTGCAAAATCATCATTACTGCAGGATTGTAAAGAGCTGCAGAAAATGATTCGTCAGCTCAGTGCTTTTTATCAGGTATCGCCTGAAGAATTTAATATATCAAATGAAGAGCTTATAGACACACTAAAATAAAATCCTTTTAAACTTAAGGACTGATTTCAGTATATTTGCACCGCAATGAATAAGAAAAAAAATTATTAGCTTTTCTTTTAACCTCAAAAGGCTTGTAGTTACAAGTCATCCGATTATTTTAATCAGTTTATAAAATCATTAAAAAGTATATGAATATCCTTAAAGAAATAAAGAGCAGAAAAACATTCGCGATAATCAGTCACCCCGATGCAGGTAAAACAACCTTAACAGAAAAATTATTGCTGTTCAGCGGTGCAATTCAGATTGCTGGTGCAGTGAAATCCAATAAAATAAGAAAAACAGCTGCAAGTGATTTTCAGGAAATTGAAAAACAAAGAGGTATTTCTATCTCAACATCAGTTTTAAGTTTTAAATATGATGGGTATAATATCAATCTGCTTGATACACCCGGACATAAAGATTTTGCAGAAGATACTTATCGCACTTTAACCGCTGTAGATAGTGTAATTCTTGTTATAGACTGTGTTAAAGGTGTTGAAGAACAAACAGAAAAGCTGATGAATGTTTGCAGAATGCGTAACACACCCGTAATAGTTTTTATTAATAAACTGGACCGCGAAGGCAGAAATCCGATTGAACTGCTTGATGAAATTGAAGCAAAACTTGAAATTAAAGTACAACCATTGACATATCCGATGGGAATAGGAGTAAGCTTTAGAGGAGTTTATAATATTTATGAAAACGTATTTTCGTTTTTCAAAGCAAATAAACAAAGAGTGGAAGAAGAGATAGAAAGATTTAATGGTGTAGATGATCCTAAACTTACAGAATGGTTTGGTGATGATGCTAAAAAACTAAAAGATGATATCGAATTAATTCAAGGTGCTTATGATCATTTTAATGTAAGTGATTATTTAAATGGAAATGTGGCTCCGGTTTTCTTTGGAAGTGCAATTAATAATTTTGGTATAAAAGAATTACTTAATACCTTTGTTAAAATAGCACCACAGCCGCAGCCGAGAGATACAACTTCCGGAATTATAAATCCGGACGATGAACATTTTTCTGGTTTTGTTTTTAAAATCCATGCTAATCTTGACCCTAAGCACCGGAACAGAATTGCTTTCTTAAGGGTTTGTTCAGGTAAGTTTGAAAGAAATAAATTTTATCATCATGTCAGATTAAACCGGGATATAAAATTTCCAAATCCTGCTTCTTTTATGGCACAGGATAAAACAACAATTGATGAGGCATTCCCCGGTGATGTAATTGGACTATATGATGCTGGTAATTTTAAGATTGGTGATACGATTACCGAAGGTGAAGATTTTATGTATAAAGGGATTCCTACTTTTTCACCTGAAATATTTAAAGAGCTTCATCTTGAAGATCCATTTAAATCCAAACAGCTTAATAAGGGTATTATGCAATTAACAGATGAAGGACTTGCTCAGGTTTTTATTCAGAATAACGGAAACAGAAAAGTGGTAGGTACAGTTGGCGATCTTCAGTTTGATGTACTTGAATACAGATTACTGAATGAATACGGCGCACAATGCCGGTTTCGTCCGTTAAATTATTATAAAGCCTGCTGGATTGTTTATGAAAATGAAGATGATATTGCTGAATTAAAAAGAATAAGGTCACATAATTTATTTTTTGATAAGCATAACAAACTTGTATTTTTAGCTGAGTCTCAATACTCGATTACAAGTGCCAAGGAAAAAAATCCTAAAGCAAAGTTCTTGTTCAGCGTTGAGCATAATACTCAGACACACGAACTTGAAGTTGGATAAAATCATTACTTAACACAAAGAAGTAAAGTTCATTCATAATAATCAATCTTGCAGCCGCAACCGTCCCATTTACGTTCGTAATAATCAAGGCGTTCCTGAATGAATGAATCAGCATCTTTCATTGAATCCATTTTTCTCAATAATACTTCTTTCTTAAAAGTAATCTCCTGAATAAACAGAATGTCATTATATTTTAATAAGCGGATATGATCAGAAAGGTAAGTGTTTTCTTCTCTTAAAATCTCAGCATCCTTTAACACAGTATGCAATTCGTGTTCTTCAATAATAATATATTTTGAATTTAATGCTTTTGAAAATATTTCTTCGGTTATCATAACAAATAAATTTTTAATCTGTATGATGGTTCTTAGTTCTAAAAGTTGCAGAGAAAATTTTATTGTGAATTAACTACTAAAACGGGGCAGGGGGCATTGTTAAGAATTCTTTCTACCCGAGGTCCAAGATAAAGTTTATCTGTCCCCGGTCTTACAGCAGTTCCGAGAATGATTAAATCAGAATTACTTTCTTTCGCCATTTTTAGAATAGCTTTATCAGGTTCTTCACCAATTTTTATTTCAGCAAAAGAATTGACATTAAAAGATTCACCTAACTTTTTCAATTCTTCTACTGTCTGATTAGCAAAAGTTAATCTCCTTTCTCTAAGGCTGCCTTCAATATCCAAAGCTGAATACCCCAGCTTGCTTTCAACAACATTTAAAATATGAACCTGATCCTGCTCGAGATTTGCAATTCCAAATGCAACTTCGGCTGCATGCTTTGATGCTTTGCTTCCGTTTGTGGGTACCAAGATATTACAGGGTTTCCAATCTTCAGATATTTCACTTCTCTGAACAACAATACTTATGCAAGGGGATAACCTGACAAGATTATCAACAATAGGATTAAACAGCATATCAGAATTTTTATTTCTTTCAGTTGCACCAACTATAAGCAGATCGTAATCTTTTTTTACTTCCTCAAGAATGCTTTCGAGCGGATTGTTACTGACAACAACCTTTTTTGTAACAGGCATCTGTGTAAATGACTCGCCAAGCATATTAAGATATTGCATACTTGCAGTTTTTTTGTCTTCAGTTGAAATAGTAAATAGTGTAACACTCAAATCGGTTTTTCTGCTTAGTCTTTCAATTATTCTGGCTTCGATTAGCTTTGTTGGAGTTGATTGATTTACCTCTCTTGTTCTGACAGGCAGAAGAACACGATGAATCTTATTCAAAATATTGTCTTTTAACTGCTCTTCCTTTTCAAGTCTTTTTATTTCTGCTTCCTCAATCTTAACGTGCTTCAGAGTCCATCTAAGCATAAACGGAGCCATAAGAGAAGTAACGACCGACATAATTATAATAAGAGAAAAAATCTCCTGTGAAATAATTCCAACTGATAATCCGATAGTAGCGATGATTATTTGAATTGCGCCGCGTGCGTTTAATCCGGCACTAAATGATAAAGCTGTCCAATGATCGCTCTTTCCATATAAACGTGCACCAAGATAAACTCCGGCAATTTTACTGACAGTAGCTACAGTAATCAATCCAAGACCAAGGACCAATAGATCAGGTTCTAACAAAGGAGTAAGATTTACTTTTAAACCCGCGGCTGCAAAAAAGATCGGTGCAAAAATTCCAAAAGTAATGCTTTCTAATCTGTCGATTGATTCTTCAGGAATAGCAGGTATCCGGGAAAACACAATACCTGCAACAAATGCACCAAGCACTGCTTCTAATCTTAATGATTGAGCGATTGCTCCGAGTCCCACACTGAATAAAATTAAAATTGTCAAAAATTTATATTGACTTTGGATTGAGTTTTGTGCAAAGCTGATTGTTTTTGCTGCAATCCATTTACCAGCAACAAAACTTACTGAAATAAACAGTGCGACTTTTCCGATAGAGAATAAAACATTCTGTGCAGTTATAACTCCAAATTCTATTAGTCCAAGTACTATTGATAAAACAATCCACGCCGCAGTATCGTCTATCATACCCGCAGCTATTGTGATTTGACCGATATCTCTTCGGATTAAATTTAAGTCAATTAATACTTTTGCAATTACAGGTATTGATGAAACTGAAATTGCAGTAGCAATAAACAAAGAAAAGACAATTCTTTTTGATGGGTCAATTAATAACGAATCCGGTATAAGAAAGCAAAATCCAAAGCCAAGGATCAATGGTAAAATCAAACCACCTATGGCAGTTCCAAAAGCTTTTTTGGAATGATGCTTTATCAGAGCAAGATCGGTTTCAAGTCCTGTTATCAATAGCAGCAGCATCGCTCCGATTAAACTTACTACCTCAAGCAGGTTAGTTCCGTCTATTGATTGAACGGACATAAAATTTGAAAATCCCGGGATTGCCCCAAGCAGCGAAGGACCTAAGATAACACCAGCAAGTATTTCGCCAATTACACTTGGCTGTCCGATTTTTAAAAATAATTCTCCAAGTATTCTTGCAAAAAGCAGCAGCAAAAAAAACTGAAAAAGCAGATTCAAAATATCGTTATGAAAGGATGCTGCTATCATTTGGTTTTCTATCAAGTCCTTGGTTTAGTTTTTTTATAATGAAAAAATGAAATAACAATTACTGAATTTAAGGTGTAAATTACTTAAAAGAACAATTATAATAAACGAAGGTCAAAAGCTGGCTTAATCACTTATTTTTTTTGTTGAAAATTAAAGAATATGAAAGCCGAACATTTCACTTCCATTTTACATTTAACTAATTTTGATAAGTAAAATAAAGAGAATTTTGAACTAATTTAGAAAAATCAGGAGTAAAAAATGACGACAATAATTGATGTATTTGGGCGGGAAATTTTAGATTCTAGAGGTAATCCGACTCTGGAAGTTGAAGTTGTTCTTGATAGCGGAGTTATTGGCAGAGCTGCTGTTCCAAGCGGTGCATCAACCGGCGAACACGAAGCAGTTGAATTAAGAGACGGCGACAAATCCAGATATAATGGTAAGGGTGTTCTTAAAGCTGTTGAAAATGTTAACGAAAAAATTGCAGATGAGATAATAGAATTTGATGCAACCGAACAAGTTGCTATTGATAATATGTTAATTGAATTAGACGGAACCGAAAACAAAGGAAACCTTGGAGCTAATGCAATGCTTGGTGTATCACTTGCTTGTGCAAAAGCATCTGCTGAAGCTTTAGGATTATCTTTATACAGATATATTGGCGGTGTTAATGCACGTACGCTTCCTGTTCCGATGATGAATATTCTTAACGGAGGAAAGCATGCTGATAATAATGTTGACTTTCAGGAATTTATGGTAATGCCGTTTGGTGCACCAAGTTTTAAAGAAGCTTTAAGAATGGGCGCCGAAACTTTTCATGCATTAAAATCTGTTTTAGCAAAAAAAGGTTATAATACTGCTGTCGGTGATGAGGGAGGTTTTGCACCAAATCTGAAATCAAATGAAGAAGCAATTGAAGTAATTCTTGAAGCAATAAATAAAACCGGATATAAAGTTGGTACTGATATGGGTATAGCTTTGGATCCGGCTGCGAGTGAATTTTTTATGAAAGATAAAAATGCCTATCACTTATTTAAATCTGCTCCTAATCAATTAATACCCATTGAAAAGATGGTTGACTACTGGGCAAATTGGGTTAGACAATATCCAATTGTATCTATTGAGGATGGTTTAGCAGAAGATGATTGGGAAGGCTGGAAATTATTAACTGAGAAAATCGGAGGTAAAATTCAACTGGTAGGTGATGATTTATTTGTAACCAATACAGATAGACTTGCTAAAGGAATCGAACTCGGTGTTGCAAACTCGATTCTGATTAAAGTAAATCAAATCGGAACGTTAACTGAAACTCTTGATGCAATTGAAATGGCAAAAGTTGCCGGCTACACAAATGTAATCAGTCATCGCTCTGGCGAAACAGAAGATACTACAATTGCTGATATTGCAGTGGCTACTAATGCAGGACAAATTAAAACCGGCTCAGCATCCAGAACTGATCGAATAGCTAAATACAATCAGCTTTTAAGAATTGAAGAGGAGCTTGATACAACATCATTTTTCCCAGGGCTGGCTGCATTAAACTACAATGGTTAAAAATTTGTGCTTTAGTTTAGTTTTTCTTGTTATAACCTGAAAAAGAAAAATTAAAGAATTTAATATCCAGTTTTGCAGGAGTTTACGACCGGGAAATTATTTTTTAGTCTCAGAAGTTCTCCTGCTGCAATAATGGGGAACTATAACAATAATTATTTAAGTATTGTTTCTTATACAAAAGAGCTGTCAGATAGATCAGCTTTTAAAACAACATTATTATTTCTAAAATTATTTATAAACAACTAAGAGATTATCATGGCTATTAACTATCTTGAAAACAGTAAACAAATTATTAAAAAAAATAAAATTGAATTTGTTGATCTGAAAGCAATAGATTTATCCGGAAGACTTCATCATATAACTCTTCCTGTTTATCCTGATGTTCTGGATAAATTGATAAATGAAGGAGTGGGGTTTGATGGCTCCAGTTATGGATTCAGAAAAGTTGAAAACAGCGATATGATTTTAATACCCGATCTTTCAACAGCTAGAATTGACCCATTTCGCGAAGCACCAACATTAAGTTTTTATTCCCATATTGTTCTAACTGATGAAAAGAGAAGTCCTTTCAGTCAGGATGGAAGATATCTTGCAAAAAAAGCTGAAGAACTTTTAAAGAAAACAACCGGGGCGGACAAATCATTATGGGGACCTGAGTTTGAATTCTATATCTTCTCTAAAGTAGAATACGACACAAGAACAGAATCTTCATATTATCGCATTGAAAGTGAAGAAGAATTTTATAAAAAAGGATATCACGCCGCAAATCCATTTGATGAGTTTGATGATTTTAGAGACGAAGCCTGTAAACTTTTAAGAGCACAGGGTGTTGAAGTAAAATATCATCATCACGAAGTTGGTGAAAAAGGACAGCAGGAAATTGAAACTTATTTTAGTGATTTATTAACAACAGGCGATAATATTGTAACAGCTAAGTATATTCTCTTCAACTATGCTAAACAAAAAGGACTTAACATTACCTTTATGCCTAAACCAATGTTTCAACAGGCTGGTAACGGAATGCACCTGCATTTTTACCTGACTAAAAAAGGAAAGAATGCATTTTATAAAAAAGGTGAGTATGGAAATATAAATGAACTTGGCAGATATTTTATCGGCGGAATGTTAAAGCACGGACCCGCACTTGCAGCATTTACCAATCCAAGTACAAACTCTTATAAAAGGTTAGTCCCGGGATTTGAAGCACCGGTTGCATTAACCTATGGACAAGGTAACAGGGCAAGTGCAATAAGAATTCCAAAATATATTTCTAATCCGGAGGAAACAAGATTTGAATACCGTCCGCCAGATGCAACTGCAAATCCATATTACTGCACTATTGCTATGCTATTAGCCGGTATAGATGGAGTTGTTAATAAAATTGATCCGATTAAAGAAGGATATGGTCCAATTGATAAGAATTTTCTTGATCCAAGTTATACCGAAAAAGTTCACTTTCTGCCGAGAAATCTTGAAGAAGCTTTGGATGCATTGGCAGTTGATAATGATTTCTTAAAACGCGGAGGAATTTTTACAGATGAACTGCTTGATCAATGGGTCAAAATTAAAAATGAAGAAATTCATTCTATAAACACAATGCCGCATCCATTCGAATTTAAAATGTATTTCAATCTTTAATCAGATTTCTGTTTTTTGTTTTAATCACCCGTTAACTAAAGTGTTAACGGGTTTTTTATTTTTTTATTTGTGCAATTTATCAATCTTAAGTGCAGTTAGTATTCTTAAAGAAGTTCGTTTTTTGCATTCTGAATATTTTTAATCCTATTTGTTATACTAATATGATCTGACAGAAGATTATTTTCGTCATTCTAAACTTCCAATATCACTCCAAAGAGATTTTGGGTAATTAAGATAAGTGAATTTTTGGCTTAAGATTGCTAGAAAAAATTTTTATGATAAAACATATTCCACTTGTGTGATCCGTTACACCATTTATCCTTATTTAGATTAAATAAAAATAAAAGAGTATATTTGTCTTTAAGATATAATAAAGTAATTAAGGTATGAATAAAGTAAGTATTAGAAACGGAATTTTTGCTTTTCTATTAGTGCTAATTTTAATGCCGATTGGGCACGCATTAATGGTATTAAATGATGAGCTTTTAGCAGATCAGAAATATATTGGAGCTATCGCTATGGGGATATTAGGAATTGTTTTGCTTGTCCTTGGAGTCAAAACAAAATCCAACCAGACAGTTGCTACGATTCTTGGCTTTTTAGGAGCTATACTGGTATGGACTGGCTGGGTGGAGTTCTCGTTTATGTGGATTGCTGAGAAAGAAAATGTAGCTAATCTTGTTAAAGGAGATACAATTATTACCAAGCGGGAATATCTTGTTATGTTATCTTCACTGGGTATTTTAATGACGATGACATTTTACTTCTTGTTTACAAGAACAAACTGTACGTTTTTTATCTGGTTCCAAAAGGTTTTTGGGTTCAGGGAAGACATCTTGACTCAAACAGGTTATAAAAAGCCAAATGCAGTAGTTGTATTTGGTGAAACAATTATGATTGTATGGTTCTTCTATATTCTTTTATTAATTGTTTATGATGATCAAATTGCCGGCGATCATCACTGGGCAACTCTTGCTGTTGCTTGGGGTTCTTTGCTCTGGTCTGTATATCTGATTAACCGACTACTTAGAATAATGTCTTTTGATTATGCAATACGATATGCGGTACCAACAGTTATAATTTTCTGGAATTTTATTGAGATCATTGGTCGTTGGGGATTATTTGAAGAGATTTGGGTGCATCCTTTAGAATACTGGTTTGAAGTTTCCTTATTCTTTGTTTCATTAGCAGTGCTCTTATTTATTATTATAAAAAATCCCTCTTTTAACAGAGATAGAAAAATGACTACTTAAAGTATTCCCATTTCTTTTGCTTAAACAATAACCACTTCTTTGTTGCTTTAGAGTTTGGATTAAGCAATTCAAAGAACTTGATTTTAAAAATAGACCTCATTATCGGAATAAAAATATATTTAGAACTTCAGTTAATACTTATTCTATCAGTTTAATTTATCCTATAAACTGTTGTTATTTCGTATTGATAATTTTATCTGCGAAAGGTCAATCTTTAATTATCAATTGAATTTTTAGGAATGTATAAAGGGGCATCTTAAAAAATCTCCCCAAAAGTTTTTAACATATATTGATCTAGGGTCTGAGTTAAATTCTTTCCGGTTTTCTGACTCATCTGATAATCTCTTTAATCAATTTTATTTGAATCTCCAGGAATGCTTGTTGAATACATTTTTATTCAATCACATTAAATGGATTAAATAAAATTCTTCATCTGCAAAGCAATATTTCTAAACCAAAAGTAGCGCTCGAGACTTTATAAGCAGCAGAATACACCTTGAAACAAATCAAAATATCTAACCCGTGGAAAAAGATTTCAAAAAAATATCCGTTGCTTATCAACTTAGGGGACAATTATATCTAAAATAACAAATGATATTACAACCTTCTTACAAATAACTGACAAGCAAATCTTTTCTGCGTTTTAACTTTCAAGTGAAATTAATTTAAAACAACAATCAAAACGGAGGCACAATGTTAACTTCAAAATATTTGAAAAGCTTATCTGCAATTTTATTGTTACTAATTGTAATTGCTGGAAGTATATCAGCTCAAGTTGATGATCAGGCAAATAAAGTTATAAGTAAAAAAACAATTGAAAGCTTGATTCAGGGATTGGAGATTGATAATGATGGGCTGCAATCAAGCTGTGCTTATTGGCTTGGAGAATACAAAATAACTGAAGCGGTAGTTCCATTACAAAAACTATTAAGTCAAGATGAGAGCGAAGCTGTCAGAATAAGTGCAGCACTCGCTTTATTTAAATTGGGTACACCAATAGCAATTCATTCGTTAAAAGGAGCTATTAGATTTGATGAAAGTGAAAGAGTAAGGAGATTTTCCTCTATTTTCTATTCGGCATATCTGGATCAATTAAAAGAAAATGAAAATCAAATTGAGGAAAAAGGCTGGCTTGCAAGAAAAAATTAAATTGCCTGAAAAACTAACTGAGCCTGCATTAGATTAGTGCAGGCTTTTTTATTGCTGTGGTTTTAGATTTTTATAGTACTCTGATAACTTGATTAAAATTTCCCACTGCAGCTCAAATATAATTCTTACTAAAATTCAATCAATAAAGAATAATTAAAATGTTCAATTAAAAGTTTTAAAGTAGTAATAGACGTTGCAGTTAATTAGAGAGGAATATGATAAGGAAAACGCTCTTCATTCTGCTTACTACAGGCAAATTAGAAACAGAATATTTCTGATAAATGTTCAATAATAATAATTCAAGTCCCGCAGAGAGCAGGCAGATTATTTTAAGCATTAATAATTCTACCATCCTCTAAATAAATTATTCTATGAGCATATTCTTTCAGACGAAGATCGTGACTTACAACTATCACACATTTATTATTTGCTTTTGCGTAGGTATTAAGCCACTCTATTATTATTGAACCATTTTCTGTATCGAGACTTGCAGTAGGTTCATCTGCTAAAATTAAGTCAGCGTTATTTGCGATTGCTCTTGCAACAGCTACTCTTTGTTTTTCTCCCTGACTCATTGTTGTTGGTAGTTTATTAGCAAGATATTCGATATTCAATTCTCTAAAAATATTTTCTGCAATTCTTCTGACTTCTCTTTTACTCTTAGAAGCGAACCTTAAAACGAGTTCAACATTTTGTAAAGCTGTAAGCGAATCAATCAATAAAAAAGTCTGAAATATAAAACCGATCTTTTCTGCTCTGAGTTTTTGCAATTCTGAAACTGTAAAAGAGTCGATTGTTTTTCCGAATAAACTAATTATTCCTTCAGAGGGTTTGAGCAGTCCGGCTATTAATGTGAGTAGAGTTGTTTTTCCACTTCCACTTGGTCCTAAAAACAAAACAAGCTCACCGTGACTGACATTTAATGTAATATCTTTTACTCCAACTGAAGAATGTGCATTTATCTTGTAAGTTTTGCTCACACTCTGAAGTGAAACAATATTTTTATCTTTCATAAAACACCTCAAGAGGATAAATTTTTCTCAACCTGCTTAATGCAATAACAGAACTCAGCACTCCCATAATCAAACCGATTATTAATACTAAAATAATTTGGGACAGAGTTATGATCGTACTTACTTCAGGAGAAAGTTTCTCGATAATTGATACAAGCGGAAAGTAAAGTACTATACTCAATCCTCCTGAAATCAAGCTGATAAAAACAGCCTGCTGAATAATTAATTTTGGCAGAAAGCCTGAAGGTGACCCAAGAATTTTCATAACTGCAAAATCTTTTTTTCTTTCAAGTATATTGATTGAAAGTATAAGACTCAAAACTGTTGTTAAAACAATTGCACCAAGTGAAGCAACTGCATAAAGAATGGGAAGAAATCCAGATTCCATTTCCTTAATATTATTTTTTAGAAAATCATTGTGATTGTAAATAACAGAGCCGTCAATTAATGTTTGAAGTTCTTTTACTGTATTATCTATATCACTTGTCTTTTTCAGTTTAACAAGATAACAAGTAATGATTCCAGGAAATCCTAAAAGTGACTGAGCTTCTGCAAGCGTTGTAAATGCATATTGAATAACAAACGCATTTGTACCGCTGCTAATTCCACAGACTTTCAATGTGTCTTCAAATATAATTAGCTCATCTCCGACATTAAAACCATTTTTCTGAGCGAATGAATTATCAAGTACAATTTCATTATCAGTTTTAACATTTCTTCCTTTGATGAGTTTTGGTGGTCCGCCAAGACCGGTTTCTGTATCATATCCTGCTAAAAAAATAGTAGATCGTTTATTACTGTTCTTCACTGTAGTAAGCAGAAGTAAAACCGGTGAAACTTCTGTTACGTTCTCATTTTTTTTAATTCTTCCGGTATGATAAGCTGAAAGTATTGAAGTTCCTCTTAAAATATTGGTTGAGTTTCTTTGAAGTATCCAAAGATCTACTTTATTCTCGCGAATGTATTCAACGGATCCATCAGAAACTCCTTTATAAATTCCAAAAAGAAAAAGCATCAGTATCATACATAATGCAATTCCGGTTACTGTAAGGATTAGCCTTGTTGGGTGATTAAGTAATATTTTTATTGTATATAACATGATCAGGCAAACATTTCTACTTCTGTTAATAACTTGGATGAAAACTTTTCAAATATTTCCTGAAGATTTTTTCCTGTGATAGTTAGCCCGTGATTTTTTAATCCAACTGCTGTTGAAACAGGATTATCAGTCCTGCTTAACAAATCAAGTACTTCCTGGGCAAGTTCGATTGTACCGCAAGGATAATTCTGCCTGGTACAAAATACTCCGTTTATCCAGGCATGCACATGAATTATCGCACCGATTTCCGGAAAGGCTTTATAGATCATAGAATGTTCAACTGCATCAACTGAAACTCTTGCTTTCGGATTATAATTTGGAGGCATACTTAATATTGCTTCATGATTTTTATAATCGAAATCTTTAACAAGTAAAATATCTTTCCCGATTAATTGAAGATTGGATTTATCCACTCCCCTTCCGGTCATCCAGAAAGTGTCGTTGCTTAATTCAGGAATTCTTTCTCTTGCACTCAGATTTCCATAACTGGCTCCGGTTATTCCATAAATTTTGTAAAGCTGTTTCATTTGCGATTCCGTTAAAAATTCTTTTAACGGAAAAGGTACAGGTAAAACTCCGAGCTTATCTAAAACTTTTCCATAATTGCTTATCTGTTTTGTGATTTCACTTCCGTACCAGAATCTTTCAGGAAGATCCTGAACAAATTTGTTATCTGTCGCAAAGTTTGAACTGATGATCGGTTTTATTTTCTCGTAAATCTCATCTGGATTAAAAAAGATCTGGTAAAAGCCTGCTTCGGGCGTAGTGAAAAAAGTTTCCAGGTTTGGAGTAATATATATTAAGAGATTAGATAACGATTTTACCAGTGCATTGTATGAAAGAACTTTTATTTTACCTTCTTCTTCAGCGGAAATATTTCCGGAAATAAAAGTTATTACAAAAAGCGAACGTGATTTTCTCCTTACTGATCTCGGGTTTTCAAGTGTTGCTAAATTCAGAGCATAGTTTGCTTGTTCAGTTGTGCCAATCATTTTATCACCTTTTCTGACACAACCATCAATCAAAGATTCAAGTAAATTTTCTCTGAATGTATTTGAATCATTTCTGACTATTGTAAAATTCATGGTAATTCTCCTTTCGGTTAAAAACATTTTTATAATTATCTCTTTCTATCATATCTGAAAAAGTTTCTCTTCTTCTTACTACTTTGCAATTTTCCCCGTTGATTGAAACTATTGCTGGTCTGTTAAAATTGAATGAAGATTCGAGAGCATTGAAATAAGCACCTGTATCCATAAGAGCAAGGATTTCTCCTTCATTTACTTTTGGAAGCAGCTTGTTTTTGTAAACAAGATCGGATGCAAAACAACAAGGACCTGTAATCGTAACTTTTTCTTTTGGATTTCTTTTAAAATCGTTACACAGAAATATTTCGTGATATTCATAATAAGTTGGCATTGTTATAGTTCCCAAACCACCATCTGTGATGAGCCATTTTTTATCGTCACGAATCTTTTTGCGATAAACTTTTAAAAGAAGAAATTCTGCTGGACTCACAATACATCTTCCGGGTTCAAAAAATATTTTTGGTGATCTTAATCCGAAGAAACCCATAACCGCTTTCTTAATTTTCATCATATAATCTTCGAATGAATAAAATTTTTGATTCCCATATTTCAGTTGATATGTGCTGATAGCTTGAGAGGCCAGCATCTCGAAAGAAGACATTTCTCTCGTAGTCATCGAAGCGAAACCACCACCAACATCAATTATTTCAATTTCAAATCCTAATGATTTTATTTTTCTGAACAATGGATATAATTTTTTAATTACTTTACAGAACGATCCAGGATCCCTGATTCCTGTTCCAATGTGAAAGTGAAGCCCTTTAAACTTTAACGAAGTATAGTTCCCGATGATTTTGAGTGCTTGAATAATTTCATTTTCATTTAATCCGAATGAACAAGTTTTTGAACCAGTAGCACTGCTTTTGCTTAATCCTTTTGGAATGAAATCCGGATTGACTCTTAAAAGAAGATTTACTTTTGAAGAATTTAAATCGAGTATTTTTGTAAGGCTAATCAGTTCACTAATCGAGTCAATAACTATCAGGCTAACATTATTTTTGATACAGTTGAAAAGAAACTGATCGGTTTTACAAGGACCATTTACAATTATTTCAGAAGGATCAAATCCAACCTTTAATGCAAGTTCAAGTTCAAACTCCGTCATAACTTCTGCAGAAAGCCCGGCAAGTTTAACAGCATCAACAACTGCCGGAACAGAATTACATTTGAATGGATAGTAAACAGAGGAGTTTCTGTCAAAGATTCTCGCAGCACTATTTCTGAATTTTTCTGAATTGTAAATGAGCATTTTTTCATTAAGAATGTATAATGGAGTGCCGAACTTCTTAGCTAAATCAATCAACTTGAATCTGTTCAATCTTAATTCGCCGGATGAATTATAACTCAGGTTCCAGTCTTCGGGGATTAATATTTTTTTTTTCGTTGACATTCAGGTTTATTTATATTTCTTTTATTGTAAATATGATCGGAAGGATGAAGAGAAATGTCAGTGATTTGTCAATAGAATGTAAAAGGTTCAGTTGCTGATATTTTTGAAATAGATGAGGAATTCTTTATCTCTTTTTAAACCAAGTCTTTCAGCAAGCGACAATATAATTTTGTTTTCATCATACATCCAGGTTGTTTCAATAGATCTAAATTTTCTTGCAACCTCAACTGTTACATTGAACAATAAATTTCCCACCCTGGATTTCCGGAATTTCTTTTTTATTCCGACAGCAAATATTATCGCTTTGTCAATCTTCTTTCGCTCGAATAAAAAATTAAAGTAATTGATTAAACTTTTTTTGCCTTTAAATTTTTTTAAAAGAGGATTTATATCGAGAACAAAATGAACAGCAGCCACTGGTTCACCCTTGTATTCAACAAACCTAAGTAGATCAGGTGGAGTAACTAGTTTTAAATGTTTTGAGGCAAATACATATTCCTCTTTACTTACCGGGGTGAAATGCCAGTTATCCGAAAATGCATCGTTAAAAATATTTCTGAGATGTTCAAGTTCCTGTTCTTTATTTTTTTCATTAAAGCTGCGAACTGTCAGATTATCCATCCCTAATTGAAACTGTTGAGGGAAATGATAATTCAGATAACTATCAGAATTTGAATTTGATCTAGTATGAAGTGTTTCCAATAATTCGAAGCCATTTTCTTTGAGAAGTGAATGATAGTAATCCGGATTATACGATTGAAAAAAAGTAATCGGATGATCATATTTATTTGAAAGTAAACCAAGCTCTGAATAAAGATTAGGATTGAAAGGTCCTTCAATTCGTTGGATATCATTTTGTTTGCAAAATTCGAAAAGCACTTTAAATAAAGTTCTGACAGCTTCCGGGTCATTGTATGATTCAAAAAAACCGAAGAAAGCTGTTCTTGTACCTGATTTTTTACAAAAACTTTTATTAATTGAAAGAGAGATTCTTGCAATTATTTCATTACCAAAATAGCAGTTGAATAAATCAAGAGTTGCAAATCTGAAGTATGGATTTTTCCTTGTATCAAGAATTTTTTTCAGTTCGGATTTAATTGGTGCAATCCAGCTTTTATCATCTTTATAAATTTCAAACGGAAGAGTTACAAAATCTTTCAGTTCTTCTCGTGTTGATACTTTAATAACTCTGTAAGACATTTTTCTTCTTTCTTAATAATTTTCTCAACTACATATTTATTGTAGATAAAGGACAAATCCTTTTTATGAAGCTGCTCGGCTAAATTTTTATCCGTAATGATATGGTCAGAAAGTGATTCGGGTCGCTCGCGGGAAACAAGTAGATTTCTGTACGTAATAACTGCTTCATCCTTTGCAACTCTGGTTGTCTCATTCAATAAATTCTCAAATGCATCTTCAGAGATCCATTCGAATATATTTGTGAAATTAAATTTTGATATTGATCCATCCCGAAGCTGTCTGAAGAATTTATCACAACTGTCAGTTATGATTTGTATTCTGTTCAATCTGCTTTTAATAAGTTCAAAATTTTCTTTTCTTAAATAGTATGGAAGACAGTCATCATTGTAATTGCCAAGCAGAATATATCTCAGAAAATAATTTTGCTTAATCGGCAATCCAGTCAATGCTCTTCTCGTCTTTTCAGCAAAATGATCTCCAAATGAAAAATTATCATTAAGATATTTGAAGAAAGCTTTATCAAACAGCAGGCTCATGGTTTTTTTGCTTAACAAAACTTTAGTGAAAAGTTCCCATCGCAATGTATCCCATTTTCTGTCATACAATTTTGCTCTTTCGATTTTATCTTCGCTTTCAAAAAATTTCTTAATCGTTCGTTTAGTTACTAACAGCCTGATACAATTTCGTAACAGCTTCATATAATTTTCGTAACGGCCGCAGTGAATAATTCCACGTTCAACTTTACCAATGTTCTCATTCCAGTATTGATATGCTTCATCGGATAAAGAATATTTCAGTGAATCATAAACTTTTTTTCTGCCTTTGGATTTATGTACTCCAACAAATTCAAGCATATCTTCATACGATAAAAATTTAAAGGCAGCAATTTTTAGTTCAAGTAAATAATTCTGATATGGATTCAGATCCAATGCGATAACAGATTTTGGATCATCCATTAAAAAAGTGAGCAGATTACATCCACCTGATGTAATTGAAAATACTACATCATCTTTTTGAATATTGAAAGCTTCTCTGTCAATCTGAGGATCTTCCCAACATTGTGAATAAAGAACATTGCTGAAAACTTTACTCTTTTTTTGTTTGGAAGATTTTGGCAATCCGATCTTTGTATGAACAATTCCCCAATCAATAACAGCAGGGACTCCAATCAATGCAGTTAACAAAAATGATCCGGTAAAATAGCCGACCATAAATCCCGGAATAAATAAAATAAATAGTGCATTGTGTCTTATTCCATCTTTATTCAAAGAGATTTTTGGTTTTGCTTTTAAGAATTGTCTTGTGCTTCTTATTGAAGGAATGAGTCTCGGGACTTTTTTCAAATAATCAGAATAACCATCAGTATGAATTTTATTGAATGCTTCTTCTTCATATTTAATCAACTGGATATAATGGATATAAAACAGAACTGGTATTAAGAGTCCCGAAACAGGAAGAAAAAAACTTATGATAGTTAAGGCAAACCAATCAGAAAAATAAATCGGATTTCTGATCAGCAAATATGGACCGGATAAAACAAATGAATCACTCTGAACTTTAAATGACATTACTGTTTTTGAAGAAAGCAAACTTCCCGCCCACATTCTCAAAACCGAAGCCAATATCATCAATCCTGCTGCAATCAAATACACAAATCGTGAATATTCTTCAATACCCAATGAATTAAAAATAAAAACATAGTTTGAAGGGAAATCAGCAAATAATGTAATTGAAATAAGACAAGCTATAATTACAATTGAAAATGAAACGAAGATTCGTGCTTCAAATTCAATCTGCTTAATATTTTCTTTGAGTTTCATAGCACTACCTTAATTATTTGAGATAACATTTAAGACTGAGTGTAATACTTCGATGCCAACGCACTTCCTGTTTAGTAGTTCTCCATCTGACGATAACAATAATCCATTCTGATATTTAAATTCTAAAATCTTCGCCTTGTGCAATTCAAATGCATCAAGAGTAATATGTTTACCCGAATAGATTTTCGAAAAACTGATATACCTTTGTGTTACGGTCATATCTTTAATTACAAGTACATCGAATAAGCCATCATTAAGTAAAGCATTCGGAGTCAATCTCATTCCGCCACCAGTGTACGCACCATTTGCAACAACAACTCCGATAACTTTTTCATTTATGGTCTTCCCATTTATGAACAGTTGTAATTCTTCGGCTTCGTAACTATATAAAGTTTTTATGGCTTCGAAACCGAAAGCAAATCTTCCTAGAATTTTTTTTGTATAGGGTGAGATAGTTTTATTTAAAGATCCCCCAATTCCCATCTGAAACTCATTTAGAAAAAATTTGGGTAAGTAACTATTTTCAAAAATAATTTTTCCGATATCAACAGATCGTGTACGATTTTCTTTAATTAATTTTATCTGAGAAGAAAGATCCCTCGGTAATCCAAGACTTTGAGCAAACCCTTGTCCTGTTCCAAATCCAACAACGCCAAGTGTTACATCAGGATTTATACAAATTCCGTTTCGGAAAAAACCATTTAACACCTCGTTGATTGTGCCATCTCCTCCGACTGCAATAATACTTTCAAATCCATTTTCTATTGCATGCTGCGAGATCGAAGTTGCGTTTAATTCAGGTGTTGTTTCAGAAAAAGTATATCCATCGCCAAAATAATATTTTATTTCATTTATTAGTTTTTCTTTTTTTTGCTTTGCTTTTCCACCAGCAGAAGCAGGATTAAAAACGATTTGAATTTTCTTATTGGACATTTTTCTTTTCTCCTGCTCAATTGTAAACAGAAAAAAAGGCTTAAATGTCATGAAAAAGTCAAAGAGAAGTAAATGTTGACGCAGTATTCACAATTAAAAGTTACTTTACAAACTTATATCCTGCTCTATGAATTGTTAACAGATGTTTTGGATTTGAAGGATCATCTTCTATTTTTTTCCGAAGATTCATGATAAAGTTATCAACTGTTCTTGTTGAAGGATAGTTTTCATATCCCCATACTTCATCAAGCAGCTTGTTTCTGTCAATTACTTCGCCCTCTCTTTGAACAAAATACTTAATCACTTTATATTCCATTACTGAAAAGTCAACTGGATTGCTGCCTTTTTTTGCCTCCTGTTTTCTAAAGTTAAAATAAACATCACTGAATGAATATTCTTCAATCTCAGGTCTTAATTCCTGCGGGCGTCTTAACAAAGCCTTTACTCTTGCAACAACTTCTCTTAGACTGAATGGTTTTGTTACATAATCATCAGCACCAATTTCAAGACCTATTATTTTATCAATTTCATCTTTCTTTCCTGTTAACATCAAAACCGGTGTGTTGATTCCGTTTTTTCTCAAATCTTTACATATATCAATCCCGTTTTTTTCAGGCAGGACTAAATCAAGAATGATAAGATCATAACTTTCGTGCATTGCTTTATCAAACCCCATCTGCCCTGAAATTGATGTAGTTACCTGAAAATTTTCCTCTGAAAAAGTTTCTTCAAGTCCGTTTAAAGTAGCCGGATCATCTTCGATAATTAATAATTTTTTCATCTCGCCTCCTTAATGTTTAATTATTCTTACTGCCGGGCAAACTATTGATCTATTTTAAAATACAATGAAAAGCTGCTTCCTTTACCTAATTCACTTTTAATTTCGATTCTGCCGCAATGCTCATCCATAATGTGTTTTACAATTGCCAGACCAAGACCGGTGCCTTCTATTTTTCGGGTAACATCATCTCTTAATCTTACAAAAGGTTCAAATATTTTTTTTAAATCCTCAGAAGAAATTCCACGCCCATTATCAATAACTTCCACTATTGCATTGTTATTAACTTTTGTTACCGAAAGAATCGTTTTACTTTCTTCACAAGAGTATTTAGAAGCATTGGTAAGTAAATTTAATATTGCACTTTCAACTGCCTTTTCATCAGCAAAAATATCAATAGTATCGTTGGCAATCACAACTTCCAATTTTTGTTTCTTCATCATAAACTGATATTGAACTGAACTAACTGCTTTATGAACAATCTGAATCAAATTAACCCGGGATTTTTGATAAGTCTGCATTCCCTTTTCGATTTGAGCATAAACCAGGATATTATCAATAAGTCCATTAAGTTTATTGCTTTCACCATTAATTACCTTCAGATAAAAATCCGATTTATCTTTTACTGGCAATTGATGGTTTTTTAATTTTTCAGTAAAAATTTTAATTGAAGTAAGTGGTGTTTTCAGTTCGTGAGTAATACCTTGCATAAAAAACGACTTTAATTCATTTAATTCTTCAAGCCGCTCTGCTTCCAGTTTCTGGCGGATAAGATCTTCCTGCAATATAATTCTGTCAATTGCAAGTGCAGCAGCAGCAGTAACAGTACTTAATAAATCAATGTCATCTTTATAATATCTTGTCCCGGCTTTTTTTTCACCCAAAACTAAAAATGCATGTATAATTCCCGTAGGTGATTTAATCGGAAATACAAGTGTAATTCCCCATCGTTTAAATACTCTAACGTCAGCTGATTCGATGTTTATACCGGCTTCAACTTTATCACTTACTGCAACCGGGAGAACAAGATTGTTTTTAAGGTTTTCTGTTTCAAACCTTATACTTCTTCCGTGAAGTAATTCAAATCCCTTATCCGAAATAATTCTGATTTTAGAATCAGATTTATCAAGATTAAAAAATCCGATTTTATTTACAGGGATTAGCTGGTCGGTGTTTTTAATAATAAGTTCTGCCAGAGAATTTACATCGTAAATATTTTTCATCTCTTCAAAAAATCTTTGCTGTTCTTTCCGGTAATCATATTCAACTCTGAAAAACTTTTTGTCAACAAACTTTTGGACAAGATTTTTAGCCGGTTGAAGCAGTACAACAGTGGCAATTGCAGTAAGAACAGTTGGCACAGCCGGATTTAAATTATCTACAAAAAAAGTAATTACCGATGTAAGTAATACATAGGTTATAATTATTGCAAAGAGCACAACCGTATAAACAAAACTTCTTCTGATAATCAGATTAACATCCATAAGATGATATTTAACAATTGCAATACTAAAGGTAATTGGAATAGCTGTAAGGAATATCAGAATAACTGATTCAGGTAAAAGACTCCGTTCAAGAAAGAAAATCGGAATGACCCAAAAAATTACAAAGCTGAACGGTCCTATAAAATATCCAAGCAGCAGCCATTGAAGGCGTTTTCTTTCATCAATCTCTCTTGTTGATCTGTATGCATAAATACAAACTGATATTGCAATTATAATACAGGTGATTAAAAATAACCTGAAAAAAGAATCGAAGAATAGAACATAGTATCTGACATAATCAAAATCACCGCCAAGAGTAGCTTCAAGAAAAAGGTAACTTAGAATTATTGAATTGACTAAAGCACTTAAATAAAAATACCATAGTATATATTTAATTCCTTTTACTTTTTTCTTTGCAAATGATGAAGTAAAGTGAATAAATAAAACCGGAGTAAGACTGTAAATAAACAACCAGATTATTCTGTTAAGATATCCGTATCCATAAAACTCAAGATTATAGGTTCCGGCGGTGCTTACTATAACCACACCAAGACTAATACTTGCACGATGAAATAATCTGGCGGAATAATTTTCCGGGGATCTGATTCTAACAAACATCGCAATGCTTACATAGATCAATCCCACAACTGCAATAATTATAAGAGTGAAGAGACTATAATAATTTGTTAGCTGAACTGAAGCGGATTTTATCTGTTTATCAGTTTCGAATTTAATTTTAACCGTTTCACCAATTCTCTTACCGTCAAGATAAAGTTCTAATTCCTCCCAGTCATTGAACTGATGAGTATCAACTGACAAAAGAATACTGCCATCTTTAATATCAGCTAAATATTTTTCAACATTAGTAATAATAAGATGACTGTCAATAAAATTTACTTCAAACGGCAGATTTGGTTTCAGGACATTAAGGTAGAACCCACCTATACAAACAATGATAATTATTATCTCGATAAGTAAAAGTGCAGACTTCCTGGTAAGCGCACTTTTCATTTTGCCTCCTTAAAATAAAAGGATAAACACTAGTTAACTTATTGAGTAAAAAGATGCTGCTAAGAAATTAAATTTAAAATCTTTTAAGTGCAATAAGACTTTAATAAATATTTAACTTTACTGGAGGCTATTAAGTATTAATCTGAATCAGCTAAGATTCTTATAGCTTACTAATAATTTCTGATGTATGTAGTATTTTCCACTTTGTTTAACCTTGATGGTATATAACTGATAACATTAGATTCAGGTTTTAATTTATTTTTTCGCATCGATTTAGCCTTTTTCCTTGCTTCCATATTCATTTTTAGAATCAGTGCAGCAATTCTTATATCCGGTACCAATACTCTTCTGATAATATTCTTCAGGCTTGTAATTTTTGTAAACAGATTTACAAACCCTGCTTCAAGCTCTGCTTTTGATAAACCGGCAGATTTAAAATATGCAATGCTGCAGGGTGCACTGAATTTAGTTTGTCTGAATACGTGATCATCGAAATAGTTTTCTAAAATTTTTCCATCTGATTTCAGACCTTCTGCCGTTGCGGTGCCGGGGGTAGGAAAAAAAATATGCACATACGGAACTTCAATTTTATTTTCCTGAAAAAAAGAATACACATTGTCAAAAGTGAATTCATCATCTTCATCCAAACCAAGCATAAAGAATGCACCAATGTGAATTCCGGCATTATGTATTCCCTTAACTTGTCTGTGGTAATAGTCAATATTCATCGGTTTATTAAGCTGAAGCAAGTTTTTATTATTCAGAGTTTCTAAAACGAGAAACAGCATTCTGCATCCGGCTTCATATAAAAGGTTCAATACTTCTTCATCATCACCGATATTTACTGTACATTGTGCGCCCCAGATAATATCAATTTTTTCATAAACAATCTGTCTGCATAACATTATAAGATATTCTCTGTTGTTGTAAAGATTAGCGTCCAGGAATGCAAGAGGTTTTTTTGTAATTGCAGCTTCTTTTAAATCCGAAATTACATATTCTATCTTTCTTAAATAATAATGACCGTTATAAAACGGCGGATTACAGCAATAAGTGCATTCATTTCTGCAGCCGATACTTGTAATAACCGGTAAGAATGGCATTTTTTGTTTTTTAAGTACTGAATAATCAAATGGAAAATTTAGATTGCTGCCAAAGTGATATTCTTTTTTGATTGTGCCGGCTTCAACATCATCAAGAAATTGTTTCATCTTCGCCGGATTTGGATATCCATAAAACACTGCATCGCATACATTTTTAAGTATCTTATCACTGAATTGATCTAAATGTGCACCAACCAGAACAATTTTTTCTTTCCATTTGAAATACTCAATTATTTCAAGAGATCGTACAATATCATAACCAGGTGAAGTTAGAATAATTACTGAAGCATCAGTATCAAAATTTACTTCTTCTGTATATTCGAGACATGTTTCCTTCTTCCATTCTTCCGGAATTACTGCACTTATTATCGGCAGATTATAAGAGTAGTTAAACAATGGAAGTTCTTTAGATAATTTACCATCCTTAAGGCGGTAAGTGGGCTGAATGATATAAACTTTCTTTTTCATATTATATATTCTGAAAACTTACCCGTCATAAATGAATGAAAGTAAAGAGTTAAATGTCATGAACTTGTCAAAGTGTTGTAAAAACTCATTATTAAAATGCTCTAATCAGATGAAGTTTGTGATGGTTACTTTGGCTACACAGGATGAACAGGAAGGCTCATATATTCATTAATTCACATTGATTTTTCCTTAAATGAACAATTTATATTCTGCTTACCCGAATTATAATATTGGTTAACTGAAAAAAATCTGATGAAGTACTTATCAGATATTTTCAATCAAATGTATTTTATTACTCGATGAATCAGTGATACGGCACTTTTTTACAGCATCATGACAATTCCTTGACAACAGCGTTTAATCAAAATGTTAGGTTTCTTACAGCAAAAATAAATCCGGCTTAATGAAATAATTCATATTAAAAAAACACAATGAGGTTAGCACATGTCAAGGACATACTTTTTCGTTATATCGTTATCTGTTTTATTTGTATCAATTGCATTTGCACAGACTGATACAATCACCATTCTCCACGTAAATGATACTCACTCCTGCTTAGCACCACTTGGTCCAAGAACTACTGCATTAACGGGAACACAAGGCGGAATAAGTCGTGCAGCAACTGTAATCGGAATGACAAAAATGACCGAGCAGAATGTTCTTACCCTGCACAGCGGTGATGCTTTTATCGGCGACTTTTTCTTTAATAAATTTTTTGGTGTTGCCGAGTTTCAGTTAATGGCATCTTTAGGTTTTGATGCAATGGCTATAGGAAATCACGAGTTTGATTTAACCCCTGCAATTCTTGATACCGCTCTAAGAAATTCATTTCCTCCCGGAGCCGGTTTCACATTTTTATCTTCAAATCTTATTCTTGATGACCCGCAGGTTCAGCCATTAAAAGACTACATCTTTCCTTATACTATTAAACAATATGGGAATACTAAGGTTGGAATATTCAGTCTTCTTACACCTGAAACAAATTATTTTTCACTTCCTTCACCAGCGATAGTTGATACAAATATTGCAACTACGGCTTTAGCAATGATTGATACACTTAACAGCAAGGGCTGCAACATAATTATTTGTCTTTCGCATCTCGGGATACTTTATGATCAGGATTTGGCAGCGAACATCCCTGGTATAGATGTTATATTAAGCGGACACGATCACCTAAGAACTGATGCACCAATAGAAGTTACCGATCCGCTTGGAGGAACAACTTATATTGTTCAGGCAGATGCCTTTTACAAATGTATTGGTAAAATGACAATTTCTGTTTCGGGTAATAACATGGAATTAATCAATTATACTCTTATAGATCTTAATGAATCTGTTCCTGAAGAGCCGACTGTAAAAGCAACTGTTGATGGACTAGTGACTGAAATTGAAAATACCTGGGGACCTGTTTACTCTCAACAAATTGGAACAGCAACAGATTTTTTTGAAGAAGTTGCGACAAATCTTGGTGAAAGCGGGGCGCACGATACACCTGTTGGAAATTTAGTGACTGATGCATATAGATGGAAAACTGGAACTGAAATCGGAATTACTGTCGGCGGATTGAGTGCACAGCCAATCTATGAGGGTCCGCTTGTTGCCGCTGATGCATTCAGAGTTGTAGGCTATGGTTTTAATGAAGTCAATGGACTCGGATACAGGATTGTTAAACTCAAGCTTACCGGTGCTGATCTTATTGCGGGGTTAGAGTTCGGTCTTTCAAATGCAGAATATAATGATGAACTGTTCCCACAGGTTTCGGGAATGAGCTATTCATATAATTTGGAAAATCCGGTAGGAGGAAGAATTGTTGAAGTAAAAGTAGGTGATATACTTCTTGAGCCACAGACCGAGTATTCAATCACCATTAATGAATTTCTTTATTATGCGTTAAGTAATCCTTTTATTATCGGAACAAATATCAATATTATAGATCCATACGTATATACTGATTCATCAGAATTTCAGGTCTTATCAGAATATATTATCTATAAGCAAACAATTTCGCCGGAATACAAAGGGAATGTGTTAATAAATTTAGAATCAATTGATAATGGAACTATTCCGGGTGAGTTCAGACTTGAACAGAATTATCCTAATCCATTTAATCCTTCGACAACCATTAATTATGATCTGCCAAAACAAAGCAGTGTAACTCTTAAAATTTATAATGTCACCGGTGAAGAAGTAGCAACTTTGGTAAATCAAGATCAGGAGGCGGGCAGATACAGGATCAGATGGGAAGTATCCCGACTTTCCAGCGGTATATACTTTTATCAATTAATTGCCGGTGGATTTGTTGAAACTAAAAAGATGGTGTTGATACGATGAGTAATTTGAAGTATGAATTGAAAATACCTGTTTGGATATTATTAGATTGCTCATAATTGAAAAGCAGGATCCGCTATTACAAGTAATTCGATTCGGAAGGTAAGACAAATGAAATCATTATTAATAAGTAAGGAGTATATAGATGAAAATTTATAAAACTGTTTTCTTAGTGTTTATAGTGGCATCAGAATCTTTACTGCCTCATTCACAACACGTACATCAATATATCGTTACTGAAGCATATCAGCTTTTAGTTAATCAGTTAGGTTATATAATTCCTCAAATGGATGAGCACATTGGCGGGATTGGTTCTGATTTTTATGGTGATTATGCATGGCAAAAACCATTTATAAGTACCGGTGCATGGAGAGAGGATATAGAAGACCCAATTTTTAGCTATGATTTTTTAGTATTGCAGGGAGTTAATATCGCTCTTGTTAGTATTACTCACTTTTGGGATGCAGATGATGGTGATCTGGAAAAAAATCGTTTTCCAATTATACTACCATTCCCTCCTTATCCATCAGTTAATATAGGTCTGTATGAAAACGCTTATGATAAACTATTAAGATATTCAAACGGTGATTGGGTTTTATGGTACCCCGATTTAGTTTGGTGCATCAATAAAGTAAATGGACATCAGCTGGTAATTATTCCAAATATAATTACTCCTCCGCAAAAAAGCGGAATTTCATTAAAATATTTTTCATTAATCGAATTTTATAAAAATCCTGAATTGAATCTGCTTTCTGATCAGAATGGGGACTATTTAGTATTCGATTTTACATCACTGCAATTTATTGCTCCTGAGGAAGCTCCGATTATTATAGTTAATGATTACTTCCGGGATAGAATAGTGTGGGAAGTTCTTGGAAGAATGTGTCATCTTTTAGCTGATCAAAGTGTTCCTGCACATACGCACAGAGATGAACACGGTCTGCTATCCGATAGTTATGAGAACTGGATGGGTGGTTCGAGTCAACCTTACCTTCAATGGAATTCTTCCAACGCAGGAGATTTTATAAATCCATATACAACTGATAATGATCCACTTCATTATCTGATTTACACAATGCAGCAGCAAGCAGATCATTTCGGAAGTAATGGACCTGATGAAATTGGAAATGGAAATAATGATTTACTCGGAAACTCAAGACCGCAGGAATTGGAATTTCTTAATTCATTAAACATTTCAGGTTATGGTGAACCAACTACATGGAGCGGACCGTGGAGTAATACAAATTTGGAAAACATCCGGGATAAAACTTTTCCTTATGTGATTCGTGCAACTGCCGGGTTACTGTACTGGTTTGCTGTTGAAACAGATTTAATTACTGACATTGAAGAATTTCAATCAGAACCGCTGAATAGTTTTATTCTAAATCAAAATTTTCCCAACCCTTTTAACCCAAGAACAGTAATCAGTTATCAGTTACCGGTAAGCGGTGATGTTACATTAAAAGTTTTCGATGTGCTTGGTAATGAAGTTGCAACGCTTGTAGATGAATACAAACCAGTAGGAAAGTATGAGGTGGAATGGAATGCGAGCAATCATTCGAGCGGTGTGTACTTCTATCAGATAAGGGCTGAAAAATTTGTTGAAACAAAGAAGATGATTTTAATGCAATAAAATTGTATTAAATAAGGAAACAGTAATTAAAAGAAAGATTCTTAAATGAAATCTTTGTACAAAATCATCGCCATCAGTCTAATATCTGGCTCACAATATTTTGCTCAAACTCCCGATTCACTTCCTGTTATTTACGTTCCCGGAATAATGGCTTCTCCGCTCTACGATGATATTAATAATAACAACCAGTTGGCTCCAGAGGAGAAAGCCTGGTTTGGTCCTCAATTCATTACTCATTGTCTCTGGTTAAAACCAAATGGAATTGATCCTGATGGAAACTATAACATCAAGGTAGCACCTTTGCGAAATGATACTGCAAACACTCTTAGAGATGAATTGCTTGATGTTCCAATGGATTTATTTAAAGGATTTTTCGATAATATGGAAGCACATGGATACATACTTGATGACTATGATGATAACCATAACGAAGGTGAAAATCTATTTTGTTTTACGTACGACTGGAGAAAAAATAATTTTACCAATGCAGAACTTTTATCCTTTTTTATTGACAGCGTAAAAAACTGGACAGGTATCAATCAGGTTAATTTAGTTGGACACAGTATGGGCGGAATTGTTTCCAAAACTTGTATAAATAATTTCGATAAGAGCAGAATAAAAAATATGGTATTCATTGCAACTCCAAATCTCGGTGCACCGGAAGTTTTAACAGTTATGCTAAAAGGAAAACTTTTTGAGTGGCTAAATTTTATTAACGAAATTGAATGGCCGGTAACAAGATCGCTAGCAAGAAATCTTCCATCTTGTTATCAGTTAATTCCATCATTTAGTTATTTTAATCTCAATTTGAACAACGGATATTCATCTGGAGTGGAGATTTATTCAGAATGCCTTCAAATACCTGGAGGAAATTATTTAAATTATTCGGAACTTATTAACTACCTTCGTGATTATGAAACGTGCCTGATGGGAATCGAGACTTTAAATGACGGGCTGCTCGATGCATCGGAAATATTCAAAGAAGATATAGATACTGTTGACTTCGGTCAGATAAATGTTTTCAATATTGTCGGGCACAATCAATTAACCATTGGAAAGAACACAATAATTACCGGAGGTTTCCCAACATATTGTAACACAGTTGAATATTCGCGAAATCTGAATGGTGATTTTACAGTTCCAGTTCGCAGCGCAGAGTTAATCAACGGTAAAATTTTTGAGCACACATATTATGTTTCTGACATAAAACATCACGAACTGCCGGGCTCACAGGAAACTCTTGCGATACTTCTTGGGATATTCTCAGATCCACCAAACTATAACTTTCCTCAATTTTCAAATCCACCTGCAAGTTATTCCGGTATCACTGGTGTTGAAAATGAAATCCTTACAGCAAATTCATTTTATCTATCACAAAATTTTCCAAACCCATTTAATCCAAGAACAGTAATCGGTTATCAGTTGCCGGTAAGCAGTGATGTAAAACTAAAAGTTTACAATGTGCTTGGTAATGAAGTCGCGACGCTTGTTGATGAATACAAACCAACGGGAAGTTATGAAGTTGAATTTAACACAGCATCATTATCAAGCCGAACTGGCTTAGCTTTGACGAGTGGAGTTTATTTCTATCAACTTAAAACAGGAAATTTTATTAAAACAAAAAAATTAATTCTAATCAAATAAATAAAAGCCTGTTACAACTATTCTTTTCATTTTGGATTCGGTCAATTAAATGCCTTATAATAAAAAAGCCCCGAAAATGTTCGGGGCTAAATAAAAACAGGTGATACTATTTAATCAAAGTCATCTTTCTTGATTGAGTAAAATTATTTGCTTCAATCTTATAAATATAAATACCACTTGAGAGTTCGCTGGCATCAAATGTAATAGTATGTGAACCAGCAGTTTTAAAACCATTTACAAGTGTTTTAACTTCCTGTCCAAGTAAATTGAAAACAGATAGTTTAACATTACTTGCAGCCGGTAAACTAAATTTAATTGAGGTTGAAGGGTTAAATGGATTTGGATAATTTTGGGATAACTCAAATTTATCAACTGAAATAACTTCTGCTTCAACAACATTTGAATATTCAAAAGTACCTTCAAAATCAACTTGTTTCAGTCTATAACTGTATTTTCCTATCGATAAATTATTATCAGAGAAATAATAATTATTAGTTTTGGTTGAAGTTCCAAATCCTGCAACAAAACTGATTACTTGCCAATCAGAGTTTTCAGATTTTCGTTCAATCTCAAAACCAAGATTATTTAACTCAGATGCGGTTGACCACACTAAGTTAATTGAAGTTCCGCTTACAGATGCTGTGAATGAGGTTAACTCAACCGGAATAACAGTATGATTACCAATAAATGTAAAAGTGTTCTGCGGATATACCAGCCACTGTGAACTAACTGAATCTGTTCCTGCAGATGCAGCCCAATCAGTTGTTCCAAATAAGATAACATCTTTTCTAACGAGAGTTTTTTCGGCTGTACCTGGAGTAATACCGGCAACTGCCCAGCTTGTTCCTGGATCTTCACCTAAAATTCCTATGACATCAATAGGAGTCCATACACCTGCAATATTCTTTTCTAACGCCATATAATCATCACCGTTATAGAAAGTGATAGCTCCGGTGTCAATATCAGCAACAGCTAAGATTGTCGGATCAGCCTGTGGATTAGCCAGTACAAATACCTGATTTGCAGCTAAAGAACCAGTAAGCGGTTGAATATACTGAATTGAATCAGCACCATTATTAGATCTTACAACCCGATAGTTTGAGAGGTCAACACTTGAACTGGTTGGGTTAAAGATTTCTATTGCTTTATTATTACTTGAGCCTTCCAAGTATTCTGAAATAAATAAATCTGGTGTACTTGCTGGTGTTCCAACAACTTCAAATAAATCAAGTCCTACATAATCTGACTCAGTTCCACCAGGTCCGCCATTTGTGCAATAATACCGAACTGCAAATCGAATATTTCCTCCAACAGGAATTACACCGGTATATTGTACCCATCCGCTTGTTGAAGCATCAAAAGCTGCAATTTGATTATCAAAAGCAGAATGAGTTGTACCTGCAGTTGAAGAAATCCAGACTTGTAAATGATCTGCCCAGGTACTTCCGTCAGGAGCCCTGTGCCAAAATTTAAGTGTATCACCTGCACTAACATTGATAGAAGGAGAAATTAACCATTGATCAATCAATAATCCGCCGTTGAATGCGCCATTAAAATTCTGTCCAATGTAACCTGTAACTGGTCCTTCGTATGCAGGAAATACGGTAGAATTTCCCTGGAATACCGTGGTTATACCAGCGCCATCAACATCATCAAAAAACCAACCTCTCGATTGAATGCCTGTCAATGTATTATCGCCGTTCATATCATCCATAAATAAAACTGACTCACTTGGGATATGATGAACTATTGGTGTGTTCTTAAAGTTATCCTGATTTGTTCTGCTGTGCTGAGCATTGACTACAACAGCAAAAACAAAAAATGAAAGTAAAAAAGGAAGAAAAATTTTCTGCATTATGCACCTCGAAGTTTGTTAAATATTAAATTAGTTAAAAAGCTATTAACAAAATAACTAATCCATCTTTTAATATGAAGTATAATTGAGAATTTATTTTGTTTTTTAAACCTGTTTAGATAGAAAAAGAAATTTTAATATGGACCCTGATTGAGTTTCTCCGCTTTTTTGTTATCGATAATCCAAAGAAGTCTGATAAGATCTTTCCAGGTGTTTCTTCTGCGATTATAATTTATTTCACTTAGCTCTTATTCACCCCTGAGAAACAATTACTTGTTATCAAATGATTTATATATACACAAATTGTTTTTTCCGTATTATTCGGTTAATTTTGAAGTGAAATTAACAAAGGAAAATGTGGCAGAAAACGATCAAAATAAACCGGTTCAGAGTGAAAAGAGCAGTACCGGACAAACTCCTAACAAATACCGCAAAGGCGGCAGAAGATATTATCCTAAAAAAAGATATTATAAACCTCAGACATCATCAGGCGATCAGGCGGTACAGCCGGTAAAAGTAAGTTTTCAGAAAATTTCTATTGTCATACCGCTTTTTAATGAAGAAGAATCTATTCAGCCGCTTATCAATGAAATTAGAAAAGCAATCAAAACATTAAATAAACCTTATGAAGTTATTTTTGTAGATGATGGAAGTACTGATAAATCATTACAGGTAATTAAAGAAGCTGGCAAATCTGATACACGGTTAAAATTTATTAGCTTTAGAAAAAATTATGGTAAATCTGCTGCTTTGCAGGTCGGATTTAAAGCTGCTACCGGGGATGCAATCATTACTATGGATGCAGATTTACAGGATGATCCTTTTGAAGTGCCAAATCTCTTAAAGAAACTTGATGAAGGTTATGATCTTTGTTCAGGGTGGAAGAAAGAAAGATTTGATCCGTTTATAAAAAAATATTCGTCGCGCTTCTTCAATTTTATTACAAGATTATTCAGCGGAATTAAAATTCATGATTTTAATTGTGGATTAAAAGCCTATCGCAGAGAAGTTGTACAAAATTTAAATGTTTACGGCGAGCTTCACCGATATGTACCTGTACTCGCTAAATGGCAGGGCTTTACTGTTACTGAAATTCCTGTTAAACATCATAAACGCAGATATGGAAAAACTAAATTTGGTATTTCGAGATTCTTTAAAGGTTTTATTGATTTAATTACAGTTACCTTTGTAAGCAGGTATATAAAACGACCAATGCACTTTTTCGGATTTTTTGGAGCAGTGGCTTTTTTTATAGGTTTGATTGTTAATGGTTATTTAACAATCGAGTGGTTATCCGGTAAAGCCTTAAGCAACAGACCGATGCTGTTCCTTGGTATGTTGTTGATTATAGTTGGTGTTCAGTTTTTTTCTGTAGGATTGCTTGGTGAAATGATGGTCCATCAAAACCAGAATGAAAGGGAATATGTTATTAAAGATCGAAACTAAAGTTCAATTAACAATCCATCCCTCCGTAAAATCTGAAAAATGAAAATAGTAATTGTATCACCGGCTTATCCTTTGAGAGGCGGTATTGCAAATTTTACTGCACAGCTTTACAAGGAATTAATAATTAATAATCACGTGGATGTTTTTACTTTTAAGAGACAATATCCGGAAATATTTTTCCCCGGAAAATCACAATTTGAAAGCGGCGAAGATGTTGATAAAATTCCGGCAGAAATAATAATAGATTCGATTAATCCTATATCATGGAAAAAAACTGCAAAAAAAATTGTTAAGATTAACCCTGAGCTGCTGATCTTTGCATATTGGCTTCCCTTTTTTGCTCCTTGTTACAGCTCAATTGCAAAAAGAATAAAGAAAGAAACTAATGCAAAAATTCTTTCAATATGTCATAACATAATTCCACACGAAAAAAAACCCGGTGATAAACTATTAACTAAATCTTTTTTGAACAAAATGGATTTCTTTATCACTCTATCTGAAGAAGTAAAAAAAGATCTTGAGAAGTTTGTTAAAAAACCAAAATGCAAAGTTCTTCCGCATCCGGTGTATTCAAGATTCGGTGAAAAGGTTAGTAAAGAAAATGCACTTAATAAACTTAAACTTAATGAAGCTAAATATGTTTTGTTTTTTGGTTTTATCCGTGATTATAAAGGTCTGGATGTTCTAATTGAAGCATTAGCTTTTGTTAAAGAAAAAATCAAAATAAGGTTGATTGTGGCTGGAGAATTTTACGATGATGAAAAAAAATATACAGGACTAATTGAAAAGTTAAATTTGCAAGACGATATTATTTTATTTTCTGATTTCATTTCCACAGAGGAAGTTAAATATTATTTTTCTGCTGCTGATGTTGTAATTCTTCCTTACAAAAGTGCAACACAAAGCGGCATTGTTCAGATAGCGGTTAATTTTGGTAAACCAGTTATTGCCGCAAGTGTTGGCGGTCTGGGTGAGGTAATTAAGAATAACCAAACCGGCTATATTGTAGAGCCGGAAAATCCCGGTCAGTTGGCTGGTGCAATAATTAAGTTTTATACTGAGAATAAAGAAAATGAATTTTCAAATAATATTTCTAAAATTGCTGAACAATATTCGTGGAAAAATTTTGTAAATGGAATTTTTGATTTAATTAACTCATAATTTTTAATTTTATACTATCCTATACTGAATTTAGTAAATGCATTACGATCCGGTAAAAAATATTTTTGCTAACGTAATAAAGAAATCACCTTTACTCAGAGTATTTTTCTATAAGATACTTGATTTGATGTTTCTTCGTTCGTGGTATGTTAGAAGAGAATTAAAAAATCTCAGAAAATTATTCGGCAGTAAAAAAATAAGCATTTATGATGCTGGCTCAGGCTATGGGCAGTATTCTTATTTTATGTCTAAGGCTCTTCAGCCTTGTGAAATCTATTCGGTTGATGTAAAAGAGGACTGGATTAACGACTGTATAGATTTTTTCAAAAGTCAGAAAATTGAAAATGTTTCTTTTGGTATTGAGGATCTAACAGTAATAAATCATACGGATAAATTTGATTTAATAGTCTGTGTTGATGTAATGGAGCATATTGAAGATGATAGAAAAGTGTTTGAAAACTTTTATACCGCACTTAAAAAAAATGGATACTTAATCATAAACACACCTTCAATTTACGGAGGCAGCGATGTTCACGATGATGATGATGAAAGCTTTATTGGTGAACACGCACGTGACGGTTACTCAAAAGAAGAACTTGAAGCGAAACTTCATCCGGCTGGATTTGCAACTTATCAATCCAAATACACATACGGGTTTTGGGGAGATAAAGCATGGAGACTCGGTATTAAATATCCTATACTAATGGTCAATCTTTCAAAGTTATTTTTGATCATTCTGCCATTATATTACTTACTAACGTTTCCGTTCACTTTTATAATGATGTGGATTGATTATAAATTAAATAACAAAGTAGGATCCGGAATTAATTTTATAGCAGCAAAGTAGTTTATTAAATATCTCAAACGGAGATTGAATGGCAAAGACAAAAAAAATCGTAAAGACTAAAAAAGAACATCAGGATAATTTTCTAAGCAGTTTTTCACTCGATAAAATTATCCCGATTAAATTTCAGACATTAGCTTTTTTAATAATAATTCTTTTGGTTTTTCTGATCTTTTATGCACCGCTTTATTTTGGAGGAAAAACATTTCAGTCAGGTGATATTTTAACAAGCTTAAGTGTAAAGCCATATATAGAAAATCATCAGGGCGGATACACACTCTGGAATCCGAATATTTTTTGCGGAATGCCGGCGTATGCTTTAGCAACAGGTTATAAATGGTTTAATTTAATTTATGTAGTTATAAATTTTATAAGAAATATTTTTAGCGCACCTTTTACAGAAGACTATGCAAAATGGACATTTTATCTTGTTGCACTCGCTTACACAATGTATTTCTTTGTGTTGAATAGAACAAAAGATAAACTAATAAGTTTGTTTTCAGCTTTGTCAGTATCATTTAGTACCGGAATAGTAGTTTTCTTATTCATCGGGCATGTTACTAAACTTACTGCGATATTTGTTTTTCCAGTTATACTTTTAATTCTTTTCAACTTTCAGCAGAAGATTAAATTCTTAGATATAATGCTCCTGTTGTTTTTTATTCCGGTTATGTATCTGGGCTGGCACGTGCAGATTATATTTTACATCTTTTTTGCAGTCTTAATTTATTTTCTTTATTTCTTTGCCAGAGCATTAAAATCCAAAAATAGTTTTCTTGCAAAACAACTTGTAAAATCTGCAGCAATATTTTTACTAGCGGTAATTATTGGGTTAGGTATTCAGTCTGATAATTTAACTCAGGTTTTTGAGTACACTCCATATTCAACGCGCGGCACTGAAAGTATTGTTGATAAGCAAACAGGGAACATATCCAAAACAGAAACTGGTTTTTATGAATATGCAACTAACTGGTCGTTCTCGCCCGGTGAAATGTTAACCTGGATTGTGCCGTCTTACTATGGATTTGGTAAAGCAGTTTATAATGGTCCGTTATTTCAGAATAAGGATGTTGAAGTAAATACTTATTTCGGTCAAATGCCATTTGTTGATGTTGCTCAATATATGGGAGTAATAATTTTCTTTCTTGCAATATTTTCAGTTATTATTAATTGGAAAGATCCGCTTGTAAGATATCTTACTATCTTAGCTGTTATAGCTGCTTTGATTTCTTTCGGAAGCACATTTCCAATAGCTTATGATTTGATGTTCCATTATTTCCCGTTCTTTGATAAATTCAGAGTTCCATCAATGATACTGATACTCGTTCAGCTTAGTTTTCCAATACTTGCCGGATTGGGAATTGCAAAAGTAATTGAGTTGAAAAATATAAATGATAAAAAGTATGTTAAGATTATCAGAAATATTTTTTATGTATTTGCCGGGATATTTGTTTTAACTATTCTCCTTTCTTCACCAATTAAAAGCTGGTTTATTGATCATATAAATTCTGCAGGAGAAAAAGGGACAAGACTTCAACAGATACATGATTTTATTGCCGATATGTTTTTAGGTGATCTGAGATTGGCATTTTTCTTTTCAGCAGCAGCTTTTGGTTTAATCTATGCATATTTGAAATCAGCAGTAAGCAAAGATCTGATGATAGTTATAATTGCAGTATTAAGCTTTATCGATATAATAAGAATTAATAATCGCGGAGAAACTTATACAGAAGCACAGAGTCAAGAACAATTATTTGATAAACCGGCTTATATTTCCGCAATTCAATCACTGAATGATAAATCAGTTTTCAGAATTATTAATCTTAAACAAGATGGCTCACTTGGTTCTGTTAATCAAAACTCAAATTTTAATGCATACTTTTTAACTCAGGATTTGTATGGTTACTCTGGTATCAAGCCAAGAGCATATCAGGATTATATGGATGTGCTTGGAAGCCCGGCAAACCAGACTTTTTGGAGAATGACAAATACAAAATATGTGGTATTTGATAAACCTTATAAATATCAGGGATTAGTCCCTGTTTATTCCGGTGAAAAGGATTTTGTTTATCTAAATCAAAACGCTTTACCTCGTGCATATTTTGTTAATTCGGTGCAAAAGGCAACAGCAATTGAAATACTTAATAACGTAAAAAATGATCAGTTTGATCCAAAGGAAGTTGCATTTGTTGAAAACACCGAACTTAATATAGATAGACCTGACAGCACTGCTTTTGTGAATATTGAAAAATATGATAATGAGAACATTTACTTAAAAGTTAATGCAAGCGGAAATAATTTTCTGTTTTTAGGTGATACATATATGTCAGGTGAAGCTGATTACAAAATATTTAAAATCTCTACCGGCTGGAAAGCATACATTGATGGGAATGAAACAATGATTTACAGAACTAATCATGATTTTAGAGGGATAGTAGTACCGGCTGGCGAACACAAAATTCACTTCGAGTATTTACCTGAATCGTTTGTAATTGCAAAAAATTCTTCGCTTATATTAAGTTCACTTGTTGTTATAGGTTTAATTGCTTCATTAGGAATGAATTTTAGGAAGAAAAAAGAAACAAATTAAATAATGGAAAATACCAATTATAGCTGGGTGTGGAGACAAAAGATTTAATTTTTGGTTAATATTATTTTTTTGGCAAATATTGATGAAGGTAAATTGACATCGATTATTATTTCAAGTATTTTCAAGCATAGGTTTAGAAAGGGATATAAATGAAACATTTAATTTATCTTTCAATCGTTATACTTGCAATATTCACTCTCTCCTGCACAAATGAAATACTAATACCGGTTCAATCAGATTATGGAAAGTTGGTACTTAATGTTGATAAGGCCAATGCTCCAACAAGTGTTGTTTCTGTTAGAGCCTACCTTACCCGAGAAAATCACGAACCAATTTTTGGATCACTAAATTTATTATCTGATTCAACAGCAGAAATATTTCTTGATCAAATAGATGCGGGCCAGTGGCATTTAAGGGTCGATGCAGAAGATGATAGCGGATTAGTGTTATATACCGGGGAGACCGATGTTGAAGTTTATGCCGGATTTACTAGTCAGGTTTATTTAACTTTATCTCCGACAGGCGCTGGTGTTGGCTCAATTTATATTCATGTTACCTGGGGGGGTCCAGTAACCAATAACTGGATTGATTATTTATATAACCCCATAATCTCATCATCAAGAAATTATTATGATTATTATGGTGTAACTCAACCTCAGGTTTTATATGAAAATGGCCTTTATCGGATGTACTATTTCGGTATAGCTTCTTCAGCACAAAAATATGTTCTTTATGCGGAATCGAATGATGGAATTCAGTGGCATCATCCAGTTCAAAATCCGATCTTAAATCCCGGAGCTTATGGAACCTGGGATTCCTGGGCAGTGCATCCGGGTGCAGTATTCAAAGATGATGATAATGTTTATAAGATGTATTATTATGGTTATTCAGATCAGTATAATCAATGGCATATTGGATTGGCAACTTCAAGTGACGGAATAAATTGGGAGAAACATCCACAGCCCATTCTTTTCGGTACTTCCGGCTGGGAATATCAAATTGGCTCTTCTTCAATAATTAAAAAGAATGGAATTTATTATTTATATTATTTTGGAAGAACAACTCCTAATTATCGAATCGGGCTAGCAACATCAACAGACGGAATTAATTTTACCAAATTTGCAGGTAATCCGATTTTATCCAATACGTTAAGCTGGGAAGGAACCGGAGTAATCTATCCCGCTGTTATTAAAGATGGATCAATCTTAAAAATGATATACACAAACTCTACAGGAAGCGGATTTGGATTAGCCACATCATCAGACGGTATTGAATGGACAAAAGCGAATAACAATCCTTTTTTTACAGTGTCAAACACAGCCAATCATTGGGCTATATCCAAAATTGCGTTTCCTTTCTGGCTCAACCTTCAGAATGAATGGAGAATTTATTATAGCGGCATTGCTCAAAATAGTGATGAGCATAGAATCGGAATGATAAGAAAAATAGGTAATTAGTCCTGAAAATATTTTTTTACTTTTACCCTATATATTATTTTGTATAGGGTTTTTTATTGATTAAAAGTGATTTCATGGATTTAGCACCTATAATATTATTTGCTTATAACCGTCCAATGCATATTAAAAAAACTTTGGAAGCATTAAAGAAGATTACTTACGCTGATTAAAATGTACTATTTATTTTCCAGATGCTACGAAAAATTTTGTTCAATAAATGAATTAGCTCTTTAATGCTTGACAAATTTAAATACTTCTTAAAACATTCTTTTATTTATAGTATCAGTAACGTTGCTACAAAAGCTTCCGGTATAATTTTACTTCCTATATACACGAGTTATTTTACTGTAGAAGAATTCGGAAGACTTGGTCTTGTCCTTGCTATAATTACAATTATGATTCAGATTGTTGTCCTTGGTCAAAACCAGTCAATATTAAAATTCAATAATCAGATTGAATACATAGATAAAAAAAAATCTATTCTCTTTACTCTCACCCTGTTTGTAATATTTTCCGCACTTGTTTTTATTGTAATTGGAGAATTTGCTGCTCCATGGTTAGCAAAGATTTTAGGAAATTATAATGATTATTATTCATCCCTCAGAATTGCAATCTACATAGTTGTTGTATCAATTATTACTAATGTATTTCAAAATAAACTCAGGGCTGATGAAAAATCAGTCTCGTTTACGGTTATAAGTCTTATTAAGTTATTTGTGCTTATAGCTGCAACTGTTTATTTAGTAACATCACTTGAACTCGGTATTAATGGTGTTTTATATGGTCAGTTAATTTCTGAAATAGTAACACTAATTATCTTAACTCCGTTTATGTTAAAGTTAATGGAGTATAGATTTGAAAAAAACATTTTAGCTGCTTCATTAAAGTTCGGATTACCATTAATATTTAGTGCTTTATCAATGACATTATTAAACATCAGTGACCGGTTTTTAATAAAATTTCTGGACTCAGAGGAAGCTCTTGGATTATATGAATTAGGTTATCGTGTAGCAGGTATATTAAATATGTTTATGATAATGCCTCTTTCTCTAACCTTATTGCCGGTTGCTTATAAAGTTTATCAGCAGCCGGGAGATAAAGATTATTACCGGAAGATTATGACTTATGCTTCATATTTCCTTGTTTGGGGAGCTTTGGCACTGTCAATTTTCAGTAAAGAAATAATTGAACTATTTTCCGGCAGTGGTTCTTATTTGCCGGCTTATGAAGTTGTTCCAGTAATTTTGTTTGCTTACGTGTTTTTCGGAATGAGTTTAATCTCATCATTAGGAATGTATCTAACATCCAAGACAACATACATAGCAATCATAACAATAGTATCTGCCGTTTTGAATATTATACTCAATTTTATTTTCATTCCAATATATGGGATAATGGGTGCAGCAGTTAACACTTTGATTGCATTTATATTCCTTTACTTTTTCTCATTAATCATGTCTAATAAGTATTATAAAATAAATTTCGAAGTATTACGTTTACTTTTACTTTTTATAATCAGTAGTATTTTATTATTTATAAATTATGTCACTCAGATAGAATTATTATGGATAAACTTAACTTATAAGTTAGTGTTAGTTTTATTATTCCCATTGATTTTGCATTTAACAAAATTTTATCATACTAATGAGATTAACACTTTAAAGTCCATAATTGTTAAGTGGAAAAATCCATCTGCATGGGCTCAAAAAAAAAACAATATTGATTTATTTAATAAGGATTAAATGATCAGAAGGATTAAAAATATTGTTTGGAAATTATTAATCAAACTAAATCTTGGCGGAGCTATCCAACTAATGCTTACAGGGGGTTTACTTGAGGATGGCTGGTTCAAAAGTTTTAACACAAAACAATCAGTTGATATAAATAATAGTCCTATACCTTGGTGCACCTATTCATTTATCAAATTTATTGAACCGAGGTTGAAAAAGGATTTTATTGTATTCGAGTTTGGAAGTGGAAATTCAACACTTTGGTACTCAAACCGAGTTAAAAATATAATTTCTGTTGAAAACGATGAAGAATGGTTTAACTATATATCCTCTAAACTGCCCCAAAATGCTAATATTATTTTTAAGAAATTAGATTTTAATGGAGAATATTGTCGATCTGCTAATAAAAGTAATACAAAATTTAATTTAATTATTATTGATGGGCGAGATAGAGTAAACTGTATTAAATGTTCAGTAGATTCTTTAGCCGAAGATGGAGTAATAATTTTTGATAATTCAGATTTACCTAAATATCAGGAGGGAATTAATTATTTGATAGATATAGGATTTAAGAAGATCGATTTTATAGGGATATCACCGGTAACGCCACATAATAATTGTACATCTGTATTTTATAAATACAATAATTGTCTTAATATTTAACGCTATGAAAGTTCTTTTTTTATTAAATGGTTTAACACATTATGTTATTCCTATTTTAAATAAAATAAATAATCTTGAAAATGTTGAAGTTATTACTATATCTGCTGGTCAATTATCAAGTAATGTTGGTGCTGGCGTATATCTAACCGAAAGTGGAGCTAATTTTAAAATGTATTTCGAAAAGGAGGTTAAGAGATATTATAATAAAACTTTTTTTCAGAATTTTAAATTAATATTGGAAAAAGAGAAGCCTAATATTATTGTTCTTGGTTGGCCATTTGTTTTGGAACTAGTGTTTAATCCGCTTTTAACCTGTCGAATTAAAAAAAATAAAACTAAAATACTTATTAAGGAAATTCCATTCCAGGTACAACCTTTTTGGGATGCAATGAAGTTTAAGTCTACTAATTTTATTAATGAAAATCTTGAATTACTAGACAAAGCAATCAAAAGAAAAATATTTAATTTTTTTACTGCAATTATCCGGTTAATATATTACTGGCTTTCAGATGGTATAATTACTTATGTTGATGATTCCTATAAATTATTAAGAACATTTGGAGTATCAGAGAAGAAAATATTTGTATCATATAATTCACCAGATACTGAAGCACTTAATACAATTAAAATTCAAGCGCTTTCCTCTGAACCCATTTTAGATTATAATTATCAAAGACTAATTCATGTTGGAAGGTTAGTTAAATGGAAGAGAGTAGATTTTCTAATTAGAGCAGTTAACGATTTAAGAAATAGTTTTCCACAAATTGAACTAATTATAATCGGGGATGGCCCAGAAAATGAGAAACTAAAGTTGTTAGTTAAAGAGTTGGATATTCTTAATAAAGTAAAATTTGTTGGATCAATTTATGACTCAATTCTACTAGCGAAATATTTTCTCGCTAGTGGTGTATATGTTTTAGGTGGCATGGGTGGTCTCTCAATAAATGAAGCGATGACATATGGTAAACCAGTGATTTGTTCGATTTGCGATGGAACAGAGCGCAAACTTGTGAAAAATGGAAAGAATGGATTTATTTTTTCAAATGGCAATTATGAAGACTTACTGAGTAAACTAACCATATTATTATCAGATGAAAATATGATTAAGGAATTTGGAAGACAATCTGTAAAAGTCATAGAAAATGAAGTAAATATAAATACTGTAATAAATGGATATAAAAAAGCATTTAATCACTTAATAAAATGATTATAAATTCTTCTAAAATTTTTGAAATAGTCAATTTTACTAAGTTCATTCATTCGATTTCTTGAATTAATCAAATTTTCTTGGAATAATTCTTTGTTAGAAATCATTTCGACAATTAGATTGCTCAATGATACTTCATCGTCTGGATTAAAAATAAACCGTTTATCAGCAATTGTTTCAGGAAGTGAAGTGGTATTTGCACAGATTACAGGAACCTCATATCTCATTGCTTCATAAAGAGGTCCGCTTCCAGCTTCGTATAATGTTGGAATAACAACAAGAGATGTGTTTTTGTATAATCCAATCAAATCCTCTTCAGGAACTATTCCTAAAAACTTAACAAACTTTTCAAGCTTTAGCTCATAAATCTTCTTTTCAATAACAGAGAAATAATCAGTTTTGTTACCTGTGCAGATTAATTTTATATCAGGAATCCTTTCATTGACAATCCTTACAGCTTCTAATAATCTTATATGATTTTTATGAGACCATGTTGCAGCGGGGTAGAGCAAATATTTTTTGGAGATAGAATATTTCTTTTCTAGCGATTGCCAATCAGTTTCCTTTTTTGTTGTAAACCAATTTTCGGAAAACGGCGGGGGACATACATTAATTTTATTCTCAGGGACTTTGTAAAAATTTATTATGTCTTTTTTTATATGCTCAAAGGAAACTATTATTTTATCTGTTTCATACATTGCTTTATGGTTGTTTATCGCTCTGTGTATTCTCTCAGCAGAGCAGAAGTTTCCCGGAAAATGAAATTCCTGAAGATCATGCATTGTAATAATTACAGGAATCTTCGTTCCATAAATCGGTGAATACTGAATTGGAACATGAAATAATGAGATCCCGGATTTTTTTAAAAGTGAATTATACGGATTTATACTTATTGAGAATTTTTTTAGAAAGTTTAGGAACTTATTTCCAGAGGAGTATTTGTTGTAAACCGTGTATGTATCAAATAAAAAATAAGATAATGCAAATCTAATTTTGGTAAAAAAAGAGTTTCTATTCAGGATACTGAACTCAATTTTGCTTTTATTATCAAACTCAGTCAGATTTTTTTTAACTTCGGGTGAGGTAAATAATACAATTGATTTTATCTCATCAGATTTAAGTAGCAGTCTCAGTATTCCAATAGAGTATGTAAAAATTCCACCAGCTTTAAGCATTGAGTGATGTATGTAAAAACCTATTCGCATCTACTTTATATTTTTGTAGTAAACAAGATGTCCAATTTTTTCATCTACACCACTAAAAGTAAATCCAAAATCTTCATATATCTTTTTTGCAATAATATTATCAGGATGAACCTTTAACATAAGTTTTTCTACTTTATTGATTCTGCAAATCGAAATTGCATGATGAAGTGTTAGTTTTGATAATCCTTTTGAAGAAAAGTTCTCTGCAATCCAGACTCCATAAGAGGGAATGCCATAACCGGTATCCCATCCACGAAGCATATAAAAACCAACAAGAATACTATTAACATAAATTCCGTAATACATATCTTTAACAGCTTTTTCCAATACTTTTGAAACACTTTCAATATCAAATTCAAACGGAATAAAATACTTAGAATATTCTCTATCAGATTGTAAAAGTAAGTCAGATAGTTCCTTTGACTGAGCTATGTTAATTTTTCTTATTTCAACTTCTGATGGAATCATTTGAAAAATCTTTTAATCATATTACAAATGTAGTCAACATCGTTTTCATTAAGATCAGGATAACTTGGAAGGTTTATTCCACGGCTTCCAAGTTCTTCAGCAACCGGAAGAGAAAATTCTCTTACAAAATACATAGGCATTAGATGAACAGGATGAAAAGTTGGACGGGTTTCTATCTCATTTGATCTAAGATATTCTCTTACTTTATCTCTCTCTGAGGAATTATTTAATAAGATAGAAATCATCCAGAATGAGTGCCTGACATTTCCAATTTGAGAATGGAAAATTACCGGCAAGTTCTTCAATTTTTCTTCATACCATTTTGCAATTTGTATTTTCTTTTTAATAAGTTCCTCTGCTCGTTCTAATTGAGCTAAGCCGATTGCTGCACAGATATTTGTCATTCTGTAATTATAACCAATTATATCGTGATAATATTCCCGGTTTTTTGCTAAACCCTGTCCTTTAAGATGTATTACTTTTTCAATCAATGATTGATTATTTGTAACGACCATCCCGCCTTCACCAGTAGTGATAGTTTTATTTCCAAAGAAACTAAATGTAGAGATATCACCGATAGAGCCAACGTGTCTGCCTTTATATAAACTTCCAAAAGCTTCAGCGCAATCTTCAATAATAAATAATTTATGTTTATCCGCAATTTGTTTTATTGAATCCATTTCACAGGGTTGACCATACAAATGCACTACCATAATTGCTTTAGTATTTTGAGTAATACTTTCTTCAATCTTTGCAGGATCAATCTGCCATGTAGTTAAATTGGAATCAACAAATATTGGTTTTGCACCTGTATATTTAATAGCATTAACAGATGCAATGTAGGTAAACGATGGAACAATAACTTCATCACCTTCGCTAATACCTAAAGCTAATAGTGCGGCATGAATTGCAACTGTTCCGTTACAAACCGCAGCGGAATATTTTACACCAATATATTCTGAAAATGAGTTTTCAAATTGAGTAATGAATTTACCTTTAGAAGAAATCCATGTTGAATTTAAGCACTCTAATACATTTGCTTTCTCTTTTTCACCAAGTGAAGGTTGATATACAGGATATTTGAAATTCATTTGTTTTTCCTAAGTGTTATTCCGATTACAGCAGATTTCTTAATTTCATTAAATGAATTCAGAATATCAAAATACTTTGATATATAAAATGGATCCTTAACAGTTTCAAATAATCCATATTTTTTCCATCGTTCTGAATATTTATCATAAAATCCAAATTCGTTCTCACCAAAAATCTGCTGTTCTAAAATAGTGAAGTCAGATATATTTTTTAATAACCTTTCTTTGATTGAAGATTCATCGTACAGTCTCTGGAAGAAAAATTTATTACCGGTTTTGCTGGCATTAAGTCCATAAGTATCGTTGTCAGCATATTCAATCTCAAATGACTTTGAAACAGGGAAGGTTAAAATTAAAATCCCATCTTTTTTAAGCACCCTCATCATTTCTTTAATTGCTGTAATATCTCCATTGTTATCAATATGTTCTATTACGCTAATAGATATTACTACATCGAAAGACTCATTTAAATAATTTAACCTGGTAGCGTCGCCGGTTTCAGTCTTAAAATTATGTTTGTTTAATAGTTTCTTTGAATATTTTTTTACAAGATTTAAATCATTTGTATCCGGATTCAGATATGTATAATCAATGTTGAGATTAAAATTACAATAGAAACCAAAAAGATAAGGCGATGATATATCAAGAACCTTTTTATTTGAGAGAGAATAATTGATTATGCTTTTTATTGCGAAATCATATTCGAAATATCTGACAATTGAAACAGGATTTAGCAATAGTTTTGGAGAGATAATCCTTCTGGTTAATAACTTTCTGGCTATTTTTTTTCCAAAATGATAGAAATCTTTACCAATTAAATTACCTTTATTGGCTTTTAACCAGTAAAACTTTTCTTTGAAATACAAATATGGAATAAAATAAAATCTAAGCTTCTTGTTCAAAATTATCCAAAAAATATACTTGTTGATAAGAAATATACAAAAGTAAGTTAGCAATAGTTGATACTAAATTTAAATTAAACTAATTTAATTCAGGATCTATTTTAATAATTGATTTTCATAGGGAGAAATCAAATGAGATCACTAATATTATTCTTTTTGTTTTTAATACTCTTCTTTTCATCAGCTAACTCTCAGTGGGTACTGCAGAACTCGGGGACAAACCAAAGATTTCTTACAGTTTTTTTTCTTAACCAGAACTTAGGCTGGGCTGGTGGTGATGAAGGTTGTATTGTCAGAACAACAAATGGCGGGTTAGATTGGTATGATTGTTCAATTAGTCTTAAACACAATGTACATTCCATTTATTTTATTGATTCGTTAAAAGGGTGGGCGACAATTTATACTTATAATCCTTACAAGTCCGGATATATTATAGCAACTTCAGATGGTGGAATAAATTGGTATTTTCAATATTATTCTGGTAGTAACACTTTACATCGAATTCAATTTATAAATGAAAATTTTGGATGGGCTGTAGGCAGTGGTGGTATTTTTCTAAGAACAATAAGTGGAGGAAATATCTGGCAGGAATCTTTTATCTCTTTAGAATGGAGTTGGTCGGTTTATTTTATTAGTCTAAATATCGGCTGGAGCGGAGATGGTTCTTCAGGTTATTTAAGAAAAACGGTAGATGGTGGATTAACTTGGCATCATTATTATACTGGCAATTACTCAAAGATTTTTGATATTGAGTTTATAAATAATTTAGTTGGCTGGGCAGTTGGTGAAAATGGGTGTATATTAAAAACTGATGATGGCGGACTTACATGGAATTTACAAAATTCGGGAACTTTACAGCATTTAAGAGATGTTGATTTTATTGATGATTCAACCGGCTGGGCAGTTGGTTTTACAGGTGTAATCTTACAGACTAAAAATGGTGGATTAAACTGGAATGCACAATATTGTCCAACATCAGATAGTTTATTTGGTTTAAGTATGTTTGATAAAGATAATGGCTGGATTGCCGGTAATAATGGAATTATCTTATTTACAGAAAATGGTGGTGGCGGTATTATACCAGTTGAATTAGCCTCATTTACAGCATCTGTCTCCGAAAACTCTGTAACACTTAACTGGTTAACAGCAACAGAATTAAACAATCTTGGCTTTGAAATTCAAAGACAGAACTCTGATGATAAAAATCAGAATATGGAATGGACTAAGATCGGTTTCGTGCCAGGGTTTGGAACTACTACTGAACCCAAATCCTATTCTTTCATTGATTCTAAACTTGAAACCGGTAATTATAATTACAGACTAAAGCAAATTGATCTTGATGGAAGCTTTGCTTACTCAAATACAATTAATATTAAAATTGAGCAGCCGTTTGTATTTACACTTGATCAAAATTATCCGAACCCGTTTAACCCTGTAACCAGTATTCAATATGCAATAGCCAACAAGCAATTTGTAAAGCTAATAGTATATGATGTACTTGGAAATGAAATTGCTGTTTTGGTTAATGAAGAAAAACCAGCAGGAAAGTATGAAGTTAGCTGGAATGCATCAAACCTTGCGAGCGGAGTATATATCTATCGTTTACAATCAGGCTTATTTGTATCATTAAAAAAGATGATGTTATTGAGATAAAAAAAACGCCTCAAATGAGGCGTTTTCTTACTAAGCTTCAGCTTTTTCTTTTTGATATATCTTTTGAAACTCTCTTGCTTTTCTTTTTTTCCAATTGCCTTTGTGATAAGCATAACCTGCAATTAAAGGCATTGCAACGGTTGCTTCGGAATAAACCATTTGTTCGAAACTTGTAGAAACTTTACCCCACGAACTTGCTTCCTTTAATGTGGAACCTGAAAGTGCACCGTCTCGCTCATCGGCAACCGTGATTTGAATTGCGTATTTGTGCATATCAGCATCTTCCTGAAGAATATCTGCTGCAACAACTATATCTTGTGTAAAGTTTTTCGGAACGCCGCCGCCTATCATAAAAATACCGGTTTCTTTACTGTGTAATTTTATTTTTGTCAATTCATAAAAATCTTTTCCTGAATCACAACTGACATAATTATCTGGATTTTTATGCTGATGCATTACAAATCCAAATCCGGCAGAGCAGTCTGAAAAAGCAGGAACAAAAATCGGAACATTCTTTTTGTATGCTGCCCATATAACAGAATCGTCAACTTTAGGTCCGCCATTTTCCTCAAGATATTTTCCAAACTCCCAAATAAACTCTCTTGATGAATAAGCACTTGGTTTCATTGAATCAAAAATTGCAGCAGTGGTATCATCACAAATTCTAAGTTCATCTTCATCAATGAAAGTATCATAAATCCTATCTATATGCAGCTCTCTCATTTCATTATCATCTACCCATTTAGTTCCTTTATAATGTTTAAAACCTAAAGCTTCAAAAAAGTCCTGATCAACAATTACAGCACCGGTTGAAACAATAGCATCAACCATATTGTTCATAATCATATCATAAACAACTTTTTTTAAACCTGCGCTGAAAAGACTTCCGGCAAGAGTTAATATTATTCCGCAATTTTCATCTTTTATCATCATATCAAAAATATTTGCTGCACGGTTCAGATCTCTTGCAGTAAATGCCATATCTTCCATTGCATCGACAAGCGATACAACGTTATGCTGTTTAATATCAATATGTTTAACAATATCTTTTAGATAATCTTTTTTTTCTGCCATTTTTTCTCCTTATCTGTTTTCTTTTTAGTTACTGTAAGAATATATCATTTACTTTATATACAATCCAATTAATTAGAAAAAGATTTTAGCAAATCTTAAGATACCTTGTTTCCAGGGAACCCTGTGTGAAACTCCGTCCTTATTAATAAACTCTTCTCTATGCTCCAGATACCATTTATAGTTTCGTATTAAAGCATCTTTGTTAGAAAATTTAGGTTTGTATCCTAAAATTTTTTCAGCTTTTTCTATTGATACAAAAGAATCTTTTGATGCTGTTTCGTAAACCCACTTGTAAAGCGGAGAAAGTTTAAGCGCTTCTAAAAATTTAAGGGTATATATAATAGGTTTTTCAGGAAGACCGACAATTTTTTTACCGAATCCCGCGGCATCCAGTACAGCCTGATAGTCTTCTCTCATTGTAGTAAACACTTTTGCACCGATATTAAAAGTATCATTTACAATTTTTTCATCCAAAGCGGCAGTTAAATAAATTGCTTCACAAAGATCTTCTACATCCAAAAGCTGATAACGGTTATTTCCTTTACCAATCATTGGAAAGCCTTTGCCATCCTGTGCCCAATCATAAAGAAGATCGAACACGCCAAGTCTTTCAGGACCAATAAAAGATTTTGGGCGGATAATCGGAACACACATCCCTTTTTCTCTGAACTTAAGGCATTCTTCTTCAGCAAGAATTTTTGCTTTACCATAAGGACCAACACCATCAAGTTTATCATTTTCAAGCAGGGGATGATGATCCGGAATTCCATAAACAGCAGTTGATGAAATATGAATAAATCTTTTGATCTTCTGTTCAAAAGATTCTTCAATCAGATTTCTTGTTCCGTCAATATCTGTAGAATAAATATCTTCAGGCTTATAAAGCGGCAGTGCTGCAGCAGTATGAACAACTATATCCTGTCCGGCAACAGCTTCTTTAACTTTTTGTTTATCTCTGATATCACCGGTAATGATTTTAATTTTGTCATTCATATCGGGATAATCAAATTGAACTATATCCAGAGAGGTAATCTCGTGTCCGCGTGAATGCAGATATCTTACGAGATTAATTCCTAAAAATCCGGCGCCGCCTGTAATTAAATACTTCATTTTACCTGATAATTTATTAATAATGTGAGTGCAAAATTAGTAATTTTGATTCAGGCATCAAATAAAACTTATGAACATAAATTCCAGCGATATAAATCAAAACAGAGAAAGAAAAATCTGGCTTAGGAATTATTTTTTTTCAATTCTGTTTCACTTAATACTTTTTGTAATACTGATTTATTTTTTAGACTTAACTTCAGATACATCAAGAATTAACTCAGTTATATTTTCACTTGATTCAAAAGAATATCAGCCTGAAAATTCATTTTCGGAAAAGGAAAGTAACCCAAAGGATATTGATGAAATACCAGATCCATCAGATGTAAAGGCTGATGAAATCAGAACAGTAAGTTTTACAGACATAAAAGCTGATACAACAAATTTAGAGCAGCTTTATACTGAGCCGACATTAAATGTTAAAATAAATTATCCACGCGGCTGGACGTTCATAGATCAAAAGAAAAATAAAAAACTTGAAGGGGTTACATTCTGGTTAAATGATGGTTCGGTCAATCCGCCGCCGTATCTTCATCTTGAAGTTGTTGATAGAGATTTTTTTATCGAAAAGCGATTTAAATACAAAACTGATTTTAACAAATACATTGCTTACTATAACGATCCGGAAGAATTACAAGGTTATTTTACTCAGATTATTTATTTAAGAACCAATGATGATGAAGATTTCAGATTAAAGCTGATGATAAAAGGACAGAGCGAATTTGAATTATTTAAGCCGAAGTTCTGGGCAATATTAAAATCGTTTGATTTCGGTAATAGTATCTTTTAGGTTACAATTATTTGAACTGAACCTACCTTAAAAAATTATTTATAATGCAAAAGCAAGTATGTCTTAAGTGATTGATAATATCTAAATCAGAAAAAATATGTTTAATTGTTTTTCTTTTATGAAACACTAAATAATTAAATTCATAAATTTTTACTTCAAAATCAGAAACTAAATTTATCATAATCGCACTTTTACCCCTAAAATCATTAGTACATGTACTAATGTCTTTTACTTCATTATAGTTTAATATTACAACGCTCATTTATCCAATAAATTTATTTTTAAGTCGCTGGTGGTTTTCAAGGGATAATATTAATCAGGGTAATAGGTCACAAAAATATTTGTCATTAAATAATAGAACCAATTTTAACATTGGAGGAATGATGATTAATAATTTAATAAATCTAAGTAAGCGAGAACTGGAAATTCTTTATTTTATTGCAATGCTAAAGAAGAATAGTGAAATTTCATTTCATTGTTCAATAAGTACACATACAGTTGAAACACATAAGCAAAACTTAAAAATAAAACTTGGTCTTGGAGGCTCTGCTGAATTAACTGCTTTTGCTTTTGTTAATAAAGATATAATTATTAATCGATTAGATTACCTTAAAATTAAAACAATTGAGAGTAAAAATTTAAACGGAGGGGGGCGATAGCGGAAACCACCATTATTTAGATAACCTGAAAAAAATGAGGTTTCCATTATTGACTCTTAATACCGGAGTGATTAAAGTCATTAAGACTAAAAACTCAGGCATAAAATCTTTTAAAGGAGGATAGTATTATGATAAAAATAAAAAGAGCGAGCATGTTTTTGATAACTTTATTTTTTGTTTTAAATTTTACAATTGTTATAAGTAAAACCAGCTTAAGTGATTTTGAATTATTTGGTTATAAGTTTAACTTAAAAATAAGTGAATCCATTGCAGCGCCGGAACAAAAGTATAAAATGTCTATGGGGCGGGGATGTATTTGTAGTGGCGAAGGCGATTATTGGGTAAGCTGTCACCTACCATCATTTCTTAATGAGTGTTCAATAATGCCTTGTACTTGTTTTGATTATCCTGATCTACATTAGTTTTTATTATTAACTATATCAGAGTTTTAATTAAATATAAAGGAACAATGTATTATGAGAACAATTAATTATATACTAATAATTTTTCTTACTTTTTATATAACTGTTTTTAGTCAAAAAAGAGAAATCAATTTTTATAATAATGCAAAGAAATTAAAAACCATAAAATTCGATGACTCTTTAGTAATTGGTGATATAACTTATTTAGATACAGATATTAATAACAACATTTTAGTTACTGATATGCTTTCTAAAAAAGTGTATCTGTTTAATTCAGATGGAGGATTAATAAAGACGCTTTCAACTGAAAAATGCACACCTGGATTTAACTGGCAGCCTTACAAAGCAATGTTTGATAGAAAAGGGAATATCGTAGTGTTAAATAGTGCACCTTGGGGATACCGATTTAATGCAGATGGAAATTGTTTCGGTGATATGGACATTTCATTTATTGCTCCAGCTCATTTAGCTTTTCTGGAAAACGGATCAATGGTTGGCTATTATAATTATGGCGATGGAAACCATTTAAAGTATATGGATAACACCGGTAAAGAAAAATTTAGATTTGGAAAATTTCCTAAAGATTTTGAGAGACTTATATATAGATTTGAGGGCGGTGGATTAATCACAGACAATAATGATAATATCTATCAGGTCAATGTAAGTAGTCCTTTGGTTACCAAGTATGACAAAAAAGGTAATTTTATTAAAGAGTTTATGAACAAACCAAGTTACTTAAGAATTATTGAGAAAGATTTATCTAACAACGATCCCGTAAATGCTTTAAAGGAAGTTCCTAAATTGTTAGAAAATAAAACTACCTCTACAGGCTTATTTCTTTACGAGCCTAACAAAATTCTTGTTCAGCTCTTCCATTCAAAATATTTTGGAATTGAATTATATAATACTGATGGTCAATACTTACTTAACAAAGAATTGATTCTTGATAAGAAGATACTTGCAGCAAAAAACGGTTATATCTATTTGCTATTACAACCTCCGCCTGATAAGCAAGGAAATTTACCAAACCCCGTAGTTGAGGTTTATAAATTACAATTAAATAAATAATGAAAAAAAACTTAGTCATTTTAGTAGTGATCATATTTGTTGGTTTAATATTAACATATTTTAATTTTAGTTCTTCTTTTAATAATGTTGAAAAAAATAAAATAATCGAAAGGGAAGTAGAACAAAAATATATTGATTTGGCTAGTCATTTTAATTATATGTATTTCCCTGTTATTGGTGTCGAAAATATTATCGATGGCTCCTTCGATTCAACCTTTTTTAAAGACGGCATTTTGATTTTGCTTTCAAATTCAGGATGTAATCCTTGCCAGGTTAATGAATTAAAGAATCTTAAAGATATCCACAATAAGTATAATGATAGACTAAAAATAATGGCTCTGTATGTTTCTTATTGTGAAAAAATTGAGGCAATACGATTAAAAAAAATTAGCACATTCAATCTACCGATTTATTGTCATAATGGAGATAAAATTTCAGACAGATTTTTAATCAAACCTTTTCCAAAGGTCTTCTATATTAAGGATCAAAAAATAATCTCTACATTAATTCCGATAACCAATAATAATAGCTTTTCTGAAAAATTCTACCGGGGTATAGACAATTATCTTAAAGAAAAATAATTATAAATGTAGCAGTTGCACTTATTGGCATTTATACCTTTAGTAGGATTGGCACTGCCTAACATACATTTACCGCATCTTCTGATACAAGCTTTTCACCAATACACTGCAAATTATTAAAATAGCGGAAACCACCATTTTTAAATTACCTGCAAAAATGGCGGTTTCCATTATTGACTTGATGAAAACCAAATGTTAAACTAAAAACAAAAATTATACGCTTTTGTTTGTTATGCTTTTTGTAAAAGAGAAATAAAAACAATTGGAAAACAGTATTAAATAATTTCTTCAAAACATTCTCTAAAGTCTATATTTATACTCCTTACACATTACTTAATTGCCGGTGTGTTACTCTTTAGTGGAATTAACAAAATGAATAAACTAAAAAATATGAAATTTACTTTGATTAAAAATACACTATTTATTTAATTGACTATGCAGTTAAAAAAAATAAAGATTTTTAACATAAGTATCCAAATATTTTTGGGGTTTGTTTTTTTAGTTTCGGCAGTATTAAAAGCAGTTTCCTATGAATTGTTTTATGAGAGTCTTTTACCTTTCGAATTCATTACTTCAACTTATACTCAATTTGTAGCAATTGGAATTATAATTATTGAACTATTTATCGGATTTACAATTATTTCCGGAACGATGATCAGATTAACATTAATTATTACTTTATTACTTTTATTTGCTTTTATGACAATCAGCATCTACTCTGTATTATTTGATAAGAACTGGATTTGTGCATGTTTTGGATCAGTACTATATGGTAGTTTTTCTATAAGTTCTATTTTAAGAGATGGATTCATAATTATATTAACTTTGTATGTCTTTTTTTTCCAAGAAAAAGATTATTGTTATAGAAACTTTCCGAATACAGTAACGATAAGTTTAGTTTTTTCTTTTGGATTGTTATCGCTTATCCTTTTAATGCCAATAATAGATAGTTCGAATAAAAATTCTATAAAATTGAATGATAATTTAACTGATATAAAAATTCAATCAGTCGATAATCAATTAATTGAAACTTCTAGAAGAAATAAATTTTTTTTATTGTATATAATTTTCAACCCTGAACAAGATTGTATAAGTTGTTTGTCTGAATATCCACTTTGGAATAAGATTTATAAAGACTTTAATGATGTAATTCAGGTAATAGGAATAGCACGTGCAAGAGATATTCATTTTATTAAAACTTGGAAAGATGTAAGAAAACTTAAATTCCAAATAATTTTAGATCCAAATGCTGAATTATTTGACAATTACAATATCTCAACCCCTATGAAAATATTAGTTGACTCCTCCAATAGAACTATTTTGTTACACAAATCTTCAGATAATCCTGATCAACAGAAAAAATTCTATTTAGATATCCAAAAATTTGTTGGCTTAGATAATAATATCCCGATACATTAAATTTAAATTATAAACAGGAGTGCAGAATGAAGACAAAATCAATCATTAGAAAATTTTTAATCGGAATTTTCTTCAGTTTTATGTTTTTGCTTACTTTTTTTAATATACAGACACAATCAATTCCTACTGCTAGCACAGCATTTGAAGTCTATTGTTGGCATTGCAGCACCGATATTTGTGGAAATGCTGGTAATCGTTTATGTTGCTGGTCTTCTTATGGTGGAATGAAAAATAATTGCGAAACACCTAATTAGTGTAATACCATACTAGTTAGATATGTGTGTATCGGGATTATATTTTTTATAAAAACTTTTGATTCAAAAATTTTAATTATGTTATAATGAAAAATCATTTAATTAACAGAAAATTAATACTCCTTATTTCTTTTGGTATTATTGTTATAGCAATGATTGCTATAATTCTAAAAATTCTAATAAAAGAAGATGAAGTTAAAATAAAATTAACAGCATTAGAGCAGTATGGAAAAGTTAGTGCTTCCAAAAATGAGTTGTTTGGATTAATATCATCTTTTACGATAGATAAAAATTTAGATTTATATGTTGCTGATGATGCATTCAAAATAGTAAAAAAAATATCAAAAAACGGAAAGGTTGTTAGAGAATACGGGTATGGTGAGGGGAAGGGGCCTGGGGAGTTTAGTGCAATACATAATATTGCAGTAGATACTGTTGGAAATTTATATGTTCTTGATAAAATTAATTTAAATATAAATGTATTTGATTCCTTAAATTCGCTAATTTCGACCCTTAAACTTCCATTTCTGCCTGCACAAATTATAGTTATTTCTCCGATGGTGGTTGATGTTATGGGTTTTCCATTTACGTATGAAGGGGATCTGATATATAGATACAATCTACTCAATTCAAATTCTGATGATCCACAATTTACTTATTGTACCAGACCTACGAGGATTGACTCTAAAATGAGTTTAATGTCAGGGAATTCTGGGCGACTTGTTAAAAGTAATTCAGGCTATATTTATTATATATATTTTTATCCATATTTGATTCAAAAATTTTCGGCAAATGGGAAACTTATAAGTTCTTTTGAAGGTCACAGAAAATTGGATGTCCCTCATCAAAATTCCATAAACGGAACAATTGAATCTAATTCCGGAATTCGAGAATGTGCAATATTACCAAATGATATTATTGTTTTGTTGGTATATCAAAAAAATGATAATAGAATTGATCAATTTTTCGATGTTATTGATGGCAAGACAGGAAAATTTTTGGGTACTACTAACTGTAGGCAATTAGGGTTGGAGCAGGTAAGGTTAATAAGAACGGATTTTCTTGGAAATTTTTATCTTGATTTTCTGAATCCATATCCGTATATAAAAAAATATAAAATTGTCTTAGAAAAGAAATGAAAATTAATCTTTTAATTATACTGTTAATTTTATTTTTACTACCTGTGAATTATATTCCGGCACAACAATTATACGTTAATCAAAATAATTCTATAAAAAACCTTCCCCATGATATTTCTTGGCAGCAAGTGTTATCAAATTCTAAAGACATATATTCAGTTGGATATAAAAATGATGATATGTTTTTATTTAATTTGTTGACAGAGACCACAATCAAATTTGAAAAAATTAAAAAAACTAAAGTTGTGTTTTTATCAAGTGAAAACATTTATATTGCATCAATGGACATTACTGAGAATAAATATATAGTGGATCAATATAGTTACGACAAAAAATTAATAAAAAGTATAAATATACCTAACCAAAGTACAATCACTGGGTATTTTATATATCCTATTCATAAAACATTTTATTATATATGTATTAACCTTGATAATTTTATGAGTAGTGAGAGTAATTTGATGATTTCAGGAAATGTAGTTAGTAGTAACAATTTTAAAGAAATTTATCGATTTGAATATGAACAAAACGCTATGCCAACACGGCTCACTTTACCAATCGCTTCTACATATAAAAACAAATTATATTTTGCACTAGAGAATAATTATAAGGTAGGTATTTTTTCACTCAAAGGGGAAAAGCTTTTTGAATTCACAAATCCTAAATTTAAAAACAAACCTTATACAAAAGAAGAAATTAATTTATTGAATCCTATCCAACAATCAGTTCTTGAAGCTGGAAAATCTTATCCGCCTATTATTAGAAGAATTGATATTAATAGCCTTGAGCAAATTTATATAACAAGATTATCGCGGCCTGGTGTAAGTAATCTTGAGATCGATGTTTGGAATCAGAAGGGCAAATTCCTGAATACATTCTCTTTAACAATTAAAGAAAAAATTATAGATAGTATTTTGATAGATGACGATACATATTGCTGTTTATTATCGGCAGATGATAATCATTATCTAATTAAAACTTTTAAACTTAAGTAGGGTTACTTTTTAAGCATCCTTATAAACTAATATTGAAATTAGAAATTTCAATACTATTGAGTTCCAATTTACACTAGCTATGCTAATTTAGATTAATGAAAAAATTATTTCTTACTATTTCCCTTTGCACCGCTGCATACTTATTCGTCAAAGCTTACTTTTTTGAATTATACACTGTTTCTACAAGTTCAATGGAACCCACTCTCATTCCAAATGATTTTGTAATAGTGAGCAAATTTTCAGATAGAAATTTATTTAATCGATTTTTCGCATTCACGACTATACAGGAATTAGATTGCACATCAGATAAAATAGCTTCTGTACAGAAAGGAGACTTGATTTTATTTAATCCACCCTTATTTATTGAAGGTAAAAAACAAAAATGGGAAGAACCATTTATCAAAAGATGTATTGGATTACCTGGAGATAGTCTAAAAATAAAAGTTAATAAATATAGTTTGTATGATTTGGTTGAATTAAATTATTATAATAACCTTGACGAAAAGCTTAGTGAAACAAAAAATTATCAAGTTTATATACCACGAAAAGGCAACGCAATTTTATTGTCTGACACACTTGCACCTAATCTTTTAGATTTAATTTTAGGGGAAGGACACATATTTAAAAAGGATTTTGACGGCACAATACTTATAGATGGGAAAAAATCATCAACTTATATAGTTCAAAAAGATTATTACTTTTTCATTGGTGATAATCACCTGAATAGTTTAGATAGTAGAAAGTTTGGTTTTGTATCTAAAGAAAATTTATTAGGTAAGATCTTATGCGTAGCATGGTCACTTAATAGTAAATATGACTTATGGTACAAAAAAATAAATTGGGAGCGAATCGGTAAAATTCCTAAATAAGTTTTACATAATTGTATTTACACAATTAGTAAAATAAAACTTTCAATAAATAGTTAATATTTATTATATTTTTTATCATTACGAATCATTAATTCAGGAAAACAATGCCTCTTCCATCAACATCGATAAAGCGCCCTGTATCAATTTCAATGTTCTACATTGCAATTGCATTAGTCAGTATTTATGCTTTTAGCAGAATCGGTGTTGATCTGCTTCCTAATGTTAACGTACCGCACCTTTTAGTTCAAACCACATATCCAAATGCTTCGCCGGAAGAAATTGAAAAACTGATAACAGAGCCTTTGGAATCTGCAGCACGCACTGTTACAGGAATAAAGAATGTTATCTCAGTTTCGAAAGAAGGTCTTTCAGTGATTTCACTGAATTTTGTGTGGGGCACAAATATGGAATTTGCACTTCTATCTTTAAGAGAAAAACTGGATAACGTAAGATTTATTTTGCCCAGAGAATCCGGGAGACCCACAATAATCCGGGTGGATCCTTCAGCTACACCGATTATGACATTGGTACTAACTTATAACGAAGGAAAAAATATTCAATTTGTAAAACATTCCTCTTCTGCAGACGATATAAGAAAACTAATTGATCTTAAAGAAGCAGCAAGAGTTATTTTTAAAAGAAGGATAGAACAAATTGACGGCGTCGCTCAGGTTATTATTACCGGCGGACTTGAGAGAGAAATTCTGGTTGAAGTTGATTTGCAAAAACTTAAAACATATAATTTATCTTTTTCAGATTTAGCTTCTGCTCTAAGAACTTCTAATGTTAATTTGCCTGCCGGTTCGATTATGAAGGGATTATTCCGGTATTCATTGCGCACTATCGGTGAATTTCAGAGTGTTGATGAAATTGCGAAAACTATTGTGAAAAGAAATTCGGATGGAAGTGTAATATATTTAAATGATGTTGCTCATTTAAAAGAAAGTTTTAAAGAACGCACAGGTTTAACAAGATTTAATGGTGCTGAAACAGTTGGCTTATTAATTAATAAAGAACCTGAATCAAATACAGTAGATATCTCAGAACGGGTTAGGTATGCAGCTTCATTTTTGCAAAAAGAATATCCTGAGTATGATATCCAAATTGTTTCTGATTATTCAAAATTTATAATTGATTCAATTAAAAATGTTGAACAAGAAGTTTATTATGGCGGTATCCTTGCATTTTTAGTCTTATTTTTCTTTCTAAAAAGTATCAGAAGTATTTTAATTATTGGTATTACAATCCCAGCCTCTCTGTTTATTACAATGCTTCTTATGTACTTATTCAACATAAGTTTTAATATTATTTCTTTAGCTGGTATTGCTGTTGGTATCGGAATGCTAATGGATAATGCAATTATAGTAGTAGAGAATGTAACAAGATACAGGGAAATGGGTTTATCTGTAAGAGAGTCTGCATTAAGAGGTTCAAATGAAGTTTCAATGCCTATTGTTGCTTCAACTCTTACTACAATGGCAGTATTTCTCCCGCTTATTTTTATGAAAGGAATTGCTGGTGAACTTTTCAAAGATCAGTCCTATGCAGTAATATTTTCATTAGCAGCATCGATAATAACTGCACTTACTTTAATTCCAATGTTAGCTTCACGTGAAAGGAAAAAGAAATTAAATAAAAATCAAAAATTACTTATGGATAAAATCCTCTTTATTAAATTACCTGAAAATAGAGGGTTGTTTTTCCGTATGTATTTCTGGTTAAGATTTCCGTTAATTGTTATTATCAAGTCAATATTGTTTGTTTCAATTCTGATATACAAAAAACTTAGTGAACCAATCAGCAAATATTTTAATTACTTTTTTATACGAGTTGATAGTTTTATGGAAAAAGTGATTAATAAATATGAAAGACTTCTTTTATGGTCATTAAATAACAAAAGAAAAGTACTGCTTATAATGATAGTACTGGTTTTTTTTACAATACTTGCAGCTATTGATATTAAAAAAGAATTTATACCTGAGTCAGAAGAAGATGAATTTACAGTTGAGTTAATTTTTCCAACCGGTACTTCTTTAGAAGGAAATTCAGTTATCAGTTCAGAGATAGAAAATGCAGTGTTGAAAATTAAGGGTGTTAAAAGTGTTATTTCAAATATTGGAAGAACAAATGAATCTGATGTTTTGAATAAAGATCAAAATTCAATTGATAAAACCCAGATGAATGTTAAGCTTACCTCATATAAGGATTTTTATAATATCAGAGAAAAAACCCGGCTATTGCTGGAGGAAGTCAAGGGGATTAATTATTCTTTCAGACATATCGAAACCGCATATAGTCAGGTGATTAACCCTTCTAAAAACGATATAGCTGTCATTATTAAAAATAAAGATGTTGATAAAGCTTTTGAAAGAGGTAATCAATTACTTAATGAAATCAGTAAAATAAATATTGCTGGAATTTCGGATTTAAGATTAGGAGTAGAAAAAGGTGAACCTGAATATCGGATAACCATTGATCGTGAAAAATGTATTCTATATGGAATTAATATCGTTGATGCTTCAAATGAAATCGTAAATATGGTTAAAGGAAATGAAGCAACATTTTTTTCTGATTTTGACAAAAAAATTACTGTTAGGTTAAAAGCTTTGGAACAACAGCGCAGTGATATTGAGAAAATCTTAGAGAGCAATCTAATAACAAACAACACTTTAATACCAATTAAAAATTTAGTTAATTACCAATTAGTTCAAAGTTATAATGAAATATGGCATGATAATCAGGCTAGAACTGTTTATCTGTACGCACGTGTTTCTCAGGATGTTGGTATTGATGAAATTTTACCTATGCTTGAAAAGGTTGTTTATTCAGTTGCACCATATCCGGATGAGTTGATCAGAATAAGCGGTGTTAATAAGGAAATAAAGGACTCATTAAGAGGATTATATATTGCACTTATTATTGCTGTTTTGTTAATGTATATGGTATTAGCTGCTGAATTTGAATCGTTTTTGTTTCCATTTATAATAATTCTATCCGTGCCAATGGGATTAATTGGAAGCATTCTATTGCTTTATATTTTAGGCGAAAGCCTTAATATTATCTCTCTAATGGGTTTAATTATTTTAGTTGGAATTGCTGATAATGATGCTGTTGTTAAAGTAGAATTTATTTTACGCAAACGAAAAGAAGGTCTTTCTGTAAAAGATTCTATTATTACAGCTGGCAGAGATCGATTCCGTCCGATAGTAATGAATTCATTTACTGTAATCTTTGGTCTGATCCCTATGATGATTAGTATCGGTGCGGCAACTCAGTTACGAGTTTCATTGTCTATTGCATTGGCAGGCGGTTTAGTTTCTGCAACATTTTTAACTCTGATTATTATTCCCGTTCTTTATACTTATATGGAAAGATTATCCAGAAAAAAATTAGAAGATTTTTAAATTATCTGATATGAATAATTACATTAAATATTTAATTTCCAACTGAAAATCAGGTGTGAGATGAAAATATCATTAAAAAGTGTTTTTGGCGTTTTGATGGTGATTTTAACAATAACCGCAATTCTTATCTTAATTCCTGCCAAAGAAGATAATACAAAAGAAAATAACTCTGAGATCAATTATGAAAAACTAAATGATATTGTCTTTAATGTTAAAGCCAAAGAAGTAACAACGGGAAATCTGATTCAATCAATATCAGCTAATGGATTAATTAAAGCATATCGCGAACTTGACATAGTATCTAACATTACAAATTATATTGATAAAATATTTGTTTCAGAGGGTAAATTTGTTAATAAAGATGATTTACTTATAAAATTTGATGACAGAGAATATCAGATTGCAATTAGTGAAGCAGAAGTTAATTTGATGAATGCAAAAATTGAGTACGGTTTTTATACTAAAGAAGTTGCTCAAAACATTGATGCTAATCTGGCTGATTCAGTTAAAGTTAAACTTGAAAAATTGGAAGTAATGTTTAAAGAGAATAAAATCAACAAAGAGGAATATTTAAATACAAAAGAAAAATTGGACTTGGCGCTGCTTTTTTCCGGGGCAAAAAGAGATGAAGTTCTGTTGAATAAAAGTGGAATGACTAATGCAATTAATTCCAGCAATCGTGCAAAGCTTAATTTAAGTTATACAGAAATCGCCGCTCCATTTAACGGGGTTGTTGCTGATTTTAGTCTTGTTCCAAAACAAAGGATCACATCAGGTGAAAAATTATTTAAACTTTTGGACATTTCCAGATTAAAGGTTGATGTGGGTATTCTAGAAAATGAAATTAATAAAGTTCACATTGGTAATAACGCAATTGTTAGATTGACAGCCTTACCTGATAAGATCTATTACGGAAAGGTAATTTATATTAATCCAATGATAGACCCGGAAATAAAAACCTGCCGGGTTACTGTTGAAATAACCAATAGTGATATCAATATAAAACCGGGCATGTTTGCATCTGTAAAAATTGAAACTGATATTCTGAAAAACAGAGTAATTATACCTAAAGAGGCATTATTAGTAAGGGATAAACGTGATCTTGTTTTTGTTGTTCAAAATAATCTTGCAAAATGGCAATATGTAAATATTGGGCAGCAAAATGATGAATACATAGAAATTCTAAATGGTGTTTCACCTGGTGATTCTGTAATTGTTGAAGGGCATTTTAACCTTGCTCATGATTCAAATATTAAATCAGTAAATAAATAAAATGCCGTTAAGTTTTTAGTTTTCATTTTGAATATTCTAAAAATAAGGTTTCTTAAAAAAGCTGTTTTAATTAAATGAAGAAGATAATTTATTTATTTCTTAACCGTCCTGTAACAAGTCTGATGTTTTTTTCTTCGGTTTTTGTAGTTGGTATAGTTTCTTTTTTCAACATACCTATTGAGTTGATGCCATATACAGAATATCCGCGGTTAACTATTTCGGCAGCTTGGGGTAATACATCACCTGAAGCAGTCGAAGCTTATTTAACATCACCGTTAGAATCAGCATTATCATCAATAAAAGGTGTAAAACAAATATCCTCTCAATCTTCAGAAGGCAGTTCCAATATTGATATTGTATTCCACTCATCAACAGATATAAATTTTGCAAGAATAGAAATTAATGAAAAACTAAGTTCAATAATTGAAGAACTTCCTTATGGGGTTTCTGTCCCTAAAATATCATCTTTTATTCCGAGGGAATTTAAAGATCTACAAGGATTTCTTACTTATACAGTTTCAGCGAATGTATCAGCAAACGAAATAAGAAAATATTCTGTTGACTATCTTAAAACCCCCTTGCTGTCTATAGATGGTGTATCAGATGTTAAAATTCGTGGTGGTAATGAAAGAGAAATTATAATAAAGGTAGATTATGATAAAGTGAAGGCTTTTAACCTTAAAGGTGAGGATGTTTTTGCAGCAATTAAAAATGCAGAACAAATTATTCCCGCAGGATCGATAAAAAAAGGTGCATCCGAATTTTTAGTGAAGGTTAATAATACCGTTAGTGCTGCTCAAACATTACTTGAGCAGCCAGTTAAAACCTACGGTTCATTTGTTGTTCGAATGAAAGACATTGCAGAGGTAACGGATGACTTTAAAGAACAGCAAAGTTATTTCAGAATAAACGGTAAGGAAACGGTTTTTATAGAGATAAGTAAAGAACCCGGTGAAAATACAATCAATGTAGCGAATGATGTTTATACTAAAATCGCTGAATTGGAGAGAAATTTACCTGAAGGATTCAGATTTGTTAAAGAGATAGACATGAGTTTGAAAATTAGAAATGAAATAAGTGATTTGTTTAAGAATGCTGGAATATCATTCTTAATTCTTCTATTAGTTTTGATTCTCTTTTTTAAAAAAGTTAAATATTCTTTAATAATTCTATTATCCATTGTTTTTTCGCTGCTTTCAAGTTTTATCTTTTTCTATGCGTTTAATATATCACTTAATATACTTACTATCGCTTCACTTATTCTTGGATTCGGATTGATGGTAGATAACTCAATAGTTGTTATTGATTATCTTGATAAACATTTTATCTATGATGACAAAAGAAGGCTGGCTGTAACTACAAGAAATATCTTCTTTCCGGTTTTTGCCTCAACCCTAACCACTATAATGGTATTTCTTCCGCTGATATTTTTAACAGGCGAATTAAAATTATACTTCACACAATTTGCAGCTGCGATAATCATAACCTTATCAGGTTCATTAGTTATTTCATTTACAGTTATACCGATGCTTTTTTACAAAGTAAGATTGTTTAAGACTAAACAAAAATCAAAATATTCAAGCTCATTAAATAGTACTGATTATTTAAGTAAAGCATCTTTCTTAATTAAATATAAAATTAGTATTCCGGAAATAATATATACCTTTTTATTAAAGAAAATGTTTAAGTGGAAAAAACTAAGTTTTATTTTTTTTATTCTAACAATAGGATTGCCGGTTTGGTTATTACCAGCCAGGATTGAATTTCCGATAATATCGCCGGTATATAATTCAATATTTGATTCAGAATTGTTTTCGAGTGTCAAAAAATATTTTAATTATTCATTTGGCGGAAGTCTTAATCTTTTTTTCAATCATATTCAAAAGGGGGAAGTATTTGAATATGGAGATACTGATTATTTGATCGTTAGTTTAAGACTTCCGAACGGAAACAGAATTGAACGTATAAATAATTTAGTTAAGGAATTTGAAAGCGAGGTATTGATCTATAAACACGATATTGAAAATATAACTTCGCATGTTTTTGATGAGGAAAATGCATTAATTAAAATAACCTTTACTAAAGAACAATCTAAGATTGCTTTTCCGTACGTTTTAAAAAATTATCTAACAGCTTATGCGGTTAGATTAGGTGGATTAAAAGTCTCTGTCTATGGATATGGCCCTGGTTTCTTTAGCGGTGGCGGTCAAATGATGTCATTCGTTGTTGAAGCATCAGGTTTTAATTATATTAAATTGAAAGACCTTGCTAATGAATTCAAGTCAATCATCAAACGTAACCCTCGAATTGATAATGTTGATATTGACAGAGCACTATATGGATTTAATGATGAAGACATATATGAAATAGAAGCTAAAATTAAACGAAATAATTTAGTTGTTAAAGATATTTCTGTTGAGGAGTTGTCAAATCAAATTGCAAACAGCACAGTCGGAAATTTGGGGTATAATAAACTGCGGATAGGAAATGATGAAGTTTTTTATTCTGTTAAATATTCTAATTATAAAGATATTCAACAAAACCAGTTAGAAGATATGATCCTTAATTCTGCTGATAAGAGCTATCTTAAAATAAAAGATATGATAGACTTTAATGAAACAAAAGTTTTGTCAACTATAAACCGTGAAAATCAAAAGTACATCCGTAATATAAGCTTTGATTATAAAGGACCTTATCAGTATGGTAATGAGTTTGTTAAATCATCTATTGCACAAATTAATATACCCGAAGGTTATTTTATTAAACAAAAAACATTTTCTTTTTTATTTGATAAAGAAGATGAAATACAAGTATGGAAAATTTTAGTTATTTCTGTAATGCTAATCTTTATGATTACTGCTGCTTTGTTCGAATCCTTAAAAAAACCATTTCTTATTATATTAGCAGTACCATTTGCCTTAGTAGGTACAATATTTTTATTTTATTTGGGCGATTATAATCTTGATAGAGGTGCCTATGCCGGTATGCTCTTGTTGGTTGGTTTATCGGTTAATAACTCAATTATCCTTGTTGATTACTTGTCAAAAAATTATCATAATAATGGATTCGAAAGCGTTGTAAAAATAAGTTTCACAAGACTTAGACCGATTTTCGCAACGACATTTACAACAGTTTTTGCCATGCTGCCATTAATGCTCGCATCAGAACAAAGCTTTTGGAAAAGTTTAAGTTTGAGTACCGCAAGCGGCTTAATAGTGTCATCAATATTCTTAGTTTTATTTATTCCCATTCTATTTTATTTATTAAAAAAAAACAGTAATACAAACTGAGAGTTTTTTATAAATCGTTTTCTCTTCAGGTTAGATTCAATATTTTATGTCATTTTAATTAGCTGATAATAATTGTTGCTTTATTGTAGAGTATCGAAAAAGTTAAAACCCGGAGTTAAAATCATAATGTTGCTAAAACTCCCGAGATCACTGATAATTCACCCAACTAAATCAAAAATAATTTGATAGATTATTTATGTCTTACATAATATTATTGACTTACATATTAATTTTATCTAACTTTATAGCACACGTATTACAAAAAGGAATTATAAGAAATGGAAACAGGGTATGTTACATCAAAGGGGCAATTGGTTATTCCATCAAAGTTGAGAAGAAAATTCGGGATAAAACCGGGCACACGTGTAAACTTCTTTGAAGAAAGGGACGGGATAAAAATTATCCCGGTAACCGCAGAAACAATTGATGCCAACAAAGGTTTTCTGCAAACGAAGGGAAAGCTTTTAAAAGCATTAATGGATGAAAAGAAGAAAGAACGTGAATTATGAATAAATATGTTTTGGACAGCTATTCTCTTTTGGCATATGCAGAGCAGGAGAAAGGTGCTGACGAAGTCGGTAATATTTTAAAGAAAGCTCTTGAAGATAAAGCTGAATTGTTTTTATGCGTAATTAATTGGGGAGAAATGTATTACATTGCTTTAAGGGAAGGCGGCAAGGAAAGAGCTGAACTCTATAAAAACACTTTTGCAAGGTACCCTATTACTATTGTTGAAGCTAATAAGGAGATAACTTTGCAGGCTGCAGAGTATAAAGCATTCTACAGAATTTCTTACGCGGATGCATTTGCTGCAGCATTGGCAAAGACGAAGAAAGCAATTTTAGTTACTGGTGATAAAGAGTTTAAAGTTCTAGATGGTGAAATAAAAATCTTATGGCTATGAACTCACCAATTTTAGATAAAATAATTAACCCTGATGATGATCTAATTGAAGCTACAGAAAAATTTATTTTAACTCTGGATGAGCGAGAATTTCAAATTTCTATGCAAAGGTGGGGTTCAGGGAAATATATTCAATACGAGGTGATAGGAAAGGAATATAATCTTACGAGAGAGCGCATTAGACAAATAATTGTTAAAATTAAAAATAAGTTTATTAATAGAAATAAAAAGTATTTTGATAACTGGCAGCGCTTCTTTTTAGAAAATCTTATTAAAACTCCAGTACCTATCGGACTAAATATTTTAGAATTATATAAACTGAAGTTTTCACCTAATTTATACCTTGGATTATATTCGGAAATTTTTCATGAAGTCCCTTTTCAAAATTTTCTACAAAAAGTTTTGAACAATTAATTAATCGTGAAATTAGAAATGATTTAAGTTGGCGAAAAATTATAGAATTCTTAAACGACTCTCAGTTTTCATTTGGACAGATTACCCCACAAAAATTAAGTGCTTCTTTGTCAAACTCCGGGTTCAATATTTTGGAACAGCTTTTATGCTTTAAAATAATCTTTGGATCAAACAAGTTTTTCTTTTTTAAGGAAGAATCCAGATACTTTTTGCTAAAAAAGGGAGGTATTAGAGAAATTACATTTTCAATTTTAGCAGGCAGTGATGAACCATTAAATTTTAAAAATGAAGCATAAGAATAAATGATAATCACTGACTTGATACTGGTAAAATCAAAGATACACAGAAGCTGAAAAAAAATATCACATATCCAATCGATAACAAATTACACAAAAAAATCTTCCCGCAATGTAAGTTAATATCTGAGAAAGAATTCGAGCCTTTATGAAAGAGTTTAGTTAAACACTAAAGAGGTTGTTCATTTAGTCCTCAAAAGAAATTAGTTGTTTACTGAAGAATAACTGATTAAAATTGCTTTTTGTGTAATAAAACAAACATTCTCTGTTCATCAGGATTAATACATTCTATAATTCTTGACTTTTCAAGTACTTAGCTATATTTTTCAAGCCTTTATTTGAAACGACTTAAGGTTTTCGGAGGAAAATTACGTGAAACAAGAAAAATTAACGAAATTTGTTAAGACTGAGGATGCCGAACATAAATGGTATCTTGTTGATGCAGAAGGTCAGACTTTGGGCAGAATGGCTTCTAAAATTGCTAAGATTATTCGCGGTAAAAACAAACCAATTTTTACACCAAATACTGATACTGGCGATTTTGTTGTTGTTATTAATGCAGAAAAAGTTCGGTTAACAGGTAAACGCGAACATTTAAAAGATTATAAAAGGCATTCAGGTTATCCGGGCGGTCAGACAGTAACTTCTTTTAAAGAGATGCTCGCTAAAAAACCAGAATTTGTGGTTGAAAATGCCGTGAGAGGAATGCTTCCGAAAACTAAGTTAGGAAATAAACTGATTAAAAAACTTAAGGTGTATTCTGGTACTGAGCATCCGCATGCTGCACAAAAACCTGAAACAATTAGCTTAATGGAGAAATAATGGCTGAGAAAATTTTTGTTGGAAGAAGAAAAACATCTGTTGCCCGTGTTATCTTAAAAAATGGTAACGGTAAAATTACTGTCAACAATAAAGAGTTTGAGGAATTCTTTCCGCAGCTTTTAAGCAGGGAAGATATTTTACTACCATTTAAACTTACAGAGACAGAAGGCAAATATGATGTTCAGGTTAATGTTAAAGGCGGCGGAACAACAGGTCAGGCACAGTCTGTAAGATTAGGTATTGCAAGAGCATTAGTAGAAATCAATCCGGATTACAGAGCAAAGCTTAAAACTGAAGGATTATTAACAAGAGATCCGAGAATGGTTGAAAGAAAGAAATATGGTCAGCCAAAAGCTCGTAAAAGATTTCAATTTTCAAAGAGATAATTTTTTTATTCAATCCGCATATAGCGGTCAGGCTCAGTTTTTACTGAACTTGTTTTTATATAATTAAATAATAAATCATACTTTCTGATTTGCCACCTGTGTCCCACAGAAAAAGGGATGAAATGGCAAAGTAGATGAAAGTAGAAGAAAAACAGGAGATATATGAGAAAAGTTGATTTAACTCAGCTTGTAGAAGCTGGTGCACATTTCGGTCATTTAACCCGCCGATGGAATCCTAAAATGAAGCCATACATTTTTATGGAAAAAAACGGGATTCATATTATTGATCTTAAAAAAACACAAAAATATCTGATTGAAGCTGCTGATGAATTATCAAAGTTTGCTTCGGAAGGTAAAAAAATTCTTTTCGTTGGAACAAAAAAGCAAGCTAAAAATGTTATTGAAACAGAGGCAAGAAGAAGTAATCAGAATTGGGTTAGCGAAAGATGGCTTGGCGGTATGTTGACTAATTTTGCTACGATCAGAAAAAGTGTTAAAAGATTAAGTAATATCGAAAAACAGGAAACTGACGGTACGTTTGATAAGATAACCAAGAAAGAAAGACTCTTTTTAACAAGGGAAAAAGATAAACTAAAAAAAGTTCTTGAGGGCGTTGAATCGATGAGTAAATTACCCGGAGCTTTATTTATAGTTGATATTAAAAAAGAAGCAATCGCTGTTCAGGAAGCGCATAGATTAAATATTCCTGTTTTCGCAATAGTAGATACAAATTGTGATCCGGATGAAGTGGATTATTTAATTCCTGCTAATGATGATGCGGTTAAAACAGTTGAAATAATTACTCAGTTTATGGCTGATGCAGTTATTGAAGGAGAATCGAAGTTTAAGGAAAAGAAAGCTGAAGAAGTTGCAGAAAAAGAGCGTGTAAAGAAAGAAAAAGAAGCTGAAAGAAAAGAAGAAGCAAAGAAAAAATCAGAGTCCAAAGCAAAAAAAGAAGCTAAGGAACAAACAGATACAAACGAAAAAACAGAAGAATAATCTTCTGATTAATTTAATTTTGAAAGGAAGTGAATAAATAATGGCTATTACAGCTGCACAAGTAAATGAACTTAGACAAAAAACCGGTGCCGGTATGATGGATTGTAAAAAAGCTCTTACCGAGGCAAACGGTGATTTTGAAAAAGCAATTGAAATCTTAAGGAAAAAAGGTGCATCGGTTGCCAGTAAACGTGCTGAAAAATCTGCTAATGAAGGGATTATTGTTACAAAGATTTCTGATGATAATAAAAAGGCTGTTATTATAGAAGTAAATTGTGAAACTGATTTTGTTGCTAAAAGTGACGACTTTGTTAGATTAGCTAAAGCAGTTGTTGAGTCTGCCTATAACACCGGATCAACTGATGCTAAGCAATTATTAGATTCTGATAAAGCTTTAAATAATATGCTGGTGGATGTAATGGGTAAAGTAGGTGAAAAGATAGAAGTATCCCGGGCTTTGACTGTTAAAGCTGAAAATGGATTAATTGTAGATTACATTCATATGGGTTCCAAGCTTGGTGTGCTTGTTAAGTTTGATGATGTACCGGTAAAAAATGATGAATTGATTGAGCTGGGAAAAAACCTTGCAATGCAGGTTGCTGCTATGAATCCATTATGCGTTTATAGAGAAGAAGTTCCACCCGCTACTATCGAAAAAGAAATAGATATCTATAAGGAGCTTGCCAGAAAAGAAGGCAAACCGGAGAACATTCTTGAAAAAATTGCAGCCGGAAAACTGAATAAATTTTTTGCTGAGAATTGTTTGTTTGAACAGGCTTATATTAAGGATAGTACTAGTTCAAAAACCATATCAAATCTTATGGATGAATACAATAAGAAAAATGGTACACAAACTAAAATCGGTATGTTCAAGCGATTCCATCTTGGTGATGAGAATAAATAAATTTGTTCTTAAGGTCTTAAGTTTCTTAAGACCTTTTTTTATATTTAAAACGCATTTTTTAGGAGAATAATGGATAAAGTAAAATACAAGAGAGTGTTGTTAAAATTAAGCGGCGAATCATTAGAAGGAGATCAGGGGTTTGGTATTTCTTCTGAAGTACTGGACTTCTTTGCTGAAGAAGTTAAAAAAGTTCATGATGCCGGAGTTCAATTAGGGATTGTTATAGGCGGCGGAAATATTTATCGCGGATTAAGCGCCAGTAAGCAGGGAATCGACAGAGCAACAGGTGATCAGATGGGAATGCTTGCTACAATGATTAATTCACTTGCACTTCAGAATGCAATCGAAAAGAAAGGTATTCAGACAAGATTGATGAGTGCAATTAAAATGGAAGAGATAGCCGAGCCTTATATCAGAAGACGTGCAATAAGACATCTTGAGAAAGGAAGAGTTGTAATCTTAGGTGCCGGAACCGGTCACCCGTATTTTAGTACTGATACTGCTGCTTCTTTAAGAGCCGTTGAAATTGGTGCTGATATTATTGTGAAAGGGACAAGAGTTGATGGTGTTTATGATTCTGATCCTGAAAAAAACACAGATGCTGTAAAGTTTGAAAAAATTTCTTATCTGGATATTCTTAAAAAAGATCTGCGTGTTATGGATTTAACAGCAGTTAGTTTATGTCAGGAAAACAATTTGCCTATGATGGTTTTCAATATGGATGTTCCGGATAACTTGTTAAAACTTATTATGGGCGAAGCTGTTGGAACTTCTATCAGTAATTAAAAATTTTCATTAAATAATAAGTGAGTTGTTATGCATCAAATAATTAAAGACGCAAATAACAGAATGGATAAAACCATTGAAGCATTGCGATCAGAGCTTGCTAAAGTAAGAACCGGAAAGGCTACAACTGCTCTGCTTGATAGTGTAAAGGTAGATTACTATGGAGTTATGACTCCGGTAAATCAGGTTGGCAATATTACAGTATTAGATCCTCATACATTATCAATAACTCCGTGGGATAAGTCTATGGTTCAGGTTATTGATAAAGCAATACTTGAAGCTAATCTAGGATTTAATCCGATTAGTGACGGCACTAACTTAAAGATTCCGATCCCTGCTCTTACAGAAGAGAGGCGGAAAGATTTTGTTAAATTAGTTAAAAAGTTTGGTGAGGATTCTAAGGTTGCAATAAGAAATATCAGACGTGATGCAAATGATCATTTAAAACGCGAAGAAAAAAATAAAAAAATGTCTGAAGATGAATTAAAAAATTCAGAGGATGAAGTGCAGAAATTTACTGATCAGCATATTAAACAGATAGATGAAATTCTTAAGCATAAAGAAAAAGAAATTATGGAAGTTTAAGTAAAAAGTGCAATGATTTTACCCAACTCCCGATGAGTTGGGTTTTTTTTTATCATTATATATATACCTCTTTAATTTATTATTTTGCAGAGCATATTTATTTTTTTTGATGGAATCAAACAAAGAAAACAATAATATAACCGTACTTGGCATTTTTAAGAGTACTCTTATAAGAAATATTCTGTTAACTATCGGAGCTATTGCTCTGTTTTTTTCGGGAGTTCTTGTTTACGGTGTTATTTTAAATATTCGTGAGATACCTTTAAAAGAAGCTATGTTAAATAAAGGATTCAGAAAATTAGCAGATGTAAACATTGTTGTCGAAAGGAAGAATTATACTTTAAGCGTTTATGAAGATACAGTGCTGATAAAATCATATCGGGCAAGTTTTGGAAGAAATCTGACTGATAAGAAAAAAAGATATAACGATGGTGCTACACCAGTTGGAACTTACAAAATCTGCAGCATATCTGATGATAAAAATTATTATAAGTTTGTTAAAATAAATTACCCTAATCTTGATGATGCATCAGATGCTTTAAGAAAATCATTTATTACACAAAAAGAATTTAACCAGATAAAATTTGAATTTTATTATGAAGAATGTGTCAGTTATAATCAAGTGCTGGGCGGGAATATTGGTATCCAGGGGATTGGAAGATTAAATCTTATATTTAAAAATCTGCCCTTTGTTTATAATTGGACCGATGGATCAATTGCATTAAGCAATGAGGATCTTGATGAAATAATTAAAGTAATTAAACCAGGGACCCAAATTGTCATTAAATAAGATATTTAAATCCGTATTTCTGTTTTTACTTGCACTCGCTGCATTATCCTGCTCGGATAAGCAGGAAAAAATTCCAGCTATAAACTATGAAAGTAAAAAAGAAGTTCTTGATGTTGTTAAAAAATATTGCAATAGTAAGGCTGCAATTGCTGTAGGCGGTATGTTTGATGAAAGAGGAAAACAATATATTGCTTACGGGGTTGAATATGAAAATTCGGAAGAATGGGGAATAAAGTTTTCATTTGTAGAAAAATCCGGAGAAGATTTTAACTTGATTTTCGAAACTGATTTACTTGAAGGCTCTTTTAAAGAAAGTCTTGTTGATAAAATAAAATTAGTTTCTGATCAGTATGATCTTCTTTATTATAACTCACAGGGATATTTTATGGGAAGCGGCGGCGGTGAAGTTTTTTCTTATCTGATTGATATGGAAAAGAAACAGGTTTACTATGCTCATCTTGTGGTCGAATCTGCCGCAGCTATTTTTCTTTATATTTCAGATAATACTGAAAGTAAGGAGCTGGTTAATTTCTTTACGTTAAGCTTTAAAAAAGATTATCCCGGTTTACAAATAGTTTCGGATGATATTATACTTGATTAGTGTATCAATGCATATCCGATGTTTTCGTAAAGTTATCTAGTATGAATTACAGAATAAGTATATCTCTGATAGTTATATTCCTGATAAGCTGCAGAATTGCAGCTGCACAGTCATATTATGATTATGAATTAAAGAAAATAAATTTTTCAGGTAATTCTTTTTTTTCTGAATCTGATCTTAAACAAAATATTGAAAGCAAAGAATCCCCGATGTGGTTTTGGATTTTTCTTAATTCATTTACTCCGTTTGGAGATGAACCGGTCTATTTTGATTCTTCAAAGATTTCAATTGATATTATGGCAATCAAAGAACTTTACCATTCAAATGGTTTTTTTTTGACTGAGGTGGATTATTCTTTTATTGCTGATACTTCTGATAAAACTTTAACATTAAATTACACCATAAATGAAAACAAACCTTTCTATTATGGTTCGATTGATTATGTTGGTCTGAATAAACTTCCTGATTTTGAAATAGTTCTTTTGGATAAGGAACTTATTGAACTGGACTCTACAAAGCAGTTTTCAGAAACTGAAATAGAATCAAATATCGCTGCGGTCAGAAGATTTCTTGCTAATCATGGCTATATCTTTGGAAGTTATGATAGTACTGTCGTGTCTATAGATACTATTCTGGATAAAACAAATATCAAAATGTTTTTTGATCCGCGTGACAGATACACGATTAAAGAAACAATTATTAACAAAACCGGCAGATCAATAGATCAAATAAGCAACAGACTTATCGAGGAAATTGCTGATCTTAAACCGGGCAAAAATTTTGATCAGGCTCAGATTGATAGAAGCGAACTTAGACTATTAAAAACAGAATTGTTCTCATCTCTTGATATAAATCCATTGATTTCTGATACAGTAAACAAAACAATTCCGATTGAAATTAATACGGTTATAACTTCACTAAATCAATTGGCGCCGGAAATAAAAGCTGATAACGAGTTCAATACATTTAATGCCGGTCTGGGAATCAGTTACACCCGTAAAAACTTTTTGGGAGATGCAAGAAAACTGAATATATCAACATCCTTTAGATTATTAGACCTTACAAATTATGACTTTGAAAAAATATTTGATTCAAGCCATGGTATTCTGGATATTAATCTGAAAATGGAGCAGCCGTTTTTATTTGGTCAGCCAATACTTACATCAACTGAGTTATATTTAAGATCGCAAACAATTCCGCAGGATGAAAATGCTTACGGTGGAACTCAAAGATTTGATTTTGAAATGCCGTACTATACTTTCGTTACTTTATTAAGACCCTTTATCGGATTTGATATTGCTGAAAGAAAAGCAAAATTTATCCCTTTAACAGCATCGAATGAGATAGTAATTAAAGTTGGCAGTTTTACTCCCGGTATTGGTATAGAAATGGGATCGTCTAAAACAGATGATATATTATTTCCAACAAAAGGAAATTTCTTTTTCATTACACCGGAATTATTTTATTCGCAAACAGAATATCGTATTACCGAATATTTAAATAACAGCGGAGTTAAACTGAATGATACATCATCAATCGGCAACACTTATTTTTACAGAATTCAAACAGGGTTTTCATCGTATCATTCAATCACTAACGATAAGATGACAGTGCTCGCAGGTAAAATAAGAATTGGCTATGCCCAACCGATTACTTCTTCACATAATGAAGATTTTTCATCAGAAGAATTAATCCCTCCAAACAAAACGTTTTATGCCGGAGGAAGCAACTCGATAAGAGGATGGAAAGCAAGGGAATTGATTCCAACTAATAGAATAGACTATGCAGGATATACAACCAATACTCAGGATTTTCGCGGCGGTACAACATGGTTTGAAGGTTCGTTTGAACTAAGACAAAAACTAAATGACTTTTTCGGTTATGCTGTATTTGCTGATTATGGCAATACCTGGAATGGCTGGAAGGAAATTCAGATTAACGATATTGCTGTTGCTATCGGACTTGGGGTTAGAGTATATACTCCGATTGCTCCTTTCAGGTTGGATTTTGGAACTAAGTTTTATGATCCGTCTGATAAAAGAATGATATTTAAGAAAAATTTATGGGATAATTTATCAATCCAGTTTGGCATTGGTGAAGCATTTTAAGCATTTTTATAAGTTTTGGGAAAATCAATTCTTTTATAGAATTCATTAAATCGCTATCTTTCAACCCCTTTTATTAAAGATTATTATGATTCTAAGCATGACCGGATACGGTAAAGGCACTGCTTCAAATGGTAAGTGGAATGTTGATACCGAAGTAAAGAGTATAAATAGCAGATACCTCGAAGTATTTATTAAATATCCGCCTGTTCTGGCAACAAAAGAATATGAAATCAGGGAATTAGTAAAATCTAAAATTAAAAGAGGCAAACTTAATCTTAATATCCAGATTAAGAAAAACGGATTTGAAGATGAAGCTGTTTCTTTCAATGAAGAAAAATTAAAAGAGTATTTAGCATTGATTAAAAAAATCAAAAAGACAGCTAAATTATCCGACAAAATTAAACTTGATCATATTCTGATGAGCAAAGATATTTTGATTGCTCCTCTTGAGGAAATATCTGAAAAAGATTTTGAATGTGTAAAAAGTTCGATAAATGCTTCGCTTGATTCTCTTATTAAGATGAAAAAAGCTGAAGGAAGTGAACTCGAAAAAGATTTAAAGAAAAGAATAAAATCAATAAGTAAATATCTTGCTTCAATTGAGGAAAAAGCTGAATCAGAAGTAAGTGAGCACTTTATAAAGTACAAAGAAAAGATAGAAAGTCTTCTTGAAGATAATGCAAATATCAATAACGAAAGACTTGAAACTGAACTTGCATTGATTGCTGAAAGAGCTGATATCACTGAAGAATGCGTGAGGCTGAGAAGTCATATTAAATTTTTTATAGATAGTATGAATAAAGACGATGATCCCGGAAGAAAGTTAAATTTTTTATGTCAGGAGATGAACCGGGAAGCAAATACGATTTCAGCCAAAACACTTTCTACATCAATTTCTCATAGTTCGGTTTATATAAAAGAAGAGATCGAGCGAATCAGAGAACAAATACAAAATATTGAATAAAGTTGGAGAATAAAGGAAAGATAATTGCAATCTCATCACCAAGCGGAGGCGGAAAAACTTCTGTTGTTAAGCAGGTGTTAAAAAATTTTCCTGAGATTGTATTTTCTGTTTCAGTTACCACCCGTCCTAAAAGAAAAAACGAAGTTGAAGGTGTTGATTATTTTTTTGTTGATGATAAAGAGTTTGAGCGAAGAATTAAGAACAACGAGTTTATCGAATGGGAAAGATTTTATGATTACTATTACGGCACTTTGAAAAGTTTTGTTGATAATAATATTGCAGAAGGTAAGTCTGTTCTTTTTGAGGTTGACGTTAAAGGTGCTTTGTCGCTAAAAAAAATCTATCCCGATAATAGCTGCTTAATTTATATTGATCCGCCTTCTTTTGAAGAATTGATTAAAAGGCTTAAAAACCGCAAAACTGAAAACGAAGAGGATTTACAAAAAAGAATAGATAGAGCAAAAATGGAATTGAGTTACAAAACACAATTTGATTATATTTTCACCAATGATGAATTAAGTAAAGTATATAAAAGCGTTGAGAGTTTAATTAAAAAAATATTAAATAAGGAGTAATAATAATGAACCTATCACCGATTGATTTAAGAGAAATTGATGAGCGTGCAGAAAATGTTTATGAAGCTATTATTGTTGCCGCAAGAAGAGCAAGACAAATAAATTCAGAAAATAAAATTGAGTTTAATGCTCTTCTTAATACAATTCCGGCTACAGGCAGCGACGATGAAGCTGAAGATGTTACAAATCCAGCTCAGTTAAAAATGGCTCTTGAATATGAAAAGAGACCAAAACCTCACCTTCAGGCACTTGATGAATTGCTTGATGGTCAGATTAAATTTAAGTACAAAAAATAAAACACAGTTTAAACCTGATTATATGTCATCTTGCATCAGCAGGATGACATTTCTTTTTTATCAGAACAATCAGCATTTATTAATTTTTTATTTTTCAATTTTTAATGGATTCATCAAAGAAAAAAATAATTGAGGCACTAAAAGACCAGCGGGATATTTTTGGTGATGATCTGTTTGAAAAAAAAATAATTGAAAAAAAAACTGCGAAATCCTCTCAACAGTCCGGAGTATATATTCTGCCGGCGGAAAAAAAATCAATTGTTAAAGAACAGCTTCATAAATCCGGACAAGTGTTTGATGGCGTTCAATCCGGTTGGGAAAATTCCGAATCACTTGAGCAATTAAATAAAATGATATCTGATTGCACAAGATGTGCGCTGCATAAAGGGAGAACTAATTTTGTTTTTGGTTCTGGAAATCCCAATGCCGATGTAATGGTTATTGGTGAAGGACCTGGTGCTGAAGAAGATAAGCAGGGTTTACCTTTCGTAGGAAGAGCCGGACAGCTTTTAACCGATATTCTTAAAGCAATCAAATTCAGCAGGGAAGAAGTTTATATTGGCAACATAGTAAAATGCCGTCCGCCTGATAACCGCACTCCCTTGCCCGATGAAATGGAAACCTGTATTCCTTACCTGCAGAAACAGATTGAGCTTATTAAACCAAAACTTATACTTTGTCTAGGTCTTACCGCTGCAAAAGGACTGTTAAAGAAAAAAGACAGCTTAACTTCTTTACGCGGACAGGTTTTTGAGTACAACGGAATTAAAGTAATGGTTACTTTTCATCCGGCTGCATTACTGCGTAATCCCAACTGGAAAAGAGACTGCTGGACTGATGTTCAGAAATTCAGAAAGCTTTATGATGAGATTGCTTAACCCACCCTTTATCCCTATCCTTGTAATGTAGAGGGAAATTTTAATCCTTTCTCCTTACCAAGTAGAAGATTAGGATTAGGTCGGATTAACCCTAATATTTAACCGAATCCTTATACTAGTTACTTATTTTGCCATACTGAGAGGCAAGTGCATGAATTGTAACTGTTTATGATGAAATGCTGCAGGAGATAACAAACTTAGTAAGATAGTAGTTTGGTATATTGTTGTTGATTAAGCGAACTGCGAAGTTCACTATTTTTATTTTGAAGAATAAATCGAGGGCTTGCTTTCTTCTTGATAAGAATACCGATAGTTATCGGGACAGGGTCACTAAAAGATCAAGACTACAAATAAATCTGCTAAAATTTATTTCGTTACGCTGCGGTAAATTACTCACTCGTAGAACTCGTTCAAACAGCATCCACCGTTTTCGCATTCGGCAGTTTCTAATTTTATGGTTTGGTTATCCTGTATATAGTTTTTTGTTCTAAGAAATTTTATTAATTAACATTGCTGCAATCTGCACTTGCAAAGAAAAATAAGTGCAGTTTGTTAAATATTTGTAAATACGTCCTGTCTTCGGCAGGCAGGTTTACTTGTCGTTGTTGTTATATGACCGGGAACCGATAAGCCGGAAGAAGACAGGTTAGACGTAAGCTGTTATTTTACCAGAAAAATCAAAAATTAAATGTGAAAAAAAACAGTAGGGTTATTCTGAAAATTAAGTGCCCGGACTTATTTATTAATCTATAGCCCAGGCTTAATATCTTAACTAAATAAAACTCATAAAATTGAAAGCCATTGAAGGTAACATCTTCCTGAATCCAACCTTGTAAATAATCTGTAATAAAGTTACTCTTACATCCCCGATAAATAATCGGGATAACGGTTAAATAATGGCAAAAACAAAAACAAATACCAAAGCAGTACAAAGTTCTTCATTTACTCAAAATGCTGTAAGACCGCCGTCAGCTCCGGAAATTGAGGCTGCTGTTCTTGGTGCAGGGCAGATATAAGTTACTCTTTAAGCTAATGAGAAAAGAGACTTTTTGTGCTAACTATGAAACTCAGTCCTAGAGATATCCCAAATCTTTAAATCCGATACAAATACAAAACTCTGCCATAAGTTTTGTTTTTTACAAATAATACAAATTGAAGTTCTTGTATATTAAAGTTAAGTTATAATTGTTTATTTATAAAATATTGGACACAATTATGGTCAAAAAACTTGATACTGTAAAGACAACTCGAGCGAAAAAAACTAATAAGAATAAAACTCAAAAAAAGGAAATATATTCAGATTATAAGCACAATACATTAGCCATAAAAGAAAAGGATCCACTGAGTGGTAGTAAGTTAGATATTAGATTTACAAAAACATGCGAATGTAAACCTACACATATAAACTGTCTTACAGCTAGTCAGTGGATAAAGCAGCAACTTGGAGTTTGGGAGTTTTACTATGAAAAAAGAGATATTAGAGATAAAAAACTTCACCCAGCTACCTTCCCAATATCATTATCTAAAAGGATTATAGAATTATTTTCACATCAAGGTGAATTAGTTGTTGATCCTTTTGTCGGTAGTGGAACAACTTTATTGGCAGCACAAGATACAAACAGGAATGCTGTCGGGTTTGACCTAAAAAAAGACTATATTGATTTAGCATATAGCAGACTAAACCATGATAATTTCTTTAATGATTCTAAACAAATTGCTATACAGGATGATGCTCGGAACATTAGAAAATATTTAGAAGAGGAATCAGTTAGTTTAATTTGGACTTCACCGCCCTACGGTAATCTATTAAATCGAGCCAGGAAAAATAAATCTAGGAGAGATCGAAACAATGAACAGCTTGGAAAAATAGAACAGTATTCCCAAGATGATAGAGATTTAGGAACTTATGAATTAGAAAAATTTACTAAAGCGATGGGTGATATATTTGAAGGATTGCTTCCTTTGTTAAAGGAAAAGTCTCACTGTGTTATAAATATTCCTGATATGTGGTGGGAAAACCAAAGAATCACTTTTCATATTTCTATTGTCCAAGAGCTAAGGAAACGCGGATACGAACTTCGGAATACCATTATTTGGGATAGAAGAAACATTGTGAATAACATTGGTATATTTGGTTGGCCAAGTAATTACATCACTATGGGAACTACTTTTGAATATTTACTTGACTTTTGGAAACCACCAAGAAAATAAGGACAATTTTAATGAAAGTTTTTTCTAAAGAGCAGTTAATTGATGAACTTAAAAAGATTAAAGCTAAAGGTTGGATTAAAAATGCAAGGCAAGGAAATGTTGGAGGTATAGGCAATACTATAGAGGAACTGTTGGGGATTAAAGAAAATAATCTTCCAATTCCAAATGCTGCTGAATGGGAATTAAAAACTCAAAGAACAGACACTTCTTCATTAACGACTCTATTCCATATGGAACCTTCTCCAAGAGCATTAAAATTTGTATCACAAATTCTTTTACCTAAATATGGCTGGGCTCATAAAGAAGCTGGAAAGAAATATCCCGCAGGGGAAATGAGTTTTAGACAAACAATTTCTGGAGCTGGTAGAAGTGATAGAGGATTTACTATAATAATAAATAAAGATGAACGAAAAGTTTTAGTTTCATTTGATGCTAATTCTGTATTAGAAAAGCATAGCTTTTGGTTAAGCTCTGTAAAAGATAGAATAGGATTAGCAGAAATTAATCCTCAACCGTATTGGGGATTTGATGATTTATTTCATAAAGCAGGAACTAAACTTGTTAATTGTTTTTATGTACAGGCTGATGTAAAAAAAGAGAAAGGTTTTGAGTATTATCATTATAATAGAATACAAATGCTTCAAAAATTTAGTATTGATAAATTTCTAGAAGCACTAAAAACTAATTATATTTTAGTTGATTTTGATGCTAGAACTGGTCATAATCATGGTACAAAATTTCGATTGCGACAGAATTTCTTACCAACTTTGTATGAAAAAAGTATGGAAATATGACCTCAAAGTGTTTAATTATAAAGTAGTAATATTAGTATCTATGCTTAAAAAAAAACACATTAAAAGTTTTTGGAATCTTTAACAATCTCTGTTACTTTTTAATTGAAATTAAACTTTATCTCCCTTACTTTTACATCCCCGATAAATAATCGGAATAACGGTTAAATAATGGCAAAAACAAAAACAAATACCAAAGCAGTACAAAGTTCTTCATTTACTCAAAATGCTGTAAGACCGCCGTCAGCTCCGGAAATCGAGGCTGCTGTTCTTGGTGCAATGCTGATTGAAAAAAACACTGTACCAATAGTGATTGGATTGTTAATAAAAGATAGTTTTTATTCACGCGAGCATCAATTGATTTTTGAAGCGATGACTTCTTTGTTCGAGTCTAATGAGCCGATTGATACGGTTACAGTTTACGAAGAGCTGAAAAAACGTAATCAGGTTGAAGAGATTGGCGGGGCAATCTATCTAAGCAGACTTTCGCAGGATATATCTTCAGCTGCTAATGTTGAATTTCATTGCAAGATCTTGATCGAAAAGCAAATATTACGCGGACTGATTTCTTCATCACATCAAATTGCACAAAATGCTTATGAGGCTAATCTTGATGCGTTTGAAATTCTTGATGAGGCAGAACAGAAAATATTTGAGATAACTGAAACTCACCTTAAAAGATCTTTTCAATCGATGGATAAAGCTGTAAAAGAAGCTCTTGAATATATTGAAGCAATCCACTCTCAAAAAGAAAGAAAATTTTCTGTCCCGACAGGATTTTACGAGCTTGATGAAATTCTTGGCGGTTTTCAGAAATCTGATCTTGTAATTGTAGCAGCAAGACCATCAATGGGTAAGACTGCATTTGCATTAACTTTAGCCCGTAACGCTGCAATTGATCACAAAATACCTATTGGTATATTCAGTCTTGAGATGTCCACTATGCAATTGATAATCCGTATGCTTTGTGCTGAAGGAAGATTAAATGCACATTTGGTCAGAACGGGAAAATTACCGAGCGAAGAAGGAGTTAAACTGAGTAAGAATGCACACAAACTTATTGAAGCTCCTTTATATGTTGATGATTCACCTTCACAAACAGTGCTTGAAATTCGTGCAAAGGCAAGAAGACTAAAATCAGAGAAAAATATCGGAATGATTATTATTGACTATCTGCAATTAATGCAAGGTCCTCCTAAAGCAGAAAGCCGTGAAAGGGAGATATCACATATTTCAAGATCATTAAAGGCACTTGCAAAAGAGTTGAACATTCCTGTTATTGCACTTGCTCAGTTAAACCGAGCGGTTGAATCGAGATCTGATAAACGCCCGCAGCTTTCTGATCTTCGCGAATCAGGATCAATTGAACAGGATGCTGATGTTGTAATATTTTTAAATCGTCCTGAATATTATGGAATTGAAAAAGATGAGAACGGAGAATCAAATGAGGGTGTAGCTGAAATTATAATTGGCAAGCAGCGTAATGGTCCGACGGGAACAGTAAAACTTGCATTTATTAAGGAGTATGCACGGTTTGAAAATCTTGCGCATGCAAGACAATTTGAGGAATATTCACAAACAACTGCAGCAAGCATTGAGGAAGATATTATATAATTTATGTTGAATAATGCTACGAAAATATTATTGAGTTTGATTTCATTTGTTTTATTCGCATCGGATATTCAATCCCAGATCTTTTCTGAAGAAGATATAAAAATTTTTAACCGTAAAATTTCTTTTGCTGATGAAAATGAACTTAGCAAAAAACCAATTAATGAAATAATAGTTGAAATCGGTAAAAGTTTTATAGGTACCGAGTATGCTGCTCATACTCTTGAAAAAGATGGTGATGAGAATCTTGTAATTAATTTTTTAGGACTTGACTGCACTACATTTTTAGAAACTTCATTAACACTTGCCCGCTGCATTGAAAAGGGTACAACTAAATTTCAGGATTATCAAAACGAACTGACTTTTCTCAGATACCGCGATGGAAAGATCGATAAATATCCATCACGTTTACATTACTTTTCGGATTGGATTTTTAATAATCAGCAAAAGAATATTGTAAAAGATGTAACAAAAGAAATCGGCGGTGAGCTGATTCAGTTTAATCTTAATTTTATGACTGAGAATCCCGAATATTATAAACAGCTGGAAGAGAACCCAGATTTTATACCTGTTATACGCAAGCAGGAAAAAGATATAAATTCAAGAAATTATTATTACATCCCAAAAGCAAAAGTTGAATCTGCAGAAAATAAAATTAAGACAGGTGATTTAATTGCCATCACTTCTTCTGTAAAAGGATTAGATATTAATCATGTTGGTATTGCAGTTAAAATGGATGATGGTAAAATTCATTTTCTGCATGCTCCGTTAGTTGGTTCAAAAGTTCAAATAACTCCTGAGCCCTTACACGATTACTTAAAGAAAATAAAAAAGCATACCGGCATTATTGTGCTTAGGGCACTAAACTAAAATCATACCTTTATTGTATAAAACTATTAACGGATTTCCCGGGAATAAGAATCCTGTTCGTTTTTAAGCTTTCGTTGAAATTAATTTTTTAAAGCAGTTTTTCTTTTTAATCATAGATATATATTTTATTCAGTAGCTAATCTGATTCAGTTATCATGAAAATGAAAATTTGCAAGTTTTCTTTATCAGTATTTTTGTTTGCTTTCTTGTACAGAGTTTCTTTTGCACAGGAAATTCTGTTCAAGCAATTTACCACAGAGAATGGATTATCAAACAGCTATGTAAATTGCGTACTGCAGGATCGTACTGGATTTATCTGGTTTGGAACAGATGATGGTCTTAATAGATTTGATGGATATGAAGTTAAAGTTTACCGCAATAATCCTGATGACAGGTTTTCTTTGTCAGGAAATACAATTTGGGCAATTGCATCAGATCATTCAGGTAATATATTAATTGGAACCCAATCAGGTGAGTTGAATAAATTCGATCCTCAAACAGAAAAATTTGAACACTGGTACCTTGATTCAGCTTCAACAGAAGAAATAAACATTACTGCCGTATTTGAAGACAGTAAAAGTAATATATGGATCGGAACATACAAGAATGGTCTTTATAGATTTGATCCTTCACATAATAAATTTGAAAATTGGAAGAACAGTTTAGAAAATCCAAATGTATTATCCAGTAATTTTATTACTTCAATAATTGAAGACAATGATTCTAATATCTGGGTATCAACTTACAGCGGACTGGATAAATTTAAAATTGATGGAACTGAAAAGTTATTAACACAAATTATTTCTGATTCTCAAAACCCTATCTGGTATTTGAGTAAGTCATCATTCTTCAAAAATAAATTTTTGCTTTGTGCGTTTAATGGATTATTTCTGTTTGATCTTAAGGATAGAGAGTTGACAGAATTACATTTACCAGAAAATAAGGAGCTGGAGTTTTCTAAAAGTGTCAGCTCAGTTGTTGAAGAATATTTTATGAACCAGAAAATATTATGGGTCGGTACTTATGGCGGACTTGCAAGATTAAATTTAACCACAGGCAAAAGCACAAGATTTATAAAAACTATAAGTGATAAATCAGAAGTTCTGAGCAATCAGATACACGACTTAATTGTTGATAGATCAGGAGTAGTATGGATTGCGACTGAAAGCGGTTTAAATTATCATTCTAAAAAAAGATCGAAATTTAATTTTATAAGCTCAGCTGTTCAATTTTCTAAATTGCTTCCGGAATTATCAGGTAAAAATGTAACTGCAATTACAGGAACAAAAGATGGAACAGTCTGGTTTGGAACTGATGAAGGGTTGTTAGGTTTCAAAAACAAGGGCAGCAATTATATACTTCTTAAAAATTCCGGGCTGCAATCATTAAATATCTGGTCTTTGTCAAACGGCTCGTCAAATCAATTATGGATCGGAACATACGGACAAGGATTAAAAGAGTTAAATCTTAAAGACAACAGTATTAAATCCTGGAAAGTTGATAATCCAAAATTTACTTCCAATGCTTTTAATTATATAAAGTCAGTCCTTGAAGATGACGATGGAATGGTCTGGATTGGATTCTGGGGCGGCGGATTATCAAGACTTAATCCAAAAACTTCACAGCTTGATCACTGGTATAATGAAATAAATAATCCTTCAGGTTTAAGTTATAATGATGTCTGGGTTTTGCATAAAGATAAAAAGGGAAGAATCTGGATTGGTACAAACGGAGGCGGATTAAATTTATATCAGGGAAAAGAGCTAAATGATTTTTATAACTGGAATGCAAGTGATAAAGACAATCCAGCATTAAGTGCGAATAATATTTTTTCAATCTGTGAAGCACTGACACAAAATGACCCGGACAAAACCACTTTATGGATTGGAACGACAAATGGACTTAACAAGTTTGTAATTAAAAATGATAACGGCAGCAGTAATGGTGCAGAATTAAATATTGTGATAAATCATTATACAATAAAAGACGGATTACCTGATAATGCAATTGAAAGTATTCTGGAAGATGAAAACGGAAATCTTTGGATTGGAACAAGTTCAGGAATTTCGTTTTTCAATGCTGAAGAGGAGAGATTTATAAACTTTACCAAAGCTGATGGTTCAATCGGTAATTCATTTAATCCAAATGCAGCATTTAAAACTAAAGATGGATTTATGTTTTTTGGTTGTATTTCCGGATTGAATTATTTTGAACCAGATAGGATAATCCAATCAACATATTCACCAATCGTAGTTATAACTGACTTTAAGGTGTTAAATCAGCCGGATGACACTACAGAAAATTCTGATTTCAAAGCAGGATTCTTCAATTCAAAAAAAATATTTCTTTCGCATTATCAGAATGATTTCTCTTTTCAGTTTGCTTCTCTGGATTATAATGCGCCCGAGTTAAATGAATATGCATATATGCTTGAAGGGTTCAACAGAGATTGGATTTACAACGGTAAGCGGAGATTTGTTACTTACACTAATCTTGATCCGGGCAAATATGTTTTCCGGGTTAAGGCAACAAATGGTGATGGAATATGGAGTAATCAAACAGCAGAGATATTTATTGAAATACATCCACCTTTCTGGAAAACCTGGTGGGCTTATACAATTTATGTGATAGCATTTCTCAGTGCTTTGGCATTCATAAGAGCAGCAGAAATTAAAAGAAGGGAAAAGAAAGAAGAGGAAAGATTACGACGAGAAAGAGAAGAAGCTAAACTGCGTGAAGCAGAATTAAGAGCAAAAAATATTGAGCAGGAAAAAGAATTAGAAAAACAAAAAATAAGAAACAGGATTGCTCAGGATCTGCACGATGAAATCGGAAGTAACCTCAGCAGCATTTCATTAATGAGTGAGTTGATTCAAAAAGATGAAAAGATTAATTCAGAAATTTCGGAGAAGATAAAACGTATCCACAAAGTAGCAAAAGGATCAACTCAATCAATTCGTGATATTGTCTGGCTGACAAATCCATCATCCGATAGTTTGAAAGACCTGATCACTAAAATGAAAGAGGTTGCTGATAATACTCTCGGGAAGTTCAATCTCAGTTTTGATTGCCCGCAAAATATTGTAGAAGCTAATCTTCCTCCCGACACAAAAAGAAATATCTTCTTCATTTACAAGGAAACACTGAACAATATTATAAAACATGCTGATGCTAAAAGCGTGGATATTAAGTTCTGTATTGAGAACGAATCTATCTTTCTTTCAATAAAAGATGACGGTAAAGGATTTAATACTGAACTTATTAGCTCGGGGAACGGATTAAAAAACATTAAATCGCGGGCAAAGGAAATAAATGCACAACTGAGATTTGAAAGCAGTCCGGGTAAAGGATCTTTGCTTGAATTGATAGCAAGAATCACGCAAGTGCGTGATTGAACAGCTTTTGAACAATTATTATCTTCAAACCACGATTATTACAGAAATAATAAATGCAGAAATTATAAAATGAAATCATCAACCGATGTAATTATAATTGAAGATAATGAACTGTTAAGAGATTCACTCAAGGAGGCTATCAACAAGAGCAGTTCAATCAGATGCGAAAATACTTTCAATTCCGGCGAAGCTGCTCTTGATTTTATCGGGAAGGAAGAATTAGTCCCGGATATAATTCTGCTTGATATCGGTCTTCCCGGTTTGAGTGGAATTGAGTTAATCCCCGAGCTCAGAAAATTATCGCCCACATCTAAAATAATTATTATCACAATACACGACGAAGATGAAAATATATTCAAAGCAATTTGTTCTGGTGCGTCCGGATACTTGCTGAAAGATTTATCGTCAGATAAAATTATTGAATCAATAAGCGAAGTTTTAAATGGCGGTGCTCCGATGAACTCGCATATTGCAAAGAAAGTTTTGAATATGTTCAGAGACCAGAATGTAAAGTCTGCTGGCTATGATCTTTCTGAAAGAGAAAGAGAAATATTAAGCTTTTTAGTTGAAGGCTTGAGCAAAAAACAAATTGGAGAAAAAATATTTCTTAGTCACCACACAGTTGATTCACACCTCCGTAACATCTACGCAAAACTTGAAGTTCACTCACGCAGCAGTGCAATTTCAAAAGCAATAAAAGAAAAGCTGCTCTGACAATGAACTTTAGCTCAACTAAAAAATAGTAATTGGAGAGATGACATCTTAGTTGTTTAAAGATGTCATCTCTATACCTGCTCATCTAAAATCACGCACTTGCGTGATTGAAAACGCACTCTAAAAAGAATAATTTTCCCTAAGATAAAATTTTAAAAGGAGTCTATATGAAAATAAATTTCACATTCTCACTGATAGTTTCAATGTTTATTGGTAATCTCATTGCACAAAATTCCTGGGTTCCCGACCCAACGTTTGGAGACAACGGGATTACACGAGTCAATTTTGGAACTGCACATAGTGATTATCCAAATGATATGCTTTTGCTACCCAATAATAAAATTATTATAGGTGGTATTACTACGAACTCTGAGGGGTACTTTGTTTCAATGACTCAACTTGAAGAAAATGGACAGATAGATACTAGTAATTTTGGAACTGACGGTAAAGTTTTAGTACACTTTGTTAATAGAGATCACGCAAATGTTCTTGAACTGCAGAATGATGGGAAAATATTAGCTGCGGGTTCTGAGGCGACCAGTAATGCGTCTAGTGTTGTTACCCCTTCATTGTATCGGTTTAATCCTGATGGAACGATTGATACCACTTTTGGAAATGAGGGCAGAGCAGTTTACAGATTTACCGGTAACTCAACTGGAGAGTTATACGGAATAAAGGTTTTACAGAATGGAAAAATACTAGTTGCTGGTGCAAGTACCGGGACAAAAGGATTTGGAGCAATGAGATTTCTTCCAGATGGCCAATTAGATCCATCTTATGGTACTGGTGGGATTGCAAGAATTAATTATAGTCTTGGTTATCATTCTGTAGCCTGTCTTTTTCTTGGCGATACCGCCATTGTAATGGCAACAGTTGATATCTCCCCCACAAACATCGTTTTAGCCATGATGGATAGTTTGGGTAACCCTTATCCTTCCTTTGGAAGTAATGGAATAGTTAACACCGGAATTGTTGGGAAGTATAACTATTCTGGTGGGGAAACGCTAATATTAACTGATGAAAATAAAATTCTATTATCAGCAACCACACCCAATTCAAGTCCAACCAAATTTTCAGTATTTAGATTTTTACTTGATGGCACTTTAGACACCACATTTGGTATTAATGGCAGAACTGATATTTCTTTTTCATCGAGTGATGTATGTTATGATATGAAGCTTGATTATTCAGGGAAAATTTTATTGGTTGGAAAGGGGGGCGGAGAGTCCGGATTGATTAGATTAAATTCAGATGGAACACCAGACACGACATTTGCACCGGAAGGAAAGTTATTGATTGACCTTTCAATCGGTAATGGTACAAATTATCTAACAACTTTTATCCCGTTAGCAAACGGGGAAATACTAGGGACTGGTTATGACTTTACAAGTAATAGTGGTGACTATGTTGCAGTTAAACTTACCCAGAATCCTACTGGTATTAAGGAAACAAATTTAGTTTTTCCTAAAGATTTTGTTTTATTTCAGAATTATCCAAATCCATTCAATCCTGTAACTTCAATAAAATATTTAATACCACAAAGTAGTAGTGTACTATTAAAAGTATATGACATTCTTGGGAATGAAGTTGCAACCCTTGTTAATGAATTTAAACCTGTTGGAACTTATGAAGTTGAGTTCAATGCAAAACAACTTTCGAGCGGAGTTTATTTCTACAAATTGCTGGTTGGTGAATACACAATTGTAAAGAAAATGCAATTAATAAAATAAACACATTATCAAGTGATTAACTGACTTAAGGAATTTAAATTTGAAATGATTTCTTGAGCATAGATTTTTATTAGGTTTATTGATTTTGTAAATGAGGTTAGTAATGAAATATTCAGTTATTTTTTTCTTAGTAATGCAAGTATGCATTCTTAATGCTCAACCGCTAGACGGCAGTTACACTGTCGGTGGCTCTTCACCTGATTTTCTTACTCCACAGGATGCTGCTGATGCTTTAATATCGAATGGAGTTTCGGGCCCGGTTTTTATGAATATTCGTCCTGGAATTTATCAACGTGATGGTGGACTAAGTTCCGTTATGATTCTTGATGGCAATATATCCGGAACTTCATCTCTCAACCGTATCACTTTCCAGCCGGACGAAGCAGCTGGTGGGAATGTAAATAATGTCTTATTTCAAATTGATCAAACTACTCAACTAAATACACCAAGCCTTGTAAGTATTAAAACTGATCATGTTACTATCCGTAATCTTACATTTGAAGATATTGATATAATGGAGGCTGGTGCTAATATTCTTTTTTCAATTGATCAAGGAAATAATCAAATTGCTGAAGACATTGTCATTGAGGGATGCAGATTTATCGGGAACTCAAATGCCGGTGGAGGGGCAGCCTTTGGAACTGATATTGGTATTTCTGGAAGCACTAATGTTGCTAACATAGTAATTCGACAAAACACGTTTACACGATTGTTGCGTTCTGTTGAAATTGGTGGTGCAGCAGGTAGTAACGGGAGAGTAATTGTTGAGGATAATCAATTTCTTAATGCTCATCATCAAGGTGATGCTTATGGGACCTGCATTTTTATTAGAGCATATAAAACTATTGTCCGCCGTAATTATCTGGATAATGCCGATGGTGTTGGGAGTCTTTATGGCATTGTTGTAAACGCTGATTCTGGTCTTATCGAAAAGAATATCATCAAGAACGGCGGAGGTGCAAGTAGTCAAGTTCCTACCTTCCGAGCGATCGTCGTCGATAACATGTCAGGCAACAACGCGCTATCAATGTTGATTGCGAACAACATGATTTCGCGAAGCGCTTCAATTGGAGGTTGGGGAGGACCAATTATGGGGCGTTACGGAATTATCGCACAAACAAAAGCGCAGATAGTTCACAACACGATTGTGCACCCTTATAGTGCACAGATAAGCGGAGGAATTTTTCTAGACCAGGGATCTGACTCATCCATAGTCCTGAACAATATTGTTATAGATTATGGCAGCGGCGAAGGATTACCTATCGTTGAAGCTGTGGTAGTCTTCAAACAAAATGGAGGGCTCTCGGGAGTGATTTCTGATTACAATTTATTCTTCTATGATTATATTCAACCTGGTGCGGTATTCCTTGCTGCGGTGGGATCAAATCGTTACACTAATCTTAGTGAATATCAAGCTGCAACTGGTCTGGATTCTAATTCAATTTTCAAGGAATTATATTTTGAAATAGGTGAAAATTATCCTCATCTCTCTGACTGCCAGGCACAGGACCCGGAACTTGGCGGAATACCTTATCCCGGAATTGTGGATGATATTGATGGCGATGTACGCAGCTTAACAGAACCAACCAGAGGAGCTGACGAAGGAAGACTGCGTTCCAATCCAATGTTTGAAGATGTCTTCAGGACTTCTCTCCCCAGCATTTGTAATTCAATTGCATACGGCAAGTTCGATAATCTTATGGCTGATGGATTAGCAGTTGCAGATTATGAAAATGAACAGGTTCTTCTGTTTCATAATCTTCCAGAGTCAAGATCTTTCCTTCAAACAGGAATTTTAAATGTCGGCTTCAAACCAACAACTCTCGCCTTCTATAATTTTGATGATGATAGTTATCTTGACTTGATCGTTGGTGGCGACTCTGCGTTAGTTAAAGTTTACTGGGGTGATGGAGTGGGAGGATTTCCTGAATCAAGTGAAATAAATACTCTAGGACGAACATATCATCTTGTCCCGGAGCCTTATCAGCTATATGATAGTCGCAAAGTTATCTTTGTCGCTCATCCTAATGCTTCTCCTTATTATTCATCATTCATAGGAGTGGTTATAAATCTTGGAGACAGACAACTCTGTTACGACTACCAGTATTCCGGAGGTGAGATTGACACTATTCCCTGGGGTCCCTGGTCGATTGTTGTTGACGACATCGGTGGAGATAATTTGGTAGACATTGCCGGCTTACAACCAAATGGACGATTCACAAGCTGGGAGTTTTTGAATGCTATCAGTGTCTTCCCGGGTCCTTGTGAACGTAATTACTTTATACGTCGGGGTCCCTATCATCAAATAAATGGAGTAGGAGGAAATTATACATATCAGAACAGTATTATCTTGGGTGATTTTGATGATGATTCAGACAGAGATCTGATTACAACGGGTTCTTCGGACAACGAATGTAACCTTTTACGTAATGAGGGAAACTTTAACTTCCAACCCGAACCTATGGCTGTAAATAATGGAAGAGGATTTGCAAGACTTGACTACGACAATGATGATGATCTGGATTTTGCAAGTGTCAATTGGGCTTTAGAAGATAATGGATTAACAGTTTTTTTAAACGATGGTACCGGGCATTTTACTCCTGAACTGAATTGTTTCCAATCACTCGCAACAGGAATACCGCGTGGTGTTGTTGCATCGGATTTCGACCTCGACGGAAAAACCGATCTTGCTATTATAGCAACAGATGAGTTTGGTCAAGACTCCCTGTTTGTTCTTTATAGTACAGGAAATGTTTCGGGAATCAGTGAAGAGAATTTTCAGCAAATTCCGGAGAATTTTTCTCTATCGCAGAATTATCCAAATCCGTTTAATCCGTCAACAACCATACGATTTGAATTATCTGAATCTGATATCGTTACTCTGAAAATTTTCAACATACTTGGCGAAGAAATTAGCACTCTGGTAAATACCGAACTTAAAGCTGGTAAGCATGAGTATCAATTTAATGCTAATAATCTTTCCAGCGGAATTTATTTCTACAGAATTCAGGCAGGTTCATTTACTGAAACTAAGAAGATGATTTTAATCCGATAAGTTTTTATCCGGAAACTCTGAAAGGTTTCTTTAATTGAAAACTTATCATAAAAAAGAAATATTAAGAAATGATTTAGAGCTGATTTAGAGCTGAATCAAAAGAGGAGCTACAATGAAATGTCATTCAGTATGCTTGTTAATAATTCTTGCAGCAAATTTATGGGCACAGTGGTCATCTGATTCGACTGTCAATAATCCGATCTGTACAGCTTCCAATTATCAGCAGTTTCCTCAGCTTGTTGATGATGGTAACGGCGGTGCTATAATTGTGTGGGAAGACAGCCGATTCTTTAATGATGATAATATTTATTCACAGTTAATTAGTTCAGATGGATATCCGGCATGGACAATTGACGGTGTTGCGGTGAGTTCTGCTGCTGATGATCAGGTTACTCCTCAAATTACGAGTGATGGAAGCGGCGGTGCAATTGTTGTCTGGCAGGATAATCGTACAGGCAATGCTGATATATATGCTCAGAGAATTGATAACAACGGCATTAGTCAGTGGACTGCAGATGGAATTCCAATTTGCACAGCAATTAATCAACAGTTTGAGCCAAAAATTATCAGCGATGGAAACGGTGGAGGAATAATAGTCTGGAAAGATTATCGCAGTGGTCTGGGTTATGATATTTATGCACAACGTGTTGATATGAATGGTAATGTGCTCTGGACTGTTGATGGCGCTGTAATTTGCTCGGCTGTATATGAACAGTCTAATCATCAAATAATTGCTGGCAGCAGTGAAGGAGCAATCATTGTATGGCAGGATAAAAGATATAGTGCATTTGACATCTATGCTCAAAAGATAGACAATAATGGTAACATACTTTGGGCTAACAACGGTGTACGGGTTTGTACGGAAGGCAACGACCAATTGAATTGTCAATTAATAAATGATAATACAAACGGGGCGATAATCGTCTGGCACGATATCCGTAATGCAAGTAATGTGGATATATATGCTCAAAGAATTAATGAAGATGGATTCAGATTATGGGATACAAGTGGAGTTGCTGTTTGTAATGCCGCCGGAAGTCAGTTTTCTCCTCAGATAACTTCCGACCTGAATGGAGGTGCGATTATTTGCTGGACTGATTACCGTAATGTTAGCGGAGATGCTGATATTTATTCACAGCGTATCAATTCAAACGGAGATGCTCTTTGGGCTTTGGATGGTATAGACGTATGTAGTGCAGATAATAATCAGGAAAAACCCGATATTATAAGCGATGAAACTGGTGGTGCTATTCTTGTTTGGCAGGATAATCGTACAGGTAGTGCTGATATATATGCTCAGAGAGTTATTAGTAATGGAAATTTAGTCTGGACATCGAATGGAGTTCCTATTAGTGTGCCTGCTTTAGACCAAACTTTACCACAATTGATTTTCACTGCAAATAATAATGCAATCATTACCTGGCAGGATCGACGAAGCGGAAACTACGATATCTATGCTTCTTTAGTGGATACAAGCGGAAGATTGGCAGGAACACCGGTTTATGTTGATAACCAGGAAAATCTTCCTTTAACTTTTCAACTTTTTCAAAACTATCCGAATCCATTTAATCCAACTACTAAAATCAGTTGGCAGTCACCAATAGGCAGTTGGCAAACATTAAAGATTTATGATTTGCTTGGAAATGAAATAGCAACTCTTGTTAATGAATATCTTCCGGCAGGAAGTTATGAAGTTGAATTCTCCGCCAAAGGCGGATACACTTCCGGCGTATATTTCTACAAACTGCAGGCAGGTTCATTTACTGAAACTAAGAAGATGTTGGTAATAAGGTAAGAACAAAACTATGATTAAGTTAATCTCTTTTTGCTTTTGATTTATAGGCATTGTATCAATGAGACAGAGCAGGAATTTTATTCCGATCAATCTAATCTTGATATATAAATGATAGAATTTTACAATCATACAATATCTAATTTTAGATCAGTTCAAACAGAATTCCTGATGAATTAAAATTCTTTTTGCATTAGTACTCCTATGAACTGAATATTTTAAAAAATAATCAAAATTAAATGATAGGATTTGCAGACAATAAATAATACAGATCAGGATTTATTAAATGAAATTTAATTATGTTCTTTGTTGATTGTTGATGAAGTATTTAGAAACCCGAGTTAAATCTCCAAAATCATTTTATCTAATCCCTTTAAATTTATCTCCAAAGTTTTAAGTTTATCGGTATTCATTGATACATCTTCAACTTTAGGTAAACCGGGAACATCATCCATAGTAATTTCACTTAATAAGCTTTCATCAAGATTGAAAAGCTCACACAATCTTTTTCCAAGCTCAAATCGTGATACTCTTTCAGGTCCGCCAAAGTTTATTGTTTCTGATTTAATATTTTTATTTATCAGATCACTGATTATTCTTGCGGCTTCTTTCAAAGAAAGAGGAGTGCGATATTGATCAGTAAATAAATTTACTCTCTTTTTTTCTTTTAAAGCGTTTAACATTTTGTGAAAATGATTTTGCGAATGGTTCAGCCCTACTCCGAATAACAAAGCAGTACGTAGTATTATATAATTGTCAAAAATTTGCTGAATCTTAACTTCGCCCATTAGCTTTGTTTCTGCATAAAGTGAAATAGGGATTAGCTTTGCATCTTCTTTAAGCATCGAACCGCGATAACCTGCGTAGACCAAATCTGTTGATGTATAAATTAGTTTTGCTTTATATAAATCACATAACTCAGCAATCTTTGCAGTTGCATTTACATTAAGATCGTAAAATAATTTAGATGATATATTTTTATCCGGAGTTGTTGATGTTATAGCGGCTGTATGAATTACAACTTCAGGTTTTTGAATTTCAAAAATATTTTTAAGTTCATCGTAGTTCAAAATGTTTACCTTACCCGAATTATATTTTTTACAGTTACCTGGATTTGAGTTGTAGATTGTAAAAATATCATTCTGTTGAGACAATTGATTATTAAGGTATTGCCCAAGTAATCCGCTTCCGCCTGTGATTAATAACTTCATAAGCTTTGTTGATTTATAATTACACTAATATATTTCCATTTACTTTTTATCTTCGCATTCATTGTTTGGCATTTTTTTGAAAATCTTACTTACTTTGGTAAATTTATCAAGAAATTATGAAAGAATTATGAAATATTTTTTAACTCTGATTTTAACTTTTACAATTAGTATTTTCTCTTATCCTCAAACAAACAAGTATTTTGATGCACCTTTTGGTGGAGGCGGAGGATTTATTGCAGGCTGGCAAATTCCAAATGTTGATCAGCTGAATATAAAGCTGAAAGAAGTTGGTATCCCGGAGTTTTCTTCCGGCGGACTATTTACAACTGGTGGAGCAGGATTTCTCTATATTGGATTTGTGAAAAATCTTAGAGTTGGTGGAATGGGGTTTGGCGGTTCAACTTCGAAATCATCTTCAATAAATAATATTAATCGGGAAGTAATTTACTCCATTGGAGGTGGAGGGATAACTATTGAATACACTATTCCATTTGTTAAAAATATTGGCGTATCAGTAGGCGGAACATTAGCTGCCGGAAGTTTGAGTATTGAGCTTTATCGTAACGATGGAAATTTCAGTTGGAATAATATCTGGAATGATATTAATAATGGGTCCACCTCAAATGTCTCACGAAGATTAGAAAATCATTTTTGGATATTTTCACCAACAATTAATGTTGAAATTCCGTTTTATAGGTTTTTAGCTTTTCGGTTAGGTACCGGTTATCAATTATCAATCGGTAATTCCTGGGAAACTGAAAATGACCAATCAATATCTGGTATCCCTGCTGATTTGAAGTCAGATGGATTTTTTATACAGGCTGGCATCCTTGCCGGATTTTTTGCTTTTTAATTATGAAAAATATTTTAGTAACAGGTGGAGCAGGATTTATTGGCAGTAATTTTATCAACTACATTCTTAATAAAAGAGATGATTATTTTATCGTCAATCTTGATAAACTTACTTATGCCGGAAATCTTGAGAACCTAAAAGAAGTTGAATCAAAAAAAAATTATACTTTTATAAAAGGCGATATCGTAAATGCGGAATTAATTAATTTCGTTTTTGAAAAGTATAAAATAAAATATGTAATTAATTTTGCAGCAGAATCACATGTAGATAGAAGTATCTCAGGTTCAGAAATATTTTTTAGAACAAATGTTATTGGTACCAATGTGCTGTTGGAGGCTGCAAAAAGATTTAATGTTGAAAGGTTCTTACAAATTTCAACAGACGAAGTATATGGCAGCTTGGGTTCCACAGGATTATTTTCAGAAAAAACTCCCATTGCACCAAATAGCCCATACTCAGCTAGTAAAGCTTCTTCAGATATGATGACAATGGCTTTCAATCATACTTATGGTTTACCAACTGTTATAACAAGATGTTCAAACAATTATGGTCCCCTGCAGTTTCCTGAAAAATTAATTCCATTAATGATTTTAAATGCAATACAGAATAAAAAACTTCCTGTTTATGGCGATGGAATGAACATAAGAGATTGGATTTATGTAATTGATCATAACAAAGCTGTTGAACTTGTATTTGAAAAAGGTAAAATTGGAGAAGTATATAACATAGGGGCAAGCAACGAATTACCTAATATTGAGATAGTTAAGGTTATTCTAAAAAATTTAAATAAATCTGAAGAACTAATTCAGTTTGTAAAAGACAGACCCGGTCATGATAAAAGATATGCTATCGATTCAGGTAAAATTCAAAATGAATTGAAATGGAAACCAGAATTTAATTTTGAATCAGCTATCGTAAATACAATTGAATGGTATCTGAAAAACAAAAAGTGGTGGGAACGAATTATTTCAGGAGAATATCAAAGTTATTATAATAAACAATATTCAGATAGGATATAATCAAAAAATGAATAAACAAGTTTTTTTATTTCTACTTCTGTTTTCAACTTTAATCTTTAGTCAAAGTATTTCTCGGGAACAGCAAAGTTTATTGTCTTTATCCACAATTAGCGTAACGATTGGCGGAACATTTCCTTTAACCGGTTCATTTTCAGCTTTGATTACTGAAAGAGTTGATCAATTTATTACAAGAATATATAATGAGGCTGTTTCCAGGTCCTTATCAAATGCGCAGGATGAGGAATTTTTCGAAAAAATTAAAGATGATTTATCCAAGTATTCTTTAAGAGGGATTATACTTAAACGTTCAACGGGTGAAGAAATAAAACTTGATCTGGAGAAATTTAGACTTTATGGTGATTTTAATTATAATCCATATTTAAAAAACGATGATGTGTTAATCTTTCCGCCTTATGATATTGAAAGAAATTTTTTTGTAATAAAAGGTGCTGTTAATCGTCCGGGTAAGTACTTTTTTGTAGAAGGCGATAAACTTTCAGACGCAATTGAATTGGCGATGGGTATTAATCCAGCTTTTGAAAATGTTAAAGAGGTATTTATCAGCAGATTGAGTTACGATGGACAAAGGAGTGAAATAGTAAAAATTCAACTGCCTAATGATACTGAATTAAAAAGGGGTGATCAGATAGTTGTGGAAGCTAATGAGACACAAAAGAGAGATTTTTATGTGTTGGTTCTTGGAGAAGTTAATCGTCCCGGATATGTACCAATAACCAAAAGCAATACAAAGCTTGGTGATGTAATAAAACTTGTAAAAGGATTTACTGAAAACGCATCATTAAAACGTGCCAGACTTTTCAGAGGCAATAGTATTACCCCGCTTCTCGAAAGGCAATATGGAATTAAAATTGGAGATGAGATTGTAAATAAAAATAAAGAATTAGTAGATAGAATTGTTAATTACGAACAGGCAATGATGTTCAGGATGTCCAATTTAGTTGAGGAGGATAAGTACTATTTTGAAACCGAAAATCAATATAGAGTCCTTAATGAAGGAAGCGCAATTGATTTTTCACAAATTGAAAACGAGAACTCAGAGATTAATAATTTTATATTGGAAAAAGGTGATGTAATTGTTGTTCCTCCATTAACAAAGACAGTATATGTTTTTGGTCAGGTTTCAAATCCAGGTCATGTCAAATTTGTTGAACATGAAGATTATCTCTACTATATAAGTCAAGCTGGTGGTGTTGGAGAATACGCTGAAGATGAAATTATGATAATTAAGGGTGATTCTAGAAATTGGATACCTGCCACAACTAAAATTCAAATTGATGATGGAGATTTTATATTTGTACCAAAACAAAGAATAAAATCTTTTCAAACAACAATTACAGAATGGGGTGGTTATTTTAGCATTATTGGAAGTATTGCAACAATATTATTATTAATTTTTCAAATAACTAAATAATACTTGACTTTTAATTTTATATCTTCAATATTTGTAAGCTTCATTTGAAAATGCTTTTGATGATGTCATTTTGATTTTATGTTTTTCATTTAATTTATGCTTTTGTTTACTTGACTTTAGTTTAACGAAAAATTAAATTTACAGCCCTTCTTAAATGAAGTAATTGTTCTTTGAAAGAGTGAGAAATAAATAATAGCCAGTTAATTCCATAGTTTAACTTGCGTCTTAACGCCAAGATTACAAAAAATTTAAACTCTACTACGGAGAGTTTGATCCTGGCTCAGGACGAACGCTGGCGGCGTGCTTAACACATGCAAGTCTACGAGAACGAGGTAGCAATATCTTTAGTAAAGTGGCGTACGGGTGCGTAACACGTAAGTAATCTACCTTTGGGTTCGGAATAACTTCGGGAAATCGGAGCTAATACCGGATAATGCAGCGGCACCGCATGG
>Ga0226835_1000033_pt1:0-200000 | contig 325321 bp, 289 predicted proteins | sample LAC_MetaG_1_FD_163627 | JGI IMG/M metagenome (GOLD analysis project Ga0226835, IMG submission 163627) | Anaerobic ammonium oxidizing microbial communities from anammox membrane bioreactor (MBR) in UC Berkley, California, United States -... | ecosystem: Engineered > Bioreactor >... | reverse complement strand
TGCAAGGTTAAGTTTTTTAGAAACGAAGCCGAAGCGAAAGCAAGTCCTAACCGGGCGATTGAAGTAATGTGCGGTAGACGCGAAACCGGGTGATCTACCCTTGTCCAGGATGAAGTGAGGGTAAAACCTCATGGAGGTCCGAACTAGTGTGGGTTGAAAACCGCTTGGATGAGATGAGGGTAGGAGTGAAAGGCCAACCAAACTCGGAAATAGCTCGTATTCCCCGAAATAGCTTTAGGGCTAGCCTCGAACAAAAGTGTAATGGAGGTAGAGCACTGATTGGGCTAGGGCCGTCACAACGGTACCAAACCTAGACAAACTCCGAATTCCATATACATGTTCTTCGGGAGTCAGGCTGCGAGGGATAAGCTTCGTAGCCAAAAGGGAAACAACCCAAACCATCAACTAAGGCCCCCAAATGATAGTTAACAGAGAAAGGATGTTGAGTTGCCTAGACAACTAGGATGTTGGCTTAGAAGCAGCCATTCATTTAAAGAGTGCGTAATAGCTCACTAGTCAAGCGACTTAGCGTCGACAATACACGGGACTAAAACTATCTGCCGAAGTTATGGACTTCGACTTTGTCGGAGTGGTAGGGGAACATTTTATGTGCACTGAAGGTGTGGTGCGAGCCATGCTGGAGCGCATAGAAGAGAAAATGTAGGCATAAGTAACGATAAGATCGATGAAAAATCGATCCACCGAAAATCTAAGGTTTCCTGAGCAATGTTAGTCATCTCAGGGTTAGTCGAACCCTAAGCCGAGGCTGAAAGGCGTAGGTGATGGAAAACAGGTTAATATTCCTGTACCTGGTAAAAATCGTTTGACTGTAAGGAGGGACGCAGGAGTGAAGGTTAGCCACCTGATGGATTAGGTGGTCTAAGTAAGTAGGCTGAAAGTGCAGGCAAATCCGCACTTTCTTAAGGCCGAGATACGAACGGGATGGCTTTGCCAACAAACTAACCGTAATCATACTGCCGAGAAAATCTTCGTACAGAAGAGTTTTATCAGTTCGTACCGCAAACCGACACAGGTAGATGGGAAGAGTATTCTAAGGTGCTCGAGTGAGCCGTGGTTAAGGAACTCGGCAAATTAACCCCGTAACTTCGGGAAAAGGGGTGCCTCAAGTAAGTGAAATTATTTCTAACGTAGCTGAAAGAGGCCGCAGTGAAATGGCCCAAGCGACTGTTTAACAAAAACATATGTCTCTGCGAAGTCAATCAAGACGATGTATAGGGACTGACACCTGCCCGGTGCTGGAAGGTTAAGAGGAGTGGTCAGCGCAAGCGAAGCTATGAATCGAAGCCCCAGTAAACGGCGGCCGTAACTATAACGGTCCTAAGGTAGCGAAATTCCTTGTCGGGTAAGTTCCGACCTGCACGAATGGTGTAACGATTTGGGTACTGTCTCAACCACGGGCTCGGTGAAATTGTGGTACCGGTGAAGACGCCGGTTACCCGCATATGGACGGAAAGACCCCGTGCACCTTTACTGCACCCTAATATTGGGTTCGGGTAAGGCATGTGTAGAATAGGTGGGAGGCTTTGAAGCCGGAGCGCTAGCTTCGGTGGAGCCAACTGTGAAATACCACCCTTGTTTTATTTGGATTCTAACCTCAGCCCTTGAATCAGGGTTAGGAACAGTGTTAGGCGGGTAGTTTGACTGGGGCGGTCGCCTCCTAAAATGTAACGGAGGCTCTCAATGGTTCCCTCAGCATGGTTGGTAATCATGCGGCGAGTGTAAAGGCAAAAGGGAGCTTGACTGCGAGACTTACAAGTCGAGCAGGTGCGAAAGCAGGACTTAGTGATCCGACGGCTGCGAGTGGAAGTGCCGTCGCTCAAAGGATAAAAGGTACGCCGGGGATAACAGGCTGATCTTACCCAAGAGTTCATATCGACGGTAAGGTTTGGCACCTCGATGTCGGCTCATCGCATCCTGGGGCTGAAGAAGGTCCCAAGGGTTTGGCTGTTCGCCAATTAAAGCGGTACGTGAGCTGGGTTCAGAACGTCGTGAGACAGTTCGGTCCCTATCCTATGCGGGCGCAGGATACTTGAGAAGGGTCGCTTCTAGTACGAGAGGGCCGAAGTGAACGTATCTCTAGTGCACCAATTGTCACGCCAGTGGCATAGTTGGGTAGCTATATACGGTAGTGATAAGCGCTGAAAGCATCTAAGCGCGAAGCATGCTTCAAGATTAGGTATCCCTCCTGATTTATCAGGACTAAAGACTCCTCGGAGATGACGAGGTTGATAGGCTATAGGTGTAAGTGCAGCAATGTATTTAGCCGAGTAGTACTAATAGGTCGTGAGGCTTATCCATTTAAATTTATAAATACAGTTAGATTTCTCTCTTACAGGCTCACTCTTTCATTATTTTTTTTTGAGTTTAAATTTTGGTGGTTATAGCCTGGGTGTTACACCTCTTCCCATTCCGAACAGAGAAGTTAAGCCCCAGAACGCCGATGGTACTGCATGCGCAGGTGTGTGGGAGAGTAGGTCACTGCCAGGATTTATTTTGATCCCGATCTTCGATCGGGATTTTTTTTTGCTGTTATGGTCTCCCCATTCTTAAAATGAAATTTGTTTACCTTAAAATAATATTCAACTAGCTGTTAATATTTGTTTAATAACTGTACTTGAATTTTTGAACAATGAAATTTCAGTCGTCAAATTACTTTCTCATTTTTTCTAACCAAGCCAATACTATCTTCAATTTTCCATAGCTTATATTTTGCGGAACAGTTTCTTTAATACTGCTTAAACCAACATCTTTAAGATTCTTAGGAAAATATTCTGCAATCATTTTTGCTTCGCTAATAGACATTACTTCTTCAATATCAATTAGTCCCTGCTTAATTGCTTGAGCAAAATGACCTTCAATTGTACTGATAACAAGATTCCGCTCTGCAGCAATTTGGTCCGCACTTTTACCTTCTTTAAACAGTTTAACTGTTTCTTTTACTGTATCTTTTTTTGATGATTTATCTTTTGTATAGGAACTTTTAATAACTGAACCTAATTCAAATGACGGCAATCTTAAACTGTTCTTATTCATTAAATAGTCCTTTAACATAAATCCGTTTTTGCAACAGTGAAGATTGGTCAGAGTTTCTGATAGAATTAAATTAATCTCAAAAAGGAGTTTGTCAGCCTTACTCGAAACTTTCTTTGTGTGCAGTCTCAAAGGATGATTAATAAATGATTTTTTCCAAGCTTCAATTTCATTATAGAAGTAATATGCAGCTTCCTTAATCCTTTTTTGTATTTGATCGTTGTTCTCAATATCAGAACCAATAGCACCCAGATGGACTAAACTCATCATAAATTTTTCTGATGTTTCATTAAGCTGCTTCTGTCTGAAGATTAATTCCTCAAGCCAGGATAATGATTCAGCAGAGAGATCAGATTTATTTTCTTCAAAGAATGCTTTTAAATCTTTCAATGAGTTATACAATTTTTGATTGTCGAAAATATCTTTTAATTCCCTGAGAATATAATTTTGCCGCGCTTCTATAAATTGCATCTGTAAGTTTATATCTTTGTTCCTGATAAACCATTCATTCAGTTCTTTGTGCGAAATAATTGAGTTTCTTCGAACAGGACTTGAAAGAACAAGTCCATTCAGTGAAGTGCATCTGCTAAGTGCAACATAAACCTGTCCGGCAGCAAAAGCTCTTTCCGCATTTATTATTACTCTATCGAAAGTCAAACCCTGACTTTTATGAATAGTGATTGCCCAGGCAAGTCTTAAAGGATATTGAATAAAGCTTCCAAGAACTTCTTCTTTTATTTTACGGGTTTCAGGATCAACTTTAAACCTGATGTTCTGCCATTCAGATTTTTTAACAATGATTTCAAGTTGATCATCTCTACAAAAGACTTTTATAAAATCCCAATCAAGTTCGGTAACCATCCCGATTTTTCCGTTAAAATATTGTTTTGCTTCTGTATCATTTTTAAGAAACATTACCTGTGCACCTTTTTTCAGGATTAATTCTTTTTCAGCGGGCAGAATGTTTTCCGGGAATTCATCTATTATTTCAGCGCTAAAGATATACTCAGGTGAAGGAAGATTTTTTAGTTTGGTTTTGTTTATTTCATCAGCCTGGTAGTTATGAGTTGTCAGTGAAATGTATCCTTCACCATCTGACGGTGTAAAATTTCTTATTAATCTTGAGTTTAACAGATTATAATTTTCTTCTGTTAATTCATTATTCCTTATTTCACCCAGTATTTCAATAAACTTGTTATCTTTTTGACGATAAATATTTTTCAATTCAATTATAACAGGGATGTTTTCACTCAGTACTATGCTATCGAAGAAAAAAATTGATGAATAATAATCACTCAGAATTTCCCAATCCTCATTTTTTACCACTGGAGGAAGCTGATTGAGATCACCAATAAATAAAATTTGTACTCCGCCAAATGCTTCTTCAGGTTTACGCTTTACATAACGTAAAATAATATCAATTGCATCAACTATGTACGAAGCAAGCATGCTTGCCTCATCAATTACAAGAAGTTCAATACTCCTGAGCAGATTTAATTTTTCTTTACTATAGTGAATTCTTGAAAGAAGAGGATGATCCTTAAATAAATCTTTAGAAGGATTAACAGTATTTGTATAAGGTAGTATTATTCCTAACGGAAGCTGAAATAAAGAATGAAGTGTAACACCTGCGGCATTTACTGCGGCAACTCCGGTTGGTGCAGCAACTAACATCTTTTTTGTTGAATTTTTTTGAAGGTATTTCAGGAAGGTTGTTTTTCCTGTCCCGGCTTTGCCTGTAAGAAAAATGTTTAAATTTGTTTCAGTAACAAAACGATATGCCAGATCAAATTCTTCTGTGCGGTTTATTTTCATTTTAAAATTATTTTACCTTTGAACATTAAAATATGGTTAATGCTCATCTGTCCAAAATAATTTTATTCAAAATGATATAATCAGATAATCAGCTGCCTGAATGAATAGCCCCGTTAAGTCTTTATAAAAATATGTTAAGGAATTGTACTTCTTCACTTTGAAAAAAGTAAAATCAATTATTTGAATTTTTCTTATGGAGAATAAAATATGATAACTATACTGCTTTTTACTTTATTCTGATTTTAACCGGACAGTATTCGGTTGTTAAATAATTTGCACAATAGCTGACTACATATTATTCGTTTTCATTTAGTTATTTAAGTTTGATTAACATTTTATCTTTAAGTTAATTTTAAAATAATTTCTTATTCGTTAGATATTACCTGCATCACTTTTACTTAAAATACATGAGAATAAATTTTTAATACTTTTGGGTTATTTGTAATTTCAAACACTAATCGAAATTACTTTTAAGGAAAAATTTTAATGGATTTAGGATTTTTATGAAAAGAAAATTATCTGTCTTTAATTTAATGTTTCTGTCAATTCTATTTGGATTTCAGGAAGCTTACGCAGCAACAGGATCTGATTTTCCTCCTTCATATTACGATGTTATTGCAATATTCCTTATTGCGGTAATTCTTTTAAGTTTTATTGCGTTAATTTACTATGAGGGAAAAGATTCTGAAATACAAAATGATAAATCATTTCAAAAGCAAGAACCTTCAATTAATCAATCTGAAAAGCATATCCTGCAGACAGATTTTGATATAGTTGAAAATAGATCTCTAATAAAAGGAAAAAATGAAGATGTAAAGGAATTGGTCAGTAATGTTCCATCCTGGTTTATGTGGCTGTTTTATATTACAATATTTGCAGTGATCGGTTTATTAATTGATTATCATATTCCAAATATAGGTCAATATCAGAGCGAAGGAAATTCAACTGAAGTAATTCAGGCTGGAACCAGCAATGGGTTACTTGAAAATTCAAGTGTACAATTAGATGAAAATACTGTCACTCTATTGACCGATCCATCTTCATTGAATTTTGGAAAACAGATTTTTGATGCAAATTGTGTTGCATGCCATGGCAGTGATGGCGGAGGATTAGTAGGACCTAATCTGACTGATGACCATTGGATCCACGGCGGTGGAGTAAAAAATGTTTTTTCTGTTACTAAATATGGTGTTCCGGAAAAAGGAATGATCTCCTGGAAAGGTATGTTAAGTCCAAAGCAAATTCAGGAAGTAGCCAGTTACGTAATTTCATTACACGGCAAAAAAACTGCTAACCCAAAAAAACCTGAGGGTGAAATCTGGAAGGAATCTGAGTAAATACAATTATAATTTTATAAAAATTTTGGACGGCCTTAAAAGATTTCTAACTATCAGGTGTAATCTTTGAATTATCTTTATATGCATGTGTTAACTGCAATTTTCTTTTAACGCCTCATATATGAAAGTAGGTTAAATGGAAATTATTTACAGTAATGTCTGAAAAACAGTAGTTCAATCCTCGTTGAATCATCAGATGCAAAGCAGCTGTTCATTTATTTCTTACCTTGCAAGTAATTCTTTTTATATTTGTCCTAACATTTTGAATTATTTTATGCGTAGTTGGAAAAAAATATTATTAGGGTTGTCAATTTCTTTTATTATTATTTTCATTGTAGCCGGCGCAATATTTTACAATATGCTTTCCTCATCTCTTCCGGCTTATCAAGGCATAATAACTTCTTCAAAGATAATATCTGATATTGAGATATACCGAGACAGTTTTGCTGTTCCATATATTTTTGCTGAAAATGATAATGATGCTGCTTTTGCATTGGGTTATGTTCATGCACAGGAAAGGCTTTTTACTATGGATTTCATTAGAAGAGCCGGTGAAGGCAGACTGAGTGAAATCCTTGGTGATGAAGCGGTACCTTTTGATAATATGTTTAGAACTGTTGGAATCAAAAGAAATATTTTAAGAAACTATTCCAGGATTGATCCATCAGTTATCTCATTACTTCAATCTTATTCAGACGGGGTTAATGCTTATATTGAAGAGCGAAAAGGTAATTATTCAATTGAGTTTGATGTTCTCGGCTATCAACCCGAAAAATGGAAACCTTTGCATAGTTTAATTATTATTAAAATGATGGCATGGGAACTTAATATGAGTTGGTGGACAGACCTTACTTTTTCAGAATTAATCCAAAAGCTTGGTGAAAAGAAAGCTTTGGAAATATTACCTGACTATCCTGAAAATGCACCAACTATTATTGCAGATAATTTTAAATATTTATCTGCAATCAATTCATCACTTGTTGAAACAGATAAAGCATTCAGAAATTTTATTGGATGGACCGGAACACACATTGGTTCTAATAACTGGGTAGTTAATGCAAATAAATCAACTTCAGGAAAACCGATTATAGCAAACGATCCTCATCTTGCTTTTAGTGCGCCTGGTAAATGGTTTGCCGCAACTGTAAATTCTAAGGAAGGATGGAAAACTTCTGGTGTTACTTTACCCGGCGTCCCCGGCATTGTGATTGGAAAAGGAGAAAATATTTCCTGGGTGCTTACTAATGTTATGAATGATGATGCTGATTTTTATATTGAGAAACTTGATTCATCTGATTCAAAATATTTTGTTGATGGTCAATGGAGAGATCTTAGGATAATTAAAGACACAATTAAAGTTAAAAATGGTAAAGATCGGGTTATTGAAATAAAAGAAACTCATCGTGGTCCAATTATCTCAGATATTCATACATTTAATTTTATTTATAATACGGCAGAATCAGAATTTCCACCGATAAGTATGAAGTGGTTAGGCAATGAATTTAGTGATGAGATGCTCGGTTTCTATAAAATCAATAAAGCTAAAAACTGGAATCAGTTTAGAGAAGGTGTAAAATATTTTGGAATTCCGGGTCAGAATTTTGTTTATGCAGATACTACGGGTAATATAGGATATATTATGGGGGCAAGAATTCCACTGCGTAAAAAAAACAATCCGACTCTTGTCTTTGATGGAACAAATACTGAAAACGATTGGCAGGGTTATGTTCCGGTAGAAGAAATACCTGTTGTACTAAATCCTAAAGAAAATTTTATTGCCTCTGCAAATAATAAGATATTAAAGGATTTTAAATATCACATTTCAAATTTATGGGAACCATCGTCGCGTATTGATAGAATCTACGAGCTGCTTAATTCAAAAGAAAAACATTCAGCGGAAGATTTTAAAAAGTATCAGATGGATATTACTTCGCCTTATGCAAAATTGATTACATCGCATATAGTCAAAGCATTTGAAGGAATTAAAATCAATGATAATAATCTTAAAACTGCAATTGAATTGTTGAGCGAATGGGATTTTAATTTAAACAAGCAGAGTCAAACTCCCTCTATATATGTTGTAACATTAAAATATTTGCTGCATAATATTTATTATGATGAGCTGGGTGATGATTTGTTTAATCGTTTTGTGTTTCTTGCAAATGTTCCGTTCAGAAGTTTGCTGCAAGTATTGGACAAACCTGGATCATTAATATTTGACGATATAAGCACAGCTAAAACAGAAAGTAAAAATGAAATTATCAGAAAGAGCCTTGCGGATGCACTTACATTTCTGGAAGAAAACCTTGGTAAAGACCTTACCAACTGGCAGTGGGGCAGATTACATACAGTAACTTTCAAGCATGCTTTCAGCGGTAATTTTAGTTTGTTAGATAAATATATCAACATTGGTCCTTATGAAATTGGCGGAGACGGTACAACAATTAATAATACTGAGTATCCGTTTTCTGAAAGTATAGATAAATATCCCATGTTTAGTCACAGTGAATTTGAAAATATACTTGGTCCTTCGATGCGTTATATTTATGATTTTGCAAAACCTGATCAATATTATCTTATTCTTACTACCGGGCAGTCTGGTAATGTAATGAGTGACAATTATCATGATCAAACACCCTACTGGCTGCAAGGTAAATATATGTTAATTAAAACAGATGAGTCATCAATCAGAAAAAATATAAACTTATTGTTAATAAAGCGTAAATAAGACGCGTAACAAAAAAATATCATTTTCTGAAAAGGCATAGTAATAAGTATTATTATCAAATAGTAAAGTATTATTATATTAGTTTCGTTTAATAAATAAAATGAGTTTAAATGAAGGTTATCGAACATCTTAATAACGCGGTAAATCCATTAATTAGTTTTGAATTAATTCCTCCCAAAAGAGGTGGAGATATAAGGGGGTTGTTATCAGTACTTGATGATATTTCAAAATTCAATCCGCCGTTTATTGATATTACTTCTCATGCGGCAGAAGTATTTTATGAAGAAACACCGACAGGTATTAAGAAAAAAGTAAAGAGGAAAAGACCTGGCACGCTTGGTATTTGTGCACTGATTCAAAATAAATACAATATAGATGCAGTACCCCATGTAATATCTAAAGGATTTACCAGAGAAGAAACAGAAGATTTTTTAATTGAGCTTAATTATTTACAGATTCAGAATGTACTTGCTATAAGAGGTGATGATTCGGGTTACGAAAAACCGATTCCTGAAGGAAAAAGTAAAAATCCTTATGCAGTTGATCTGGTTAAACAAATAATAAATATGAATAATGGTAAATACCTTGAAGATAGTTTGCTTGATGCCCTTCCGACTGATTTTTGTATTGGAGTAGGCGGCTATCCTGAAAAACATTTCGAGGCTCCAAATCTTAAAACTGATATAAAGTATGTTAAGGAAAAAGTTGATGCAGGTGCAGAGTATATTGTTACTCAGATGTTTTATGATAATAGACATTATTTTAATTATGTTGATCAGTGCAGAGAAATAGAAATTGATGTTCCGATAATTCCCGGACTTAAAGTATTGACTTCGAAAGCTCATTTAACCTCAGTTCCAAAAAACTTTTTTCTAAATATTCCTGATGAACTTTCTGATGAGATTATGGCAGCAAGACCGGAACAAGTTCTGGATATTGGTGTTGAGTGGGCAGCAAAGCAAGTTGAAGAATTATTAAATGCAAATGTTAAAAGCATCCATTTTTATGTGATGCAGAATTCTAAACCAATTTTAAAATTAATGGAGCGGTTAAAACTATAATATAATGGCTGAACAATTACACAAAGGAAAGAAAATTAAATGGGGTATTGCCGGCTGCGGAAGATTTGCAGAACACAGTTTTTTACCGGTTACAAAATTATTAAGGAAAAGCAGCGTTATATCATTATACAGCAGGGACATCAATCGCTCTAAATCCTTATCTCAGAAGTTTGGAGTTCAGAATTATTTTGATAACTACGATGCATTCCTTGACTCAGATATTAATGCAGTCTTTGTTTCAAGTCCAAATGCACATCACTATGAACAGGTTATTAAAGCAGCACGAGCCGGTAAAAATATTTTATGTGAAAAGCCGTTAGCTATTTCTTCAATGCAGGCTGAAGAAATGGTAAGAGTGTGTAAGGAAAATAATGTATTGTTTTCTGTAAACTATATATACAGGTTTCATCCTCTTATAAAGAAAGCTAAAGAACTAATACTTGATCAAAAGCTTGGTAAGCTCGTTTCGATTGATATAAAGTTTAATATCGATTTTCCTCCTGATAATAATTTTAGATTTAAAAAAGAACTTAGCGGAGGCGGTGCATTACGAGATATCGGAACACATGTTTTGGATTTGTTAATTTACTTCGGCGGTGAAGTGCAGAATATTGATGGCTATATGGGAAATTTAATTTACAATAGTGAAATAGATGACTTTGCAATTGGAACAGTAAAGTTTAAAAAAAGTGGCTTCGGTACCTTTAATGTTTCTTACAATAATAAAAAAGCTTTTAACAGAATTGAAATATTATGTCATAAGGGAGCTATTGCAATAGATAATCTTATCGGAAAGAAAATGGCTGCGCCAAAGCTTACTATACTTCTGGAAGATGAAACAAGAAAAAGTTTTCGCAAGCGTGGAAACAAAATGTTGTATGTTCTTAGATCAGTGCAAAAATCTTTCTTAAAAAATGAAACTCCTTTTGTAACCGGTGAAGATGGTTTGAATAATCTAAAATTATTGGAAGAATTAGAAAGAAAATGTCTTCAAAGAAAAAGCTAGTAGAAATTTGTCATAAAGTTTACGATAAAGGTTTTGTTGCTGCCTATGATGGCAATATCTCCTGCAGAACAGAAGATAATATGTTTTTAATAACCCGTTCAGGAATTTGCAAAGGCGATGTAACAGAAAAAGATCTTGTTAAAATTGATTCGAATGGTAAGGCATTAAAAGGTAAATCAAAAATTTCTACCGAATACAAGATACATCTTAATGCTTATAAAATCAGAAATGATGTTAATGCAGTTGTTCATTGTCATCCGGTTTATGCAACTGCAATTAGTCTTTTAGGTAAAGGATTAATTGAACATTACCTTCCAGAAGTTATGTTAACTTTGGGGAAAATTCCTTTATGTAAATATGCTACTCCGTCAACCGATGATGTTCCTAAAAGTATGGAGTCTTATCTGCATTTTTCCTGGGCAATGCTTTTAGAAAATCATGGTGCTGTTACTTTAGGTAAAACTCTGGATGATGCTTATTACAAAATGGAAAAACTTGAACATTATTCTAAAATTCTTTTGTTGGCAAAATTATCAGGTACACCAAGAAAGCTTTCCAGAAAAAATATTGATGATATTCTTGGAATTTCCGAAAGCACTTATGGAATTAAAATAGATAAAAGAAATAATTAAAACTGTTTTAAAATATGGCTAAAAAATTAAAAGTATTATTGCTTCTCGGCGGCACATCACCCGAAAGAGAAGTTTCCAAATCCACCGGTAAATCAATTTATCAGACGTTGATAAATCTTAATTATGAAGTTGTTTTACTCGACCCTGCTTACGGAATCAATCAACCATTTGATGTTGAAGATTTTTTTAGCGAAGAGGATTTTACAGAAATCTCAAATGAAAATTATCTTGATGCTATAAATCTTATTTCACCGTCTGAAATAAATGTAGCTTTTCTTGCGCTGCATGGTAAATATGGAGAAGATGGGACAATACAATCATTGCTCGAATTGAAAGGTATTAAATATACAGGCTCAAAAGTTTTATCAAGTGCTCTTGCAATGGATAAAATAATGTCAAAAATTTTGTTTGATGAATACAAAGTTCCAACACCTGAATATTTTCACTTTAAGAAAGATGAATTAACAACTGACGATGTTAACCAGAAGATTGAAAAAACTTTTTTATATCCGGCGGTTGTTAAGCCGAATGATCAAGGCTCAACTGTTGGATTAACAATTTGCAAATCGCAAGAACAGCTTCATGAAGCAATTCGTCTTGCTTTTGAGTATTCGGATAGAATACTTGTCGAAAAATATATTCCGGGAAGAGAACTAACCGTTGCTGTTCTTGATGATAGTGCATTGCCGGTCTTAGAAATCAGACCTAAACATGGTCTTTATGATTATGAATGTAAATACACCTCTGGTATGAGTGAGTATATTGTGCCGGCAGAAATTCCTATTGATGTTAGTGAAAAGATGAGAGAAACTGCAGTACTTGCATGCAAATCATTAAGATGCGAAGTATATGCAAGAGTTGATTTTCGTTTGAGCCCTGATAACAAAATTTATGCTCTTGAAGTAAATACATTACCCGGAATGACATCACTAAGTCTTGTTCCTAAAATGGCAAAAGCTGTTGATATTTCATTTGAGCAGCTGGTTGATAAGATTATTTCATTAAGCTTGAGATGAGATTTTTAGAAAATAAAAAGATCAGATTCTATATTATAGTAACTGTAGTTGTCCTTGGAACTTTATATCTTCTCTTTAACAGTTATGGTGTAATAAAGTACGTAAAAGTTAAAACTGAACTTGATGATTTAAATGCAAGAATAAATCAGCTTGAAGAAGAAAATCAAAAATTAGAAGCTGAGATTGATTCCTTAAAAAGAAATATTCCTGCTAAAATTGAAAAGATAGCAAGAGAAAAATATGATATGATAAGACCACAGGAAAAAAAGATAAAATTTAAAGCTGAAGAATAAATTGTTAAAAGGTTAAGTTTTGAGTAATAATATTTTAAATGAATGATCAATTAAAAATTCCTGCCATTCCACTTGCTGAAAGAATAAGACCGCAGACTATCATTGATTTTTACGGGCAGAAACATTTACTTGGTGAAGGCAAACCGCTCAGGTTAATGATTGAGAATGATACACCGTCATCTTTTATTCTATGGGGACCGCCCGGAACCGGTAAAACAACAATTGCACGAATAATTGCTAATCAGACTAAAGCAGAGTTCTTTCAGATTAATGCTGTTTCTAGCGGAGTGCGGGATATTCGCTCTGTTATTGATATAGGGATACAAAACAAAAATTACGGAAAGCGAACAATATTATTCATAGATGAAATACACCGATTTAATAAAGCACAGCAGGATGCACTGCTTCATTCAATAGAATCAGGTGTACTTATTTTGATTGGTGCAACAACTGAAAATCCATCGTTTGAAGTTATACCTGCACTTCGCTCACGTACAAGAGTCTTTGTTTTAGAAGAATTATCTAAAGAAGATTTGGTTGAAATATTAAAATCTGCACTTATAAAAGATGAATTTCTTAAGCAGCTTAACATTAAATCTATAGATGAAGATTATCTGATTTATCTCTCAGGCGGTGATGCAAGAGTAATGTTAACAATTTTAGAAGCTGCTGTTGTTCAGGAGATAAATAACGAAGAGATAATCCTTAAAAAAGAAATCTTTGAAAACATCGTTCAAAGAAAAAATATTCTATATGATAAAGCGGGCGAAGAACATTACAATATTATTTCTGCTTTTATAAAAAGTATTCGCGGCAGTGATCCTGATGCAGCTTTATATTGGTTTGCCCGAATGATTGAAGGAGGTGAGGATCCTCTGTTTATTGCGCGTCGGTTAATTGTACTTGCATCCGAAGATATTGGAAATGCATCACCAAATGCATTAGTACTTGCAGAAGCAGCATTTAGTGCAGTAGAAAAAATCGGAATGCCCGAAGGAAGAATAGTTCTAGCACAATGTGTTACTTATATGGCAGCTCAGCCAAAAAGTAATGCATCTTATATTGGGATAGAAAGTGCATTGCAGGAGGTCAGAAAAAATCCTTTAGCTGCAGTTCCGAAACATTTGCGTAACGCACCAACTAAGCTTATGAAGGATATTGGATACGGAAAGGAATATAAGTACGCACACGATTTTGAGAATCATTTTATTGAAGAAAACTATCTCCCAAATGAAATAAAGAACAAGCAATTTTATTTTCCAACAGAAAATGGTCAGGAAAAGAAGTTAAAAGATTGGTTAAAATTCTTGTGGAAAACAAAGAAGAAATATTAAACAAAACTGTGTTTACATTAACATAAACATTTTGCCGGGTAATTGTTTTACTAATCCCTTAAACTCCAGAGAAAGTAAATTAACTAAACAATCAGAAGTGGTTAGATCAGTATTTTCAGCAATCTTATCAATGTGCAAAGGTTCATTGATAAGACTGTTTAAAATCTTTTCCTCGAAGATTGTAAGATCTTTTTGATATTTAGGAATATTTTTCCCAACTAAAGGTTTAAGCTTTAATTCTAATCCGGTTAATATATCCTCAGCATTTTTAATTAATTCAGCTTCACCCCGTTGAATTAACATATTTGTTCCTTCAGATTGCTTAATTCCAAGATTGCCAGGAACAGCAAATACTTCACGGTTTTGATCCAATGCAAGTCTTGCAGTTTGCATTGCACCACCGGTGATTGCTGTTTCTATTACTAATGTGCCCAAAGCTAATCCGGAAATAATTCTGTTACGTCTTGGAAAATTTTCGGCATTAGGAATTGTACCTGGTGAAAACTCAGAGATAATTACTCCGCGCTCCTTTATTTCATTAAATAGTTTTTTGTTTTCAGATGGATAAATAACATCTAATCCGGATCCTATCACAGCAATTGTTCTTCCATTATTTTTTAATGCGGTAGAATGAGCAACAGAATCGATACCTCTTGCTAATCCACTGACAATCGTTATGTTTTGCCGAACCAAATCTTCAACAATTTTCTCAGTCTGAATTTTTCCATAAATAGTTGGCTGTCTTGTACCAACAACAGCAACCGAGTATTTGTCCATCTCATCAAAATTCCCCATTACATATAAAATTAATGGCGGATCATAAATTTTTTTTAATAGCTGCGGGAACTCATTATCCCAGACAGTTATGATTCTGCCGCCAATCTTATCAAGAAATTTTATTTCCTTTTCTAATAATTTTCTTGTTGAATCTTTGTTTAATGATGACTTTCTGATCCTTGAAGCAAGCTCTTTGCTTATACCTTCAGTCTCCATTAGATCAGAAATATTTGCTTTAAGAATGTTTGAAATGTCTTTGAATTTTGCCAGAAGGTTTCTCACCTTTGCTGGTCCAATTCTGTCAACGGAAAGTAAAATGTACAAATCCGTCAGTTGATCGAAACTTAATTTGCCCAAATCGGATATTTCAGGTTTATAAATTATTGTTCTGTTTTAGCAATATCGTTGTTAATTACTTTGGACTTTTTTCTATAAAATATAGAAGCCGGAATAACAATCACAAAGCCAAGAAATAAAAATATTGGAGATACAACTAATGAAGATGTGCTATCCCAATTTCCCTGACCCATAAAATAAAAACCTAAAACAATTAACAACAATCCGAGACCAAAAAGCACATAATTAGTTCTTTCCCAATAAATATTAAATGGAGAAGGTAATGACTTTGTAGTTGCTTTAACGTTTTTCTTTTTAATTTTTTTAGCCATAATGCATCCTTATTTTAAAATAAAAACCCGGTGAGGGGGATTCACCGGGCCCGACTCATTTCCATCAAAGGGCAGGGGAGAACCCTTTGAAAGAGTCGAATGAAAAATAAATTCATGAATGTTAATTGTCAAGTATTATTTAATATTAATTATTTACTTATTTGATATACAATCTTTCTAATAGTATCAAATTGTAAATATGGATATTCTGCACGGATAGCATCAATTGCATCACCGGCGCTTAATTTACTGGATCTAAGATGTTTAAATTTTTTCCTTATTTGATAATCTCTGACTGCTTTCTCATCAATTAAACCGTGAGAATCAAGAAGATCAAATATATCATCGCTGATAAGCTCAGATAACGGATTTTCGATTTTTACTTTTATTTCTCTCATCACGTGTTCCTCCTAATAAATTAGTGAATGCGTTTTCCTAAGGTTTTCGTATCAATTTATCTATTAGTTCAAATCTCCATTATTTGTTTTATTATATAACAAAAAACCGACCAGAGAAATTCCCTAAATCGGTGTACTTTGCTACTCTGGTTAATTTTCTTACTATTAAATATTTTAGACGAACGAAAATTAATATTGTAGCAAATCTTCTAAAATTTTTCCTTTAATAATTACTGATGCAAATATTGATAGAAATATAAATAATGTCAAGTTTTTTTGGGATATTTTTAACGGGTAAATTTTACATCAGATGAAATAAAATTAAGAAGCCTTTCTAATAAATATTAACTCTGTTAATCACTCAAAATTTCTTTAACTTTGCTTACAAAATTTGATTTACTTTTTAAGGAGTATAAATATGATTAATAAAATAGTTCCTGCTGTAAGGACTGAAAATATAACTTATGCAGTAAGAGATATTGTCGTTCTTGCTAATCAGGTTGCAAAAACTGGAAAAGAAATGCTGTATCTGAATATTGGTGATCCAAATATTTATGATTTTGCTCCGCCGAAATATCTTGTTGATGCTACTTATCAGGCAATGTTAAAAAACTTAAATGGTTATGCACCGTCGTCGGGTATTAAAGAAGCAGTAGCAGCGATTGAAAAAGAAGCAGACCGTAAAGGTATAACAAATGTTCATGATATTTTTGTAACAACCGGTGCAAGTGAAGCTATTGATATTTGTTTAACTGCGCTTGTTAATGATGGAGAAAATGTTCTTACTCCAACTCCGGGTTATCCTCTTTACACTGCAATTGCAAGCAAATTACAGATGATGGAAAACCCTTATTATCTTAATGAATCAAACGGCTGGCTGCCCGATATTGATGATATTAAGTTAAAGATCAATGATAAAACCAGAGCTATCATTCTTATTAATCCAAATAATCCAACGGGTTCAATTTACACAGAAGAAAATTTAAGGCAGATAATTGATCTGGCTCTCAAACATAATTTAGTAATCTTTGCTGATGAAATTTATGATAAGCTTCTATTTGATGGGAAGAAACAAATTTCAATCGGTGCATTAAATAAGGATGTATCTTGTATTACTTTTGGCGGATTGTCAAAAAATTATATGGTACCTGGTTTTAGAATTGGCTGGGGAATTGTTAGCGGAAGAAAAGAAGTTCTTGCTGATTATATTGAGGCAATTAATAAAATTCTTCGCGCCAGATTATCAGCAAATCATCCTGAACAATATGGAATTAAACCTTGTCTGGAAGGAGATCAGGATCATCTGGTTGAAGCAATGAAAAAGCTATCCAAAAGAAGAGATTTAACGGTTGAAATGTTAAATGCGATTCCCGGAATTTCATGTGTTAAACCAGAAGGTGCCTTTTATGCTTTTCCAAAATTAGAGATGAAACAGCCGGATAATCATTTTGTTGCTGAGTTAATAAAAGAAACCGGAGTTGTAGTTGTGCCTGGCAGTGGTTTTGGACAGGTACCGGGTACAAAACATTTTCGTGTAGTATTCTTACCTAATGAACAGATTCTCGAAAAAGCTTATAAAGCAATCGGAAGTTTCTTTGTCAAGTATCAGGAAAAATATCCGGATTTAGTTGAAGCTTAAGGTTCTTTTTTAATTAGCGAAGTTGAAAATAATTAATGAAAATATTCTGATTCGACTTCGCTAGTGTATTTATTTTTTGTTAATTCAAACTTCAGAGAAAATTTTCAAGAATTAAAAACAGAGAATTTAAGTTCATCTGCTGATAGCTGATTATTTCAGAATATCTTATTCCAAATCTCAAACTGTTTTGAGATGATAAAAACAAAAATTTTTCGGATGTCCTGAATATTTTTTTCTCTGTTTTCTTTTCTTGATTGCCTAATCGTCTTTGTCTATATTTGAACCCTAATAATTCATCATTAATAGTAGAAATTGTGGATAATTGTAAAGTAACGACACTCTCAAACGGTGTAAAAATTGTTTCAGAATTTATTCCTTATCTAAAATCTTTTTCATTGGGATTTTGGTTTAATATTGGTGCAAGAGATGAGAATCCTGGTAACAATGGCATTTCACATTTTGTTGAGCATATGTTATTTAAAGGAACAAAAACCAGAACAGCAAAACAAATCTCAGATACAATAGAATCATATGGCGGTTATCTGAATGCATTTACTTCAAAAGAACATACATGCTATTACGGCAGAGGACTTTCTGAAAATTTTAAAAAAACTTTTATTGTTCTGTCTGATATGATTCAGAATCCGTTGTTTAAAGATTCACATATTAAAAAAGAAGCCGGTGTTGTTATAGATGAATTAAAAGATATTGATGATAATCCTGAAGAATTAATTTTTGATAAATTTGAAGAAGCGATTTTTAATGGTCATAGTTTAAGTTATCCGATAATTGGAACTGAAAAGAATCTTTTATCATTTAATACAGGCGGTCTCCATCAATTTCATAAAGCAAATTATCGATCTGATAATCTTATGATTGCAGTATCAGGTGCTATAGAACATGATGAAGCAGTTAGACTTGCAGAAAAGTATTTTACTTTTAAAAAGAATTTATCAACTTCAAAAAGGAAAAACGTTTTTAAGCATTCCGTTTGTGATGTCATGATTGAAAAAGAAATTCAGCAGGTCCATTCAATAATCGGTAGAAAAACCTTTGGATTTAATGATTCCAGAAGACATAAATTAAAAGTTCTTTCTACGTTACTGGGTGATGGAAGTTCATCAAGATTATTTCAGGCAGTAAGAGAAAAGCTTGGTATGACTTATCAGATAAATACTTTCTTAAATTCTTATCAGGATGTTTCATCATTTGGAGTTTACTTTTCTACAAACGATAAACAAGCCGGCAAAGTAAGTGAAATTGTTTATCGGGAATTTAAAAAACTTAGAAATGAAGAAGTAAAATTGAAAGAACTTAACAGAGTAAAAGAATATATTAAAGGTAATACTTTAATGAGTCTTGAGAATACAACCAACAGAATGATAAGACTGGCAAATTCAATCAATCATTATGGCAAAGTTGTTCCGGTTGATTACATATTAAATAAAATTGATTCGGTTAGTTTACACGATATACAAAAACTTTCCACAGAAGTTCTTGATGAATCAACTTTAAGCAGGATAGTTATTTGTTCAAAAAATAATTCATTAAAAAAAGCAGCTTAGTTAGTAAGTATAAAACAGAGTAGATTATGCCCAAAATTAAAATAGATGGAAAAGAAATAGAGTTTAAACAGGGTCAAACAATTATTGAGGCAGCAAAGGATCATGGAATTGAAATTGCACACTTCTGCTGGCATCCAAAGCTATCGGTATCCGGTAATTGCAGAATGTGTCTGGTTGAAGTTGAAAAAATGCCTAAGTTAGTTATAGCTTGTGCAACAACTGCTGCTGATGGAATGGTTGTTAGAACTCAATCTGATAAATCACTTGCAGCAAGAAATGCTGTTATGGAGTTTTTCCTTATCAATCATCCGCTTGATTGTCCCATTTGCGATGAAGCAGGTGAATGTAAATTGCAGGACTATACATATAAACATAGTGTTGGTGAAAGTAGATTTGTAGAAGAAAAAGTAAAAAAGGGGAAAAGGATTCAAATCGGACCCTATGTAATGTTTGATGCTGATAGATGCATTATGTGTTCGAGATGTATAAGGTTTTGTGATGAAATTGCAAAAGACCCTGAGCTGACTTTTACAAAAAGAGGTGATAGGGTTTTCCTTACTACTTATCCCGGTGAAAAATTAGATAATTTATATTCAATGAATGTTGTTGATATTTGTCCCGTTGGTGCATTAACAAATAGTGATTTTAGATTCAAATCAAGAGTATGGGAAATGTCACTCACAAACTCTGTTTGTACCGGTTGTGCACGTGGATGCAACATAGAGCTATGGGTAAGAAATAATGAAGTGCTAAGACTTGTGCCTAAGTATAACGAAGATGTGAACAGCTATTGGATGTGTGATCATGGAAGAGTTAATACATTTAAATTTGTAAATGCTAAAGACAGAGTTGATGGTCCGCATATCAGAGTTGAAGGCAATTTGGTCAGAGTTGGATGGGATGAAGCTTATGCAGAAGCTGCATCAAGATTAAAAGGATTCAGTAAAGATGAGATTGCCGTACTTGGTTCTGCATTTGCTACGGTTGAAGATAATTATGCTGCTGCTAAATTTGCAAAATCAGTTTTGGGAACCGGAAATTTAGATTTTGTAAAACATGTTGATCCGGCATTCGGTGATGATATTTTAAGAAAAAATGATATTACTCCCAATTCTTTTGGTGCGGAATTAGCAGGTGTTAAACCTTCTAAAAACGGAAATGATTTTAATGGAATTATTAAAGGAATTAAAGAGGGGAAAATTAAAGCACTTTATATTTTAGAAGATGATATAATTGCTGCAAATACTGAATTAGAAAGTGTATTTGCAAAACTTGATTTATTAATTGCACACGCTACCAATTTTAATAAAACAACAGTGCTTGCAGATATTGTCTTCCCTGCTTCAACTTATGCAGAAAAGAACGGTACTTTTGTTAACTTCAGTGGAAGAGTTCAAAGAATCCGCCCTGCTGTTGCAACTTTGGATGTTGATCGGGCATTGGAAGGAATGTCAATGAGTCGTTGGGATAAGTTTGGTACTAAATTCGACCGTTGGGCACAGGGGAAACATTTTGATGCAAGAGCTAGCTGGAAAATTCTTGTTGGGCTTGCCTCTGCTTTAGGTCAAAAAATGAAGTACGGTATGGCAGAAGAAGTATTCCTAGACTTAGCAGCTAATATTGAAGCATTTAATGGATTAGATTATGATACTCTTGGAGAGCTTGGTGTACAATTAAACAATTTGAACTCAAAACCATCTGATAAAAATTAGGTTATAAGGAATTAAAAACTAATGGAAGCAATCGGAAATTTTTTATGGTCGATAATTAGCTTTTATAATTTTTTACTGATAAGAATTGTAATAGTACTTGTCTTGATGCTATTAACCGCTGCTTATCTTGTTTATTTCGAAAGAAAAATCAGCGCCTGGATTCAGGATAGATTAGGTCCAAACCGAGTTGGCTGGAAAGGATCATTACAATCTTTTGCAGATGTATTTAAACTTTTACTTAAAGAAGATATAGTTCCGGATAATGCGAATAAAATGATTCACACACTTGCACCAATGCTTGCGTTGTTTGTGGCATTTACAACTTATGCTGTTATACCAATTGGACCCGGAATCAACATCGCAGGATATGAAATTCCATTGGTTATTGCAGATGTTAATATTGGAATCTTATATATACTTGCTCTGACTTCTCTTGGTGTTTATGCTATAACTTTTGCCGGCTGGTCATCAGGAAGTAAATATTCTTTACTCGGCGGAATTCGTTCTTCTGCTCAGATGATCTCTTATGAAATTTCAATGGGTTTTTCAATTGGCGGAGTTGTTCTTTTATCTGAATCGTTAAGACCAATAGCTATTGTGGAATCACAATCAGGCTGGATGTGGAATGCTTTTGTTCAACCAATCGGATTTATAACATTTCTTGTTTCTGCGTTTGCCGAAACAAACCGCTTACCGTTTGACTTACCTGAAGCAGAACCTGAACTTGTCGGAGGCTATCATACAGAGTACAGCAGTATGAAGTTTGCTGCATTCTTTCTTGCAGAGTATGCAAATATGTTAATTGCAAGCACACTGATAGTAACTCTTTATTTAGGAGGCTGGCAGATACCGTATATTGAAACTTTAGGATTATCTTCAGGGCTTGTTGTAGCTCTTCAGATAGCCGGATTTCTCTTAAAGGTTGCTTTGCTGCTATTTTTCTTTATTTGGGTAAGATGGACTATCCCAAGATTCAGATACGATCAATTAATGAGTTTAGGCTGGAAAGTTATGTTCCCGCTTTCGCTGATAAATATAGTTTGGGTTGCGTTTTTAATAATGATATTTAAGATATAGTTTATATATTGTTTGTTAGTTAGTAATTAAAGAAATCTATAATGGAGTTTTGATGTCAGAAAAGAACATTCCTGCAAAGAAAAGAATTAAAGATTTGACCTTATTAGAAAAGGTATATGTCCCGGAAATTTTTAAAGGGTTAGCTCTAACGTTAAAGACGATGTTCAGACCAAAATTTACAATGGAGTATCCCGAAGAAAAATTTATCCCGCCGTCATCATATCGCGGCAGACCAATCCTTGTGATGGAAAAAAATGGTGAAGAAAGATGTGTAGCCTGTGGTTTATGTGCAAGAGTATGTCCACCCTTAGCTATTGAAGTACAAGCTTCCGAAACTGAAAATGAAAAAGAGAGATATCCGGTTCGGTTCGAGATAAATATGCTGCGATGTATCTTCTGCGGCTTTTGTGAAGAAGTTTGTCCTGAAGAAGCTATTATAATGAGCATGGATTATGAACTTGCATTCACTAACAGAGAAGATGCTGTTTATGGTAAGGATAAACTTTTGGTTCCGGTTAATCAGTCTTCAGATAAGATTGGTTTTCTAAGAAGTTATAGATAGTAAATTAGATTATGGGGTAGTTTATATGTTGCCTCGCATAATTTAAAATAAATAATAGTCTGGATATAAGATGTTATCAAAAACATTAACCAGTGCAACTTATGGAATAGAGGCATATCTTGTTGAGGTTGAAACTCACGTCGAAAAACAAATCCCTGGTTTTATAATAGTTGGTTTACCGGATAATGCAGTACGTGAAAGCCGCGAAAGAGTAATTGCTGCAATAAAAAATTCGGATATAAAATTTCCTATAAAAAAAATTACAATAAATCTTGCCCCTGCGGATATTAAAAAAGAAGGCAGTTCATTTGACCTTGCAATAGCAATTGGAATTCTTGCGGCTGAAGAATTAGTCTCAGATAAATTTCTAGCAGATTCTATTTTCCTTGGAGAGCTTTCTCTGGATGGTACTTTACGTCATATTAAAGGAGCACTTCCAATTGCTGTTGAAGCAAGGAAAAAGGGAATAAAACGAATTGTTTTGCCAAAAGAATCTGCAAGTGAAGCAGCGATAGTTGATGATATTGATGTATTTGGATTTGAAAATTTAAATGAAGTGATCTCATTTTTAAATGAAAACATTCATCCTGAAAAAACCCTTACTGATAAAGATGAATTGTTTTCGGCGATCAATAATTATCATTTAGATTTTTCAGATGTTAAAGGACAGGAAAATGTAAAAAGAGCATTAGAAGTTGCTGCTGCCGGTGCCCATAATATTCTTATGATTGGTTCACCTGGTTCAGGAAAAACAATGCTTGCTAAACGATTACCATCAATACTTCCGCCGTTAACTTTTAATGAAGCTCTGGAGACTACCAAAATTCACTCCATCGCCGGTATCTTACCAAAAAATAAAGCAATAATAACAGAGAGACCTTTTAGAAGTCCGCATCATACTGTAAGTGATGCTGCCTTAGTCGGAGGTGGTTCTTTCCCTAAACCCGGTGAAGTTTCTTTTGCACATTTTGGAGTTCTGTTTTTAGATGAACTGCCGGAATTCAAAAAAAATGTCCTTGAAGTTTTGCGTCAACCATTAGAAGATGCAAAAGTTACAGTTAGCCGTTCAAAGTTGTCATTAGAATTTCCCGCAAACTTTATGCTTGCAGCTGCAATGAATCCTTGCCCTTGTGGTTTTTACACTGATCCTAATAAAGAGTGCACCTGTTCGCCTCCGCAAATACAAAGATATATGGCAAAAATATCAGGTCCATTATTAGATAGAATAGACATTCATATTGAAGTTCCGGCTGTAAAGTATAAAGAGCTTTCTTCTAAAATGATTGGAGAAAAGTCAGAAGAAATCAGAAAAAGAGTTATCAAAGCAAGAGATATTCAGTTGAAAAGGTTTAATGATCTTAAGCATATTTTTAACAACGGTGATATGGGATCAAAGGAAGTGAGAGCATTCTGTAAATTAAATGATCAAGGTGAAGAGTTATTAAAGATTGCCATGACAAAACTTGGACTTTCTGCCAGAGCTTATGATAGAATACTAAAAGTTAGCAGAACAATTGCTGACCTTGAAAACTCTCAGGATATTTTACCCCAACATATTAGTGAAGCAATTCAATATAGAAGTTTAGATAGGGAATTGTGGAAACATTAAAAAGCCGGAGCTAAGTCCGGCTTTGAATTTATAGACTGTGATTGTTCTAGTTTGCTAAATCAGCATTATCAAAATAAGTATAATATCCATATAATTTAAGTCCAACAGCACCTTTACCATAACCTGGAATTGTGAAGGATTGTGAAACAGGTTTATGTAAGAATATAAATTGTGATCCTTCTCTTGTTTCTATCTCTGCAAAGACATATTTAAAATTGGTTGGACGGACTCCCAAATATTCAACTTTCAGATTTTCTCCATCTGTTCCCCAAATATGGGTAATCTCTTTCATCATAGTATTATTTGAGAAAGGTGGAACAATGTCATTTCTGGAACCAAAACCATAAACGCTTACATCTAGTACCTCTGAAGAATTTAATCCAGAGACTATAAATGAACCATCATTAAATTTATCTATAAAGAAAAGATTGTTAGGTTTATCGTTTATGTAGCTTACAACTACATAAAACTGAACATATCTTCTTGTTACTGTAGGTAAATATAACTCTATAGCATTTTCATCAAGATTAACTCTTGAATATTTGACGCCTTCAATTTTAGTAAAATTGAAAAGATAAGGATATGGATGTGAAGATGGAGTAAATATATCATTACCGCCATCTTTTTCTAAACCCGGGTTGGTTGGAAATGAGTTGTCCATTACATCTGAACATGAAGTTAATCCAAAAAGGAAAAGAACCGAGAGAACCAATAATAAGTTTTTCATAATGAGCCCCTATTTATATTGTTGTTGATTATTTTGTTTATGTTACCAGTTGGCTTTTACACGACAAATAATGTACCGTTTGTGTCAGCTTAAAATCGACTTATAAATCCAAATATTTAATTAGCAAAATATTGTGAAGTAAAATTCTACTTGAAAATTTTCTACTCATGTAAAATTTACCTGCTGAATTTTGACTTAATGATTGAGCAAAAAATGATTTTTAAGATTCAGCTCTCTGATGCTATGAGTATTGTAGATGCAACTATGTATTTATTTGCATCCGAGATTTTGAAGCTTGAATTATTCAATTAAAAAAACTTGCATATTTAATGGAAGAAAAATATATTTGTTGCTCGCTTTTAATTTGCATTATTGTGTTTGGGCGGACGCCGGAGTTGGAGAGCCGGGGCGGACTGTAAATCCGTTGGCAAGCGCCTTTGGGGGTTCGAATCCCTCGCCGCCCACTGCAGTATAAAATGTGTAATACAAGGATTTTTTTTGATTAAAAAATGCGGGAGTAACTCAGTTGGCTAGAGTCACAGCCTTCCAAGCTGTTGGTCGCGGGTTCGAGTCCCGTCTCCCGCTCAGATGATTCTGTTGAGTTTTATTAAGTAATTGAAAATTTAAGTTTACTTTTCTCTGCTGACGTAGCTCAGTTGGTAGAGCACATCCTTGGTAAGGATGAGGTCACCGGTTCAATCCCGGTCGTCAGCTCAAAGTACAGTGAGATCACCATACTTAGCTGGTGTCAGATCATTTTTAGTTTGAATAGTTAAGGAAACAATATGGCTAAAAGTAACATAAGACAAATTATTATTTTAGAAAGCACTGCCGGAACTGGCTATAGATATTCTACAACAAAAAACAAACGTACACATCCAGCGCGGGTTGAATATAAAAAGTACGACCCTGTAGTTAGAAAACATGTTATTTTTAAGGAAACAAAATAATCAATACGTCAGTAGCTCAATTGGCTAGAGCAGCGGTCTCCAAAACCGCAGGTTGGGGGTTCGAGTCCCTCCTGACGTGCAGTTTTTGAAAGGTTTTATTATGAAAGAAAAAATTATAAACTTTTTTCAGGATGTGGTTAAAGAGATGAAAAAAGTTACCTGGCCTACAAAAGCCGAACTTATGGAATCTACGAAAATTGTGATCGTTGTTTGTATTGTGTTAGCTCTTTTTACTTATGTGATTGATATTATAATTAACGAAGTATTTAAAGGTATTTTTTAGGTTTAGACTTAATGGAAACTAGATGGTATGTTGTTAGGACTTTTTCCGGTCACGAGAATAAAGTTAAAACTCTTTTAGATAATGGCATTAGTGAAAATGATCAGTTGAAAGAAAAAATTCACGAAGTGTTAGTACCGATGGAAAAAGTTTTTGAGGTTAAAGATGGAAAAAAGAGAAGTAAAACAAAAAATTTCTTCCCTGGGTACATCTTAGTTAATGCTTTGCTTGATAATCAGGTTAAAGATTTTATTCTATCAACCCAATCTGTAATGGGCTTCTTAGGCACTGGCAGCAATCCAAATCCTTTACAGCCTGAAGAAGTTAGGCGAATTGTCGGAAGAATAACACAAGATAGTTCGACAGAAAGAATGGAAACGATATTTAGAAATGGTGATATAGTAAAGATAATTGATGGTCCGTTCAATAATTTTTCAGGTACTATTGAAGAAGTAAACGAAGAAAAAATGAAAATTAAAGTAATGGTTTCAATTTTTGGAAGAAAAACTCCGCTTGAAATCGATTTTGTACAAGCTGAATTAGAAAAATAACAGTTATTTAATATACCAGGTTAACATAATGGCAAAAAAAATAGATTCTTATATAAAATTACAAATTCCTGCCGGAAAAGCTAATCCATCACCACCGGTTGGACCAGCACTTGGTCAAAAAGGTGTTAATATTATGGAGTTCTGTAAGCAGTTTAATGCCAGAACGCAGGATAAAGATGGTCTTATTATACCAGTTATTATAACAGTGTACACTGACAAATCTTTTACATTTATTACAAAAACTCCCCCTGCTTCAATTCTACTTAAAAGAGCAGCCAAACTTGAAAAAGGTTCACCTGAATCTCATAGAACAAAAGTTGGGAAAGTTTCCAAAAAGCAAGTAAAGGAAATTGCTGAAGTAAAAATGCCCGATCTTAACGCTTTCGATATTGATCATGCTATGAGTATGATTGCCGGAACCGCAAGAAGTATGGGTATTTCAGTAGATGAATAAACTCATTTATCGCATAGAATTTAAATTTATTGGTGAATTAAGATGCAAAAAACTAAGAGAAATAAAGAAATTAAAAAATCTGTTAATGTAGAAAAAGAATACACCTTAGCTGAGGCAATTTCAATTTTGAAAGATCAGTCAAAAGTTAAATTTGTAGAATCGCTTGATTGTGCAATAAGATTAGGTGTTGATCCTCGGCATGCTGATCAGATGGTTCGTGGTACAGTATCTTTACCGCATGGAACAGGAAAAACTGTAAAAGTATTGGTTATTGCCAAAGGTGCAAAGATTCAGGAAGCTTTGGATGCTGGTGCTGATCATGCCGGATTTGAAGATTATCTTGAAAAAATTAAAGGCGGATGGGCTGATGTTGATGTGGTTATCGCTACTCCGGATTCTATGGCTGAATTAGGAAAACTTGGAAAAGTTTTAGGACCGAAAGGTTTAATGCCCAATCCTAAAAGCGGAACAGTAACAATGGATGTTGCAAAAGCCGTTAAAGAAGTAAAAGGCGGTAAAATTGAGTTCAGGGTTGAAAAAGCTGGTATTGTACATACTTCTTTAGGAAAACTGAATTTTGATACCGACAAATTAGTTGATAATACAAAAGCTTTTCTTAATACTATAATTAAGATGAAACCATCCACTGCTAAAGGGCAGTATGTTAAAAGTTTGTTTTTGTCCAGCACAATGGGTCCTGGATTAAAAATTTCTAAAGATGAATTAAGCATTGTTTAAAAAGATTTTACGCACTCATAAAAATATAGCTTCTAACCGACCCGAAATACTAAAATATGATACGGGAGAAAAATGAATAAGAACGAAAAAGCAGAAATAATTGCCGAAGCGAAAGAACTGATACAAGATTCGACAGCAATTTTTCTTACTGATTACTCAAACATTAATGTTGCTGATATTACTGAGTTAAGAAATCAGTTTAGAAAAGACGGCGTTAAGTATAAGGTATTTAAAAATACTTTATTTAAACGCGCACTTGTTGAATCAGGAAAGTTTGAAAAGCTGGCAGAACATCTTGAAGGTATGACAGGATTTGCTTTTGCTTCTGCAAATCCGGTTGCGCCTGCAAAGATAATTAAAAAATTTAACGACACTTCACAAAAGTTTGCGTTAAAAGCATGTTACATTGAAACACAATACTATGATGGCAGTAAATTAAATCAATTAGCATCACTGCCAACAAAGGAAGAATTAATTGCTGGTATTATTGGCAGTTTGAATTCACCTGCATCTGGTATTGTAGGTTCTATTTCAGCAGTGATCAGAGATCTCGTCAGCGTTATTGATGAAGTATCAAAGACCAAGGCTGCATAATTAACTTAGAAAAAATAATTAGGAGAAATAAAAATGTCTGAAAAAGTTGCTCAAGCACTTGAACTTATAAAAGGTATGTCACTATTAGAAGCTTCAGAATTAAAGAAAGCTCTTGAAGAAGAATTTGGAGTTACCGCCGCTGCACCGGTTGTTATGGCTGGTCCTGCTGCTGGTGGTGCAACTGCTGCCCCTGTGGAAGAACAAACAGAGTTTGATGTTATTCTGCAATCTGCTGGTGATAAAAAGATAAATGTAATTAAGGTTGTGAGGGTTCACACCGGTTTAGGATTAAAAGAAGCTAAAGATCTTGTTGATGGTGCACCGAAAACAGTTAAAGAACAAGTATCAAAAGATGAAGCTGAGAAGATTAAGAAAGAGCTTGAAGAAGCCGGCGCAACCGTTACATTAAAATAAAATTCTTTTTTTTAATTCATCTTTTTTAGTGATAAGGCGGATAAATCCGTCTTATCGCTTTGTTATATATAGAGAACGTTGTTTAGATGCTCATTAATTAGCATTTGATTATTTTTAGGAGGTTTTCAATTGGATAATAACCGTATTTCGTTTGGTCACATTTCATCAGTAATTGATATTCCAAATCTTTTAGGCATTCAGACTGAAACTTTTGAAGAATTTGTTCAGCTTAATGTTCATCCATCAAAGAGAGAAAATCAGGGATTACAAGCAGTTTTTACATCCAATTTCCCAATATTTGATAATAAAGAAAATTACAGATTGGATTTTCTTGAGTATTATGTTGAAAAGCCAAGATTTTCTGTAGAAGAATGTCTGGAAAGAGGGCTCACTTTTGCAGCACCACTCAAAGCTAAATTACGGCTTTCTACAAAGGATCCTGAAACTGAAGAATTTATTAATACTGTAGAGCAAGAAGCATATCTCGGCAATCTTCCGTTTATGACTGAGAAAGGAACATTTGTAATTAACGGAGCAGAAAGGGTTGTTGTCTCTCAGTTGCATCGTTCACCTGGTGTTGCATTTGCACAAACAATTCATCCAAATGGTACCCCCATTTACTCGGCAAGAATAATTCCTTTGAGAGGCTCTTGGGTGGAGTTTGCTACCGATATTAATTATGTTATGTACGTTTATATTGATAGAAGAAAAAAATTCCCCGCAACTACATTGTTAAGAGCTTTAAATTTTCAATCGGATGAAGAGATACTAAAACTTTTTGATTTAGTTGAGAATGTTTCGGTTAAAAAAGGAAAGCTTGAAAATTATCTTGGTCGGATGATTGCCAGTGATATATTCGATATGTCAACAGGTGAAATTTTTCTTACTCGTGATTCAATCTTAACTGAAGAAGATCTTGAAAGAATAAATGATGCTGAAGTTGATGTGCTTAAATTTATTAAATCTGAATCAATTAATGAGCAAAATTTAATTGTAAATACTTTGCGTAAGGATACTTCTCATACACGTGAAGAAGCTTTGTATGCAATTTATCGCCAGTTAAGATCTGGTGAAGCTCCTGATCTTGTAACCGCTGAATCATTAATTGAAAAACTCTTCTTTAATGATAAACGTTATGATCTTGGTGATGTTGGTCGTCATAGAATGAATCAGAAGTTAGAACTTAATATTCCTGAAACAACAACTGTTCTTACGGTTGAAGATATTATTTCAATAATGAAATATATCATAGACCTTAAGAATGGTGAAGTAGATGTTGATGATATTGACCACCTTGGTAATAGAAGAGTTCGAACAGTTGGTGAACAGTTAGGTCAGCAGTTTAATGTTGGTATGGCTCGTATGGCTAGAACTATCAAGGAACGCATGAATATGCGCGACACGGAAAATTTTACACCACAGGATTTGGTAAACGCCAGAACGATAACCAGTGTTATTAATGCATTCTTTGGTACTAATCAATTGTCACAGTTTATGGACCAAACTAATCCGTTAGCTGAAATGACACACAAAAGAAGAATGTCTGCATTAGGTCCTGGCGGGTTAACAAGAGAAAGAGCAGGATTTGAAGTTCGTGACGTTCATTATACACATTACGGAAGACTTTGTCCTATCGAAACTCCCGAAGGTCCTAATATCGGATTAATTTCTTCTCTTACAATTTATGCAAGAGTAAACAAATATGGATTTTTAGAGACTCCTTACAGAAAAGTTATTAAAGGTAAGGCTACAGATGAAGTAGAGTACTTAACTGCTGAGCATGAAGATATCTACACCGTAGCTCAGGCAAATGAGTTGATAACTGAATCAGGAAAATTTGTTGATGAAAGAGTGAAATCCAGATTGAAAAGTGAGTTCCCGATAGTTCGACCTGAAGATGTACAATATCTGGATGTTGCCCCTGCACAGATAGTAAGTGCTGCGGCTGCATTAATTCCTTTCTTAGAACATGATGATGCTAACAGAGCTTTGATGGGTTCAAATATGCAGCGTCAATCTGTACCGCTGTTAAAACCGGAAGCACCAATTGTTGGAACCGGAATGGAAAAGAAAATTGCTTTTGACTCAAAGGCAATTATTATTGCTGAGGATAATGGTGTAGTTGAGTATGTTGATGCTAATAAGATTGTTGTTAAATATGATATTAATCCTAACAGTTTTGAAGCTCTGACAAGTTTTAATGAAGTAAGGGAAGTGGTTTACAATCTTACCAAATTCCATGGCACTAATCAGGAAACCTGTATTAATCAGATTCCGATTGTAAAAGAAGGACAAAAAATTAAAAAAGATGATGTTCTTGCCGATGGAGCTGCAACAGATGGCGGTGAATTAGCATTAGGGCGTAATGTATTGGTTGCTTTTATGCCCTGGCGAGGTTATAACTTTGAAGACGCTATTATAATAAGTGAAAGAGTCGTAAGTGAAGATATTTATACTTCGATTCATATTGAAGAATTTGAATTACAAGTTAGAGAAACAAAACGCGGTGAAGAAGAATTAACCAGAGAGATTCCGAACGTTAGTGAAGAAGCTGTAAAAAATCTTGATGAAGATGGAATAATCAGAGAAGGTGCCGAGGTAAAAGAAGGTGATATTTTAATCGGAAAGATAACACCTAAAGGAGAAACTGATCCTACTCCGGAAGAAAAATTGCTGCGTGCTATATTCGGAGATAAAGCCGGAGATGTGAAAGATGCATCATTAAAAGCACCTCCCGGATTAAAAGGAACTGTTATTAAAACCCGGCTTTTCAGCAGAAAGAAAAGAGATAATGAAGCTAAAAAGCAGGAGAAGACCGCATTAGATAATCTTGATGTTGAGTTTAAAAAGAAACTTAAAAATCATTATGATAAGCTTGTTGAAAAATTAACCAGGATAACTAAAGAACAGATTACTACTGGTATCCGCGATCTTGATGGAAGCGTTGTATTAAGAAGCGGTTCAACAATTAGAGAAGAAACTTTTTCCGGAATGGAAGATGTTACAAAACTTGATTACTCGCTTGATTGGTTCGATACAAAGAAGACTAATAATTTAATTAATACTCTTTTCAAAAATTATTTTATAATCAAAACTGATATTGAAGAGGACTTTAAGAGAGAAAGAATAAAAATTCAAAGCGGTGATGAGCTTCCTCCCGGAATTGTTCAGTTAGCAAAAGTCTATGTTGCCAAAAAACGTAAGCTTTCTGTAGGTGATAAAATGGCCGGAAGACACGGGAATAAAGGTGTTGTCGCAAAGATTGTTCCTGTCGCTGATATGCCTTATTTGCCTGATGGAACCCCGATTGATATAATATTGAACCCACTTGGTGTACCTTCTCGAATGAACCTTGGGCAGTTATACGAAACTGCTTTAGGCTGGGTTGGCAAAAAATTAGGAGTAAGATTCTCTACTCCGATCTTTGATGGTGCTAAAGTGGATAATGTTGAAGAATGGTTAGCTAAAGCCGGATTAGAATCGGGAAGCAAAACTGATCTTTATGATGGAAGAACTGGAGAGATATTCCATCAGAAAGTTACCTGCGGGTATATCTATATGCTTAAACTAAGCCATCTTGTTGATGATAAAATCCACGCAAGGTCTATTGGACCATACTCACTAATTACACAGCAGCCGCTTGGTGGTAAAGCACAGTTTGGTGGACAAAGATTCGGAGAAATGGAAGTTTGGGCGCTTGAAGGTTATGGCGCTTCAAACATTTTACAGGAAATCTTGACTGTAAAAAGTGATGATGTAACCGGAAGAGCAAAAGTTTATGAAGCAATTGTTAAAGGTGAAAACTTACAGGAACCAAATATTCCCGAAGCATTTAACGTTCTTATAAAGGAACTCCAGGGCTTGGGTCTGGATATTAAAATAAGTTAACGTTAAACAGTTTTTTCACTTAGAAATTAGGAGATAAAAAATGGCTTTTAGAAATCAAGAAAATACGATGAGAGATATTAATAGTATAACAATAGGTTTAGCTAGTCCTGATGATATATTAACCAGATCTTATGGCGAGGTTACTAAACCTGAAACAATTAATTACAGATCATTCAGACCAGAAAAAGATGGATTGTTCTGCGAAAAGATTTTTGGTCCTACAAGGGATTGGGAATGTTTTTGCGGGAAATATAAAAGAATCCGTTATAAGGGAATTATCTGCGATAGATGCGGTGTTGAAGTTACACAGAAAAGTGTAAGACGGGAAAGAATGGGACACATTGGTTTAGCTGTTCCAGTTGTTCATATTTGGTTTTTTAGAACTCAGCCATCAAAAATAGGAAATATTATTGGCATCAGTCTTAAAGAACTTGAAAAAATCATTTACTATGAATCTTATGTTGTTCTTAATCCGGGTATAACAGGTTTAAGCCGTTTGGATTTGATTTCAGAAGATCAATACTTTGAAGTATTAAACTCTTTACCAGATGGTAATGAAAAACTTGATGATGATGATCCTAAAAAATTTGTTGCCAGAATCGGCGGCGATGCAGTAAAAGAGATTTTGAAGAAAACGAATATTGAAGAGTTATCAAGAGAATTAAGAGAAGCAGTAAAGATCGAAACATCGCAGCAGAAGAAAGCTGACTATTTAAAAAGATTAAGAGTGCTTGAAGCATTTAAGGAAGAAGAAGGAAAAGTTCCTAATAAACCTGAATGGATGGTATTAAGCTACATACCGGTTATTCCACCGGAACTTCGCCCTCTTGTTCCGCTTGAAGGCGGAAGATTTGCAACAAGTGATCTTAATGATTTATATCGTCGTGTTATAATCAGAAATAACAGATTAAAGAGATTAATAGATATTAAAGCGCCGGAAGTAATTTTAAGAAACGAGAAGAGAATGCTTCAGGAAGCAGTTGATGCACTTTTTGATAATTCAAGAAGAGGAAGCGCAGTCCGGAGCGATAACAATCGTCCTTTAAAATCTCTAAGCGATATGCTTAAAGGTAAACAAGGCAGATTCCGTCAGAATCTTTTAGGTAAAAGAGTTGACTATTCAGGCCGATCTGTTATTGTGGTTGGTCCTGAACTTAAATTGCATCAATGCGGTCTTCCTAAAGATATGGCAGTTGAGTTATTCAAACCTTTTATTATAAGAAAGCTGATTGAAAGAGGACATAATAAAACTGTTAAAAGTGCAAGAAAAGTAGTTGATAGAAAAGACCCAATTATCTGGGAAATACTTTCTAAAATTATTGAAGCTCATCCGGTTTTGTTGAACAGAGCCCCAACTCTACATAGATTAGGCATTCAGGCTTTTCAACCGATCTTAATTGATGAAAGAGCTATACAGTTACATCCAATGGTATGTACAGCATTTAATGCCGACTTTGACGGTGATCAGATGGCAGTACACGTTCCTCTTTCCTATGAAGCACAATTAGAAGCATCTTTATTAATGCTTAGCAGCCATAATATTTTATCACCTCAAAATGGAAGTCCGATTGTTGTACCTACTCAGGATCTGGTTCTTGGGTGTTACTATCTGACTAAATTTAAAGAAGGTGATAAAGGAGAAGGAATGATCTTCTCTTCACCTGACGAAGTAATAATTGCTTATGATAACCGGGTAGTTGGGCTGCATGCAAAAATTAAGGTAAGAATTAATAATGAATTAATTGAAACTACAACTGGCAGAGTAATCTTTAATCAAATAGTACCAAAAGAAATGGGCTATATAAATCAGGTTCTTATCAAAAAAGCTTTTGGCGGTATTATCGGTAAGATGTTTATGAAATTAGGAAATAAAGTAACCGCTAAGTTTCTTGATGATCTTAAAGACCTTGGATTTAGATATGCTACTGCCGGCGGTTTGTCCGTTAGCTTTAGTGATATGATTATTCCTGAAGAAAAAGAATCTTTGATCAATAAGGCTAATAAAAAAGTTGAAAGTATTCTTAATGAACACGAGATGGGTTTAATTACTGATGCCGAAAGATATAATAAAATTATTGACGTTTGGACTCACACAACCAACGATGTTGCAAGAGTTTTGATGGATAGAATCAAACAGCACGATAAAGGATTTAACTCTTTACATATGATGGTTGATTCCGGTGCAAGAGGTTCACAAGAGCAGGTTAGACAGTTAGCCGGAATGAGAGGATTAATGATGAAACCTCAAAAAACTCTTTCCGGACAAGCTGGTGAAATTATCGAGAATCCTATTGTAGCTAATTTTAAGGAAGGACTTTCGGTGTTAGAGTATTTTATTTCAACTCACGGTGCCAGAAAAGGACTAGCTGATACAGCATTAAAAACTGCTGATGCCGGTTACTTGACAAGAAGACTGGTTGATGTTGCACAGGATGTAATCATAACTGAAGAAGATTGCGGGACAATTCTTGGTATTGAAATTAAAGCATTAAAGGATGTGGAAGAAGAAAGAGAACCATTAGCTGAACGTATTACTGGAAGATTTGCTCAGGCAGATGTTTATAATCCAAGAACAGATGAACTGATTGTTGAAGCAGGACAAATGATTACCGAACCTATCGCTGAGAAAATTGAAGATGCTAACATTGATTCAGTTTACATTAGAACAGTTCTTACCTGCGAATCCAAAAGAGGCGTTTGTCTGAAATGTTATGGAAGAAATCTTACAACTGGAAAACCGGTTGAAATTGGTGAAGCAGTCGGAATTATTGCTGCACAATCAATTGGTGAACCTGGAACTCAGTTAACACTTCGTACTTTCCATCTTGGCGGTACATCTTCGAGGATTGCATCTCAATCTCAAGTCGAATCTAACAGCGATGGTATAGTAAAATTTGAAAAAATAAATGCTGTTAATAAAATTGTAAAAGATCCTTTCAGCGGTTCTGATATTGAAATAAATGTAGTTACTGGTAGACGCGGAGTTATTGAGATTTACGATGAAAATAATAGACAGTTAAAGAAGTTTGATGTGCCTTATGGAGCCGAGTTGTTAGTAAAGAACGGGCAAAAAATTAAAAAGCGTCAACCACTTTATAATCACGATCCATATAATGCTGTGATTCTAACTGATATATCAGGAAAAATCAAGTTTGTTGATCTTGTTGATGGAATAACACTTCAACAAGTAACTGATGATCAGACTGGACACGTTCAAAAGGTAGTGATTGAATCAAAAGATAAAAATTTAACTCCGGGTATTTTAGTTGAGAATTCAAATGGAGAAAGAAAATCATTTAATTTGCCTGTAAGAGCATATTTAGCTGTTGAAGAGGGTGAAAGTATAACTGCTGGTACAATTCTGGCGAAAATATCTAAACAAACTACAAAAAGCAGGGATATAACAGGAGGTCTGCCAAGAGTAACAGAATTATTTGAAGCCAGAAGTCCTCATGAACCTGCTGTTGTTTCAGAAATTGAAGGTAATGTAAAATTTGGTGCACGAAAGAAAGGTTCTAGAGAAATTATAGTTATTGCCCCTGACGGATCGGATGAGAAAAAATATAACATAGCTTTTCAAAAGCATATTTTAGTACAAGAGGGAGATGAGATCCCTGCTGGTGAGAAAATTACCGATGGACCGATTAATCCTCACGATATTCTGGCAATTAAGGGTACAAGTGCTGTACAGGAATATTTAGTGAATGAAATACAAGATGTTTATCGACTGCAAGGTGTTAAGATAAATGATAAGCACATCGAAGTAATTGTTCGGCAGATGCTGCAAAAGATAAAGATCGTATCACCCGGAGATACGAGATTCCTTGAAGAAGATATTGTTGATAGAGTAGCTTTCTTTGAAGAAGATTCAATGATAATGACTATGGCTTACGTTGAAGATAAAGGTGATTCTAAGCTTAAGAATGGGCAATTGATTTCAAAATCTAAATTAAGAGAGCTTAATAGTGATTTGAAGAAAAAGGATAAGAAAGAAATAATTGCTCGTGATGCAGAGCCAGCTACGTTTGAAAATATATTATTAGGAATTACACAAGCTGCACTATCTACTGAGAGTTTTATTTCCGCAGCTTCTTTCCAGGAGACAACCAAAGTACTAGCGAATGCTGCAACAGAAGCTAAGGTAGATAGATTATTAGGATTGAAAGAAAATATAGTGATGGGACATCTTATTCCAGCAGGAACAGGTCTAAAGAGCTATGCAAACATAATTCTTGAAAGCGAAGAGAATGAAGTTCAAGAGGAAAAAGATGCGGAAAGTCAATCAGTTCAGAACAATTGATTAATGGAACTTTTAACTCTTGTAAATAATTAATTCAATTGTTCTTCTTAATTTGAAAAATAGTATAAGTTTTCTTGACTATTTTTTAATTGAAAACTATATTTGAAATCTGAATTTTTTTGAAGAAGTAAATTTTTAGGAGATTTTGTGCCTACAATAAATCAGTTAGTTAGAAAAGGTCGGGTTAGAATATTATCTAAAAACAAGGCTCCGGCTTTAGATGCCTGTCCACAAAAGAGAGGTGTTTGTACAAGAGTCTATACTACTACACCGAAAAAACCTAATTCAGCGCTTAGAAAAGTGGCTAGGGTAAGATTAACTAAAACAAATGTTGAAGTATCTGCATACATTCCGGGTGAAGGGCACAATTTGCAGGAACACTCAATTGTGATGATAAGAGGCGGTAGAGTTAAAGATCTGCCTGGTGTGCGGTATCACATTATTAGAGGAACTTTAGATACAAGTGGTGTCGCAGATAGAAAAAAAGGTCGTTCTAAGTATGGCGCAAAAAAACCAAAAGCGAAATAAAAAATGAGAAAAAGAAGAGCAGAAAAAAAGTATCTTAAACCAGATCCAAAATTCAATGATGTACTGGTGGCAAAATTTATTAATTGTGTAATGTACGATGGCAAAAAAGCAGTTGCTCGAAATGTAGTTTATGATGCTTTTCAATTGATTGAAGAAAAAACCAGTAAACCTGGGCTGGAAATTTTTAAAAAAGCCATCTCAAATACACAGCCATTAATAGAGGTAAGAAGCCGTAGAGTTGGCGGAGCTACTTATCAGGTTCCAACTGAAGTTAGACCGGAAAGAAGAATTGCTCTTGCAATGAGATGGATAAAAAACTATTCACGTGCCCGCGGTGAAAAATCTATGTCTGCTAAATTAGCTTCTGAGTTAATGGCTGCGGCAAATGGTGAGGGTTCATCGGTAAAGAAAAAAGAAGATGTTCATAAAATGGCTGAAGCAAACAAGGCTTTTGCTCACTTTAAATGGTAACTATGATTGTGTAAAGTTTGATGGCTGGTAAGGTAAAAATAAATAAGGTTAGAAATATTGGTATAATGGCTCACATTGATGCTGGTAAGACTACTACTACTGAACGGATTTTATTCTATACAGGAAAATTACACCGTATCGGAGAAGTTCATGATGGTGCAGCAACAATGGATTGGATGGAACAGGAAAAGGAACGAGGTATCACAATAACAAGTGCTGCCACTACTTGCTTTTGGAATGATCATCAGATAAATATTATCGATACTCCGGGTCACGTTGATTTTACAGTTGAAGTTGAAAGATCTTTAAGAGTTTTAGATGGTGCTGTTGCACTTTTCTGTGCTGTTGGCGGCGTTGAGCCACAATCTGAGGCTGTTTGGAGACAGGCAGATAAATATGGAGTTCCCCGGATTGCATTTGTAAATAAGATGGACCGGACAGGCGCTGATTTTTATAATGCAGTTAATATGATGAAAGAGCGGCTTGGTGCCAATGCTATTCCAGTTTGTTTACCAATTGGCGAAGGTGATTTATTTGTTGGTATTATAGATTTGATTCAGTTTAATGCAAGAATGTACCATGAGGGTTCATTCGGTACTTCTTATGATGAAATTAGTATTCCGAAGGATCTGTTAGAGATTGCTGCAAAATTCAGAACTCAAATGTTGGAAGCAGTTTCTGATGTTGATGATACTTTGCTTGAAAAATATTTAGAAGGTAAAGAAATAAGTGCTGATGAGATAAAGAATGTGCTTAGGAAAGCTACAATCGAGTTAAAGATTATCCCTGTACTTTGTGGGTCTTCATTTAAAAATAAAGGCGTTCAGAAATTATTGGACTCTGTTGTTGATTTTTTACCTTCTCCGGTAGATTTTCCAGAGATTGAAGCTCATCACATTGGATTGCTTGATACCGTTAAACGTAAAGTTAATGAAGATGAAAAATTTACTGCATTAGCATTTAAGATTATGAATGACCCTTATGTTGGTAAATTAACTTTCTTCAGAGTTTATTCCGGTGTATTAAAATCAGGTTCTTATATTTTTAATTCAGTTAGTGGGAAGAAAGAAAGAATCAGCAGACTATTAAGAATGCATGCAAATCATAGAGAAGAAATTTCGGAGGTTAAAGCTGGTGATATTGCTGCAGCTGTTGGTTTAAGATATACCAGAACCGGCGATACGTTATGTGATGAGCATGATCCGATTGTTCTGGAAAAAATTTCTTTTCCTGAGCCAGTTATTCAAATTGCTATTGAACCAAAAACAAAAGCTGATCAGGATAAGTTATCAGATTCTTTGGCTAAACTTGCTGATGAGGATCCGACATTTAAGATTAAAGTTGACGAAGAAACAGGTCAGACTTTAATTAGTGGTATGGGAGAATTACATCTTGAAATTCTTGTTGACAGGATGAAAAGAGAGTTTAAGGTTGAAGCTAATATTGGCAAACCACAAGTAGCTTACAGAGAAACCATAACTCAAAGAGTTCAGGCAGAAGGCAAGTTTGTAAAGCAATCAGGTGGTCGTGGTAAATTTGGACATGTATGGATTGAACTTTTACCAAACGAACCAGGAAAAGGTTATGAATTTATTAATGGCATTGTTGGAGGCGTTGTTCCGAAAGAATATATTCCTGCTGTTTCACAAGGAATTCAGGATGCGATGAAAAATGGAATAATTGCCGGATTTCCAATGGTTGATGTTAAAGCAAGATTATACGATGGTTCTTATCATGATGTTGATTCTGATGAAATTTCATTCAGGGTAGCAGGGTCAATGGCTTTTCAGGCAGGTGCTAAAAAGGCAAACCCGGTTTTGCTTGAACCTATTATGGCTGTTGAGGTAGTTACTCCTGAAGAGTATTTAGGAGATGTAATGGGAGATCTTAATTCAAGAAGAGGAAAAATTGAAGGATTTTCAGCTCGAAAAGATGCTCAGATTATAAAAGCAAATGTACCGTTATCTGAGATGTTTGGATACGCTACGATATTAAGGTCAATGAGTCAGGGAAGAGCAATCTACTCAATGCAGTTTGATCATTATTCAGCAGTACCCAAAGCTATTGCTGAAGAAATATCTGAAAAATCATTAGGAAAAAAAGCAGCAATAAATTAATAATTGAAATAAAAACAAAAAGAAAAATTATAAAAGGAGAATTCGATGGCTAAAGAAAAATTTGATAGAAGTAAACCTCACGTTAACATTGGTACAATTGGTCACGTAGATCATGGTAAAACTACTTTGACTGCAGCTATAACAATGGCATTAGCAAAGAAGGGTTTATCACAAGTTAGATCTTTTGATAGTATTGATAATGCACCTGAGGAAAGAGAAAGAGGAATCACGATTGCAACATCGCACGTTGAATACTCTACTGCAAACCGTCACTACGCACACGTGGATTGCCCTGGTCACGCAGATTATGTTAAGAATATGATCACCGGTGCTGCTCAGATGGACGGTGCTATTTTAGTGGTTGCAGCAACCGATGGACCAATGCCTCAAACAAGAGAGCATATCCTTTTGGCAAGACAGGTTGGCGTTCCAAAAATAGTTGTCTTTATGAATAAAGTAGATATGGTTGATGATCCTGAGTTGATTGAGTTAGTTGAAGTTGAATTAAGAGACTTATTAACAGAATATGAATTTCCAGGTGATGAAATTCCAATTATTAAAGGCTCAGCTCTGCAAGCTTTAGAGGCTGGTGCATCTAATGCAGATCCAAGCGACCCAAGATATAATTGTATCTGGGAACTTATGGATGCAGTTGACAATTACATTCCAATTCCGGAAAGAAGTACAGATAAACCATTCTTGATGCCGGTTGAAGACGTATTTTCAATTACAGGTCGTGGAACTGTTGCAACAGGTAGAGTAGAAAGAGGACAAGTTAAGATTCAGGAAGAAGTTGAATTAGTTGGACTTGGATTACACAAGAAGACCGTTGTTACCGGTATTGAGATGTTTAGAAAAGAATTAGATTCAGCTTTAGCTGGAGATAATGCTGGTATCTTATTAAGAGGTATTGATAAAAATGAAATTGAAAGAGGAATGGTTCTTGCAAAAACAGGATCAATTACCCCTCACACAAAATTTGAAGGAGAAGTTTATATTCTTTCCAAAGATGAGGGCGGAAGACATACGCCATTCTTTAACGGTTACAGACCACAGTTCTATTTTAGAACAACCGACGTAACAGGTGTTGCTACTCTGCCAGAAGGTACAGAGATGGTTATGCCTGGTGATAATGTAAGATTATCCATTGAACTTATTGCGCCTATTGCTATGGAAGAAAAATTAAGATTTGCTATTCGTGAAGGCGGCAGAACAGTTGGTTCAGGTGTTGTAACAAAAATTATTGCATAAGAATAATATTGCAAGGGAAAAGGAAGTCATCACTTCCTTTTCCTATCAAATAAATAAAAGGAGTTGATTAAGTGCCCGGTCAGAAAATAAGAATTAAATTGAAATCGTACGATCACATATTGATTGATAAATCTACTGAGAAGATTATTAAAACCGTAAGAAGTACTGGCGCAGTAGTTTCTGGTCCGATACCTCTTCCTACTAAGAAAACTGTTTATACAGTTTTACGTTCTCCTCATGTTGATAAAAAATCAAGAGAGCAATTTGAGACCAGAGCGCATAAAAGAATAATTGATATTCACAACTCAAACAACAAGACCGTAGATTCTTTAAGTAAGCTTGATATTCCTGCGGGTGTTGATATTGAAATTAAGCTTTAATGAATTTTTGGAGATAAGATGTCTGGCATAATTGGAAAAAAATTAGGAATGTCTAATGTCTTCGGTAACGACGGAGAAATAATTCCTGTAACTATTATTCAAGCTGGTCCTTGTAAAGTAGTTAGTATTAGGACAAAAGATAAAAATGGTTATGAAGCTTTGCAGTTATCTTTTGGTGAAAGAAAAGAAAAACATACTTCAAAGCCGCTAGCTGGTCAGTTTAAAAGCAGCGGAGTTTCACCCTCTAGATTTCTTAAAGAATTTAGAAGCTTTAATGTAGGTGATTATAAAGTCGGAGATCAATTAGGAGCTGATTTTTTTGTAGAAGGTGAAAAGATTAAAGTCAGAGGAAGAAATAAAGGAAAAGGTTTTCAGGGCGTTATGAGACGTCATAACTTTGGCGGTGTTGGAGGTACTTCACACGGTCAAAGTGATAGGCTAAGAGCTCCGGGTTCAATCGGTGCCAGTTCATACCCATCAAGAGTTTTTAAGGGACAGCGTATGGCTGGTAGAATGGGAAATGAAAATGTAACTATATCAGGACTTCAGGTAGTTAAAGTACTACCGGAGCAAAATCTGATATTTGTTAAAGGTGCGGTTCCGGGGGCAGTAAACAGCATTTTAGAATTGATTAAGAAGTAATTCGGTAAAAAAATGACACTTGATGTTTTTAAAATTGATGGTTCAAAATCAGAAGAAAAGATCACTCTTGCTGACAACATATTTGCAATTGAACCAAACGATCATGCAATTTATCTTTCAGTGAAAGCATATCTTGCAAATCAAAGACAAGGCACACATAAAACTAAAGAGCGTGGTGAAGTTAGCGGCGGCGGAAAAAAACCCTGGAAGCAAAAAGGTCGTGGCGGTGCAAGAGCAGGTACATCCAGATCACCTCTTTGGGTAGGCGGCGGAACAATTTTTGGACCTCGTCCAAGAGATTACAGACAGGACCTTCCCAAAAAAGTAAAAAGATTAGCCCGTAAATCTGCTTTAAGTTATAAAGTTAAAGATGAGCAGCTTGTAGTTGTTGAGGACTTTTCAATTGATAAGCCGAAGACAAAAGAGTTTGTAAAGATATTAAGTGCATTAAAAGTTGAAGGTAAGAAAGTTTTATTACTTACAGATACAAATAATATAAATATCTTTAAATCTGGCAGAAATATTCCAAAGGTTAAAGTTCTCGAGGCTTCAAAAGCTTCAACTTATGACCTGTTGAATAATCAGATTTTACTCTTACAAAAAAGTGCTGTTAAAGTAATTGAGAATACATTTTCAGCAAAAGAAACTGAAGAGGCGGTGAATTAGTATGAATCAGATTTTAGTTAAACCTCTTATTACAGAGAAGATGACAAATATTAGTGCTGATCAAGCTGGTAAGTATGGGTTTTTAGTAAATCCAAAAGCAAATAAAATTGAAATAAAAAAAGCTATTGAAAAAAAGTTTAATGTTCATGTTATTGATGTTACAACAATGAATCATCCCGGTAAGATGAAATCACAATTTAGAAAAAGAGGACGGTTTGAAGGGAAAACTCCCAGAACCAAGAAAGCTATAGTTACTCTTAAAGAGGGAGAAACTATTGAATTATTTGAGCAAGTATAGCACAGGAAACAGGATTTTATTATGGCAATTAAAATATTAAAACCAACAACTCCAGGAACAAGATTTAGATCAAATTATTCATTTGATGAGATTACAAAATCAACTCCTGAAAAATCTTTGACAATTTCTCTTAAAAAATCCGGAGGAAGAAATAATCTTGGGCATATGACAACAAGATTTGTTGGCGGCGGTCATAAAAGAAGATACAGAGTTATTGATTTTAAACGAAATAAAACAGGTGTACCTGCAAAAGTATTTTCAATCGAGTATGATCCTAACAGAACTTGTAGAATAGCATTATTACATTATGCTGATGGAGAGAAAAGATATATTCTCGCACCCGAAGGATTAAAAGTTGGACAAAAAGTTGTATCCGGATCAGGTAGCGATATTCAGATTGGAAATGCGTTACCATTAAAAGAAATGCCGCTTGGAAGTTTTGTACACAACGTGGAACTAAAGCCAGGTAAAGGCGGGCAGTTGGGAAGAAGCGCAGGAGTTTCATTGCAGTTGATGGCTAAGGAAGGTGATTATGCCCAGTTAAAGATGCCATCTGGTGAAGTTAGAATGATTAGATTGGAATGTATGGCTACTTATGGAGTAATTGGAAATGCAGAGCATGAAAATATTAATTTAGGAAAAGCAGGCAGAAGTCGTTGGTTAGGCAGAAGATCAAGAGTAAGAGGTGTTGCAATGAATCCGGTTGATCATCCGATGGGCGGCGGTGAAGGAAAAACCTCAGGCGGCGGTCATCCGGTATCTCCCTGGGGACAAAAAGCTAAAGGTTTAAAAACCAGAAAAAGAAAAAAAGGTTCAAATAAATTTATTATTAAAAGACGTAAGTAGTAATTAGAGAGTAATTTATGCCAAGATCTGTAAAAAAAGGTCCTTTTCTTGATTATAAGTTAGGTGAGAAAATCAAAAAACTTAACGAGACAAATCAGAAAAAAATTATAAAAACCTGGTCCCGTTCATCTACAATTTTCCCGGAATTTGTAGGACACACCATTGCAGTACATAACGGTAATAAGATGATTCCGGTTTACATAACTGAAAATATGGTAGGACATAAACTTGGCGAGTTTGCTCCAACCAGAATTTTTAGAGGACATCCTGGAACTAAAGCAGAAAAAGCAGCAAAAGCATAAAAATAGGATTTGAGATTAATGGAAGCTAAAGCAATAAATAGATTTATCAGTTCATCACCAAGAAAAATGAGATTGGTCGTTGATCTAATAAGAGGTATGCAGGTTGACAAAGCTCTTGAAGTGCTTCATTTTTCACCCAAGCACTCATCAAAAGATGCAGAAAAAACTTTAAGATCAGCAGTTGCTAATCTAATGAATTCTGATGATGCAACAAGAGTTGAACCTCAGGATTTATATGTAAAAGAAGTATTTGTAAATCAAGGACCAACAATTAAAAGAATTTCGCCTGCACCTATGGGCAGGGCATACAGAATCAGAAAAAGATCCTGTCATCTTACCGTTGTTGTAGCAAGTAAAGAATAAGTAAGGAGATATATTTTTGGGACAAAAGACAAACCCTGTTGGATTTAGAGTTGGAATCATAAGAGGATGGGATTCTAACTGGTATGAAAATAAAAGTTATTCTGTTAAACTAAAAGGAGATGATCAGCTACGTACCTATGTCAGAAACAGACTTAAGAAAGCAGGTATCTCAAGAATAGTAATTGATAGAACATCTAAAAATATTATTCTGACAATTCATACTTCAAGACCGGGTGTTGTGATTGGTAAAAGCGGTAAAGAAATTACTCAACTTGAAGAGGAATTAAAAAGAGTTACTGGTAAGGATGTAAAGGTACAGATATCAGAAATAAAAAGACCTGAGCTTGATGCACAGCTTGTTGCTGAAAACATTGCCAGTCAGTTAGCCGGCAGAGTTTCCTTCAGAAGAGCAATGAAAACATCCATTACTGCTGCAATGAGAATGGGTGCTGAAGGTATCAGAATTATGTGTTCCGGAAGACTCGGCGGTGCCGAAATGGCAAGAACTGAACAGTATAAAGAAGGAAGAATTCCACTTCATACTATCAGAGCCGATATTGATTATGCTAATGGCAGAGCTGAAACTATTTACGGCTCTATTGGAATTAAAGTTTGGATTTGCCGCGGTGAAATACTTGGCAAAAGAGTTACAGAATAAAATCGATCGGGAGTTTTTCTTATGTTAATGCCTAAAAGAGTAAAGTTTAGAAAATCGCAGAGAGGAAGACGAGCTGGTAAAGCTTATAGAGGTAGTGCCGTTTCGTTTGGTGATTTTGGACTTAAAGCATTGGAACCAGCCTGGATAACCAACAGACAAATTGAAGCTTGTCGTGTGGCGTTAACCAGAAAAATGAAAAGAGACGGAAAGGTTTGGATCAGAGTTTTTCCTGATAAGCCTGTTTCTAAAAAACCACTTGAAACTAGAATGGGTAAAGGTAAAGGTGCACCGGAGTTTTGGGTAGCTGTTATTAAACCAGGTAGAATTATGTTTGAAGTTGCTGGAGTCTCTAAAGAACTTGCTAATGAAGCACTTAAAACTTGTTCTTACAAATTACCTATTAAAACCAAAGTTGTTAGTAGACCTGATTACGAATAAACAGAGAATCATTTATTATGAAATTATATGAAATAAAAGAAATGACAAGTGATGAACTTGTTAGAAGAATTGAAGAAGAAGAAAAAAATTTAGTTGATCTTCGATTTTCTCACGAGCTGAAACAATTGAATAATACAGCTAAACTTAAAATTGCTAGAAAAGAAATTGCAAGAATGAAAACAATTTTGGGCGAAAGACAAAGAGCTGAAAAAACAGCTCAACAAACTTCTAAGGAAGGAGCTAATTCTTAAAATGACTGAGCGTGCATTAAGAAAAACCAGAATTGGTGTTGTTGTTAGTAATAAAATGGATAAAACAATTACGGTTGCAATTGAAAGAAGAGTTCCTCATCCGATTTATAAGAAGTTTTTTAAGAAAACTACAAAACTTATGGCACACGATGCAAAACAGGAATGTGCTTTAGGTGATAAAGTTAAAATTATGGAAACACGTCCTCTTAGCAAAAATAAAAGATGGCGTCTTGTAGAAATTGTTGAAAAAGCCAAGTAAGGAGATATAGAAAGATGATTCAGGAAGAAACCAATTTGATTGCTGCTGATAACTCAGGAGCAAAAAGAGTCAGATGTATCCGTGTACTTGGCGGAAGCGACAGAAGATATGCAACTTTAGGTGATACTATAGTCGTTTCTGTTAAAACAGCAATGCCTAACGGTACAGTAAAGAAAGGTGAAGTTTCACGCGCAGTTATCGTTAGAACAAAAAAAGAAGTAAGAAGAAAAGATGGTTCTTACATTAGATTTGATGAAAATGCTGTAGTTCTGATAAATAATCAGAATGAACCGAAAGGTACACGTATTTTTGGACCTGTTGCCAGAGAATTAAGAGAGAGACAATTTATGAAGATTGTTTCTTTAGCTCCAGAAGTTATTTAAGGATTTACGATAAATGAAAATCAGAAAAAATGATAATGTGATAGTTATCGCCGGTAATGATAAAGGAAGAACCGGAAAAGTATTAAAAGTGTTTCCTAAAACTTTACGTTTGATAGTTGAAGGAATTAACCTTCGTAAAAAACATACTAAGCCTACTCAGCGTTCGCCTCAGGGTGGAATTCAGGAAAAGGAAGCACCAATTCATGTTTCCAACGTAATGATTTTGGACCCAAAAACTAATGAACCAACTAGAATTGGATCAAAAATTATTTTGGATGACAAAACAGGTAAAAAGAAAATTGCCAGGATTAGCAGAGCATCCGGCGAAATGATTCCTTAATGAAATTTAACAGAGTTTATAGAAATGGCTGAAAAGAAAACTAAAAAAACAGATAAAGAAGCTAAACCAAAATCAACTGGTAAAGAAGCTCCGGCTAAACAGGTAAAAGAAATTAAAATTACACCAAGACTTGGTGAGATTTATAAAAAAGAAATTATTCCGGCGCTTGTAAAAGCATTTAATTACAAAAGTGTAATGCAGGTGCCAAGACTAAATAAAATTGTTGTCAATATGGGTGTTGGTGCTGCTGTAGCTGATCAGAAGATTATGGAGGAAGCTGTTAAAGAACTTGAAGCAATAACCGGACAAAAAGTTAGTGTCAGAAAATCCAGAAAGGCTATCTCCAATTTTAAATTACGTGAAAATGTAAATATAGGTGCAATGGTTACTTTACGCAGAGAAAGAATGTATGAGTTTTTGGATAGATTGATAAATGTTGCTTTACCGCGTGTAAGAGATTTCAGAGGATTATCTGATAAATCTTTTGATGGAAGAGGTAACTATACACTTGGTGTTAAAGAGCAGATTATTTTTCCGGAAATTAATGTGGATAAAATTACCCGCGTTATGGGTATGGATATAACACTTGTAACAACTGCTCATACAGATAACGAAGCTTTTGAATTGTTGAAAGCTTTTGGTTTTCCATTTAGAAAAAAAGAAGTTAAATAAGGAATTAAAGGAGATTTAATGGCAAGATTAAGTATTATCGCTCGTGATGCTAAAAGAAGAAAACTTTATGAAAAATATAAACAGCTTAGAGAAGAGCTTAAAGAAAAAGGTGATTACGATGCACTTCAGAAATTGCCAAGAAATTCATCTCCGGTTAGATTAAAAAACCGTTGTATGTTTACCGGGCGTGGTAGATCATATTACAGAAAATTTGGTGTTTCCAGATTAGTTCTGAGGGAAATGGCCCTTAGAGGTGAAATTCCGGGTTTAAAGAAATCAAGTTGGTAGGAGTATAAATATATGCCAGTTACTGATCCGATATCAGATTTTTTAGTTAGAATTGGAAATGCTGCTAAAGCAAAAAAACTTAGAGTGGAAATTCCTGCTTCAAAAATGAAAATAGGTTTGGCTGAAATTCTAAAAAAGGAAAATTATATCCACGATTTTTCCCTTGTTGAAGATACTAAACAAAATGTAATAAAGATTCAGTTAAAATACAGAGATGGAGCTTCTGCTATTACAGGTTTGAAAAGAATCAGCAAACCGGGTTTAAGAGTTTATAAGGATTCTGAAAAACTGCCAAGAGTTTTAAATGGCTTAGGTACAGCAGTAATTTCAACTTCCAAGGGATTGATGACTGATAAAGAAGCAAGAAATCAGTCAATCGGTGGTGAAGTAATTTGCTACATTTGGTAATTTTTGATGGAGTAAAAAAGTGTCAAGAATCGGTAAAAAAATAATTGAAATTCCTAAAGGTGTAACAGTTACTATAGATGGTAGTATTGTTAAAATTAAAGGACCAAAAGGAGAACTTCAAAGAGCTATTCATCCTAATATGAAGCTGGAGTTGAAGGATTCAAATCTTGAAGTTAAAAGACCTGATGATCAGAAAACCAACAAAGCTTTGCATGGTTTAACTCGTGCATTAGTACATAATATGGTTGTTGGTGTAACATCAGGTTATAAAAAAGTTTTAGATATTGTTGGTGTTGGATACAGAGTTGAGCTTAAAGGAACTAATCTGCTCTTAAATATGGGCTACTCTCATCCGATTTATTTTATGCCTCCGGCTGAAATAAAAATTGAAACCCCAACACAAACACAAATTGTGATAACTGGAATTGATAAACAATTAGTAGGACAGGTTGCCGCAAAATTGAGATCAATAAGAAAACCAGAACCGTATAAAGGAAAAGGAATTAAATACTCTGGTGAACAAATTTTAAGAAAAGCTGGTAAAACTGCTGGTAAATAATTCTAACGGAGTTTAAGAGTACTATGATAAAGAGAAATAATAATTTAAGATCAAGATCAAAGACCAGATTAAGAAAAAAAATATCTGGTACATCTGAAATGCCCAGACTTTCTGTTTATAGAAGTTTAAACCAGGTTTATGCACAGATTATTGATGATGCTACCGGAAATACTTTAGTTGCTGCTTCTTCATTATCAAAAGAATTAGCTGAAGAACTTAAAAATGCTAAAGGTAAAATTTCCAAAAGTAAATTGGTAGGAAATCTGGTAGCAAAAAAAGCATTGGAAAAGAAAATAACTAATGTTGTTTTTGATCGTAACGGTTACAGATATCACGGAAGAATTCAGGCTGTTGCAGAAGGAGCCCGTGAAGCAGGTTTGAAATTCTGATAATTGCCGGATCGTCTAATGGCAGGACTACGCCCTTTGGAGGCGTCTGTAGAGGTTCGAGTCCTCTTCCGGCAGCCAAAGTGTTTAGAAATTTTTTTTAATTAATGATTGTTTGGAGATCTATTTGAAAGCTGTAAAATCAACCGAGACTGAAGGACTTAAAGAAAAAGTTGTTCACATTAACAGAGTTGCTAAAGTTGTTAAAGGTGGGCGAAGATTCAGTTTTAACGCAATAGTCGTTGTTGGAAATGGTAATGGTGTCGTTGGAGTTGGGCTTGGTAAAGCTAATGAAGTTACCGACGCTATTTCTAAAGGAATTGATGATGCCAAAAAAAATGTAGTTAAGGTTTCTATTATTAAAGGAACAGTTGCTCACGAAATCTTAGGTAAATTTGGTGCCGGAAAGGTTCTATTAAAACCTGCTTCCCCTGGTACAGGTCTTATTGCTGGTGGCGGAGTAAGAGCCGTATTGGAAGCTGCCGGAGTAACTGATATTCTTACCAAATCACTTGGATCAAGCAATCCTCATAATCAGGTTAAAGCTACACTTAATGGTTTAATGCAGCAAATTGATGCAAGAAAAATGGCAAGTAAAAGAGGCATCACTGTAAAAGATTTGTTTACTTCTTCTAACTGAGGATATAATGGGAAAAATTAAAATAACACAAACAAGAAGTGTGATTGATAGACCAAAAGATCAAAAGGCAACTATTGAAGCTTTAGGATTAGGAAGACCTAACTGGCAGAAAATTCACAATGATACTCCTCAAATAAGAGGTATGATTAAGAAAGTAGTTCATTTAGTTAAAGTTGAAGAATTAAAAGATTAATAAGGTTTATAATGGACATTCTAAGTAATCTTAAATACGCAAAAGGTTCAAAAAAAAATCGTAAAAGAGTTGGCCGCGGCGAAGGCTCCGGACACGGTCAGCAATCTACAAGAGGTAGAAATGGTCAGCTCTCAAGATCAGGTGCAAAACATAAAGCCTGGTTTGAAGGCGGACAGATGCCTTTACAAAGAAGAATACCCAAGTTCGGGTTTACAAATATCTTTAAGATTGAGTATCAGGTGGTTAATTTGAACGCATTACAAAGATTAGCTGATCTTAATAAAATTACTGATCAGAATTTGAATGCAGAAGAACTTAAAAAGCTGGGATTGGTTTCGAGTACTAAAAAACCAATTAAAGTTTTAGGCAAAGGCGATATAAAAACTAAACTCAATTTAACGGTTAATGATTTCAGTAAATCAGCTCAGCAAAAAATTGAAGCAGCTGGCGGCTCTATCACTAAGATTTAGTTAATACAAATGTCAAGATTAACAGATACTTTCAGAAATATTTTTAAAATCAATGAACTTAGACAGCGAATTATATATACGTTGTCATTACTTATTATTGTAAGATTAGGTTCACATTTAACAATTCCCGGAGTAGATGCAGTTTTACTTTCCGAGAGTATGAAAAATGCTTCTTCAGATAATCTTTTCGGATTATTTGACCTTTTTGTAGGCGGTGCATTCTCGAATGCAGCGATTTTTGCTCTTGGTATTATGCCGTATATTTCTGCATCAATCATTTTACAGTTGATGGGCGCTGTTATTCCGTATTTTCAGAAATTACAGCAGGAAGGTGAAGAGGGAAGAAAAAAAATTACTCAGCTTACGCGATATGGAACTGTTATTATATCTGCAATGCAAGCATGGGGGGTTACAGTAAGACTGCTGAATATTAATGTTCAGGGATTACCAATTGTTCCCGAAGCAGTACAAGGTTTTGGATGGATTATATCTACAATTATAATTCTGACTTCAGGCACAATGTTTATGATGTGGATGGGTGAACAGATTACAGACAAAGGAATTGGTAATGGTATATCACTGATTATATTCATTGGTATCATTGCACGTTTTCCGGTTGCTGTATATGAAGAATATCAGTTGATTACTGCAGGACAAAGATCAATAATAATCGAGATTATAATTTTAGCTTTTATGTTTTTTATTATCGCTGGTGTTGTTCTTGTAACTCAAGGAACAAGAAAAATTCCAGTGCAGTATGCAAAAAGAGTAGTTGGAAGAAAAGTATATGGCGGAGTTACACAATATATTCCGTTAAGAGTTAATACTGCTGGTGTAATGCCGATAATTTTTGCTCAGTCGATTATGTTTATACCGGGAACAATTTTATCATTTTTCCCTGATAACGAATTTCTGCAAAATCTTGCAAGATACTTTGTATTTACATCACCGATTTATTCATTCTTCTATGCTTTGATGATTATATTCTTTACATATTTTTATACTGCTATTGCATTTAATCCAAAAGACGTAGCAGATAATATGAAAAAACAAGGTGGTTTTATTCCTGGTATCAGACCCGGAAAACAAACCTCTGATTTTATTGATAATATTTTAACAAAGATTACTTTACCTGGTTCTATATTTTTGGCAATTATTGCAATACTTCCGGCATTTGTTGCAGGCTGGGGAGTTTCGAACAATTTTGCACAATTCTTTGGCGGTACAAGTTTGCTAATTGTTGTTGGTGTTGGTTTGGATACTTTGCAGCAAATTGAATCTCATTTGTTGATGAGACATTATGATGGATTTATGAAATCTGGTAAGGTTAAAGGTCGTAGATAGTTTTTTGTGATTTTAATTAAATCAAAAAAAGAGATTGATTACATAAGAGAAAGCTGTAGAATTGTTGCAGAAACACTTCAGCTTCTTAAAGTAAATGTTAGAGTGGGGATTACAACTTTAGAACTGGATAGAATAGCTGAAGATTATATTTTAAGTAATAATGCAAAGCCGGCTTTCAAGGGTTATTCACAAGGCGGAGCACCTGATTATCCGGGTTCAATCTGCACTTCAGTTAATGAAGAGGTTGTTCATGGTATTCCGGGTTTTAGAGTTTTGAAAGATGGTGATCTGATTTCTATTGATATTGGTGTCGTTAAAAATGGTTATTTTGGTGATGGTGCATTAAGCGTTGCCGTAGGTGAAGTTAATGATGAAAAGAAAAAGTTGATGGAAGTTACAGAACGTTCTTTATATCTTGGTATAGAACAGGCAATTGAAGGCAACCGGGTTCATGATATTTCATTTGCTGTTCAACAATACGTTGAAGCAAATGGCTTTTCGGTAGTCAGAGATCTGTGTGGTCATGGTGTAGGAAAATATTTACACGAAGCACCATCAATTCCGAATTTTGGAAAAAAGGATACTGGTCCTAAATTAAAGAACGGAATGACTCTGGCAATTGAACCGATGGTTAATGCCGGAAGCTATGATGTTTTAACAGCAAATGATAAATGGACAATTTTAACATCAGACGGATCAGCATCAGCACATTTTGAACATACAATTTTAATAAATAATAATAAGCCGGAAATCTTAACAGTTTGTTAGATGGCAAAACAAGGTCCAATTAAAATAGATGGCGTAATTACAGATACATTACCAAATGCAACTTTTAGAGTTAAACTTGATAATGGTCATGAAATACTGGCACATATTTCCGGTAAAATGAGAATGCACTTTATAAAAATTTTGATTGGAGATAAGGTCTCAATAGAACTTTCTCCTTACGATTTAACAAAAGGCAGAATTACCTACAGGTATAAATAGGAATAAGCAAAATGAAAGTCAGAGCTTCTGTAAAAAAGATTTGCGATAAATGTAAAATTATTAAACGCAAGGGTGTTGTAAGAGTTATTTGCAAAAACCCTAAACACAAACAAAGACAAGGTTAAAAACAAAGGAGTATATCATTGGCTCGTATAGCTGGAGTTGATTTACCAAAAAATAAAAAAGTGTTATACGGTTTACAATACATATATGGTATTGGTGAATTTGTAGCTGCACAGATTTTAGAAAAAGCTAAAGTTAATCCGCTAAAAAAAGTTGCGGAACTAACTGATGAAGAGATTGCAGAAATAAGAGCAGTTATTACTGCAGATTATCGTGTTGAAGGAGCTTTACGTTCTGAAGTGCAGCAGAATATTAAAAGATTGATGGATATTGGTTCTTACCGCGGTATCAGACATCGTAAAAGTTTACCTGTCAGAGGTCAACGTACAAGAACTAACTCCAGAACCAGAAAAGGCAAAAGAAGAACGGTTGCTGGTAAGAAAAAAGTACCTACTAAGAAATAATATTTGATACACGGAGGATTAAGCATTGGCTAAAACTGTAAAAAAAGTTAAGAAAAAAACTCACGTAGATTCTAATGGTGTTGCGCATATTAAAGCAACTTTTAATAATGTTCTGGTTACTATTACAGATATTTACGGAAATACTGTCTCATGGTCATCTGCGGGTAAAAATGGATTTAAAGGCTCAAGAAAAAACACTCCATTTGCTGCACAGGTTTCTGCAGAAGCTGCTGCTAAAGAAGCTTATGATTTAGGAATGAGAAAGATAGATGTTTTTGTGAAAGGTCCAGGCTCAGGAAGAGAAGCAGCAATCAGAGCATTACATACTGCGGGATTAACTATCTCATCAATCAAAGATGTTACTCCAATCCCTCATAATGGATGCAGACCACCAAAGAAAAGAAGAGTATAATTTATGGAGATTAACTAAATGGCAAGATACACTGATTCAGTTTGTAAGTTATGTAGAAGAGAAAGACAGAAACTTTTTCTAAAAGGACAAAAGTGTTTTACTGAGAAGTGCCCGATTGAAGAGAGAAATTATCCGCCCGGACAGCACGGACTTTCCAGAAGAGCAAAAGTTTCTGAATATGGAGTTCAGTTAAGAGAGAAACAAAAGATTAAAAGAATATATGGTTTGCTGGAAACTCAGTTTAGAAATTATTATAAAAAAGCTAATAGTCAAAAAGGAATTCCCGGAGAAAACCTTATTAAGCTGTTGGAAAGAAGATTAGATAATGTCGTTTACAGATTAGGATTTGCGTCATCGCGTAAACAGGCTAGACAGTTGATCAGACACAGACATATTTTAGTTAATAATTCTCTTGTTGATATTCCGGCTTATCTGTTAAGAGCCGGAGATACAATTCAGATAAAAGATCAAAGTAAAAAGCTGGATGCAATCCACAATTCACTTAAAAGAGTAAAAGATCATACGTATAGCTGGTTAACAGTTGATAAAGCTTCACTTTCCGGAACCTTTGTTCAGATACCGGAAAGAGCTGATGTACCTTTAATTGCTAATGAACAATTAGTAGTTGAACTTTACTCGAAATAAAATTTTTAATTAGAATAAGATAGAGGATAATAATGAGCATATCATCTTTAAAGATGCCAGAATCTGTTGTTCTTGATGAATCTAATTACACAAATTCATACGGAAGATTTACATTGCAGCCTCTTGAAAGAGGTTATGGTGTTACACTTGGTAATTCTATCCGCAGAGTACTTCTATCGTCTCTGCAAGGATCAGCAATTACTTCCGTTAAATTTAGTGGTGTGCTTCACGAGTTTACAACTATCGAGGGAATTGTTGAGGATGTTTCAGAGATTATATTAAATCTCAAACAAGTCAGAATGAAATTTCTTTCAAAGAAACCAGGTAAAATTGAAATTTCTTTGGTCGGTCCAGGCGAGTGGACCGCAGCAGATATTCAAAAAGTAAGTAATGAAGTTGAGATTCTTAATCCGGAATTACATATAGCTACTTTGAATAAAAATGCAAAACTTGATGTGGAATTAAGAATAGGTAAGGGTGTAGGTTATGTACCTGCCAATGAAAATATTTCATCTGACCAGACAATAGGTGTAATTCCTATTGATTCAATTTTTACACCTATTAAATTGGTAAAGTATTTTGTAGAAAATGTTAGAATCGGTGATAAGAACGATTATGAAAAACTGACATTGGAAATATCAACTGATGGCTCAATTACACCTGATGATGCATTAACTCAGGCTGCAAAAATCTTAAAAGAACATGTTCAGTTGTTTATTAACTTTGATGTGGAACAGGAAGAAGAACAAAGTGTAAGCCAGAAAGACAGTGAAACAGAAAGAATAAGAAGAGTGCTTCTTACTTCAGTTGATGATCTTGAACTGAGTGTCAGATCACACAATTGTTTAAAATCGGCTAACATTAAAAATCTTGCTGATCTTGTCAGGAAGGATGAACAGGAAATGTTGAAGTTTAGAAATTTCGGAAGAAAGTCCTTGGCAGAATTAACGGAAATAGTAGAAAATCTTGGTCTTGATTTTGGAATGGATGTAGATAAATATCTTAAAGAAGATTCAGATTCAAATTAATCTAAATAGGTTATTAAATGAGACACAACGTTAAAGGAAGAAAATTAGGTAGAACAGCAAGTCATAGAGCAGCTTTGCTTAACTCGCTGGCTACTTCTCTTTTAAAGCATAAACGAATTAAAACTACCGAAGCTAAAGCAAAAGAAGCCAGAACTTTTGTTGAAAAATTAATTACAAAGGCAAGAAAAAATGATCTTCATGTACGCAGACAGGTTATGGCGGTAATAAACGATAAAGAGGTAGTTAAAGAACTTTTTGCAGAAATATTACCTAAGATAGGTGAAAGACCAGGTGGCTTTACACGTGTTGTTAAACTCGGCAATAGAATGGGCGACGCTGCACCAATGGCAATTTTGGAATTGGTTGATTATAATGATGTTGCTAATAAAAAAGCTGAAGAGCAAAAAGAGAAAAGAGAATTAAAAGCAAAAGAAAAAGCTGAAAAGAAATCCGAAAGTGCAATTGAAGAAGCAAATGTTGTTTCTGAAAGCACTGATAAAAATTAATCAAAAGATTATAATTTTATATTTCAAGAGTAACCGTAGTGCCGGTTACTCTTTTTTATTATGTTCGAAAAACAAAAATTTACTGCATCAGTTTATAAATTAACCGACTTACCAAAATCGGAATTACCTCAGATTGTTTTATGTGGAAGATCAAATGTCGGCAAATCCTCATTTATCAATTCACTTTTTAACAGAAAAAATCTTGCTAAAACCAGCTCAACTCCGGGTAAAACCCGCTCAATAAATTTTTATGATATTGATTCCACTTTTTTTATGGTTGATCTTCCGGGATATGGATATGCTAAAGTAAGCCAGTCAGACCGGCAAAAATGGGGTAAACTAATAAATGATTTTTTTGCTGAATCAAAAAATATTGTGTTAGTCCTTCATCTTATTGATTGCAGACATAATCCTACCGAGCTTGATATAAAGCTTAATCAAATGTTAAAAGATCTTAACCTGCCATATAATGTTATCCTTAATAAATCAGATAAGCTAAAGCAATCAGAAGTTTCAAGAAGTGTTAAGTCAGTAGTTCAGTTTTTTCCGGAACTGATATTTAATGTGAATCTATTTTTATATTCCTCTGTTAAAGGAACAGGGAAAAAAGAAATAAAGAAGCTGCTGCTTTCACTATTTAATTAAATAGTTTATATCTTTGCGTTAGAAAGTTTACTATTTTTTTGTAAAATTATTTACTAATTAAAAATAACTATCAGCAAGATCAATTCTAATGGATAAAAGACAAAAGAAAAGATTATTAATATTTTTACTTGTGCCTGTTCTCGCAACACTTTTATTCATCTCAGATGATCTGCTTCTTCGGGTAATAATTATTGCTGTAATTATTATCTATGTAGCCTTTATTATTTTTCTCAGGGATTCAGTAAGACTTGATGGAAAGTATTCCATTAACGAAGATAGCGACTTTGATAGTGAATATAGTATTCCTGCCGCTTCTGATCAGGATGGATCATTTAAGATTATAACAAAAACCAACACCGAAGCTGAGGTAATTACTGCAAGTAATTATGCACCTGAATTTAAAGCACACAAGACAACTTTAATACCACCTGATCTTAAAGAGCGGTTTGAAGAGATTGCAACTGAGCTGCCGCCTGCCGAAATCGGTAATGACGGACAATTTGCATTTGCACTTGAAAAAATTCTTACTGTAATTAAAGATGCTTACTCAGCACATACAGCAATATTTTTTTGGTACAATAAGAAAAAAGAAAAACTATCTATTGAAAAATTTGTATCTGCTTCACCACAGGAAATTGCTAAACGAAAATTTGATATTGAAGATGATATCCTTAGTAAAATTGTTCAAAAAAGCGAGCCAGAATTATTAAGCGATATTTCTCCAGCCGCAGAATCGGATGTGATAAGGTATTATGATAAAGCTCAGAAGATAAGAAGTTTTGTCGGTGTACCTCTTTTTTATGAAGGCTCTCTTATTGCAATTTTAGCAGTTGATTCAAAGGTTGGAGATGCTTTTGGAATTGAAACTATTTATTCGCTTGGAAGATTTGTTCGTGTTATAACAATGATCATTCAATTTTTTGAAGAGAAACATACAGATACTATCACTCAACAAAGATTAAAAGGACTTTTAAACCTGATCGGACCGGAAACAAATTTTGATACTGAAGATGAATTACTTTCTTCCATGCAAAGTGCTTTGAGTGAGTTAATCGAATGGGATGCCATGGTCTTTGTTTACTTCAAACCGGTTGAACAAAAATTTGAAATATTAAAAGTAGTAAACAAAACTTCATTAAAATATATTGGTAAAGGTCTTCAGATCGATCTTACAGGAACCCTTGTTGGTAAAGCAATACTATCTGGCATTCCTGTAAAGATTGACGATACTGCTGCAGATAATTATAAGCGTTTTTCAAAGTCTGAAGATTTAACATTTGATGGATCATTTTTAGCAATACCCTTGATTTATGGAAATCAGAACTTTGGTGTTCTTTGTTTTGAGAGTCTTAAGAAAAATATATATACAAATTCTGATGTTAAATTTTTAAAACATTCTGTTCATATAATATCCTACATTATTTATTCTCATTCTTCTCAGACGCTTATAAAAAGTCTTATGGCTCTTGATATGGAGACAAGAGCTCTTAATCGAAATACATTTATTGAAAGACTAACCTCAGATTTATACAAAGCAAATATGCTTAAGCTGCCCGGAGCTTTGACATTGATAAAAATTGATGAATTTCTTGAACAAGAATCCTTATTTGACGGTGATCCTTTCCCTAAAGTATTAAAGACAATTTCGGAAAGTATAGCTGAAGAAATGACCCCTATTAATATATTTGGCAGAATTGATGAAAAGATTTTTGCTGTTTATTTTTTTAATACTGATCCAAAAAAAGCCTTTGTTTGGGCAGAAAAACTCAGAGTTAAAATCGCACGCATGCCGATTGCAATTGTAAGCAAGCAAAACACATATACAGTCTCAATTGGTGTTGCTTCTACTCACGGAAAAATTGATACTGATGAAGTTTTTCATAATGCAGAATTGGCACTTCAGAAAGCTGTGGAAAAAGGCGGTAACACTGTTAAAAGTGTTAGTTGATATTTAACCGATTCTAATATTAGTTCTTACCTGTATGAATAATTTTTTTATAATAGTCCTTGACGGAGTTGGGGTAGGAGAACTTCCTGACTCGAATTTATATGGCGATGAGGGAAGCAATACTCTCGGCAATATTTCCAGAGCATTAAACGGCATTTCACTTCCAAATCTTCAGAAGATGGGGCTGGGAAATATTATTCCTGTTATAGGAGTTGACAGAACAGAAATTCCAAAAGCTTCATTTGGTAAACTTGCAGAAATATCCAAAGGAAAAGACAGCACAACCGGACATTGGGAGATAAGCGGGCTTTATGTGGATACTGATTTTAATTATTATCCGGATGGTTTTCCTGATGATATAATGCAGAAGTTTTTAGAAGTTACAAAGTGTAAGGGTTATCTTGGTAATATTGCTGCTTCTGGTACAGAGATAATTAAACTACTTGGAGAGGAACATCTTAAAACGGGTTTTCCTATTATCTATACCTCTGCTGATTCAGTTTTTCAGATTGCTGCACATCAGGAAGTAATTCCGTTGGATGAACTTTATCATATATGTGAACTTACACGAAATATTGTTTTGGCAGATCCGATAAAAATCGGCAGAGTTATAGCTAGACCATTTACAGGAACAACCGGAAACTTTACCCGAACTGTTTACAGGAAGGATTATTCTCTTAGTCCACCTTCAGATACTGTATTGGATGTCCTTTATAAAAATGATATTAATACAGTAAGTATTGGAAAAATAAGTGATCTTTTTAATTATCGCGGAATAAATCACTATATAAAAACTTTTTCTAACGAAGAGGGATGCAAAGAATTGCTGAAGGCATCAAAAGAATTTGTAAATAGTTTGATATTTATAAATCTGGTTGATTTTGATGTTTACTTCGGGCATAGGAATGATGTTGCTGGTTTTGCAAGTGCATTAAAAAATTTTGATGACTTTTTACCGGAATTTTTAAACAGCTTAGATGAAACAGATAGAGTTATAATAACTGCTGATCATGGAAATGATCCAACAACTCCCAGTACTGATCATAGCAGGGAATATGTTCCGCTGCTTTATTACGGTATAAACAAAGCCGTTAATGATCTTGGCACAAGAGAAACTTTCTCTGATATTGGTAAAACCGCGGCAGATTTTTTTGGGATAACAAATGAATTAAAAGGGAAAAGTTTTTTACATGAATGATTTTAACAATTCTGATTCAAAAAGACCGGAAGACAGTTTAAACGATTTTATTATTAAAATTTCAGAACTTCAGGATATGCCCTTTGATGTTGTGAAAAAACTAATCGAAGCTCAAGGTTCATTAAAAGATTCTGAATTTGCTAAGAAGATATATGAATCAAAAAATAATCCCTAAATTTCTGATTGAAACAGATGTATTGGCAGATCATTTAATAACTGATTCAAAAACCGAATCATATCTAATAAAACTGATGAAATCAGGAATTTGTTTTACATCTGTATTAAATGCTTCTGAGCTTTATCTGTTAGCTGATTCCAATTTGGAATTACAACGGGTTAATGATGTTTTATATAGTATTAAAGTTTTAGGAATACATGCCCGTTATTGTTTGTCTATCCCAAATCATAAAGACAGATTTAATAATCTGAGAGATAATCTCTTCTATATTCTTGCTGAATTAAATAAATTAACAATTGTTACATTAAATCCTGTAAAGTTTAAAGATAATAAGGTAAACTGTTATCATCCTGAATTTATAACTTCGCGAATTATCTGAAAAAGGATATTGCTTTATTTTAATTTAAAACATTTCTATTTTTAGTCAGGTGTTATCATAACTGTTATGATGTTTTTTTTTACAGACCATTTGCAGGTTAAAATCAAAAATTAAATGAGAATAGTAAAACAATTTACAAACAGAGAAAGTCAATCACTTGACAAGTATTTGCAGGAAATAGGAAAAGTTGGTTTACTTTCGCTTGAAGAAGAAATTCAACTGACGATCCGAATGAAAAACGGTGATCAGTCTGCAATGGAAAAGCTTACAAAAGCTAATCTCCGTTTTGTAGTTAGTGTAGCCAAACAATATCAGAATCAGGGGTTATCATTAGGTGATTTGATTAATGAAGGTAATCTGGGATTGATAAAAGCTGTAAGAAGATTTGATGAAACCCGTGGATTTAAATTTATTTCTTATGCAGTTTGGTGGATAAGGCAGTCAATTTTGCAGGCATTAGCAGAGCAATCCAGAATAGTCAGATTACCGTTAAATCGTGTTGGAGCTTTAAATAAAATCGGTAAAGCATATAGCAACTTAAAACAAGAGTTTGAGCGTGAACCGAGTGCTGATGAAATAGCTCAGATTCTCGAAATGGATATCGATGAAATTTCTGAAACTCTTAGAGTCTCCGGCAAGTCGGTTTCTGTTGATGCTCCATTTTCTACAAACGATGAAAACAGCCTTTTAGATGTAATTGAAAATGACCAGCAGCCTTCACCGGATAATGAACTAATCTCTGAGTCCCTGAAACAGGAAATTAAAAATATCTTATCTGAGCTGCCTGAGCGTGAAGCTGAGGTAATTAGACTTTATTTCGGACTTGATGGGGAATATGCAATGACTTTAGAAGAGATCGGAGAAAAATTTAATCTTACAAGGGAAAGAGTCAGACAAATAAAAGAAAAAGCAATTCGAAGACTTAGACATAACTCCAGAAGTAATATTTTGAAATCATATCTTGGATGATTAATGATAATTATAAATTATTTTTATCGGATTTTGTATTTGGGGTTATTCATCTTTACTTTATTTGCATGTTCAAGCACAACAAGTTCTACCAGATTTAATGATTCAGAAAAAGACTCTGATAAAAAAGTAAAAGATTACGGACGCTATCAAACCAATTCTGTTTCTGATGATTCTTTAATTGTTTTTGAAGATGATGATTTCCCTGAGTCAGAAGACCCAGGAGATCTTCCTGAAGATGAATCCCAAATTGACATCTCAGCAGTTATGAAGAATCTTGATAAGAACAGAGAAGAGGAAAGTTTACCATTATCTACCAAAAAGGATCTGATGATAATGGAGATAATTAAATATATGAATACGCCATATAAATTTGGCGGTAATTCATTAAACGGAATTGATTGCAGTGCGTTTACTCAAAGTGTTTTCAAGAATTCCTGGATGTTGGATTTAAATCGTTCAGCACGAGAACAATTTAAGCAGGGTATTCCAATTGAAAACCGTTCTGATTTAAAGTTTGGTGATTTGGTTTTTTTTAATACCAGAAGGCGTGTAAAACCAGGGCATGTAGGTATTTATATTGGTGAAAACTTATTTGCTCACGCTTCAACAAAATTGGGCGTAACTATTTCTTCATTAGATCATGAATATTATAATAAACGATATATGGGCGCACGTCGAATTGAAGAAGAGGAATAAAATCGGATCATAAAAAAGAGAGACTATCTCGGATCGCGTACTACTAATCCCTTTTTGAATTTACTAAAGATTTCCGGAAAATCATCCCCAAAATTAAAAGCAGAGAAAATTATTCGGTTTGCTAAAAGCGGATTATTCCGGTTTCTCACAAAATTATGATAACAATTTTTCAGAAGTCTCTGTTAATTTAACTGCATCCGGTTGTTGCACCGCAAGTCATACATTTTAAGCAAGTACCATTTCTTACCATCGTTATACTCTGGCATTCAGGGCATATATCTCCGGTATATCCGTTCTCAATTGCCTGTTTAACCTTTGCAGTCATATTGTTTATGGTTTTTGTAACTGCTCCCGAAACAACATCTGATTTGTTATATGAATTTAAAAAATCCGGATCAACATTACTCTTATCTAGTTCAACTAATCTTTCGCTAACTAATTCTTCACTCTCAAATTCGGGTTCAGTTAATTTCTTAACAATTCCTCTGGATACTTTTGCAGGGGTTTCATCGCTGTCTATATGAGAGAGATCATTTCTTCCAAGATAAGTAACAGCAAGTTCTCTGAAAATATAATCGATAACTGATGTAGCCATTTTTATTTTGTCGTTTCCGGTTACAATTCCACTTGGTTCAAAGCGTGTGAAAACAAATGCATCAGCAAATTCTTCAAGCGGAACGCCATGCTGCAGCCCGAGAGAAATTGAAATTGCAAAGCAGTTTAATAAACTTCTGACAGATGCACCTTCGCGATGCATATCAATAAAAATTTCACCAAGCTGTCCGTTATCATACTCACCGGTTCTGATATATACTGATTGACCGCCAATTTTTGCCTTTTGTGTATAACCGGATCTTCTGTCAGGCAATCTTCTTCTTTTTGCTATGTATCTGTGAATTATCTTCTCGGCAACTTTTACAATGTCATTCTTCTCTTTCTCTTCAATTATTGCTTCAATATCTTCATCAGTCATTGTATTTAATGGTTGAGAGAGTTTTGAACCATCACGATAAAGAGCATTGGCTTTTACTCCAAGTTTCCAGCTTTGCATATAAGCATTAGCAACATCTTCAACGCTGGCACCGTTAGGCAGATTTATTGTTTTGGAAATTGCACCTGAAATAAATGGCTGTGCAGAAGCCATCATTTTTATATGTGCAAGTGATCTGATAAATCGTGTTCCTTTTTTACCGCATTTATTTGCGCAATCAAAAACAGAATAATGCTCGTGCTGTAAGAAAGGCGCTCCCTCTATTGTCATTGTTCCACAAACATAATCGTTAGCCGATGAAATTTCAGTTTTGGAAAAGCCGAGTCTGCTAAGTACATCAAAATCAAATGAATTTATTTCTGCTTCGGCAAAACCTAATGTCTTTGTAAGGAATTCTGTTCCAAGAGAAAATTTGTTGAATGCAAATGTAATATCAAATACTGAGGGCAGCAGCTTTTCAATTTTATTAATTAACTCTTCTGTAAAACCTTTTGCTCTCAGAGCTTGCGGATTGATATAAGGACATCCGACCAATGAACCGGAGCCTTTTGCGTATTTAACAATTTCATTTATCTGATCTTTGTTATATCCTAATTTTTCCAATGCAGGCGGAATTGACTGATTAATAATTTTAAAGTAACCGCCGCCGGCAAGTTTTTTAAATTTTACCAATGCAAAATCCGGTTCAACACCTGTTGTGTCACAATCCATTACTAAGCCAATTGTACCTGTTGGTGCAATTGCGGTAACCTGTGCGTTTCTGAAACCATATAGTTCACCCAACTCTATTGCTCTGTCAGAATCCTCTCGAGCGGCTTTTAATAAATCTGACGGGCAAAACTGCGGATTTATTCCAACAGGATAAACTGTTAATCCTTCATACTCTTCATCCGGTACGTTGTAAGCTGCCCGTCTGTGATTTCTTAATACACGCAGCATATTGTATTTATTTTCTTCATACTTTACAAATGGTCCTGCTTCTTTAGCAAGCTCAGCCGAGGCGGCATAAGCAGACATATGCATAATAGATGTTAAAGCACCGCAAATAGCAAAACCCTCACGGCTGTCGTAAGGTATTCCTTGAAGCATTAATAATGTACCAAGATTTGCATAACCTAAACCCAATGTTCTGTAATCATAGCTGAGTTGTGCAATTTCTTTGCTTGGAAATTGTGCCATTAAAACACTTGTTTCCAGAACTATAGTCCATATTCTTGATGCATGTCTGAATGCTTCAATATTAAATTGATGATTTTCTGAATTATAAAACTTAACCAGATTTAAGGATGCAAGATTACATGCAGTATCATCAAGAAACATATATTCACTGCAGGGATTTGATGCTTTTATTTCACCGCCAGCAGGACAAGTGTGCCATTCATTAATTGTTGTATGAAATTGAATACCAGGATCTGCACAGGACCAGGCTGAATATGCAATTTGTTCCCACAGATCTTTTGCTTTTAAAGTTTTACAGGGTTTTGGATTTCTTTTTTCAGCTTTAGCTTTCCTTTTTTCGATACGCCAGTAAAGATTCCAACTGCCATCGTTAAGAACTGCATTCATAAATTCATTTGTTACTCTTATTGAGTTGTTAGAGTTTTGACCTGATACAGTTGCATAAGCTTCAGAATTCCAATCAGCATCATAAATAGGGAACTCAATTGATTTGAATCCAAGTTTAGCAAGGTGAATGACTCTTTCGATGTAATTGTTAGGTATCTGAGCTTTACGTGCTTCAAGAATTGCTACACTGAGTTTCTTGTTCAGCTTTTTATTAAAGCGGTCATTTTCGGGATGCTCATCGTAACAAGCTTTTATGATATTATTAAGATGTAAATTACAGAGCTTAGATCCGGCAACAAGTGCAGCAACTTTTTGTTCTTCAATCACTTTCCAGTTTATATATTCTTCAATATCAGGATGATCGAGATCGAGTGTTACCATTTTTGCGGCACGTCTGGTTGTACCTCCTGATTTTATTGCACCGGCTGATCTGTCTCCAATTCTTAAGAATGACATTAATCCGGATGACTTACCGCCGCCGCTTAATGGTTCTTTAGAGCCTCTGAGTTCTGAATAATTTGAACCTGTTCCTGAACCATATTTAAATAATCTTGCTTCTCTTACCCAAAGGTCCATTATTCCGCCTTCGTTAACAAGATCATCTTTTACCGATTGGATAAAGCAAGCGTGCGGTTGCGGATGAGTATAAGCATCACTGGATTTAGTTAATTCGCCGGTTTCATAGTCAACATAAAAATGTCCTTGCGAAGGACCAGTAATTCCGTAAGCCCAGTTTAAACCTGTATTAAACCATTGTGGGCTGTTTGGTGCAGCCATCTGATTAGCCAGCATAAACATTAACTCATCATAAAATGCTTTTGCATCTTCTTCAGAATCAAAATATTTAGCTTTCCATGCCCAATAAGTCCATGTGCCGGCAAGTCTGTTAAAAACCTGTCTTGAATCAGTTTCAGTTGTAAATCTGTCATTCTCAGGAAGTTCCAATAATCTTTCTGTATCAGCAACGGACGGTAATAGCCACTTTGGAACTCCTTTCTCATTGGATTTTTTTAGAAGTTTTGGGATGCCTGCTTTTCTAAAATATTTTTGTGCTATGATATCAGTAGCTACCTGTGACCAATGCTCGGGCACAGATACATTTTCCATTTTAAAAACAATTGAACCATCCGGATTTTTTATCTCAGATGTTCTCTTAACAAATTCAAAAGATGATAAAGGATCTCTTCCCTGTTCGGTAAAAAGTCTTTTTATGTGCATCCAAATCTCCTAAGGGTAATGCTGCATTCAGCAGTTAAGTTAAATAATAAATTTTATATTTTTATTAAGAAGCGAGCTTAGCGTTATGAGTGATTTAGAAAATGTAGAAGAAAGGTTAATATTTTTAACATCACTCATATCAAACTTTATCGAAAGCTATGAAAATAATTTTAAAATAAAAATAAAATAATCAGTTACGGGAAAAATTATTTTTTAACAACTAATTCTCGAATCGAAAATGAAAATATTTTTGTAAAAATCCAAATTGAATTTTTTTTATATAACTCTTGACTATAAATAAATTTTAGCATCATTAGAAATTTTGAACTTATTATCCTAAAAATCAGCCGCTAAAAATTTTTAAATCACTTAATAGTAATTTTTGTTTGTATTTTAACACAACAAAATTATATGATAGAGAAAATCTTGGCTCAGGAAAAAATTATTGAAATAAATTCACTTGTAAAAGACTTTAAAAAATTACGCGCGGTTAATAATCTCAATTTGTCAGTCTATAAGGGTGATGTGTTTGGTTTCCTGGGACCTAATGGTGCCGGTAAAAGCACAACAATACGAATGTTACTATCACTTATCAGACAGACTTCAGGTAATATTAATCTCTTTGGAAACCCGATTAGTTCTGATAGAAAAAATATTCTTGGAAAAATCGGAGCAATAGTTGAGAAGCCTGATTTTTATGGTTATTTATCGGCTTATAAGAACTTAGAAATACTTGGTAAACTTACTGGTAAGAAAATATCCAAAAGTAAAATTATGCAGGTTCTTGAATTAGTAGGTTTAGATAGTCGATTTGATAGTAAAGTGAAAACTTTTTCGCACGGAATGAAACAAAGACTTGGTTTAGCACAATCATTACTGCACGACCCGGAATTAATAATACTTGATGAACCAACTACAGGACTTGATCCGCAGGGTATGAAGGAAATTCGTGATTTGATAACATACCTTAGCAAAGAAAAAGGAAAAACATTATTTCTGTCATCACATATTCTTCATGAAGTAGAACTTGTCGCTAACCGGATGATAATTATAAATAAAGGGTCTGCTAAAGTAGAAGGTGATGTTAAAGATTTACTGAATGCAAAAAAGTTAAAAGTTTCGTTTGAAGTAGATGATGAACAGAGGGTTAAAGAACTGATTTGGCAATCGGGATGGAAAGAAAAATTCGAGTCAAATACCAAATCGGTTTTTATTTTTTCTCTTGAAAATCATGAAATATCACAACTGAATAAATACCTGGTCGATAATAATATTTCCATTAGTGCTGTAATTCCAAAGCGTTCTTTGGAAGATTATTTCTTAAAAATAACCGAAGAGGCTTCCTGATGCTGACTCTTGTTCAAATTGAGTTATACAAAATTTTTAAGAAATGGCGAACCTACATAGGATTTATTGCAATTGGTGTTCTTGTTCTTGTAATTCAAATAGCCTTTAAATATGAAGGGCAGGACACAATAAATTATTTCACCCGAAATATAAGGCAGTCGTTTGTTTTTGTAGGCAATCTTCTCAATGGATATCTGGTTGCTTATTTAATAATGAATAGTCTTGCAATACATATACCCTTTTTAATCACACTTGTAGCAGGGGATTTATTAGCCGGAGAAGCCACTGCCGGTACCTACCGGATGATTTTAACCAGACCGGTTCCCAGAACTCAGATTATTTTTTCAAAGTTTATCGCCGGAATTATTTATACTGCTCTGTTAATTCTTTGGCTGGCTGTAAGCAGTTTGGCAGCCGGACTTTTAGTTTTTGGTACGGGTGAACTTTTGGTTTTAAATAATCAGATAATAATTATTTTTGAGCAGTCTGATATTCTCTGGAGATTTTTAGCTGCATACGGTTTTGCTGCTTTATGTATGTCGGTTGTTACTGCTCTTGCATTTCTTTTTTCTTCGATGGTTGAAAACGCGATTGGTCCTATAATAAGCACTATGGCAGTAATTATTGTTTTTGTCATTCTTTCAGCACTTAATATAGAATTCTTTCAGAATATTAAGCCCTATCTTTTTACCAATTACTTGCTTTCATGGAAACTATTCTTTGATGACCCTGTCGATTTAAGTGAAGTTTTAAAAGCTATTACTGTGATGTTAATACATATTATCTTCTTTTTTTCATTAACATTATTTTTATTTAGACGAAAAGATATTTTATCTTAAAAGAGGTTATGATGAAGATTATTTTTTTCTTTTTGTTGATATCCAATCAGATATTTTCTCAATCCAAAAACCCCGAAGAAATTCTAAAGCACGTTGCTGATAATTTTAATAAGGTTAAAGACTATACTGCTGAAATTAGTATTAAGGTTAATGTTGAGTTTATTAAAGTACCGGAAGCGAAAGCAAAAATATTCTTTAAGCAGCCCGATAAAGTTCACTTAAAGTCAGATGGATTTGCAATGCTGCCTAAAAACGGTATGGAGTTTTCACCAACTTCACTGATAAATACAGAACATACAGCAATTTATGAAAATGATGTTTTACTGGACGGAATAAAAACATCAGTAGTAAAAATAATTCCGCTTGGTAATCAGGATGATATTATACTTTCGACTTTGTGGATTGATCAGGATAAACAACTTATCCGAAAGGTTGAATCGACAACAAAAACTAATGGCATTTTTGTTATTGATTTTTCTTATTCAGATGGTTTTAAATATCCGCTTCCTGAGGAAATAGTTTTTTCTTTTAATACAGATAAAATGAACATACCATTAAATTTCAACGACGATTCAACAACAGAAAAACCAAAAAAGAAAAACGGTAAACCTGATGGAATAACCAAAGGCAGAGTTATTGTTAAGTACTCAAATTATGAAGTGAACAAAGGCATTCCTGATTCTGTTTTTGAAAAGAAAAATTAGTAATCAGTAATGATTCTTATTTTCTCTTTTCACCTCAAAATTATAATAGCAAAAAGAATTTCAGATATCTGAGTTTAACTGTGTATCACTGAACAAATTTTTTAATAACAACCGAAGTATTATGTCCGCCAAATCCGAATGCATTGCTAAGGGCATAATTAACTATTCTATCCTGAGGTTTATTAAACGTATAATTTAGATCGCATTCAGGATCCGGATTTACAAAATTAATAGTAGGCGGTATTCTGTTGTTGACAACAGCGAGGATTGATGCAATAGCTTCCACAGCACCGGCAGCACCGAGTAAATGTCCGGTCATACTTTTTGTAGATGATAAATTCATCTTGTATGCATGATCTCCAAATACTTTTTTAAGTGCTTTAGTTTCGCCAATATCACCTAAAGGAGTGGAAGTGCCATGCATATTTACATAATCAATTTCAGTTGGATTTATATTTGCCTGTTTAATTGCCATTTCCATAGATAAAACCGCACCGGTTCCTTCAGGATGAGGAGCAGTAATGTGATGTGCATCGGCAGATAAACCAGCACCTACTATCTCACAATAGATTTTAGCATTTCTTTTCAAAGCGTGATCAAGTTCTTCCAGAATTAAAGCTCCGCTTCCTTCGCCCATTACAAATCCATCACGTGTTGCATCAAATGGTCTGCTGGCTGTTTCAGGAGAATCGTTACGTGTTGAGAGAGCCCGGTTTGCATTAAATCCCCCGATTCCTAATTCATTAATTGAAGCTTCACTTCCGCCTGTAACCATTACATCAGCCATTCCGAATTTTATAAGCAGATAACTATCAATCATATTATTGTTGCCGGTTGCACAGGCTGAAACAGTACAATAATTGGGACCACGAAAACCATATTGCATTGAAATATGACCGGCAGCAATATCCGGTATAAGCATAGGAATAAAGAAAGGTGAAATCCTTCCGGGTCCTTGTTCACGATTTATAACTGCCTGATCATAGAATGTCTGAATACCGCCGATACCGCTTCCGAAAATAACTCCGGTTTTATTCTTCTCTTCTTCTGAAAGAGATTCAGGATTAAGATTACTGTCATCAACAGCTTGCTTTGCAGCTACCAGAGCATACTGAGCAAATGGGTCTAATCTTCTTGCAGTTTTTCTGTCCAGAAAATTACCAACATCAAATCCTTTCAATTCACATGCAAATTTGGTTTCAACTTTTGAGGTATCAAATTGTTTTATCATCGCTGAACCACTTTTTGATTCCATCATTCCGTTCCAAAATTCATTTACAGTTAATCCGATAGGCGTTAAAGCACCAAGTCCTGTTACTACAACCCGTCTTTCACGATTAGCCATTTGTTCCTCTTTTTATTTTAGAAAATTGTTTCTTTGGAAATTTTTGTTCTGCAAAAATAATGAAAAATGTTTTAAGCAAGATTATAGATTGATAGAAGAAATTGATTAATTTGACAACAATTATTCGCTAAAACTTATCTGAAGTTAATCTAAAAATCTTCCATTCATCTAAAGGTTCAGCTCCAATTTTTTTATATATCTCAATTGCAGATACATTCCAATCCAATACAGACCACTCAACTCTGCCATAATCTCTTTGTTTTGCAATAGATATAATTTTCTTTAATAAAGATTTACCAATTCCTTTGCCTCGGTAATCGGGTAATACAAAAAGATCCTCAAGATAAATTCCTGCTTTACCCAAAAAGGTTGAATAATTTTTAAAAAACAGTGCATAACCAACTGCTTTGCCTTCAAACTCAGCAATTAAAACTTCAATAAATTGATCATTACCGAAGATAGATTGTTTTATTCTTTCTTCAGTGGTTATAACTTTATCCGATAATTTCTCATACTCAGCTAATTGTTTGATAAGCGAGAAGATTATTGGTGTATCTGATTTCTCTGCAAAGCGGATAATAAGATTGTTTGTCATATTATTCGGTACTGAAAGGTAAATCTTCTGACAATATATCCTTTATTTTATCGAATGAAATCTCGGCGGTAATTTCACCCATAGCATAAGGTCCGATCTCATAAGGGTCAAATTGTAAAACCAAAGCTCCGGGAATTATATAAAAATCCTGATCTTCAGAGATAACAATTTCGTTTTCGAACAAGCCGGCTTCAAATAAAGAATTTGCCTGATATTTTTCCAGTATTGCTTCTTCACATTCGTAAGCTAAAAGGTCAAGTTTGCCGGGTTGGACAATATCTGCAAGTGAAAGAAATGAACCATCTGAAAGATTAATATTATATCCCACCGCAAAATAATTTCCATGAGCTCCACCGGTAAATTGATAATGGTTAAGAACTATGCTTACAAAATCTTTTGAATTATAAAAGACTTCAAAGCCTGTTTCAAAACTATATTGCATAGGATATTGTTCATCAAAAAATACAGTAGTATCAGAAACCATTTCATTATACCATGCAATTGATTGCTTAAATTCATCTTCAAGTGCAATGTTTATTCTATTTATTACTTCAGAGTTATTAACATTTAGAATAAAAGGATAATCAATATTTATCCATATACTACTATCGCTTTTGCTGTTTGAATAATTTCTGCTTTCTATGATTACAGAATCAGCCGCAGAATAAGAATCAAGAACAGGATATGAAACAGAGCAAAAAATAAAAGCAGATAATATTATTGTTAAAGATTTCATATTATTTGAACCTTTCAGAATTCTGAGATTCAGATTTCTTTAATTTATTTTGTTCAATAAGTTTAATAATTCTTAAAATAATTTCAGCAAAAATATAACCAAATAAAGCTCCGATTAAAGCACCGCCCAAAATATCCGAAGGATAATGTAATCCAAGGTACACTCTTGAAACAGAAACCAGAAAAGCAGTTGTAAACAATGCCCATTTAAGATTTGGATACAGACGGTAAAAGAACACTGCAGCTGCAAAATTATTTAAAGCGTGATTTGAAGGGAAGGAAAATGTACCGGTTGAACCAATTGGTAAGATTACATCAGTCAGAACCGAAAATGGTCTTGGTCTGGCGATAATATCTTTAAGAACCCTGTAGCCAAACTGATCAGTTACAATTACAAGTAAAATTACACCTATTACTGCCAGCTTTCCTTTTATTCCGCCTTTAATGAAACTGAGGCTTAGCAGGATTATATAGGTGATATACCAATTGTTTACATTGGTTATTATCGAGAAGAATTTATCCAGAAATCCGGCTGATAAAGAATGATTTATTAAATAAAATATTGCCAGATCAATTGAATATAAAAAATCCATTTGAAAATATTTTTAATTTTTGCTGCTATAAAATAGAGATGATAAATCAATTTTTCATAAAAATTATGTAGATTTGAAAAAACATTATGAGTAAAAAATGAAAAACAACAAAACAGTTGTTGGATTCATCTTTAACCCTAATATACCATTTCTGAAAGAGAGGTATAATCAGATCAGGGAAGAAACTGGAAAATATTTAGTTACACCGCTTAAAGTTATTGCTTTGATGGTAGCAATCTCCGGAATCTTTGCAATGATTTTTGAAGTAAGACATTATTCTGAATTTACTGTTCAGATATACTTTGTAAGATTATTAGCCACGTTAGTTGCGTTTTTAATACTGGTATTTCTGAACACAGAAAGAGCAACAAAATATACTATACCTTTAGTTCATATCTTGTTGTTAACCATAATTGGTTCAACCGGAGTAATGATTTTGCTGATACCAAAATCTCTTATAGTGAACTCGCAAATAGTTGGTCTGATGATTTTTACCTCAGCAATGTTTCTTAATTGGGAAATAAAAAACCAGATACTCGTTGCTATTTATTACAACATTGTTTTTGCCGTAGCAATTCTTTTTAACGATCAGAAAATTTATTTTCTTCCTAATATGTTTGAATCTCTGATTTTTGTGCTGTTCCTAAGTCTGCTTTCTGTAGTTGGCAGTGCAATAAATTTCAGGATGCGTTTGGAAGTTGCTAAGAATGCGCTAAAAGTGGAAGAATCCGAAAAGAAATTCAGGTCAATATTTGATAATTCTTCTGATGGCATTTTTCAATCAACTCCGGAAGGTGAATTTATCACAGCAAATACATCACTGGTTAAAATGTTCGGTTATGATAAACTTGACGATTTAATTATAACCCGCATTCCTGATTACTATAAAGATAAATCAGACAGGGAAAAATTATTAAAGATAGTTAAGCAATATGGTTTTGCAGAGAATTATGTTTCCAGGATGTTAGATAAAGATAAAAAAGAACTGATTGTCAGGATGAATGTTAAAGCAGTAAGAGATAATGGCTCGGATAAATTTTATCTTGAAGGTACCCTGCGCGATATAACAGAAGAGTTTACTACTTTGGAAAAAAGACGTCAGGCTGAAATTGAACTTAAAGCTGAAAAGGAAAAGTCTGATGCTCTTGCCAAAGAAGCTATGAAGCTAAGTACAGCAAAAAGCCGTTTCCTCGCAAATATGAGCCACGAAATCCGGACACCAATGAACGGAATAATCGGATTTTTATCTTTGATTGAAAATGAATCTTACAATAATCCGGATGAGTTAAAACAGTTTATTCATAGTGCTAAAATATCTGCCGAATCGTTATTGGAGACAATTAATGCAGTGCTTGATCTTTCTAAAATTGAAGCTGGTAAAATAGAGCTGGAGAAACTGAATTTTAATTTAAAGAAGATAATCAGTCAGGCAGTATCTATTGTTACTCCAAAGTCCAAAGAAAAACAGTTATCTATACATACTGATATCCCTGAAGATATAGACCTTAACTTTGTGGGCGATCCAACAAGAATCCGGCAAATCTATCTGAATCTTCTCAGCAATGCAGTTAAGTTTACGAATGATGGCGAAATCAAAATAAAAATAAATGTTGATGAAACAGACAAAGATAAAGTTAAGATAAGTTCAACAATTTTTGATTCAGGAATCGGAATTCCCGCTGATAAAATTAAAGAATTATTTAAACCCTTCTCTCAGGTAACAGGACTTGAAGGAAGCAGCCTTGGCGGAACCGGGCTTGGGCTGGTTATCTGCAAAGAATTTACAAATCTTATGGAAGGTGATATCTCCGTTAAGAGTACTGAAGGAAAAGGAAGCCAATTTGATTTCTATATTTTTGTTAAAAGACCCTCAACCGATAAAGAGCAATTAAATAAATCAAAATCTCAGATAGACGAAGAGTATCTTGATGAAATTCAGTTTACTGATGCTGACATAAAAAAATATAGTGCTAAAAGAAAAGGATTTAAAATTTTACTTGCCGAGGACAATCTTATTAATCAAAAGGTTGCCATAAGAACTTTAATTTCTGCCGGTTATGATGTTGATGCTGTTATGAATGGCGAACAGGCAGTAAGAGCATTTTCGCAGTATGATTACAATCTTATTTTAATGGATATTCAGATGCCGGATGTTGATGGTTTTGAAGCAACTAAAATGATTCGTGCAATGAAGGAACCAAAATGTAAAGTGCCAATAATTGCAATTACTGCACACGCATTAGTCGGTGACCGCGAAAGATGTATTGAATCAGGTATGGATGAATATGTTGCAAAACCTATGGTTGCCAGACAAATCATTAAACTTATCGATCATTTCCTAAAGATTGATTATTCAGATGGTAAGGAAAACATTAATAATATGGATAGCAGCAGAGTCTTCGATTTTAAAAGACTGAAACAAATAAGTCTTGATGACCCGGTATTTGAGAAAGATTTGTTGACTGATTATTTAGCCGACGCAGAACATAAACTTTCATTGCTCAAAGATTGTCTTCTTGCAATAGATATTAAAAAACTTGTAGAATTAGCTCACACTCTTAAAGGTTCAAGTTATTCGGTTGGTGCAAAACTGGTTGGCGATGAAGCGTTGGGGATTGAGCTTTCTGCAAGAAATAATGATCTGCCGAATATTGAAGTAAGGTTACCAAGATTATTAAAATCGATTGAAGAAACAAAAGTTATTCTTAAAGATCGGCTGGCATAGAACTGGAATTTAAGATTTATAATCTTTAAAGTAATAATATTTTCCAATCCTGCCATTGGATAAGACAGGATTGGAACTAAATCAACTTATTTGAAATCCTTCATTACTTTTCTGATTATCTCAAGAGCAAAATCAATTTCATCTTTTGTTATAACCAAAGGCGGTGCAAAACGGATTATATCTCCATGAGTAGGTTTTGCAAGCATTCCATTTTCTTTCAGTGAAACGCAAACATCCCAGGCTGTTTTACCTTTTGATGAAGGTTTAATAACGATTGCATTTAATAATCCTTTACCTCTTATCAGAGTGAGGTTTTCAAATTCATCAACCATTTTCTGAACTTCTGCTCTAAAGTAGTTACCAAGTTTGAAAGCGTTATCAGCAAGTTTTTCTTCAATCAATACTTCTAAAGATGCGATTGCAACTTTGCAGGCAAGGGGGTTACCGCCGAAAGTTGAACCATGCTGACCTGGTTTAATTGTGAGCATAATTTCATTATTTGCTAAAGCTGCTGATACGGGCATTGTGCCGCCGGATAATGCTTTACCGAGTATTAAAATATCTGGTTTAACTCCGTCATAATCCGAAGCAAGCATTTTACCGGTTCTTGCTAAACCTGTTTGAACTTCATCACAAATGAGAAGTACATTTTTTGCTTTACATAGTTCATGAGCTTTCTTCAGGTAACCATCATCAGGTACAAATACACCTGCCTCACCTTGAATTGGTTCAACTAAAAATGCTGCAACATTCGGTTCTTCCAAAGCTTTTTCTAATGCCTGAATGTTATTATAAGGTATCTTAATAAAGCCGGGAACAAATGGTCCGTAGCCATCATAAGAATCAGGGTCTGTTGAAGCAGAAACAGCCATTAATGTTCTTCCATGGAAGTTTTCATTAGCAACAATAATTTTTGCTTCGTACTTTTTGATTCCTTTAACATCATAAGCCCATCTGCGGGCAAGTTTTATGGCGGTTTCTACACCTTCAACACCAGTGTTCATTGCCAGAACCTTATCATAACCAAATAATCCGGTTATGTATTTTTCAAATTCACCGAGAGCATTGTTATAAAATGCGCGCGAAGTTAAAGTTAAAGTTTGTGCCTGTTCAATCATTGCATTAACTATTTTCGGATTGCAATGCCCCTGATTAACAGCAGAATAAGCAGAAAGGAAATCGAGATATTTTTTACCTTCAACATCCCAAACCCATACTCCCTTACCTTTAGCGATTACAACTTCAAGCGGGTGATAATTATGAGCGCCGTATTTGTGCTCTAAGTCAATATAATATTGTGAGTTCATAAGTCTTCCAGTTTGTTCTAAATATTACAATTTACATTGAAAAATTAGCCCTTATTGCCTGAATAACCAAACAAGACAAGGTGTTTAATCAACATATTTTGTATTTTTACAAAGTAATAATCAGGTTCAGTGATGAAACTAAATAAACTAAATCAGGAACAAATTAATTCTAATCTGAACAATCTTACAGGCTGGAGTTATTTTGACAATTCAATCTCAAAAGAATTCCAGTTTAAGGATTTTATTGAAGCATTATCTTTTGTAAATGCTGTTGGATTGGAATCAGAAAAGATGGACCATCATCCTGATATCTTAATGTTTGCATGGAATAAAGTGAAGATTACAATTTCAACACATAGCGCCGGCGGGGTTACAGAAAATGATTTTGAACTTGCACAAAAAATCGAGGAGAGATTAAAATGAATTCGAGATTAGATGAACTTTTGGATAAATACGATGAAAATCCGATGGATTCAGATATCATCTACAGTATCGTTAAAGAATACTTAAAACTAAATATGGACGATGAAGCAGAAGAATTTCTTAAAGATCTTTTAAAGAAAGATCCAAAATACGTTCAGGCTTATATTACTTACGGTAATCTTAAAGAAAACAACAATGAAATTGAAGATGCTGAATATTACTACAGGACAGGATTGAAGATTGCAAAAGAATTAAACGATACTAAAGCTGTCAGAGCACTGGAGGATTATCTTGATGAGCTTGAATAAAGATGATGTGTTGAGAATTTTTAAAGGTACCGAAGCACTGCTCGAAGGACACTTTCTGCTTACTTCCGGCAGACACAGCAGACAATATTTTCAGTGTGCAAAAGTTCTGCAGTACCCCGAATATACTTCTCAGATTTGTTCTTTGATAGCTGAGCATTTTAAAAGTCTTGAGATTGATACTGTGGTTGCCCCTGCAATGGGAGGAATAATAGTTGGATATGAAGTTGCCAAACTGCTTAATAAAAGATCTATCTTTACTGAAAGAGAAAATAAAGTAATGACATTACGCAGAGGCTTCACACTTGCAAAAGGAGAAAAAGTTCTCGTTTGTGAAGATGTTGTAACTACCGGCGGCTCTGTATTTGAAGTAATGGATATTGTAAAACAATTTGGTGCACAAGTAGCTGGAGTTGGATGTATTGTTGATCGCAGCAGTGGTAAAGTAAACTTTGGCTGTGATTTTTTTCCTGCATTAAGTCTGGAGGTTGTGTCTTTTACACCTGAAGAATGTGAAATATGCAAGGAAGGAAAACTGGAATTGGTTAAACCCGGCTCACGGAAAATTTTTTAATCACAGTTGTTTTATTTTTAGCAATAAGCTGAGCATAGATAAATGCTCAGATCTTAATCAGAAGGAAATTATTTTTATGAGAAATTTGTTAGTTGTTGTCCTGCTGTTTACAAACCCAGTGTTTTCTCAGATTAACTTCGATCAATACTTTGAAAATAAATCATTAAGGCTCGATTATTTTCACACAGGCAATTCAACCGAAGATAATTATTCATTTGACGAATTAATTGAAGAACCATTCTGGGGCGGTTCAAAAACTAATCTGATTGATAAGTTTAATTATGGGAAATATAAATTTATCGTTAAGGATTATAAAACCGGACAAATAATCTACTCACGAACTTACTCAACCCTATTTAGTGAATGGCAGACAACTGATGAAGCCAAACAAACTGTAAGAACTTTTAATGAAACTATAGTTTTTCCGTATCCTAAAAACTCTGTTGTGATTGAATTTTATTCAAGAGACAGATTGAATACGCTTAACAAAAAATTTGAATACCTAGTTGACCCAAATAATTATTTTATCAAAACGGAAAGAGCTTTTAACTTTACAAGCTTTGAAGTTTATCATAGTGCAAATCCTGATAAAGCTGTTGATATTGTGTTAATTCCCGAAGGATATACTTCAGATGAAATGGTTAAATTCAGAAAAGATTGTGAAAAGTTTGCCGGATATTTATTCAATGCCTCGCCTTATAAAGAAAATAAAAATAAATTTAATATTTGGGGAATCGAAGCACCTTCAATGCAATCAGGTACCGATATACCTGCAGAAAATATCTGGAAAAACACAATTGTAAACTCTCAGTTTTATATGTTTGATCTTGACCGTTATCTGATGACAAAGGATAATAAGACACTTAGACACATTGCTTCAAATGTACCGTACGATCAGATTTTTATACTGGTTAATACTGATATGTATGGAGGCGGTTCAATATATAATCATTATTCAGTTTGTATAAGTGATAATAAATTTAGCGAGTATATTTTTACTCATGAATTTGGGCACGGGTTTGCAGGATTAGGAGATGAGTACTATACATCAGATGTTGCATACAATGAGTTTTATCCGCTCAATGTTGAACCGCTTGATCCTAACCTGACAACTCTGGTTAACTTTGAATCGAAATGGAAAGATATGCTGAATGAAAACATACCTGTACCGACACCTCAAATTAAAGAATATCAGAATGAAGTTGGAGTATATGAAGGTGGCGGATATGCAGCGGAGGGAATTTACCGTCCGATGCAGGATTGTTCAATGAAGTCAATTTCGGTAAATAACTTTTGCCCCGTGTGTAAAAGGGCAATCGAATGGATGATAAATTTTTATAGTGAATAGCAGGAATTAATGTTAGATCAAAAAAAATTACATAAAACAGTTGAAACCATTGCATCTCAAAAATTTTCAACTGACGAAGAGATGCTTAAAAAAGTTATAAACGAAATTGTTCAGGATCCTTCAATTGGATTTTTAGGTGGAAGGATATGGAAGTTATATCCTGAGATTGAAGGATATAAAATTCTCTATCAGACCGGAAGAATGGATAGAATTGAAAAAGGATTTGTCATTAAAGCATTGGAATACCCTGTTTTCGAGCAGCTGGCACAAACAAGAACAATACTTGGAAATGAAACAATAGAAGCATTAAGAAAAAAAGGCATATTTAAATATTCAGCTTCCGGTGTAGGATATAAGATTAAAATACAGGGGAAACCATTTTATGAATATGTAATTGCTCTTAATTCAAAAAATATTGATGAAGAGCTAAGGATAAATCTCAGTATAATTTCCACCGCACTTACTTCTCAGGTAAAACAGCGTAGGATATCTTACAGCGCAAATCAACTTAAAGCAGATATTGATAAAGCCCGTCAGCTTCAGAGAAGTATTTTACCTGAGCACGAGTTTAATTTCAATCACTTTGAAATTTACGGTATAACTGATCCGGCAGAAATTGTTGGCGGTGATTTTTTTGATTATCTGGAAATTGGTGAGAATAATGATCGTGTTGGAATTGCAATCGGAGATGCTGCCAGTAAAGGTGTTGCAGCAGCGGCAGAAGCTATGTATGTTTCAGGCGCTTTAAGAATGACAACCACGTTTGATATAAATATCTCGCTGATTATGAAACAAATGAATGAATTAGTTAATAAGATTTTTGAAGATGATAAATTCACTTCACTGTTTTACGGTGAGCTTACAACAAATAAAAACGGATTGTTCTTATATGCAAATGCCGGACATAATCCTCCGTTGTTTTATAAAAGCAAAATAAATAAAATAGCATATCTTGAAACCACCGGACCAGTCTTAGGACCAGCGCCGCAATCTAAATACACTGTTGAAAATATTAATATTTACCCGGATGATTTTCTTGTGTTATATTCTGATGGCGTTACTGAGGCAGCAAATAATAAATCATCATTTTATGGTGAGCAAAGACTTAATACAATTGTAAGAAAATTAAAAGAAAAATCAGCTAAAGAAATTGCACTTGGAATACTTGAAGATGTTTTTAAGTTTTCAAAAAACGGAACATACAACGATGATAAAACAATAGTCGTTATAAAAAGAACTTCTTAAAAAATTTAATATTATGTTAACATCAATAAATCCATCCAACAATAAAGTATTAAAACAATACGATGAAATGACAACAGAGCAATCTTCAAAGATCATTTCACTTGCTCATCAGACATTTTTAAAATGGAAGGAAACCTCTTTTACTCATCGTGCCGGATTGATGAAAAAAGCTGCGGAAATTTTAAGGCAAAATTCTGAAGAATATTCAGTATTGATGACGATGGAGATGGGTAAACCTTTAGCTCAGTCAAGAGCTGAAGTTGAAAAGTGTGCATGGGTGTGCGATTACTATTCAGAAAACGCTGAAAAGTTTTTAGCTGATGAAATTATAAAAACCGAAGCTTCAAAAAGTTTTGTTACTTATCAGCCGCTGGGGGTTATTCTTGCAGTAATGCCATGGAATTTTCCTTTCTGGCAGGTCTTTAGATTTGCTGCTCCTAATTTAATGGCGGGTAATGCCGGAGTTTTAAAACACGCCTCAAATGTTTCCGGCTGTGCTTTAGCAATTGAAGATATATTTAGAAAGGCTGGATTTCCTGAAAATCTTTTCAGAACATTACTTGTTAGTTCAAAAAATGTTAAGCCAATAATTGAAAACGAAAATATTAAAGCTGTTACTTTAACCGGAAGCGTACCTGCAGGCAAATCAGTTGCATCTTTGGCTGGCAGCCGGATTAAGAAAACTGTTTTAGAACTCGGTGGAAGCGATCCTTATATTGTGCTTGAAGATGCGGATTTAGAAAAAGCTGCATTGTCTTGTGTAAATTCAAGATTAATAAATGCCGGACAAAGCTGTATTGCTGCCAAGCGATTTATAATTGTTGAAAAAGTTTACGATGAATTTGAAAAATATTATCTGAAATTTATGTCTGAGAAAAAAATGGGAGATCCATCAGATGAAAAAAATCATCTTGGTCCACAGGCAAGTATTAAGCTAAGAGATGAGCTGCACAATCAGGTATTAAGAAGCGTTGAACTTGGAGCAGAAATAATCCTCGGAGGAAAAATTCCTTCTATTGATGGAGCATATTATCCTCCTACAATTTTGAAAAATGTTAGACCAGGTATGCCAGCATTTGATGAAGAATTGTTTGGTCCTGTTGCTGCTTTAATTAAAGCAAAAGATGAAGACGAGGCTATTGAATTGGCAAACAACAGTATTTTTGGTTTAGGCGCAGCAGTATTTACAAAAGATAATAGGAGAGGGGAGTTGATTGCTAAAGAAAGGCTTAACGCCGGATGTTGTTTTGTAAATGATTTTGTTAAATCAGATCCGCGTTTACCTTTTGGCGGGATTAAAGAATCCGGATATGGAAGAGAACTTTCTCCGTTTGGAATTAAAGAGTTTGTTAATATTAAGACAGTTTTTATAAAATAATCAGATCAAATCATTCAGTAAATCTATAAGATCAGTTCTGCTGAATGGTTTGGAGAGATAATGTGTACAGCCGGCATTCAGAAATTCTTCTTTTTCACCCGGCAGTGCAAAAGCAGTTAGTGCAACAATCGGAATTTTTTCATAACCCTTTATGCTTTTTATTTTTTGAGCAACTTCAATTCCCGAAAGCCCAATTCCTAAATTGATATCAAGTAATATTAATTTATAATCATTGATTGATGCCATAGTAATTGCTTCCTGTCCCGAAAGAGCGAAGTCCATTTCACAGATGTTCTTCAAAAACAATTTTGCAATATCTCTGCTTGCAGAATCATCATCAACCATTAAGATTTTATTTAGATTATTTAAGCTACCAGTCTCTTCAGTTTTCTTATCCGATTTTCTCTTCTCTTTTTGTTCTTTATCCTTTGACTTGGCGCTTTGCAGGGGGAAAATAACCTGAAAACTTGAACCGCTGCCGAATTTACTTTTAAGAATAATTTCGCCAGACATCATTTCAACAAGTTTCTTGGTTACTGTTAATCCCAATCCAGTGCCTTCAAACTGTCTGTTCAATCCTTCACTAACCTGTCTGAAAGCTTCAAATATTATCTTCTGGTTTTCATCTCTTATTCCGATTCCGGTATCGGTAATACTTAAAGAAGCATATCTAAGATCATTCTTCTTAAAAGATTTTATCTCAGCGGTAACAGAGCCGGACTGTGTATATTTTATAGCATTCGTCATAAGGTTGTTAAAAATCTGAAAAAGCAAATGTTCATCTGCAAGAATATATACATCACTTTTAGATTTCTTAACGTGCAGCTTAAGATCTTTTTTATCTGCAAGTGCAGTAAACAGTTTTATATTTTCGTTTACAAATCCGGCTAAATTAATTTCGGTGTAGTTAATCTTAATTTTATCTGTTTCTATTCTTGAAAGATCCAGTACATTATTCAGAGTTTCGAGAAGTCGTTTGCCGCCTAAAAGAATTGTTTCAGCCATATCTGCATGTGCAGGATTTTTTATTTCATTTCTTAATATTTCAGCAAAACCAAGAATACCTACCAGCGGCGATCTTAATTCATGACTAACATTAGTAAAAAAGTTGCTCTTTATTCTGGATACCTGTTCAGCTTTTTCTTTTGCATCGGTTAGTTCCTTCTGCCTCATTTTGGCTTCAGTTATATCCATACTTACGGCTGCAAGAGCAATTGGTTTTCCTGAGTCATCAGTTATAAGCGAAGTTGATAAATATATTGGAAATTCTTCACCGTTCTTTCTTTTATTCATCAGTTCACCTGTCCAGCCGCCGGCAAGTGTTTGAAGATGAATTTCTTTAACAACTGCGGGGTCGTTATTCATTGAACGGATAAATGAAATCGGTTTGCCGATGATTTCGGTTTGAGAATATCCATAAACTCTGCTGAAAGACTTATTAACAAAAATTATTTTATCACGGATATTAGTTATGCATACGCATTCAGAAACATTTTTTAATGTTTGAGCGAGAATATTTACTTTTTCCTCAGACAACTTCCGTTCAGTAATATCTGTTATAAAACCTTCAAGGCAAACAACATTTCCGAAATCATTATAAATAGCACGTCCTTTTTCCCATACCCATTTTTCCAAACCCTGCCAGGTTATAATTCTGTACAATAAAGTAAAAGGTTCATGGTTTGCAACTGCATTCTGGATTATTTCATAAACTAAAAGCTGATCGTTTTTATGAATGAGACTTGCATAACTTATTTGCTTGTCATTTATAAGTTCATCTTGTCTGTAACCGGTTAACTGATAACATCCTTCACTCACAAATTCCATTGTCCAGTTAATGTTATTTTTACAACGGTAAGCCATTCCAGGCAGGTTACTCATTAATGTTGCAAGTTCGCGTTTTTGTTCTGAGATAATTCTTTCTGAATTTTTTCTTTCGGTTATATCTCTTACTATTGCCTGAACAAAAACCAAGTTACCTAACTGAATTCTGTTTAAACTTATTTCCGCTATAAAAATGCTGTCATCAAATCTTTTATGAGTCCATTCAAAGAACTGCAGTTGACCCGATAGTGCATCATCAATTTTTTTCTTTCCTTTCAGGCTTGATAAAGAGCCGTCTGACTGATATTCAGGTGAAAGATCGTAGGGAGGAATATCTTTGAACATCTCTTTAGTACATCTAAATAGTTCAAGTGTTTTCTGATTGCAGTCAACTATTACCCCGTTAAAAACTAAAATTATTGCATCATTAGCAGACTCAAAAAGTGTTTTATATTTTATCTCACTCTGTACAAGTGCTTCAGTTGCTTTATATTTTTCTGTTATATCATTAAAAAAGACAGCGATAGTATTTGAAGTTAACTGCATTACTGAAAACTCAAAAACTCCTTTTAAATAATTATCCTCATAGTTTAACTGCATATTTAAAAGAGATTTGCCGGTTTTTAGTACTGACTTGAATTTTCCAATAAAATTATCTTTTAAAAGTCCGGGAAAAATATCCTGTATTTTTTTTGAAATGAGTTTATAAACATCAATTTTTAGTTTATTAACGGCTGATTGATTTGTGCTTATCAGGATCAGATCATCATTTTCATCCATCCTGTAAACTAAAACTCCCAAAGGCGAAGCATCAAGCATATTCTGGAGACTTTGAGCAAGTTTTTTTGCATTCTCCTCAGCGTTCTTTTGATAGGTTATATTATCGCAGACAAAATTTATTTCTGTAATAATTTCAGTATCTGCGGTAGTATAAATTGTTTCGCGGACCCAGAAACTTTGACCATTCTTTCTAAGCATTATCATTTCATGTGAAGATTGCTTACCCGGATTTAGCAATACATATTGTATTTGTCTTTCAATTCTTTCACGCTCAGTAAGAATATAAATATCCGAAATGTCAGACCCGATTAATTCATCAACTTCATATCCAAGTTCAGATGCACCGTTTTTATTAATGGAAATAATTTTTTTATCCAAAGAAACTGTGAAAAGAATCAGCGGATAATTCTCGTAGAGCAGTTTGTACTTTATCTTATCCTCTGTGGATATATTTATTCCGTTGCTTAAAGAATTATTTATTTTTTTTGGGTCAGATTGCATTTAATTTTTAATTAGAAATACTTTTATGACAAGAAATTGTCTTGCGTTAAAATAAGAAACTTATAGCAATTAGTTAACAGGTTTATTGTAAAAATATTTAGTTGGGATAGTTTTAAAAGCGGTATATCTTTACAATGTCAATTAAAAACACATTAAATTTTTGAAAAACTATAAACTGATAATTCAATATGATGGAACTGAATATGCCGGCTGGCAGATCCAGGAAAAATGTAATACTGTACAACAAACTATTACCGATGCGATTGAATTATTGTTAAATGAAAAAATTAATCTTATTGGATCGGGTAGAACCGACAGCGGTGTTCATGCTGCCGGACAGGTTGCAAATTTCCGCACAGAAAATGTAATTGATATTTATAGATTTAAACATTCATTAAATTCTATTCTTCCCTATAGTATCTCAATTAAAAAAATGGATGAAGTATCATTGGATTTCCATGCCAGATATGATGCAAAAAGAAGAATTTATTTTTACCTGATTTCCAACACTAAAAGTCCTTTCTTTAGAAATTATAGTTATTTTTATCATAAGGAAATTGATTTACCAAAACTTAATTATCTTTCTAAAATAATTACTGGTACAAACGATTTTACATCATTCAGTAGAAAAAATTCGGAGGTTGAAAACAAGATCTGTACTGTCTATCAGATAGGCTGGCGCAAGATTCGTGAATTGATCCTTTTTTATATTAAAGCAGATAGATTTTTACATGGAATGGTTAGAACAATTGCCGGAACATTGTTAAGATCACAAGAATTGCCGGAGCCCGAAATTTATCTTAACAGAATATTTGAATTAAGAAACAGAGAATCTGCGTTTGAAGCTGTGCCTGCTAAAGGGTTATTTTTGTATAAGGTCGAGTATTAAAATTGAAAATGTCCGGATTAAAAAATTGTTTTATATCAGCAGCCCGAAGTAAGTATAATAATTAAATTAAATTGCCTATGGAATTTTTTATTCAAATACATTTAAAGATAATTCATTTTCCGATTGCATTATTGTGTGTTTATCCATTTATTGAATTACTGTATTTTATCACACAAAAAGAATACTATAATAAAACAGCTTTTTTATTTTTAGCAATTGGTATTTCTACTGCTTTATTTGCAGTTCTTTCAGGCAATCGAGCTGCTGAAATAATCAGTAGTTGGCAATCGGATTCAAAGCAAATTTTTGAGCAGCATCAGCTTTACGCAAATATAACAGTATGGTTTTTCTCAGCTTTGCTTGGAATAAGATTTATTGTGAACAAAAAATATTCTTCTAAAAGGATTATACCTTTTATCTTTTTTATCATTTCTTTATTTGGTTTGTTCGCAATTTATCAAACAGGGCATTATGGCAATTTATTATCAAAACAGATAACTATTAATTCGCAGGATATTGTTAAATAATTAATTAAACATAGTTTATGATTAAGACTGTAACTACAACTAAATATTTTCTGATTTTAATATTTCTTTTTCAATTGTCCATTTATGCTGAACAACCGCCATCGGGCAGGGTATCCGGACTCTTTATGTCTTTTGGAGTTGGTCCAAGATTTCCGGTTGCAGAGTTTTCAAATACTTCGAACTTTGGATATGGCGCTGATTTGGAATTATCTTATACTGATAATGAATTTCTACCCGTGTTTTTATACGCAAAAATAGGTTTTGAACAATTCCTCGGTTCTCAAAGTTTCTATAAAGGAAGCGATTACTCCAATTATCACATAAATGCAATTCCGGTTAATATTGGTGCACGATATTATTTTTCTCCGTTACTGGAAAATATAATTTTACTGATGCCCATTGCTCAGATTTCTGCAACATATTGTTATTCACATACTCTCAATGAATTTGATAAAAACTCAGGGAAAAATAATTTCTCAGAAGATAAACAAGAATTTGGTTTTAGTGCCGGAGCAGGATTTTCAATGTTTATGATGGAGTTAGTAGCTTCTTATAATTATCTGCCTGAAAAACAATTTGTTTCTTTGGATCTGAAAGTAAGGATTCCTTTAACTATTAATTTTTAAGAGGTAAAAAATGGATTATAAAAATCTACTGCTCAATGTTAACCAGAACATCGGGCTGATAACTATAAACAGACCGGATAAATTAAACGCACTTAATCGCGAAACCCTGACAGAACTAAAAGTGGTTTTAGAGAAATTAAGATCAGATGAAAATATTTTTGTAGTGATAATTACCGGAAGCGGTGAAAAAGCTTTTATAGCAGGTGCAGACATCTCTGAGATCAATAAATTAAATATGTTAGAGGGTAAAAAATTTGCTGAGTTTGGTCAGTCAGTTTTTTCTTTGATTGAAAAATTTGAAAAACCCGTTATTGCAGCAGTTAATGGGTTTGCACTCGGCGGCGGCTGTGAGCTTGCTTTATCCTGTCATATAAGATATGCCGGCGAAAATGCAAAGTTTGGACAACCCGAAGTTAATCTTGGTATTATTCCGGGTTATGGCGGAACACAAAGATTAACCAGACTTATCAATTCCGGAAGAGCTGCTGAAATGATTTTAACAGGCGATATGATTGATGCAAATGAAGCATTAAGAATTGGTTTGGTTAATAAAGTTTATCCTCAAAGTGAATTACAAAGTTCGGTTTTTGATATAGCGGTTAAAATTGCTTCCAAAGGTCAGCATGCAATCCGATTAGCATTAAAAGCTATCAAAGCTGTTGATGAGGTTACTTTGCAGGAAGGACAAAATTTAGAAGCAGCTTTATTCGCTCTTTGCTGTGGAACTGAGGACTTTAAGGAAGGTACAAAAGCATTTCTGGAAAAAAGAAAACCGGTATTCCTGAATAAATAATTAAACAATCAGTGTTAAAATTTTCTCTTAAAAATATTTCAATTGCTCTTTTAATTGCGGTAATCATTCTGCTTTTCATTAATGTTTTTATTAATAAGTTTGTTGAAAAAAATGAACAAGCAGAAAACCGGGAAGAAATATCCGGAGAATTGATTGACAGTTTATTCAGATCGGCTTTATATAATTATGGAATTAAGGATAGCTGGATCAAAAAGAAAAAAATTAAAAAAGTATCAGGTGATTCGCTTTTCGCTTCATACAGTATTTCCGTTCCCGCAGATGTTCCGATTAATTTACTGCAATTGGAAGTAAAAGATTTATTGTGGGATTATGATGCAGATATTGTTAGCGAAGAAATAACCAAAGAGAAAAAAGTCCTCCTTAAAATTAATTCAGAAAAATATTTGAAGTTAGCTGCCGAACTTATTTATGATGATAGTATTAGAAGAGAGTTTGGAGCGGTTTCTTTTTTAGTATCAGATATAAAGCCGGATAATTTGGAAAAATATAACGAACTGTTACGAACCCCTGAATTATTTTTCGCTGTTCTTGTTCCGGATAGTAAATCAAAGTCTTTGTTAAAAGATCTGAAAAACTTTGAAAGGAGGTTTGCAGTAATTCTTAATGATGATATAACAGAATTTGATTATAAACTATCATCTTCGATTTCAGAAGACAGAACATTGCTCTCGTTAAAGAATATCATCTCTGCATTTAATTCTGCAGCATTTTTTATTGTTGATGTTAAATCAGATTTATATAAATCCGTAAACTATAAAGTGATTGAAGACGCATTAAAAAAGAGAAATATTAAAATTGTTAAAAGCAGCAGATTTGATGTATTAAAAATTAATTCTCTTAGTCCCGAATCAAGTTTCGGCGGATATATTAAGGCTTTGGGTAAAAGTGAAGAAAGAGTAGTGCTTATATCAGCAGAGGATTATTTACTGATTACAGAACTGATTCCAGAATACAGAAAAATTGGTTATCGGTTTATTCAGCCCGGTGAATTAGTATTAAACATGTAAAAATTATATTTGAACATTCCCATATAAATCAACCTCATAAATTCCTACACCCAGATTTTGTATTTGCTGAATAATTTTTGTTTTATCACCGACAAGCACAATTGTTAAAGCATTATTATTAATAAAATAATTTGCTGCCTGATTAACTTCAGCTTTACTTACTGAGTTTACATTATCAACGTAATTAGAAAAGTAATCGGGGGATAAATCAAACAGTACTCTACCGGATAAGCCGGATGTAAGCTGTCCGTAAGTTTCAAAGCTCAATGGAAATCTTTTTGTTATAGATGATTTTGCAAATTCAAGCTCAGAATCTTTAATACCGCTTTTTATCTGCTCCAGTTCGAAAAGAATTTCATTAACAGCATTAGCAGTATTTTCTACTCCACAAGAGGTTGAAACTTCAAAAAAAGCAGCATCTTTGAAATAATTAAATCTTGAAGTTGCTCCGTATGTATAACCGTTTCTTTCTCTTAGATTTAGATTTATTCTGCTGGTAAACTGACCGCCGAGAATTGTATTAAGTAAAAGCCTTGGAAAATAATTTTTCTTATTTCTTGGTTCGGATAAATGACCAATTCTGATTTCGGTTTGTACGGCATCGTCTTTATGATATACATAGATATTCTTCTTGGTAGCCGCAAAATTATTCCGGATTGATTTTACAGAACCGTCATTAGTCCAGTCTTTAAGATATTTGTTAAGAATGTTCTTAAGATTTTCAGTATCAATATTACCTGCCGCAATAAGGGTAGAGTTTTTTGGATAGAAAAAATCAGCATAGAATTTTCTCACATCGTCTCTGGTTAAAGAAGATACTGTATCAGTATAACCGATAATAGGAAAGGCATATGGATTATCATTCGAAAAAATAATCTTTCTAAAAATCTGATCGGCTGCATAATCCGGTTTATCTTTACTTTGTAAAATTCTGATAAGCAGTTTCTTTTTCTCACGCTCGAAATCGTAGCCGGTAAAATCAGGAGATAAAATAACTTTAGAAAAAAGTTCAATAGACCTTTCAAAATGTCCCGATAATGACTGAAGATTAATATTTATCTGATCTTTATTTGCAGACAAACCAAAATCAATACCAAGCATATCGAATTCATCACTTAAATCAAGAGCACTAATTCCGCCGGCACCTTCATCAATCGTAAGTGTTGTAAGATGAGATAATCCTTTTTTTAATTCATTATCAAATTTACTTCCAGCATTTATGTTCATTAAAATTTTAATTATTGGAAGATTCGTTTTCCGGATAAAGATTACTTTTAATCCGTTATCCAAACAGAATTCCTCGGGCAAAGGAAGAGTAAACTTAATGTTTGAAATCTCAGTTGGTTTATTTTTTCGGTTTAATCTCATTGACTGCGTTTGGGTATAATTCTAAGTTCTACATAAGGATCAAGCAGATAGCTGCGCACAGCTTCCTTGATAGTTTCATTTGTTACCGAATTATATCTGTTAAGATCAAACTCAAATGAATTTGGTTCACCGAGAAAATAGTTATAATAATTAAGATGGTCTGCTGCATTATCCAGATTTTGCATCGAATAAACAAATTGTGATTTAATTCCGTTCTTTGATTTTGCAAGCTCCTTTTCGGAAACATCATCAGTTAAAAAATTATTAATTTCTTCAAGAATTATTTGCTTTATCTTCTCAGCATCTTGTTCAGGCTTTATTGTACAGATAATAACAAACTGTCCGCCGAATCTGCCCGAATACTGAAATGATGTTACATCTATTGCTGCCTGCATCTCAATAACTAATTTTTTGTGTAAACGTGAATTTTTGGTGCCGGACAAAATATCCGCAAATACTTCGAGTGCAGCATCATGTTTTTCAAAAATAAATTCTGAAGGCCATGATAAATAGATTCTTTCTAACTGAACATTATCTTCATGTTCAATGTAAATATTTTGATTCAGTTTAACGAATTTCTTCTGTGGTTTTTCAGCAATGTTAAACGATTGAATTTCTGAAAAATATTTTTCAATCAGATCAATAGTTTCTGCTTGCCTTATATCACCGGCAACAACAATACAGGCATTATCCGGCGAATAATATTTTTTAAAAAATCCCTCAACATCTTCAAGTGTATAACTTTCAATATCTTTAAGATGTCCGATAGTAATCCAGTTATAAGGGTGATCTTGAGGATAAACATTTTTATTCAGAATTTCCCAAGCCAGACCGTAGGGTTGATTGTCGTAGTTTTCAAGCCTTTCATTTTTTACAACATCTTTCTGATTGTTAAGCTTTTCCTGAGTTAATGACGGAAGAAAATATCCCATCCTGTCAGATTCTAACCATAAAGCAAGCTCCAAATTATTCGATGGAAGTTTTTCAAAATAATTAGTTCTGTCTCTTGTTGTCGAGCCATTAAGTGTGCCGCCTGCTTCCTGAATAAATTTGAAATGCATTTCCTTTGGTACATTTTCAGAACCCTGAAACATCATATGTTCAAACAAATGAGCTAATCCTGTTTTGCCTTTTTTCTCATAGCCTGAACCAACGCGATACCAGATATTAACAGAAACTATCGGTAACGAATTATTCTGATACAAAATGTACTCAAGTCCGTTACTTAGTTTATCTTTAAAATAGTTGATATTAATATGTTTCAAACGCTTTCTTTCTCTGATAAAATATTTAACTGATGAATTAATATTCGGAAAGGATATCAGGTTTTAGTAATTCTTTAATAAAAATTCTATCCTTTCAAACTTACCATCAATATTTTGATTCGGTATAATATGGAGCAATTCAGCAAGCAATGGATTTATATCAATATTCTGGATTGTTCCGCAGGTGTATCCGGTTTTAAAGTCTGGTCCGATAGCAAAAAAGATCCCATGCATATCAATATAGTTATTATCATAGCCGTGATTGCCGCCTACACTCATATTATTGTATTTTTTAACCTCGCGATTTGTTATAAGACTCCATCCCGGCTCAGCAATTATTAAAATTGGAGGAATGATAAAGCTTTTTGAAAAATTTAAATACTCAGGGATTTCCTCTCTATAATAAACTTTGTAATTCTTTTCAGATGCTTTTAATAAATTATAAATTTTTGATTTATCATCATCAGTATCAGGAAAAATATACATCACCGGACCGGAATCAACAATTTTTTGTTTCGTGCCGGATAACATTTCTTCGATGTTAATAATTCTTACATTATCAACATCAGTCATTCCATGATCAGAGACAATTATTACATTTGTACTGTCGTAAAGATTTAGGCTTTTCAGACCGTCAAAAAGTTTTCCGATTAAACTATCTAATTGCATAATGCTTTGTGTAACTTCAGGTGAATTGGTGCCAAACTTATGACCATAAGTATCAGTTGCATCAAAATAGACTGTAATCAGCTTTGGGCGTTGATTAAATGGAAGTTTTAGCCAATTCAATACACCTTCAATTCTTTTTGAATACGCTCTGTTGTGATCATATTTTTCATAATAATCTGGTCTTCTGTAATCAAGAGTAAGCTCAGAACCAGGCCAAAAATAACTTGCAGTTATTACTCCTTGTCGTTTTGCTGTTTCCCAGATAGCTTCACCGATATAATTTTGAGGATCTCTTACAGCAGTAGTATCACCGATTCTATACATCTTTTCGGTTATAGGATTGTAAAAAGTATTTGCAATGATTCCATGGTTCTGAGGATATAATCCCGTTACAATTGAATAATGATTAGGGAAAGTTTTAGTCGGAAAACAAGGTTTTAACGAATTGGCATGAACTCCGTGCTGCTTTATAAACTCCAGATTTGGTGTAATACCTCGATTTGGATAATCCCAGCGGAAGCCGTCAAAAGATATTAAAATATTGTAAGATTTCTGTTGAGCGGTAAGATTTACACTTACAATTATGAGAAAGAGTAAAATTATTTTTTTTCTGAACATTTTTTTTCTTTTAATTTTTAATTGACTATATGCAAAATATAGAAATGAAAATTCAATCGAAAAATTTGAATATATTTAAAAAGCAAGTATTCATTTTCATGTTACTGAAAAATAATTATTTAAAAAATGATTAATATGCTTGCATAAATAATCTAATAGCCTAATATTTCCTGTGCCTTTTACAGCAAACATGCTATGGAAAACTTATTTACAATTTATTTTCAATATCTTTTAACTATTCAATTCTTTAATTCAATCAAGGAGAAAATATGACAAAAAAGTACTCTTTCCTTTCATTCCTGCTGCTGATAATGTTTTCATTCTTTTTAGTGCATAACAATTCGTTTGCACAAGGTGTTACAACCTCAGCAATGAATGGAACAATAGTAGATGCAAAAGGTGATCCCTTACCTGGTGCAAACATAATTGCGGTTCACTCTCCATCAGGAACCCAATACGGAACAACTTCACGTATTGATGGAAAATATAATTTAAACGGTTTAAGGACCGGCGGTCCATATATAGTTACAGTTTCTTTTGTTGGCTACAAATCACAGGAATCAACTATTCCAGCACTTCAATTAGGTCAAAATCTTAGAGTTGACTATACTTTAGTTGAGGACGCAGTTCAATTAGGTGATATTACTGTCATCGGAGAAAAAAATTCAATTATCTCAAGTAACAGAACTGGTGCAACACAAAACGTTACAGCAAGAGATATAGAGTTAGTACCGTCTATTGGTAAAAACTTTGGTGATCTTGCAAAACTTTCTCCGCAGGCAAGCGGAATAAATAACTCTATTGCCGGAAGAAATAACCGTTACAACAACATTCAAATTGATGGTACACAGTACAATGATTTATTTGGATTAGGAGCTTCTGGTGCACCTGGTGGACAGACAGGAACCAATCCAATCAGTATTGATGCAATTCAGGAGTTTCAGGTTATTGTTGCTCCTTACGATGTAAAGTATGGAAGTTTTACCGGAGGTGGTCTTAATGCTATTACAAGAAGTGGTACCAATAGATGGACTGGTTCAATTTATGGATATGGAAGAAATCAGGTATTTGTTGGTAATGGTACATTTATAACTGATAAGCCTGAGACAAAATCTAATGAACAAGAATATCCTGAATTTAAAGAATATGCCGGTGGGTTCAGACTTGGCGGTCCAATCATTAAAGATAAATTATTTATGTTTCTTAATGGTGAAGTAACAAGAAAAGATCAACCATTATCAAATATTTCTTTGGTTACTGGTCCTGCATCTGCAGAAAGTCTTGCTGATCAGTTTAATAATATCTTAAAATCAAAAGGTATGGATGCTGGTACCTATGGTGCTACAACAATTGAACAGCCAAGCAACAAGTTTTTTATCAGATTAGATTTTAATCAATCTGAAAATCATAAGTTTACTTTAAGACATAATTATGTCAATTCTTATCAGGATATATTAGCTGGAAGAAATGCTAATAATCAGGTATCGTTTAATACTTTTAATTACAGAATCAGAAATATAACTAACTCTACGGTTCTGCAATTAAACAGTACACTTGGAAATAACTTCTCAAACGACCTGATCTTAGGTTTTACTTCTATCAGAGACAGAAGAGCAGGTACTTCCGAAACACGTCCTGAAGTTAGAGTAATGAGAGAAGCTGTAATTCTGGTCGCTGGTCCTGACAGATTTTCTTCTGTGAATGAATTAGATCAGGATATATTTGAATTTACTGATAACTTCTCAGCTTATTTTGGTAATCACGTTTTAACTGTCGGTACTCACAATGAGTTTTTCACTTTCAGAAATGCATTCATAAGATCATTCTTTGGTTATTATGAGTTTAATACATTAGCAGATTTGCAAAATAATACACCGAGTTATTATCAGAAAGTATTTTCACGCGTCCCTGGTGTAGAAAAACCTGCCGCAAGGTTTAGTGTAAATCAGCTTGGTTTTTACTTACAGGACGAGTGGACAGTTGTTCCAACTTTTAAAGTAACTTTTGGGGTTAGAGCTGATATTCCGTTTCTGCCGACCGAACCAGACTATAATCCACAGGTTACAGAAAATTTCCCAGATTATAAGACCTCTGACGTACCAAGTGGCAACATAATGTTTTCACCAAGATTTGGATTTAACTGGGATGTATCTGGTAACAGATCAACTCAGGTGCGCGGTGGTGTCGGAATTTTCACTGGTCGTATTCCTTATGTCTGGATGTCTAACAATTATGGAAACACCGGAACCTTACTTGCTGAAGTTAATCAGGCTTCAGGTGGTAATGTCGGATTCTCAGTTGATCCGTACAATCAGCCGGGTGTTGGTGATCCTGGAACAGGTTCACCAAGTTTCAGATCTGAAATAGACCTTATTGATCCAGACTTTAAGTGGCCCCAGATTTTAAGAGCAAACCTCGGTGTTGATCAGGAATTACCCGGGGGAATGATTGGTACAGTTGAATTTATGTATTCAAAGTCAATCAACGATCTTGTATATCAGAAATTGAATTTGAATCCATCCACAAGCACAATACCGGGAGATGGCAGACCAAGATATGGCGGCACCAATAGTTACAGTAACAGATATGTTGATGTACTTTATTTAACAAATACTGATGAAGGTAATCAGATAAATTTCTCTGTTCAATTGCAAAGAAATGTAGCTTCTGGATTATCATTTAATGTTGGATATAATTACGGTATTACAAAAGATATAAACAGTGTGCTGTCATCACAGGCTCAATCACAGATCAGATATAATCCTATTTCAAGCGATCCAAATAAGCCTCCATTAACTTATTCAAGCTTCGATATGGGACACAGAGGATTTGCTGCTATTGCTTATTCACACGAATTCTTCGATAATTTACCGACAACAATATCATTCTTTTATAATATCCAATCTGGAAGAAGATTTTCATTTACAGTTAATGGAGACTTGAACAATGATGGATTAAACGGAAATGATTTATTCTATATTCCTAAAGATGAAAACGATATATTAGTCGGTGCTGTTACCGGCGGGGCTTTCGTAGAAAATGCAACTCAGAAGGCAGAGCTTTTTGATTTTATTAAAAATAATGAATACTTGTCCGATCATAAAGGTCAGATGTCAGAAAGAAATGCATCAAGAGGTCCCTGGAATGATTTGCTTGATATGAGAATAACTCAAGCTGCAATAATTCCGGGTATTGGACGTTTTGAGATTTCACTTGACATACAGAATGTAATGAATCTTATCCAATCTGAGTGGGGATGGTTCCAGACAACTCCACAGGATACTTATACAATTGTAACCTTAAATGGAACTGATCCAGCAACCGGAAGACCGGTTTACAGATTTAGTAAACCAACTACTAATACTCCCTGGTCTCCAAATGATTTATTATCACGCTGGCAAATGCAATTAGGATTGAGATATTCATTCTAATTTGAAAGTGTCCAAATATTATCAAGGCGATCTTCGGATCGCCTTTTTTTTTAAATTGATGAGCTAATTAATATAAAAAACCATATTCAGCATAAGTATAGTAATAAACGGAGGCTTTGAATTTTATAAATAAAAATGTTATCAGTTTTTTATTATTTAATTAAGCTGCTGTAGTGATTAAAGGAGAAGGATTAGTTCTTGACATACGAACATTCAATTCTTATCTTTGCCCAGCCACTGTTCTGAATTATTGGAACGGTGGCAATTTTTTTTAAATCATTAACAATTAAAGATTTTATTATGTCTGTCAAAAATTTTGTTTATTTAACTCGTGAACGACTTATCGAACTGGAAAAAGAACTGCAGGAAATGAAAACAAACGGCAGAAAGTCTATTGCGGCAAAAATAGCCGAAGCAAGATCTCATGGTGATCTGTCAGAAAATGCTGAATATGATGCAGCCAAAGAAGAACAGGGATTATTCGAGTTAAAAATCAGCAAGATGGAAGATGTATTATCCCGGGCAAGAGTAATTGATACATCAAAAATGCCAACTGATGAAATTCATTTGCTTTCAACTGTTAAAATCAAAAATCTTAAAACAAATAAAGTTTTTGAATATACTTTAGTATCACCCGAAGAAGCTAATTTGCAGGAAGGAAAAATTTCTGTTACTTCTCCTGTTGGGCAGGGATTGATGGGTGCAAAACCCGGGAGTAAAGTTAAGGTTAAAGCACCAGCGGGTCTGATGGAGTTTGAGATTATTGAAATTAAATAGAAAATAATACTTTAGTAGTTGAGCACCGATTTCTTTTCCTGATAATTTTACTGGTTATTTAATCATCTGAGGCTTTGTTACTATCAGCAGAGTTAACCTGAAAGCTATTCTATTTAAAATAAATTCGTTTTCGATAAGAATTGACATTCTCGATCACAAAGAAACAAATACTTCGATAAACAATTTTACAATAGTATCAGTATTGAAATTGATAAGTTTATTAAATTTGTGACAGGTTTTTTTGCAGCTAACGACATCGTGGATAATTTGAACTTTTGCAATTGATGAAAGCTACTGAACAAAAAGTATTAAGATTTATAAAAGAAAACGGTCTTATCAAAGTTAATGATAGGATTTTAATTGCACTTAGCGGCGGACCTGATTCTATTTTTGTTTTACACTTCTTTAATAAATTCAGAAAAAAATTCAAGATTGAAATTAGTGCGGTTCATGTGAATCATCTTTTAAGAGGAAAAGAATCTGATAGAGATGAAATATTCTGTAAAGTTGTTTGCAAAGAACTTAATGTTCCTTTTTACTCTTATAAAAAAAATATAAAAGCTTTAGCCAGGAAGAAAAGTCTTTCAATCGAATTAGCTGCCAGAGAAATCAGATATTCTGTTTTTGAGAAAATAGTTAGTTCAGTTGGAATTGATAAAATAGTAACTGCTCATAACTCAGATGATAATGCTGAAACTGTTTTATTAAATCTGATTAAAGGTGCAGGATTAAACGGTATTGCGGGTATTCCGGTAAAACGTGATAACATAATCAGACCAATATTGTGTTTAAACAAAACCGAAATACTAAATTATCTCGAACTGCATCAATTTGAATACAGAATTGATCAATCGAACTTAACAAACGAATTTGAGCGCAACTTTCTGCGTAACCAAATCATTCCATTAATCAAAAGTAAATTGAATCCATCACTTGATAAAGCAATACTGAATACTTCCATTAATCTGCAGGGACTTATAGATGAATTAAAACCAGATAAATATGAAATTGATTTGAAATTAAACAAAAATAAATTTGTTCAGATTCCTTTAACTTACTTTGCAGGTAAAGACAGAAAGACATCTGTACATTTATTAAAAAATATTCTTGATAAAAATTTTGAGATAAAATTACGATCAACAGATATTAGGAAAATAACATCACTTGTAAATAATCAGACAGGTAAATCTGAAGAACTGTCATCAGGTTTGATTGCACAAAGATCAAGAAATGATATTCTGATTAAACCAAAGACTGAAAACCCGCAAAAAGTATTAAGGCAGATAAAAGCTGGTGAAAAAATAAAGATTGGAAATAAAAAATTAGGAATTGAAAAAGTAAATCCGGCAGATGTTAAACTATTAAAGGATCCTAACATTGAATTTATCTCAGCTGATGAAATAAAAGATATTTTTCAGGTCCGTAATTGGGAGGATGGAGATAAATTTCATCCGATCGGAATGGAAGGAAGAAAAAAAGTTTCTGATTATCTTAACGATATAAAATTGGATTCATTTGAAAAGAAAAATCAATTAGTGTTATTAAATAATAATAAGATTGTCTGGATAATTGGGAAAAGACTTGATGACAGATTCAAGGTAACATCATCTACAAAAAAAGCACTGAAAGTATTTATTAGTAATGGATAAGTTGATTATTGGTGAAGATGTTTTTGTTCCGTTATTAAACGAAGAGCAAATACAAAACAGAATTAAAGAACTTGCAGAGCAAATATCTGAGGATTATGCTGATAAAGTTCCGATTTTTATCGGTGTGCTTAACGGTGCATTTATTTTCCTTTCAGATTTGATAAAAAAAGTAACGATAAATTGTGAAATAGATTTTTTCAAACTCTCAAGTTATGGTGATGCAAAGTTATCTTCCGGGAATGTGCGCTTGCTCAAAGAGTTAAATTGTGATGTAAACGGCAGAGATATTATTATTGTTGAAGATATTGTTGATTCAGGCTTATCAATCAAATACATCGGAGACCTCTTCAAAAAATATTCTCCGCAAAGTGTAAAGGTATGTACCCTGTTATTGAAACCAAAAAGCCTGAAATATGATGTTAGAATTGATTATATTGGCTTCCAAATTCCGGGCAAATTTGTAATTGGATATGGATTAGATTATGCACAGCAGTATAGAAATTTGAAATCCATTTATGCCCTATCCGATAATTCAGAAAAAAAATAGTTAGAAAAAAAAGAATGAGCAATAACGAAAATAAATCAGGAAACAAATTACCAAAAGGCAGCCCAAACAAACCTGATGACAACTTTGATTGGTCGAAGGTAATTAGACTTGTGTTTGGCTGGGGAGCAGTTATTGTTGCTGCGGTAATTATTATGCAAGTCTTTAGAACTGGTGTGGATAATTTTACTGAAATCCCTTACGGTCAGTATGAAAAACTGCTTGAAAATCCCGAAAATATTACTTCTGCTAATATTACAAAATCTGATCCGAATGATTACACCTTAAAAGCAACTTTGAAAAAAGAAACTGATATTACTATTAACGGTAAATCAGTTGGTATTAAGGCGTTTTCGGTTTATATACCCGAGCCATTGATTATTGAACAAGAAAAATTATGGAAAGAGAAAGGGATACATTACTCATTTAATAAAGAGTCAAATGAATGGGTGAATATACTTGTAGGATTCCTACCCTGGGTTCTTATTATTGCAATTTGGATTATAATAATGAGAAGAATGCAGGGACAAAGCGGTGGTTCGCGGGGTATCTTTTCCTTCGGAAAGAGCAAAGCAAAATTAATTACTCCTTCAAGCAAGCGGGTTACTTTTAAAGATGTTGCAGGTGCGGACGAAGCAAAACTTGAATTGGAAGAAGTTATAGAATTCTTAAAAGAGCCTTCTAAATTTCAAAAACTTGGAGGTAAAATCCCGAGAGGTGTTTTATTATTGGGACCTCCCGGAACAGGTAAAACTCTTCTTGCACGTGCAGTTGCCGGCGAAGCAGGTGTTCCGTTTTTCTCAATATCAGGTGCAGATTTTGTGGAAATGTTTGTAGGTGTTGGTGCAAGTCGTGTCAGAGATTTATTTGAACAAGGAAAGAAAAATGCACCTTGTATAATTTTTATTGATGAAATTGATGCAGTCGGAAGACATCGCGGTGCTGGACTTGGAGGCGGACACGATGAACGTGAACAAACATTAAATCAGTTACTTGTAGAAATGGATGGTTTTGAACAGAATAGCGGTGTAATAATTATTGCGGCAACTAACAGACCTGATGTTCTTGATCCTGCTTTGTTAAGACCCGGAAGATTTGACAGACAGGTTGTTGTTGATAGACCCGATGTAAAAGGAAGGGAAGGAATTCTTAAAGTTCACACAAGAAATATTCCTCTTGCAGAAGGTGTTAATCTGGAAATACTTGCAAAAGGAACTCCCGGATTATCAGGGGCAGATTTAGCTAATCTGGTTAATGAAGCTGCTTTACTTGGTGCGCGTAAGAATAAGAAAAAAGTTGATATGAGTGACTTTGAAGAAGCTAAAGACAAAGTAATGATGGGAATGGAAAGAAAAAGCCTTATCATATCCGAAAAAGAAAAAAGAACAACCGCTTACCATGAGATTGGGCATGTGCTTGTTGCAAGGATGATTCCGGAGGCTGATCCTGTTCATAAGGTAACAATTATTCCCCGCGGCAGGGCACTTGGCGTTACAAGTTATTTACCGATTGATGAAAAACATACTTACTCCAGAGAATATCTTGAAGCGATGATAACTTATGCGCTTGGTGGTCGTGCTGCTGAAAAACTTGTTTTTAATCATTATACAACCGGTGCCGGAAATGATATTGAAAAAGCAACTAACATTGCCAGAAAGATGGTGTGTGAGTGGGGAATGAGTGATAAACTTGGTCCTCTTGCCTACGGTGCAAAAGAAGAAGAAATATTTTTAGGAAGAGAAATTCAGAAGCATAGAGATTATAGCGAAAAAACAGCAATCGAAATTGATGAAGAGATAAGAAGTATAATAAACAGCGCCTTTGAAAGAGCAGTTAAAATATTAAGTGAAAATATGAATTTACTGCATAGTTTGTCAGAGGAATTATTAGAGCGCGAAATACTTGATGCAGAAGAGATTGACAGAATTATACGCGGGGAACATCTTCCGCCAGTACAAAAAGATAATAACAAGAATAGTGAGTCGGAACAGATTCCCGAACATGTTAAAAAATTAATGGAACAAAGGAATAAACCTGATACCAATCCTTAAAGATGACTCACATTGATAACGGAACAATTCACTACAGAGATGAATTAGTAAGAAAATTAATTCATCTCTTTTCTTTATCTATACCGGTTATTTACTATTTTATTCCGAAGCAAACCGCAGTAATTATTTTAGCATCATTAACAATATTAGCCTTAATTATTGATGGCGGCAGATTCATATCCAAATCATTTGCAAAGTTATTTTATAAACTGTTTGGATTTCTTTTACGCCGTCATGAACTTGATAATGAAAAAAAGAATTTAACCGGTGCAACTTATGTTTTGCTTTCAGCTTTGATATGCGTACTGATATTTCCGAAAGTAATATTTGTTACAGCTTTTACAATATTAATTATCAGTGATTCAATGGCTGCACTGATTGGCAGAAAGTATGGCAAAAGAAAATTTTTAAGAAAAAGTTTTGAGGGAACATTATCGTTTTTTATTAGTGCAAGTGTTGTAGTTTTTTTTACACCTAAAGTTGGTAATTTTCCGATGGAATATGTAATTGGTTTTGCTGCTGCATTTATTGGTGCTATTGTTGAAAACATTTCGTTTGGTTATGCTGATGATAATTTAACGATACCATTATCTACCGGTTTTACTATGTGGCTTTTATATTTAATAATTTTTCCCAATCTCGAATTGGTCTTACTAAATGTTCCGAGGTAATTATGAAAAAGTATTTGATATTATTCTTTTTAACAGCTCAGTTATTTCTTTTTATATCTTGTGATTCAGTTCAGAAACCGGCAACAGGTTTTGAAGATGAAATTTATATTGTAGCAGATTCAACAGAGTATGAAGAATTAAAACTGGCTCTTCAATCTGTTTTTGAAGTTGAAATAAACACTCCTTTGCCTGAAAAGCTTTTTACTTTACATAGAATATCATCCAATCAGATTGATAAAGCTCAAAGGAAAAAAAATATTGTAATTGTTGCTCCGCTCAATTCCGGTTCTTACACATCGCAGTATATTAAATCAATTACTGATAAAGAAGTTCAGCAAAAACTTGAAACTGATAATGATTTTATTTTAAGTAAATATGATCTGTGGGCAAGAGGTCAGCTTGTTACGATTCTATCAGCTTCAAATATGCAGGAATTGGAATTCAAAATTCTAAGAAATAAAGACAATCTATTATTTGCTTATCAAAAAGAATCAGACAAAAGATTAAAGGAAAGTCTCTATTCTCCCAAGTACGAAAGAAAGGCAATTGAAGGATTACTTTTAAGAGATTATGGATGGATGGTCTATGTTCAGGCTGATTTTAAACTCGCAAAGAATGATAAAGAAGATAAGTTTGTATGGCTGCGAAGATCACCTGGCAGTGATATGGAAAGATGGATTTTTGTTCATTGGATTGATAATGCTACTCCCGAATATCTGAATGCAGATTCAATTAAATCTATTCGTAACAGATTAACTGAAAAATTTTATCAAACCGCCGACGACTCTGCCTATGTAGTAATTGCTGATAGTTTTTATACTACAAGTGAAGTTAATTTTAATAACAGATATGCATTATATACACAAGGATTATGGGAACTGAATATAAAAGGTATGGGCGGTCCTTTTATTAATTATACTTTTTATGACGAAAAAAGCAGAAGACTTTATATGCTTGATGGTTCTATCTATGCACCAAAATATTATAAGAGAAATCTTATTCAGCAGACTGATGTAATTCTTCAATCATTTCTTACCAGGGATGAAATATCAAAAGAAAGAGCTGATGACCTGATAGATGATATTGATGAATCTATCAAGTATTAGAAAATATAATGTTAATTCAGTAATTCCAGAATTTCTTTAATAGAACTATAAAGGAACTGTTTACTTCTCTGATTTTTCTATTAAGACTGATAATTGCGGCGGAATAATAATATCAGGAAAATCATCTTTAATTTTCTTTACATAAATTTCTGCACGATCAGTTTTCTGATGCTGCAATTCATACAAAGCTCTTCGCATAAGCATCGAAGAAACAAATCCCTTTAAGGCTGTTTGATATTTATCATCTGCATTTTTAAATCTTATCTTGTAATCCGGCAGGGGTGCTTCCACATATTCATTGCTGTCAACTACTTTAAATAAAAACAGATGCGGTACTAATGTATATCCGTCAGGTAATTGAAATTCGCCTCTTTTCATTTCGCCGTCAACAAGCTCGGATGCTATAAAATAATCATGTTTTTTTATGTTAGTTGAAACAAGACCGGTCATAATTTTTCTAAATAAGCTTTCCAGAAGATTAGCATTAAAATTCTGTTCACGCTCAAATGGTTTTAATGCATCAAGAAATTGCTCAATATCCTTGTTAACTCCGCTAAGCAGTCCGGGATAATTGGTGTTTAGCTGTTTATAATACCACGAACGCCTTAACAACTCTTTATCAATTACTATAACATCGTCTCTGAACTTTTCTACGATTTGAAAATAATAAGAAGCTGAAATAAAGTAATCCCACTGATAACTAAAGATAATTGAATTGTTCGGAACACTTTTTAACAAATTTTTGGTATAATCTTCATAAGTATAGCTATCGCTTTGATCTACTGAATCAAAGTTAGAATATGTTTGAAAGGAAAGAATAAGAACTAATACGATAACTGATATAGGCAGATTGATTTTTTTATCTGCTGCAAATAAAAGAAAATAAGCAGTTCCAAATACAGCAAAAAATGCCAATGAGATATAAGAAAGTAAAAAGTATGAGTCTATATCATTTATATCGTAATTTATAGAAAACAAAACAGTTGTAAGAAAAATTACAATGTTAAATACAAAAAACTTTCTCGCTTTTATAAATGATATAATCAAACCGGAGAGAATAATTAAAAGTGTAATAGAATACTCATTCGTCAGATTATTGATAAAATATTTAAACTGTTTTGATGCGGCTTCAGTTGATGAGAAAAGCCAAACCTGATACTGCCTGCCGGAAATGTGTCTGATTATTCGCTCCCAGTCGATTGGATTACCCCAATTAAGTAAAGGGTTTTGTGAGGCTCTGATCGGTAAATATAAATAAATCAAAATTAGAACAGGGAAAAAAAGCAGCAGCATAAATCCGATTTGTTTTAAACTTCTTGCAGTTAATTTATTCTGTAAAAAGTATAAAAATGCAGCGGCAGGTATTATCCACAATGTTGTCATGTGATTTGTAAAACCAAACGCCAATGCAGCAGCAAAAATCATCCAGAATTTATCAATCACTTTTTCTTGTTTTGCAAACAGGAATGCTTTTAGTAATGTTAAAATTATAATTGATATTAATAGCAGATGCAGACTGTAAACTTCAACCGAAGTGCTTTGAAACCAGAATGTTTTGCTGAATGCAAGAAATAATCCACCTATGATAGAAGATATAATTTTTACCGGTTCAGAAAACTGAAATACAGCTACATTTGGTTTCTCAATTTCCTTTTTACCTTTACTTTTTTTTCTTGTTTTTTCTTTCCTTGCTTTAAAAAACTGAAAATGACTGATATTATCTAAAACAAGTTTGGCTGAACAGGTAAAAATAGCTATACTTATTGAGCAATAAATTGCAGCCAGAAGATTCATTTGAAAAATTTTAGCAAATGGTAATGGCAGTAGTGAAAATAAATATCCAAGCAATGTGAATAGAGGATAACCAGTCGGGTGTGCAATTCCAAGTGTTATCTGAACTGCTGCAAGCTCACCGGGATCAATTTCAATTACTGAGGGTGCAATTGTGTTTAAGTAAATTATAAAAGCAATTACGCCTGTTAATATGCAATAGTATTTTTGAAGATACTTCATAATTTATTTGTTAAGTAATAATTGAAAATAATTTTTATTTGAATGAACTACTTCATTTAACATATCTGTAAAGTTTTCAGTTGTCCTGAATCCCAAAGAATATGACAATTTTTTTAGTTTCACTTTATCAGAAGGAATCCTTGATGATTTGGTATTAAAAATATTCTGATTAAAAATTTCTGTCTGCTTAAGAAAATTATAATTTCTTTTTAACTTAACTAACATCTCTGTTTTACCAACACTATTATCATAATTATCCGGGAACATCGCTTCAGGGTTGGTTAAATTTAAATAGCCCAAAACAAAATCAACATCATATAATCCGCCGGTGCTTTTTTTGATATCAAATAAATTATCACTTAACGGCAGAAGTTTTTTTCTCATCTCTAATAATTCGGATTTTATATAATCAGTATCTCTTGTTTTGACTGCCTTAATATAAAATGATAAGAAATTATTGAAAAGTTCTTTACTGCCGTAAAGAAATCTGCATTTAGTAAATGAAAGAAGTTCCCATACTCTTGCACGCGATAAAAAATATTTGTTGTATTCATTAATATCCCAGACAAGCTGACTGCTTTTTCCTTCAGGTCTTAATCTGCAATCAATATCAAGTCCCTGAAGATTGTTTCTTATAATCCCAAACAGCTTCTGAAAATCACTTTGAACAGAAGAAAATTTATTAATATCACTTACAATAAATACTAAATCAATATCTGAAGCAAACGACATCTGCTCATTCCCAAAACTTCCCATTGCAAGAACAAAAAAGCTTTCTTTCCAGATTTTATCAGCACAGTTATTGTTTATTAGTAATGATATTCTGTTTGTCAGATAATCCGAATAAAGCTTCAGAAATATTTCAGTCCTTAAAAGTGATGCTGTTAACTGAACAGAGCTTCTGAAAAGAAATTGCTTTAGAGTCAATGAAGAAATATCGGTTTGCTGTAATGGAATTAAACTATCGCGCGAAAGAAATTCATCTCTTAAAAGCTTATCTTCAGCAAAAAGATCAATAGCTTTTTGAGAACGATCGCAAAGCAGAAGTGTAAGATTAAAGAATTTGTCATCCTGAAATTCTTCGTACCATATTTGCGGAAATTTGGCTGACTTTATAATTCTTACCAGATTTTCCAGCACAAGATCCGGCTGAATTGAATTAGTAAGATAGCCGGTTAAACCTGGTTCAATCTTTTCAAAAGATAAAATTGTTCTTGAATCAAATAACTTTTTTTCTAACAATCCTTTTCCGGTTCTTAAATATTCAAAATTATTACCAGCACGTTTTTTATCATTAAAATCAATTGCTTCAAAATTATTTTTAATTTCAATCATCTCGCTTTGAGCAAAGATGCTTTGATAAATTGAATTGACTTTTTCCTTGGAGTCAGAAATCATTTTTTTGAATTCACTTAGATTTTTACAACCGATAAAATGTGCAAGTTTCTCCGCCGTATCACCGGAATCAGGAATGTCGTGTGTTTGCTGATCATTCATTAATTGCATATAGTGTTCTGCTCTGCGATAAAGAATATATGCATCAGTAAAAACTTTTGATTCGTAATCAGATAAAATATTTTTATTATTTAAGAGTTTTATTGCATTTAATGTATTACCGGTTTTTAATGAATTATCTTTTCCTCCGTTAAGAAGCTGCAGAGCCTGAACTGAAAATTCAATATCCCGTAATCCTCCCTGAGAAAGTTTAATATTTGTATCAGTTTTATTTTTTCTTTCGATACTTAACTTAAGTTTTTTAATCTGCTCAATAGGCGAGATATTAAAACTGATTGGATATATGAACTTTGAAAGATAATTGAAAAATTTATTATAAAGGATTTTACTGCCGTAAAGATAACTGGCTTTTATCAGCATCTGTCTTTCCCAATCTTCTCCGCGCATTTCATAATACTTTAAATATTCAAGATAGCTGCCGCATAATGGAGCATTACGTCCATCAGGTCTTAAGCGAAAATCAACACGATACAGAAATCCTGAACTTGTTTTTGCACCTGCTGTATTAATAAATAAATGTATTGTTTCAGTTAAGAGCTGGCTGAAATATTTCTTTTTGCCGATTAAAGAATTTTTATCATAGAATGCTACAAGATCAATATCTGAGCTGTAGTTTAATTCATTGCCTCCAAGCTTACCCAATGAAAAAACAACAAATCTGTTTTTAACATTTGTTAAATTATTTTTTAGTAAGATTTCAGAATAACAGAGTTCGAATAATTTAGAAGAAATAACCTCAGCTAATTCTGAGAGTTGTCTGGTTGTTTCAGAAACATCCTGATTAAAAAAAATATCCCTTAATCCAATCCTTAAAATCTCTTTTCTTTTAAAGTTTCTTAATGTATTTACTTTGGATTCAAATGATTTATATGTTGATAATAATTTATCCAGATTTTCATTAAAAGATTTATTGTCAGATTTTAGCTTTAAGACAGAAGGATTGATAATCCAATGAAAATATTCAGGATTTCGGACCAGAATATCCGTCAGGTAATTGCTGTTGGTCGAAACTGATACTAATATTTCAAAATGATGAGTGTATTTAAGACATTCATTCACAAAAAAAGCAAAATCAAATTGACTTGAAATAATACGGAGTAAATTAGATTCCGATGACCTTGTGAAATACTGTTTTGCAATTTCATTTTCAATTGCCGATAAAAAATCCTCAAGCGTTTTTTGAGAAACTCTTCCGGCAGCTTTATCAATTATTTTTCTTATAAAATCTTCAGAAAGATTTCTGAGTCTTAACATTGAAATTTTGTTTTTTTTCAAATGGAATCTAATATTAAACAGCAAATATTTAAAAGTATTTATCAACATTAAAACAGTTATAAAAATGAAATCCTTTATGATATTCATCATCTTAATGCATCTGACCATATTTCCGCAAAAAGCAGCGGAACGTGAGGAATTAAAAAAATTTTTCGATGAATATGGACACGACGGTTGTTTTGTTCTTTATGATTTGAATAAAGATGAATATATCAAATACAATTCTAAAAGATGTAAAGAACAGTTTACTCCGGCTTCAACATTTAAAATATTCAACTCATTAGTAGGATTAGAAACCGGTGCAGTTAAAGATGAAAATGAAATCATTAAATGGGATAGTGTTAAAAGATCGTATGAAAGCTGGAATCAGGATTTAGATTTGAAAAGAGCATTTAAATATTCTGCGGTTTGGTTTTATCAGGAATTAGCAAGAAGAATTGGATATGATAGAATGAAATATTATGTAACAGAAAATCATTACGGTAACGAAGATATTGATGGAGGAATTGATAAATTCTGGCTTCAAGGTGATATAAAAATTTCACCTGATGAGCAGATAGAGTTCTTAAAAAAGTTATATTTAAATGAGGTCAAATTCTCTCAAAGAACTATTGATATTGTTAAAAGAATTATGATATATGACCAAAATGAAAATTATATTTTAAGAGCCAAGACCGGATGGGCAATAAGAGTAGAGGATCAGGTTGGATGGTTTGTCGGCTATGTTGAAGCTCACAATAACACTTATTTTTTTGCTGCTAACGTAAAATCTGACGAACCTGAAGATGGCTTTATTTCAAGGATAAATATCACCTATAATATTTTAAGATTTTTGAATATTATTAAGTGATAAATATTGCAATACTTATTTGTACGGCGATAGTTAGTCCAATAATTCTTAAATTGCATATCATAATAGCTATTTTTAATTTTTCAATAGTAATTACGAATGGAGAAATTTACGCGCAATGTTAAAGATAATTAAAAAGATTTTTGGCGATAAATACGAAAAAGACTTAAAACAACTTTGGCCGATTGTTACAGAGATTAACGAATACTATGAGAGCTTCAAAAATCTTACTGATGATGAACTAAAAAATAAAACCAAAGAGTTTAAAGAAAAAATTCAGGCTCATACCGAAGTAACAAGAAAACAAATTGAGGAGCTCAGAACCAAGCTTCAAACAGATGAGGATTTTGACCGCAATTCAGTTTACGATGAGCTTGATGATCTGGAAGAAACACTAAATGATCAATATGAAGAAATTCTGGATCAGATTTTACCTGAAGCTTTTGCTGTTGTAAAATCCACTTGTGCCCGATTAGTTGGCAAAAGCTGGACAGCGGCTGGCAACAAAATTACCTGGGAAATGATTCCGTATGATGTTCAGTTAATAGGAGGAATTGTTTTACATCAGGGTAAGATTGCTGAAATGGCTACCGGTGAAGGTAAAACGCTTGTTGCTACTTTACCGCTTTATTTAAACTCACTAACCGGACGAGGTGTGCATCTTGTTACCGTAAACGATTATCTTGCAAAAAGAGATAGTGAATGGATGGGCGAGATTTTCAGATTCCACAACTTAACTGTAGGTGTAATTCTAAATACTATGGATTCATCTCAGCGTCAGCAAATGTATGCCTGCGATATTACTTACGGAACAAACAATGAATTTGGATTTGATTACCTGCGTGATAATATGTCTGTTGACATTTCGCAGCAGGTTCAGCGAAAACATAATTATGCAATAGTTGATGAAGTCGATTCAGTGTTAATTGATGAGGCAAGAACACCGCTGATAATATCCGGTCCGGTTGATCGAGATGATCATCAGTTTAATGATATGAAGCCAAGAATCGAAAGAATATTCAGGCTTCAGAAAAATCTTGTTGCTACCCTTGTTCAACAGGCAGAGGATATGCTGAATAAAGGAAACGAAAATGATACCGAGGCAGGAGTTTTATTATTCCGCTCATACCGTGGTTTACCTAAAAATAACAAACTGACAAAAGTTCTTTCTGAACCATCATATAAAAAATTGATGCAGCAAACTGAGCTTGATTATCTGCGTGAAAAAGGGAAGAATATGCACATCATTGACGATGAATTATATTTTGTTATTGATGAAAAGGGAAATCAGATTGATATTACAGAAAAGGGAAGGGAAGAACTTGCTAAAGGAAGCGGAATGGAAAAAGAGTATTTTGTACTTCCTGATTTGGGTTATGAAATAAGCAAGTTTGAAAATGATGATACACTTACATTAGAAGAAAAACTAAAGAGGAAGGACGCTTTATATAAAAAATATTCAGAAGCAAGCGATAGAATACATACAATCAATCAGCTTCTAAAAGCTTATACTCTTTTTGAAAAAGATGTTGAATATGTTGTTACCGAAGAAGGTAAGATTGCAATTGTTGATGAGTTTACCGGTCGTATTCTCCCCGGAAGAAGATACAGCGATGGATTACATCAGGCTATTGAAGCTAAGGAAAATGTTAAAGTCGAAAAAGACTCACAGACACTTGCAACAATTACATTGCAGAATTATTTCAGGATGTATAATAAGCTTGCAGGGATGACCGGTACAGCAGAAACTGAAGAAGGTGAATTTTATGAAATCTATAAACTGGAGGTTGTAGTAATTCCAACTAACAAACCGATAACCAGGGAAGATCAGGATGATGCTGTTTATAAAACAAAACGAGAAAAGTATAATGCAATTATAGAACAGATTGAAGAGTTGAGAAAAGAAGGCAGACCGGTTCTGGTTGGAACAACATCGGTGGAAGTTTCAGAAACATTGAGCAGAATGCTCAAGAGAAAAGGCGTTCCTCACAATGTTCTTAATGCAAAGCAGCATCAGCGTGAAGCAGAAGTTGTTGCACACGCAGGAGAAATCGGGGCTGTTACTATTGCAACAAATATGGCAGGCAGAGGTACAGATATTAAACTTGGTGCCGGAGTAAAAGACAAAAGCGGATTATATATTCTTGGTACTGAAAGACATGAGTCCAGAAGGATTGACAGACAGCTTAGAGGACGATCCGGAAGGCAGGGCGATCCCGGAACATCAAAATTTTATCTTTCACTTGAAGATGATCTGATGAGATTATTCGGAAGTGACAGAATTTCCTCAGTGATGGAAAGAATAGGAATAAAAGAAGGTGAAGTTATTCAACATCCTATGATAAGTAAATCGGTTGGACGGGCACAGAAAAAAGTTGAAGAAAATAATTTTGCTATAAGAAAACGTCTGCTCGAATATGATAATACAATGAACTCACAGCGTGAGGTAATCTACAGTCGAAGACAAAAAGCTCTGCAGGGTGATAGACTAAAAAGTGAAATACTTGGTCAGATGGAGGAATTAGTTGATGAAATTATTGATAAGAATTTTGAAGATGTTAATGTAATCGGAATTAAAGAGCAGTTATTACAATATCTGCTTGTTGATATTAAACTTGAACCTGAAGAATTTGAAACCCTTGGAAAAGATGGTCTTAAAGATAAAATTGTAAAAGCTGCGGTTGATTTCTACAAACGTAAAGAAGAAATGCTTGGTTCTGATCTGATGGCAAGATTAGAAAGATACGCTGTTCTTAGTGTTATTGATCAGAAGTGGAAAGAACATCTGAGAGAAATGGATGACCTTAAAGAAGGCATTGGTTTAAGAGCTTATGGTCAAAAAGACCCGCTTGTTGAATATAAATCCGAGGCGTTTAAATTATTTGTAGATCTTTTAAGCCAGATAAGAAATGAATCTGTTTCATTTTCTTTTAAATTTTTTCCACAGGCATCAGAAGAAGTTCAAAGAAGAAGAACTGCACCTGTTAGAATGATGGAAAGTAAACAAAGTACAGAAAATATCGGTTTTTCAGGAAGACAGCCCCATACAAATCCTGAAGGGAAAGTACAAACCGTAAGAGTTGAACAAAAAGTCGGCAGAAATGATCCTTGCCCTTGCGGCAGCGGTAAAAAATATAAACATTGCCATGGCAAATAAAATCAGGAGTATCTGATGAAAAAAATTGAGGCAATTATTCGTCCCTTTAAGCTTGATGAAGTTAAAGAAGCTCTTGTTGAAGAAGGAATTCGCGGACTCACTATCTCGGAAGTAAGAGGATACGGCAGACAAAAAGGACATACTGAAACTTACAGGGGAAGTGAATATCAGATCGAATTTATACCTAAAATTAAAATTGAAGTAGTGGTTGATGATGCACTTCTTGAAAAAGCTGTGGATGCAATTATCCGTTCAGCTAAAACAGGGCAGGTTGGTGACGGTAAAATCTTTATTTCAGATATTCAGGATGTTATAAGGATCAGAACGGAAGAATCGGGACCACAGGCTTTGTAGAAAAAAATACCTTTTTCTTTATTCCAAGGTTAGATAGTTTCAAATATGATTTTAAGAAACAAATCTTTTAAATATTTTCTTGTAATATTTTCGATGCTGGGTTTTAGCGGATGCTCAATCTGGGAAAATTTTACTACCTATTTCAACCTGTATTATAATACTTCAACATTGTTTGAAGAAGCGGAAAAAGAAATATTTGCACAAAAGCGGGATTTATTTTCTACCGAACCTCTTATTGTTCCTGCTACTACAAAAGCATCTCTTATAAAAGTTATTGAAAAGAGCTCTAAGCTGCTTCAATTTTATTCCAACTCTTCTTATGTAAATGAAGCTTTACTTATGCTCGGTAAATCATTCTATTATCAGGGTAATTACTTAAAGTCAAAAAAGAAATTTGAAGAATTTCTCGCCGCTGAAAAGAACGATGAAGAGGAGATAGTTGAAGCAAATCTCTGGCTTGCCAAATGTGCTTTTGAACTAAGAGATTTTAGTAATGCACTAAAACTTTTAGAAGAGGTTAGAAGCAAAGCTGTCGAAGAAGGGTATGAAGACATTATAAAAGAAAGCTATGTTCAGGAAATAAAATATCGCATAAAAGAAAACGATATTACGAATGCTATTAAACTTGCTAATGAATTTGCAGAAGTTTATGATGATGATGTTGTGCGTGCAAGGATCTATTATGAACTGGGCAATATGTATTCTAAGTTAAATGATGATAAAAATGCATTGATTGCCTATGAAAAGGTTTTTGAAAATGAACCGGATTTTGATCTGGAAATTGTAGCAACGATAAAATATGCAAATTCATTAAGGGACAATAATCAGCCGGATAAAGCGCTGAAAGTTTTTAAGGATATAAGAAGGAAGGATAAATTCCGGGAATCTTACGGCGAGATAGATTTTCAGATCGGCAAAACATTAGTTGAGATTGGAGATTACAACCGTGCTTACGATCAATTTAAAATTGTAGATACAACTTATAGAAATACTGCATTTGCTTCGGCTTCAAATTTTGAGATGGCTGAGTTGTTCCGAACAAGATTTATGAATTATGATAGTGCAGGATATTTCTATGCAAAAGCTTCAACAGCTATTTTGCCCGAAGAATATAGAGAGAAAGCAAAAAGCAACAATCAGCTTTTTATCAAATATGCCAATCTTAGAAAAGATATTAATCGTTTCAGCAGGCAGTTATTCTATTCACAGAATCCGGCTGTGTTCGAAAAAGATTCTTCTGAGTATGCTGCAGATTCACTTAAACTTTTGACTGAATTTCTTGAGCGGAAAGAAATGCAGGAAATATGGAGCGGTGTTGATACTTTGTTAAATCCCAAAAATCCAAAGTTAAAAGATTCAACATTTATTAAGGATTCCATTTTTGTTCGAGATAGTTTGATTAAAATTGACAGCCTGATCCAGATCGGACTATTTAGTCCGCAGGATTCTATCGGTTTAAGACAAAAGCTGATTGATTCGCTTAAAACAAAACGATTGAATGATTTAAAAGATCCTAAAAATCCGCAAAATATTTTTAAAAACAGTAAAGTAAGTCTTGATAGTGTTAAGTTTAAAAGAAACCCTCCGCAAAAACTTAAGATCAGCATCGATTCAGCTAAAACTGTGCTTGCAAAAAATAGTCTGGAACTCGGGAATCTGTTTTTAACAGAATTAAATGTTCAGGATTCTGCACTGGTATTGTATGAAAGTATTTTGGATAAATATTCGTCACCTGTTTATTATCCTAACACACTCTATGCTTTGGGAAGTTATTATCTGACAGTTAATAATAAGAATAAAGCTGATAGTCTGTTTGAAATTATCTATGATAATTATAAGGATAGAACCATTGTTAATGCAGCCGCAAACAAACTGAACAAACCGCTCATTAATCTTGGATTTGATCCTGCCAAAGATGAATATGCTTCTGCAGAGGATTTGATGCTTGAGGGTAATTATGCTCAATCAATAGTTAAATTTTATAATATTTATAATAAATATCCAAAATCGCCGATAGCTCCACAAGCACTTTATACAACCGGGTGGATACTTGAAAATGATCTCTTTTTACTTGATTCAGCCGCAGTAATTTATGATACTTTAATTGCGAGATATCCTTCAAGTCAGTATGTGAAAAAAGTATCAAAAAAAGTTACGGCATATAAACAGGAAAAAACAAGACAGGAGCAAATGTTAAAAGATAGTCTTGCTGCATTAAATAATAAACATCTTACCGATAGTACATTAGTTGCTGATAACTTAATCAAACAAGACGAAGAAAAAGGAACAGATGAAACTATTATTGTCAGTGATGAGCAGATAAAAAATCAGAAGCACGAAGGAAAAGAACCATTAGAATTTGCTAATCAAAATGATAAACCTAAACTGCCGATTAAAAGAAAACTTGAACCGCTCTGGGACCCCCGGAAACATTTTAATTAGTGTTAATCTTTTTTATATGATATGAAATACAGAGAACTTCTGGATTTGATTGAAGAAGGGGAGAATATTCAATGTGAATTCAAAAGAGAATTTTCGACTCCTGAAAAAATTGCCCGCGGATTAATGGCTTTTGCAAACACTAAAGGCGGTTTTATGCTGTTTGGTGTGGATGATGATAAAAAAATTGTCGGTGTTGAAAGCGAAAAGGAAACTGCTGAATTGGTTGTTAATACTGCAAAAAATCTTTGTGAACCTGCCATTAATGTTATAATTGATTATAGGGAAGTTAACGGAAAAGAAGTTGTTATTGTAAACATTCCTGAATCTGACAACAAGCCGCACAGGTTACAGGATTATAAATCTGAATTCGATATCAATACAGCAATTGTTACAATAAGAGTTAATGATAAAAGTGTACTTGCAAGCAAAGAAATGATCCGGATATTACGGGCACAAACAAATCAGACAGCTTTAAAGAAATATGTTCTTGGTCCGATTGAAAAAAATGTTTTTGAATATATTAATAAAACTGAAAAAATTTCGGTAAAGGAATTAAGCAATCTGGTTAACATTTCTGAAAGAAGAGCTTCGAGAACTTTGGTAAAAATGGTTCGTGCTAATTTATTAATGATACACACAAAAGATAATGGTGACGAGTTTTTTACTGCCGCTGTGTGATAGTCTGTTTGTTATCAAATATTTTTCTCAATTCGAAAATCGCTATTCCATAAGCAACTGCAACATTTAAAGATTGTTTAATCCCGTATTGCGGTATTTCGATTGAGTAATCACAAAGGTTCAGAACTTCCTGAGAGACACCCGAAATTTCATTCCCAACAACCAAACACATAGGAAAGTCATATTGTTCAGTTAGATAATAAGGTTTACTGTTTTCCGTAAGTTCCAAAGCGCAAATCCTGATTCCTTTTTCGCGCAAATTTTTTATTGCATCAATCGGATTTTTAATATAATCCCACTTAACACTTTTAGTTGAACCAAGTGCTGTTTTAAGAACATCTTTATTGCCTTCTTTAGAATTTTCAAAAGGCGGATGCGGTGTATATCCGCAGAGAATTAATTTTTCAATCATTGCTCCATCTGAAGTGCGGAATATTGAACCGACATTGTATGAGCTTCTGATAGAATTAAGGAGAACTATTACAGGAAGTTTTTTTACAAGTTCAATATTTTCGAGGGTACTTCTGTTTTGTGATATCTCATCGTGCGATAATTTTCGCATATTATCTGGTCTTTTCCTTAGAAAGAGATTCACTAATAGTTTTATTAGCTAACTGCCCGCATGCGGCTGCAATATCATCTCCCTGCGTATAACGAATTGTTACTGTAATATTATTATCGCGTAAGGTCTTTACAAACTCATCAACTACAAACTTTTGTGAAGACTCGAGTTCTCTTGCAAAACCTGTTGGATTCATATGTGCGATTGAGTTAAACGGAATTACATTAATTTTACAGGGAATGGATTTGCATAACTTTATCAAAGCATTAAGATCATCCGATCTATCATTAAAATCCTTAAGCATAACATATTCAAAAGTAATACGGTTATCTGTTTGTTTTGCATAGTATTTTATTGCTTCAAGGTTTTCAGCTAAAGAATATTTTTTATTTATCGGCATTATTTTACTTCTGGTTTCTTCAAACATAGAATGTAAAGAAAACGCAAGTTTAACTTTCAATCCGCTGTCAGCAAGTTCAATAATTTTTGGGGCAATGCCTGCTGTTGAAACAGTTATTCTTTTCAGACTGATGTCTCTTGTTTTTTCTTCAGCAAAAATCTGAAGTGATTTGAGTGTATTTGTATAATTGAGCAGCGGTTCTCCCATTCCCATATATACAATATTCGAAATTTTACTTTTGCCAAATTCCTTAGATGCCATTAAAAACTGGTCAATTATTTCTGCCGGGCTAAGGTTACGTTTATAACCCATCAATCCGGTAGCACAAAACTGGCAGTCAAGCGGGCATCCGACTTGTGTGGATATACATAGAGTGATTCTTTTGGGTTCTGGAATTATTACAGATTCAATCAACTGGTTATCGTAAGTACTAAACAGATACTTTCTTGTTCCGCTTCGATGGGATGTTTGTGTTGAAACTAATTTTAGAGAGTTTAATTCACAATAATTATTGAGTTTTTTTCTAAGGTAAGTTGGCAGTGTGGTCATTTCATCAAAACTCTGAGCCATATGTCCGTATATCCACTCAAATAACTGCTCTCCTCTGAATTTCTTTTCGCCGGCAGCGACAAAAAAATCTTTAAGTTCCTTTGGTGTTAGTCCTTTCAGTAAAGTTTTCTTTACCGGTTCCTCAGTTTTTTCTTCTTCCATCATACCCTGTTCTTTATTAATTCTGACAAAAATACCAACCGGTACTTCCCCGAGATTGATACATTTGAATTATTAGTTTATTTTTGGATAAAATAATTACTATTAACACACAACTTAAAGTTAAATGTTTTATTAAAATTAAAAAAGGACTTGCCATGAATTTTGAATTTACTGAAGATCATCTCATGATACAGGAATCAGCAAAAGATTTTGCATTGAATGAAATTGCACCATCTGCAGTTCATAGAGACAAAACTGCTGAGTTTCCGCATGAGATAGTTAAGAAAATGGGCGAACTTGGGTTTATGGGAATGATGGTACCGCCTGAATTTGGCGGGGCAGGGCTTGATACTATCAGTTATGTCCTTGCTATGATAGAAATTTCTAAAGTTGATGCAAGTGTTGGCGTAATTATGTCTGTTAATAATTCATTGGTATGCTATGGTTTGGAAAAATATGGATCAGACCATATTAAAGAAAAATATCTTGTTCCATTGGCTAAAGGTGAAAAGCTTGGAGCCTTTGCTTTATCAGAGCCTGAAGCAGGCAGCGATGCAACAAAACAAAAAACAACTGCCGAAAGAGATGGTGATTATTTTGTTTTAAATGGAATCAAAAACTGGATAACAAATGGAACTACTGCGGATTATGTTTTAGTTATGGCAGCTACAAATAAAGAGTTAGCTCATAAAGGTATCTCAACACTGGTAGTTGAAAAAGGAACTCCGGGTTTTGAACACGGAGTTAAAGAAGATAAACTCGGTATAAGAAGTTCCGATACTTGCTCATTAACATTTCAGAATTGTAAAGTGCCTGCTGAAAATATAGTTTGGGAAGAAGGTAAAGGGTTTAACTTTGCAATGAATACTTTAAATGGCGGCAGAATAGGAATTGCATCACAAGCGGTTGGTATTGCAGAAGCATCCCTTGAAGCTGCAGTAAAATACTCAAAGGAAAGAAAAGCATTCGGGCAGACAATCTCTAATTTTCAGGCTATTCAGTTTATGCTTTCAGATATGGCTGTCAGAGTTGATGCTGCAAAACTGCTTACTTTAAAAGCAGCAGCGGCAAAGGATGCAGGTAAGCCTTATTATAAAGAAGCAGCAATGGCTAAGCTTTACGCATCAAAAATTGCTGTACAAAATTCACTTGATGCAATTCAGATTCACGGCGGTTATGGATATGTACGTGAGTATTTAGTTGAAAGATATTTAAGAGATGCGAAGATAACTGAAATTTATGAGGGAACTTCCGAAATTCAGAAAGTTGTAATTGCACGAGCTTTGCTTGATAATAAATAAAAATAAACTATTTCTTCTGATATTTTTGTTTTTTGTTACTGCTCAATCACAAACCGATTGGGTAAGATGGGGTAAATCAGATTCGGATTATAAAATATCAGTCGAAACAAACACAAAACAATTTGATTTTTCAATTTACACTTTTGGCGATATTGTTTTAAAACCTGTAATAAACGCATATAGATTTTTCATTTCAGATGTTGATGGTGATAATTGTCCTTTCTATCCTACCTGTTCTGCTTTTCTTTTAGCATCAGTTCAGCGGACAAATATTTTTCAGGGAACGCTGATGTTTTTTGATAGGTTTTCAAGAGATACAAACATTTTTGAAAGAGAAAAGCATTATCCGTTTTATGGTAAACATCATTTTTATGATCCGGTTGATCTGTACACCCTCGATAAAGATCTTATTAAGGTAATTCCCGCCGCCACACAGGTTAAAGAAACTAAATGAAAGTTCTATTATTTCAGATAATCATCTCAGCAGCTGTTTTAGCTCAGAATATTAATTTTAATTCACCTGAAAACATCAGACTTTTTGCTGATTTTCTGTTTTGTGATCGTGATTATTTAAGAGCTATTGATGAATATGAAAAATATTTGAGTTACTCTGATGAAGATACCATCCGGTTTAAAATTGCTCTGGCTTTCTCCGCAATCGGGGATCAATATAATGCAATAAAAAATTTTAACAGCCTTCAGGAAACATCAAAGCTTTATCAGATAAGCAGGATTGAAGAACTTAAATCATTATTTAACCTGAAACAGTTTTCACAACTAAATTCAAAAGCAAATGAATTAAACCAATTGAAATCAGATTATTCTGATATTGCAAAAAAAATTGTCAATCTTTCTTATTTGTTAAATAATGAATCAATGCCTTCAGAGAAAATATTTTTAGAACCTTTTGATGTTCAGGAAAAAACTATAGTTCAAAATTTCTATTTTCAAAAAACAAATCCTGATTATAAAAGTGAAGTTCTGGCTGGAGTTTATTCAGCAATAATCCCCGGGTTGGGGAAAATATATACAGAAAATTACAGCGATGGAATCACTTCATTTTTACTAACAGGATTATTTTCATATTTAGCGTACACAAATTTCAACAATGATCATCCGGTGCGTGCGTGGATTTTTACTTTGGCTGGTGCAGGATTTTATGCTGGTAATGTATATGGTTCTATAGCATCTGCACAGATATTCAATGCAAAAATAAATTTTGACTTTATAAATGATGTTTATTCTTTTATTGAAGAAAAAAAATATTTTATTCCTGAATATGACTTTTGTAAATAAGAAAATAATATCCATTTCAATTTTATTAGTCTGTTCAGGCTTAGCACAGAATTCTTTGGACGATCAATATAATTATGCGAAAAGTTTATTTGATCAGGAAAAATATTTTGATGCAATAACTGAATCCAAAAGGCTTTTGTTTTTTGATGAGCAGAAACTTTATGGTTTCGAAGCTAATATGTTAATTGGATTATCATACAAAGCCGGTGCAAAATATAATGAAGCATTAAAATATTTTGTTCTTTCCGAGGTAAATTCAAAAAATGACGAACAATTATTTAATTCGGTGATACTATCTGCAAGAACAAATATTTTGCGCAGAACTACACAGCAATCCGAAAAAATATTAAACTCACTGCTTGCAAATCCCAAATACTTTAACAGAACAAAAGAAATAAAATATTGGTTAGGTTGGAATTATATGTTTTCAAATAAATGGGAAAAAGCTTCAGAAATCTTTTCAGAAGAAAATCTGGATTCTTCCTTGGCTGCTATCTGCAGATCAGTAGTTAATCAATTATACAATGAAAACTTTGCAAAATACAGTTCGTACATTATTCCCGGTTTTGGTCAGTTTTATACCGGCGAGTATTTAAATGGTCTGATTTCTCTTGGCTGGAATGTGCTTTTGGGTTATCTGACAATTAACTCTTTTGTTGAAGACAGAATATTTGATGGAATAATTACGGGAAATTTTTTATGGCTTAGGTTTTACATTGGAAATACAAAAAATGCTGAAAAATTTGCAAAAGAGAAGAATCTTACAATTATTAACAACGCACTTGAGCGCTTACAATATGATTTTAACGGCAGTAAGCCCTGATAAAAATAATGTTTTCATCTATACATTTCTATTAAATTATGTATTATTTTTTAATTACAAATTCACATAATCTATATTGTCAACTCCAAATAAATTGAAAAAGGAGGTCCAATGAAAAATAAAGGAATGATGATCGGCTGTGCAATTGGAGGAGTAATTCTTTTAGCACTCGCAATGCTGTTCTTTTGGGGTATGAGTACTTATAATAATATGGTAGCTCAGGATCAGGCTGTTATGCAGCAATGGTCGCAGGTAGAAAACCAATATCAAAGAAGAGCAGACCTGATTCCAAATCTCGTTAACACTGTAAAGGGTTATGCTGATTTTGAGAAAGAAGTCTTAACTCAGGTTACTGAAGCCCGCTCAAAAGTTAGTCAGTTTAATATAACCCCCGAAGTATTAAATGATCCTCAGGCTTTTGCTAAGTTTCAATCTTTACAAGGCGAGCTGAGCAGTGCTTTATCAAGATTATTAGTTACAGTTGAAAATTATCCTCAGCTAAAGGCAAATGAAAACTTTTTACAGCTTCAGGCGCAGTTAGAAGGTACCGAAAATAGAATTTCAGTTGAACGTAAAAAATTTAATGAGGTAGTTCAGCAATACAACACTACAATAAAAAGATTTCCTGCATCTATGTTAGCAGGAATATTTGGCTTTGGTGAAAAACAATACTTTAAGGCGATTCAAGGAGCTGAGACACCTCCCAAAGTAGAATTCTAGAATGAAGTATTTCATTTTTCTGTTTACCTTTTGTAATGTTTTTATCTTTGCCCAGCCCGAGATACCAAAACTTACAATGTGGGCTAATGACTTTACAGGTACTTTGAGTAAATCTGAACTGAATGATCTTAATAACAGATTAAAAACATATCAGGATACAACCTCTACTCAAATAGTTGTGTTAGTTATTTCTTCACTTGAAGGCTATCCAATTGAAATGCTTTCAGAGGAAACCGCAACAAAGAATAAAATCGGAACAGGAAAAAATAATAACGGGGTTTTACTTTTAATTGCTAAAGATGACAAGGAATTACGGATAGAGGTTGGATACGGTCTTGAAGGTGCAATTCCGGATGCTATTGCTAGTTCAATTATAAGGAATGAAATAACTCCGGAATTTAAAAACGGTAATTTTTATCTCGGCATTTCAAATGGAATAGATGCTATTATTAAAGCGATCGGCGGAGAGTACAAAGCTGAAGATTCTGATACCGGATCTGATGATGAATTTCCATTTTTATTTATCATCATATTTTTAATTGTGATATTTTTAATAGCCCGTAATTCTGGACCAATGTCACCTGGAGGAATTTACCGTTCAGGTTCAGGCTCAAGTGGATGGTCAGGTGGAAGCAGAAGCTGGGGCGGCAGTTCGGGTTGGAGCGGAGGAGGCGGATTTAGCGGCGGCGGAGGTTCTTTTGGCGGCGGAGGTGCCAGCGGAAGTTGGTAATTTCTTTGAAAATTTGCTTGTTTTTTAAATTTTTGCCTTGAAGAATAGCCCGAGTTTTTATAAATAGCATATAGAATTAGGAATTATATTTATATACAAGTTCTGTTAAAAACTTAAGGAGAAAATTTATGGCAATAATGATAACTGAAGAATGTATCAATTGTGGTGCTTGTGAACCAGAATGCCCCAATACTGCAATCTATGAAGGCGGAGTTGATTGGGAATTAGCAGGTGTTCATTATGGAAAAGATGACGCTGCCCCGTCCGGTGCTACTGGTTTTTATTCAACCGATTTCTTTTATATTGTCCCGGATAAATGTACCGAGTGTAAAGGATTTCATGATGAACCGCAGTGTGCGGCTGTATGTCCGGTTGATTGCTGTATCCCTGACCCAAAACATGTTGAAGATGTTGATACGTTATTGAAGAGAAAAGAATATCTTGACAGCATAGGAAGATAAAATTTAAGGGTGGAATTTCCACCCTTTATTTTTTAATCTCATTTCATTTTCACCTTTCTGAAATCTTATTTAATTTTATTTTAAACTTCATTTGGTATTGTTTTATGCAAATCGGAAAATATAAACTTAAAACAGTAGTATCCGGTAAAATCGGATTGGATGGCGGTGCTATGTTTGGAATCATTCCTAAACCGCTTTGGGAAAAATCAAATCCCGCTGATGAACAAAACAGAGTTACACTCGCTACAAGAAATCTGCTGCTTATCAGCGATGATAAAAAAATACTGATAGATACCGGAATGGGAAATAAGTGGGATGACAAATCCAAAAATATTTATCGTATAGATCCCGGACTTGATCTTGAAAAAACTTTTGAATTAAATGGTATCAAACCTGCTGATATTACCGATGTAATTTTAACCCATCTGCATTTTGATCATACCGGCGGCTCGACAAAAATTGAGAACGGTAAAATTATTCCCTCATTTCCAAATGCAAGATATTTTGTTCAGAAGAAAAATTTTGAATGGGGTATGAATCCGTCCGATAGAGATAAGGGAAGTTATATCAAAGAAAACTTTAAACCATTAGCTGAGGCAGGAGTTATGAATTTTATTGATGGCGAACAGGAGTTTGATGAAAATATTTCATTTAAGGTTATTAATGGTCATACAATTGCTCAGCAAATGATTAAGATATCTGATTCATCAAACACACTGCTTTATTGTTGCGATTTAATTCCATTCGTTTCACAGATCAGAATCCCGTATATAATGGGATATGACATTCAGCCTTTGGTAACTGTTGAAGAAAAGAAAAAATATCTTAAGTTAGCTGCTGATGAAAACTGGATGTTATATTTTTGTCACGATCCTGAGTATGCTCTTGCAACAGTTAAACATTCTGAAAAGGGAATAGTGCAGGATGAAGTTATTAAGGATTTTCAATAGTGTTAAAATAATTAAGATTAGTGAAGTTTTGGAAAATTGTTGTTAGAATCTTTTCTAATTAGCCTCTGAATAAAATGACAATATGCAATTTCTTAAACATCAAATACAAAACTAAACAGCTTATTAAACTTTATGCCTCAATTAACTAATAAAATAGTGATAGAAAAAGCAAAGCAGCTTGGATTTGATTTGATTGGATTTGCAGAAGTGAATCTGATTGAAAGAGAAACTGAAAAGTTACAGCTATGGCTTGATAAAGGTTATCATGCAGCTATGGGTTATATGGAAAGAAATTTTCATAAACGAAAAGATATCAGAGAAATTCTCCCTTCCGCTAAAAGTGTTATTTCCCTCGCACTTAATTATTATACTCCGTATAAACATATTGAAGAAGAAGGTAAGGGAAAAGTTTCGCGCTATGCCTGGGGAAAAGATTATCATTTTATTATGTGGGAAATGCTTGAGAAACTTGAGAATGAATTAAAACAAATTGAGCCTGAGCTTGAAACTAAATCGTATGTTGATACAGGTCCGGTTATGGACAAAGTTTGGGCTGTCAAGTCAGGTTTAGGATGGATGGGGAAACACACAAATATTATTAATCCAAACAAAGGCAGTTGGTTTTTTATTGCAGAGATTATTACTAATTGGGTATTCGATTATTCAGAGATAATTACTGATCATTGCGGTACTTGCACAGCTTGTATTGATGCTTGTCCAACAGGTGCAATTGTTCAGGAATACGTTGTTGATGCAAACAAATGTATTTCCTTTCAGACAATTGAAAATAAGGGAGATATTTCTGCTGAATTGAAGGGAAAATTTGAAAGCTGGATTTTTGGTTGTGATATTTGTCAGGATGTTTGTCCATGGAATAATAAATTCTCATTCACAACTTCAATTCAGGATTTTTACCCCAAGAATAAAGAGCTTTCTCTTGATGAAGTATTAAATCTGGATAACAAAAGCTTTAATGAGAGGTTTGCTGAAAGTCCGATTAAACGGACAAAGTTAAAAGGCTTGCAAAGAAATGCCGGATTTCTAAAAGATGCGGACTAATCAACTTGAAACTTCATTAACTTATCTGAATCTTACCTGAGTGAAAATTAATAATTTTGTCAATTTGATAATTCTGGAGAAAAAATGTCTGAACAAAGCGGTCAAAAAAATCATTTTAAAGTATTTATAATAGGTTCGGGTCCGGCAGGATTAACTGCTGCAATTTATACAGCAAGAGCAGGATTAAATCCTGTGATATTTGAAGGGATGCAGCCCGGCGGACAGTTAACGATTACAACTGAAGTGGAAAATTATCCGGGTTTTGAAAATGGAATTGATGGTCCGGTATTGATGGACGTTATGCGTAAACAAGCACAAAGATTTGGTGCACAATCGTTTTATAAAGAAATCACTGAAGTCGATTTTTCAAAGCGACCATTTAAATTAAAATCTTATGAAGAAGAATACACTGCAGATTCAATTATCATTTCAACCGGTGCATCTGCAAAATTGCTTGGATTGGAAAGTGAATCAAAGTATATGGGATATGGTGTTTCTGCTTGTGCAACCTGCGATGGATTTTTCTTTAAAGGTCTTAAAGTAATTGTTGTCGGCGGTGGTGATACAGCAATGGAAGAAGCAAACTTCTTAACAAAATTTGCAAGTGAAGTTACAATTATTCATAGAAGAGATGAATTCAGAGCATCGAAGATTATGTATGAAAGAGCATTAAAGAATCCTAAAATTAAATTCTTAACCAATAAAGTAATTACTGAAGTATTAGGGAAAGAAGAGGGCGGAAGAAAGAGTATGACCGGTGTGATGTTAAAAGATACTAAAACCGGCTCAGTAACTGAATTTGCTGCGGATGGATTATTTATTGGAATCGGGCATCAGCCTAATACAGGTTTATTTAAAGGCTTACTGGATATGGATGAAACTGGTTATCTGAAAGTTAAACCAGGCTCAACTTATACAAATATTGAAGGTGTTTTTGCAGCCGGTGATGTTGCTGATAAAACCTACCGTCAGGCTGTTACTGCTGCCGGTACTGGTTGTATGGCTGCTTTGGATACAGAGCGCTGGCTTGAGGCACAAGAATAAATAAACTTATTTTTATTTAAGGGATTATCTCAAACTTGTCATCCTGAACTTAATCCGAAAGTTAATGGATAAAATGATTTTTAAGATAATCCCTTTTTGTTTTATGCGTTTTTATTTTTCATTTTGTTAGTTATAACATTAGCTGATACAAATCCAATTCCGGTTCCGACAAAAAGACATAGTGGGATCCAGTATTCTTTGCTGCTCCAATCTTGAAGCATCATTCCGATACCTAATCCTAAACCAAAGAAGATGGAGATAATGCCGATCTTCATCAATCCAAGCCCATCTCTTTTCTTTTCCAAGAATTTTTTAATTTCTTCAGCAGATAAACCTTTTTCAATGAGCATTTGTTTTTCTTTTGATTCCAGATAAAAAGCAACAATTATTACCAGCCCAATTACCAATGTTATTATTATTGGAATAAATACTGCAACAACTTCGGAAGCCATAATTTTCTCCTTATTTAATCCTTAATGAAAGATATGTTTATAAATCTTAATTTGTTTTCTATTACATTTGACTTGACAAAAACATTTTAGGTTACAAATGAAACAAATCCTGGCTGACGTTATAATTGAACATCTGATTTGTAACCTTTTTTAAAACGGATTAGTCTATAATGATAGTGAAAGATCTTTCAGATATAGAAATTATCGAATCGGTATTAAAAGGTAATACAGCGGATTATACCGTCATTGTAGATCGTTATAAGAACAAATCCTTTACGATGCTGAAAAGAATGTTAAGGAATGAATTTGACGCCGAAGAAGTTTTAATGGATTGTTTTATGAAAGCCTATAACAATCTTGCTTCTTTTAAATTTGAATCTAAATTTTCAACATGGTTTTACAAGATAGTTTATAACACTGCATTGACTAAATTGTCAGGTATAAAGCGAAAAGTTGAAAATGAGATGCAATCAATTGATGATCTGGACTATCTGGTAAGCAAATACAGTGCAGAAGATTATAATAAAAAAGAGCTTTCGGAAATAATAAATAAAATTATAAATGAATTACCGGAAAAAAATGCCGCTGTAATTACAATGTTTTATCTTGAAGAAATGAGCATCGAAGAAATAAGTCAGGTATTAAATATTTCAGTGTCAAATGTTAAAGTAATACTGCATCGTTCACGCAATTTGTTAAAAGACATAATTCAAAAAAGGAATTTGCTAAAGGAAATATTATGAACAACATAAACGACGAAATGTTGAATAAGTTTATTGATAAAGAGCTAAATGCTGAGCAAATCAGAATAATAGACGAAGCAATTAAAAATTCACCGGAATTGAAATCAAGATATCTGGCTTTAGTAAATGCGGATAGTGTTTTACGCAAAATGAATTTTGAATCAGTTACTCCGGATTTTACAAAATCAGTTCTGCAAAGGATTCAACGCAGAAAATTATTAGCAAAACAGCAAAAACATTTTTTATTTGCTGTCATTTCTCTTTTGGGAATTATTACACTTGGAATCGTAGTTTATTTATTCTACCAAATTATATCCCTCGCTTCACCCGAATCAGATAAGATAGTTACAACTTATTCTAAGGATTTAGGTGATTATTTTTCAAATTTGTTCGGAAAGAAAAACATCTCAATCTTCGGTTCAGTATTATCTTTTATAATGTTAGTGTCTGCTTATTTTTTATACGAATACCAAAAGAAATCGAAAAATAATTTCAATCACTGAATTGTAAAGAACTTCCTTCTTTAATCGGGTCTTTATTAAGTTGATTAATTTGCGAGCATTGGACTATCTGTAAATTCCTCTATCATTGTTATATTTGGACACTAATAAATTTAATAATGATGAAAAATAAATCAGGTTACGCAGCAATAATTGGTTTGCCCAATGTTGGTAAATCAACTTTAATGAATGCTTTGCTCGGTCAGAAAATTTCAATAATAACAGCAAAACCTCAAACAACAAGAAAAAGAATCCTTGGTATTTTATCAGAAAAGGACTATCAGATAATTTTTCTTGATACACCGGGCATCTTGAAACCGGTTTATCTGCTGCAGGAAAAAATGATGGAGGATGTTGAGTCATCAATTAAAGATGCCGATGTTTTTATAATAATTTATGATGTAAGCTCAATTGCATCAATAAAGGAATCAGAAGAGAATGAAATTATAAAAAGCCTTATTGATGATGATTCGAAAGAAAAAATATTAGTGCTCAATAAGATCGATACGCTGCCACAGGATAAGACAGTACAGCTTATAGAAAAATATGAAGGCACGAAAAAATTCAGATCTGTAATTCCTGTTTCAGCTAATTTAAACTTTAACATAGAAAGACTAAAAAACGAAATAGTAGAAAACTTACCTGAAGGTCCAAAATATTACGATGATGAAATTGTATCAGATGGTACAGAAAGATTTTTTGTTTCCGAAATTATTCGCGAAAAGATTTTTGAGCTTTATGAAGATGAAATTCCATACAGTTGTGAAGTTTTAATTGCTGAATTTAAAGAAAGACAAAGCGCCAAAGATTACATCAGTGCAGAAATTGTTGTTGAGCGTGATTCTCAGAAACCGATTATTATTGGCAAAGCCGGAAGGGCAATAAAACAATTAGGTGAAAAATCCCGCAAAGCAATTGAAGAATTTTTAGGCAAAGAAGTTTATCTTGAACTGCGGGTTAAAGTAAGAGAGAAGTGGCGCTCAAATCCAGTATTTTTAAAATCGTTTGGTTACATTCGTGAAAAAGAAGGTTAAGGTTTAGCCTTAAATAAAGCTCAGAACTATGCACTCATGAAAAAATATTTTGGCGAAATCGCATTATTTTCTATGACTATTATTTGGGGTGCTACTTTTGCCTTAATGAAAGATGCTTTTTCAGATATTTCGCCAAGCTTGTTTGTAGGTATTCGATTTACTCTCGCAGCGTTATTTATTATCCCTTTTGCTTTTAATAGACTTAAGCTAATTAACAAACAAACTTTTTTAGCCGGCTCAATTCTCGGAGTATTTTACTTTTCCGGATTTGCTACTCAAACAATCGGACTTAATCTTACTACTGCAACAAAATCAGGTTTTATAACTGGAACGTTTGTTGTTTTTATTCCGATCTTACAATTGATTATTGAAAGACGAAAGCCCGGATGGTTTAATCTGATTAGTATAGCGCTCGTGCTTATCGGATTACTTATGTTATCAAGCGGAGGAAATAACCTAATTAATTTTGTGCAAAAACTTGGTTCAGATTTTAATCTTGGCGACTTACTGACTTTAATCTGTGCATTGTTATTTGCTTTTCAGGTTGTGTATGTAGATATATTTACTAAAAAGTACGATTATCTGCCAATGGTTTTTGTTCAGCTTTTAATTACTTCTATTGGCGGATTTTTATTAGCGTTTGTGTTTTCTTTTACTTCTCTTGAAACTTTCAGATTTGCTTTAACCGGTAACCTTGTTTTTACGATACTCTATACTTCCATTTTTGCATCAGTGCTTGCAACAATTATTCAATTAAAATATCAGAAAGTAGTATCGCCCACAAAAGCGGGAATCATTTATTCAATTGAACCGATATTTGCAGCAGTATTTGCTTACTTTTTACTAAATGAAAAAATATCTAATTTTGGCTTGGCTGGATGCGTTCTTATTTTTTCAGGATTGATACTATCAGAAATATTTTCAGTTAAAGATGAGTAATATTAAGAGGGCAAAAATAATTGTTAACGGACTTGTTCAGGGTGTTGGTTTCAGATACTTTGTGGTCAGACATGCTGAGAATCTTGAGTTAAAAGGATATACACAGAATCTGTTTACCGGTGAAGTATTAACTGAAGTTGAAGGCGACGAAGTATTAATACTTGAGTTGATTAAAAAAATAAAAATTGGTCCATCAAGAGCGCATGTTGTTAACTGCTTTGTTGAATGGTCAGAGAATAAAAATGAATTTTCAAGATTTGAAGTTCGATATTGAACATACTCAGCTTTCTTTGCGTGCCAAATGTTTAATCAATTCACGCATTGCATATAAAGTTTTTCAAGGCTAACAAAGAGAATTAAATGAAATTGAATTTTAGAACGGGTTTTGGATTTGATGTTCATGCTTTTGCTGAAGGAAGAAAGTTAATTATCGGCGGGATTGAAATTCCTTTTGATAAAGGTCTGACCGGACATTCAGATGCAGATGTGCTTTTGCATGCAATATGTGATGCCATGCTTGGTGCTTTAGCACTTGGTGATATAGGCATTTATTTTCCTGATACCGATGAAAAATGGAAGGATGCAGATAGTAAATTATTATTAAAACAAGTTAATGAGTTAATAAAATCAAAAGGCTATGAAGTCGGAAATCTTGATTGCGTACTTGCTTTGCAGCAGCCGAAAATTTCTCCTTATTCTTCCGCGATTAGAAATAAGATAGCTGAGATCCTAAATGTTGAGACAGAGCAAGTTTCTTTAAAAGCATCTACTACTGAAAAGCTTGGTTTTGTAGGAAGAAACGAAGGAGTTATTTCCTACGCCACAGTCTTACTTGTAAAGAAAGAAATTAATGATTGAAGAACTTCTCGCACACTTATCCGGCTTAACCCCAATCGTGATTTATGTTTTACTTTTCACTTTTGCTTATATCGAAAATCTTTTTCCTCCTTCCCCAAGTGATATTGTTATTGTAATCGGAGGTACATTGATTGGAACAAACTATCTGCATTTTGTTCCAACTCTGATTTTTGCTACCGGCGGAAGTATTGCAGGTTTTCTTACTGCATTCGGTATCGGCTGGCTGTTGGATAAAAAACTAATTCACTCAGGTAAACTAAAGTTTATAAATATTCAGACAATTGAAAAAGCAGAAGCAGCATTTCGTAAATGGGGTTATTATCTGATTATTGCAAACAGGTTTTTACCGGGGACAAGAGCAGTTATTTCTTTTTTTGGAGGAATGAGCCGGCTTGATATTCATAAAACAATGTTTCTTTCTTCTATAAGTTCGCTATTGTGGAATATTGTCCTGATTTATCTTGGAATTTTGTTCGGTAAAAATGTTGCGCTTGTAGATAAATATCTTAATACTTACAGCAATATTGTTATTACATTAACAGCCATAGTAATATTGTTACTTGTTATTAACTATTTTATTAAGAGAAAAAAAAGTAATTGAAATTATTTAAAAGAAAAAACCGGGTTGAATTATCAGCTAAAGAAAAAGAAATCAGAAAAAAGGAGAGATATTTATTAATTCTTTCCGGTGTTCTGTTCGGCATTTCATTTACTCCGTTTCCATTTCCATTTACTCTTTTTTTATTTATTGCTTTTGTTCCGTACTTTTTTGTTATTACCAAAAGACAAAGTTTAGCTGATGTTAATAAAGCTTCTTATCTGACTTTTTTTGTTATGAGTGTTACTACAATATATTGGGTCGGAAGCTGGCAAAGTAAAGCAGATCCGTTTTTAATGTTGAGCGGTGTTGTCCTTGCCTTTTTTCTTCCCTGCGTGATGCTTATAAATTCATCTCTTTATTATTTATCAAGAAAAGTTTTTAAGAAAGATCTTTCTCTTTACTTCTTCCCGATGTTTTGGGTAACTGGTGAATATATTTTAACCTTAACTGATTTAAAGTTTCCCTGGCTTACAATCGGACACGGCTTGGCAAAGTTTACATCCTTTATTCAGATTGCTGATATCGTTGGTGCATTTGGCTTATCATTTATAGTATTATGGATAAACATTTTTATTTTCAAAGGATTGAAACAATTCAAAGATAAATCATCATCCGGAGTAATAAACCTTTCTATTGCAGCAGGTATTTTTGTTCTAATAATTATTTATGGGATTGTTAAAATTTCATCATCGGATGAAATCGGAAAGAAAATAAAAGTTGGAATCATTCAGCCAAATCTCGATCCATGGAATAAATGGGAACTTGGCGGCTTAGATCAGATACTTGATAATTATTTTGAACTATCACAAAAATGTGTTGATGAAGGCGCAAAATTAATTATCTGGCCCGAAACAGCATTACCTGTTTATTTATTATCCGGAGCTTATGAAAATGAAGTTGATACAATTTATTCTTTTCTGAATGCTAATAAAGTATCATTATTAACAGGTATGCCTGACTTCAGAATTTTTAACACTGACCCGCCTAAGTCAGCTAAATATAGTGAAACAGGAAAATATTTTTACGGAACTTATAATTCAATTTTATTACTGCAGTATGATTCTTTTGAAGTTCAAAGATATGGAAAGATTCATCTTGTGCCCCTTGGTGAACACACACCGTTTGTTGATCAGCTTCCGTTTTTAGGCGATCTGTTAAAATGGGGAGTAGGAATCAGCGGCTGGAATATCGGACAGGATACAACTGTTTTTAATTATTTTGACAATGGTGACACTGTAAAAATCGGAGGCTTGGTTTGTTATGAATCTGTATTTCCGGCATTCCCAAATTATTTTGTTGATCGCGGTGCTGAATTTTTAACTGTAGTTACAAACGATAGCTGGTATGGAAAACTAAGCGGTCCATATCAGCACAAAGAATTTGCAGACTTACGAGCTGTTGAAAACAGACGTGCTGTAGTTCGCTGTGCTAATGGCGGAATTAGTTGTCTGATAAATAAATTTGGTATTACTGAAGTGGAAACCGAGATGTTTACCCGTACTTATCTGGTTGTTGATGTTCCGTTAAACGATGAGAAAACTTTTTATACTAAATATCCGTTGATAATTCCGGTATTGTCTTCAGCATTTGGGCTCTGGATTTTTGGTATTAATATTTTAATGTGGATGAAGAAAAAATTTAATTTATAAAAACTGTCACACCGGGCATAGTCGAAGTGTAATTTTATATTTAACTGCTTGCTTCGTCTTAGCTCAGTATAAATAACTGATAGTAATAATATGATAGACCTTAGAAGTGATACAGTTACCCGTCCCTCTGAAGCAATGCGAAAAGCAATGTATAATGCCGAAGTAGGTGATGATGTTTTCAAAGAAGACCCAACTGTAAATAAGCTTGAGCAATTTGCTGCTGATTTGCTTGGTAAAGAAGCAGCATTGTATGTTTCAAGCGGAGTTATGGGTAATCAGATCTGTTTGAATGTTTTAACAAATCCCGGTGATGAAGTAATTTGTGAACGTGATGCACACATATTTAATTATGAATCAGGTTCGCCTGCTACATTAAGCGGCGTTCAGCTCAATCCTATAGATGGGAAATACGGAATTATCACTGTTGAGCAGGTTGAGCCGTTTATACGTCCTTCATCTGCTTATTATATGCCTAAGACAAAAGTTATAGAAATTGAAAACACACACAATCGTGCTGGCGGAACAATATGGCCGATTGAAAATATAATTTCGATGAAAGGATTGGCAAAAAAATATAATCTCTACTTTCATCTCGACGGAGCCAGAATATGGAATGCTTCTGTTGCAGCGGGGATTCCTGTAAAAGAATATGCTTCACACTTTGATTCAATTTCTTGCTGCTTATCAAAAGGATTAGGCGCACCTGTTGGTTCTATCATTGCAGGTTCAAAAGATTTTATTAAAGAAGCTTACAGGATTCGTAAAGCATGGGGCGGAGGAATGAGACAGGCTGGAATTATTGCTGCTGCCGGTTTGTATGCATTACAGAATAATATTGATCGGTTAAAAGATGATCATGAGAAAGCTAAATTTCTTGCTGAAAGAATTAATGCAAATCCGAATCTTGAAATTGACATGAAAGCAGTGCAGACAAACATTCTGCTTTTTCATCCAAAAAATATTTCGGTTGAAGAGGGAATAAAAAAATCTAAAGATAAGGGATTGCTTCTTTCAATTGGTAAAGTTGATTTGATACGTGCTATTGCACATCTGGATGTTTCGTTTAATGACGTAAAAAAAGCTGCTGATATAATTGATGAAGTTTTTAATTAATTCAGGTGTTTTATTGCTGGATTGATAGATTGTAATTTTATCACAAAAATGTTTTTACCCGGCAATGATAAAACAAATCATTTTATAATAATTAAAATTTATTTCAGTTCAGATGAAGATAAAAGATTTTACACACAAGACAACAGTTAAAGTCCGTTTTCACGAAGTAGATATGCTTGGTGTCTGTAACAATGCTGTTTATATCAACTATTTTGAAACGGCGAGACTTGAATATATTAAAGCCGCGGGTTTAATTCCCGAAGGCGGAATTTTTTCCGACGGAAATTTATTTTTTATGGTAAGGAATGAAATTAATTATCTCGGACATTCATATTTTGATGATGAATTAGATGTTTACTCTAAGATAAGCTATATAAAAAATTCTTCGTTTGGATATGACCATATAATTGTAAATAAAAAAAGTGAAAAGATTGTTGTTGATGGAAAAGGAGTTGTGGTTTTTGTTGATCCAAAGACAAGGAAATCAACACCATTAAAAAATGAGTTTATTGAAAAGATAAAAAAGTTCGAACCCGGCGTCCGTTTGATTAATGAGTAATAATTTAAAATTGTTTATCTGATTTTGAGTTTATCTTAATCGGATTAAAACAAAATTAAATTCAGAAATAAAATACCAGGATCGAAATAATGTTTAACATTTTTGGAGGCTAAAATGCGTAAACTGATCTTTGATATTGAAACTTGTTCCGTTCCTTTCGAATCTCTATCTGATAGCCAGCGAGAGTATTTAATGAAATATACTGAAAAGGAAAATGATCCGGTCAAGAAAGAAGCTATGAGAGACGAAACTATCCGATATACCTCGCTTTATCCGTTTACTGCTAAATGTATTGCAATTGGAATGTATGATGTTTTGAAAGAAAAATCTTTTGTGTATTATGAATCAGAAAAGCAAGAAGAGTGGAATTCTGAAAACACAAATGTGCTTTATAAAGGATTAACCGAGAAAGAAATGCTGGAGTCATTCTGGAGAATTGCAAAATATGTTGATCAATTTGTAACATTTAACGGAAGAAATTTTGATGTTCCTTTCTTAATGATGCGTTCAGCTATTCTGAAAGTTAAACCAAGCAAAAACTTAATGGCTTATCGGTATGGTGATGAGCATATTGATTTACTTGAGCAATTTACTTTTTATAACACAACAAGAAAGTTTAATCTTGATTTTTACTGTCACGCATTTGGAGTTGAATCTCCAAAATCAAAAGATATATCCGGAATGGAAGTGAAAACTCTTTATGAGGCTGGTAAAATAAAAGACATCGCTGTTTATTGTTCAAAAGATATTTATGCAACTTTTCAGTTATATAAAATATGGGAAGAATATTTAGCTTATCGTTAGTATAAAATGGAAATCCAAATTATTGTTTATTCTTTAATATTTTTATTTCTTCTAATAGCTGTTAGTGTTTATAAAGGATATTTATATCAGGTCAGGCAAAAATCTTTTAGTCTAAATAAACCGGAGTTATCAATAGTAATAGCAGCAAAGAATGAAGAAGAAAATATTAATTCACTTTTTGAATCATTTGAAAAAATAAATTACCCTGTTGAAAAATATGAAGTAATAATTGTTGATGATAACTCAACTGATAAAACTTACGAGCTGATTAAAGAAAATATCAGATCAAAAACAAATTATAAACTGTTTAAAGCTGATAAAAAGAAGTTTGAAGGTAAAAAAGGTGCATTGCAATCGGGTATTGAAAACTCAAAATATAATTTAATCGTTATAACAGATGCTGACTGCAGACCTGATACCGATTGGCTGACTGAAATTGCTGGTAAACTTGATGCAGGATTTGATTTTGTTTTTGGTGCTGCACCAATAATAAGCGGAAATTTATTTATTCAGAAACTAGCTGCATTTGAAAACTTTAGAAATACTTATTTAAGCATATCAGCGGTTGGATTGAACATTCCTTATTCAGCTTCGGCAAGAAGTTTTGCATTCAGAAAAAATTCTTTTAATCGAATCGGCGGTTATTCTAATACTACCGAAACAATTTCCGGTGATGATGATTTGCTTTTGCGTGAAGCAATTAAAAATAAACTATTAATCGGTACAGTAATCGAACCGGAAGCATTTGTTTATTCTGATCCTCCTGATTCTTTGAAAGGTTATCTGAAGCAGAAAAAAAGACACTTAAAAACTTCCTTTTATTATCTGCCTAAACAAAAAATATTTTTGGGTTTGTGGCATACTGTAAATTTAAGCGTACTGTTTTCAGCAGCTCTTATTCCTGTTTCATTGAATTTTATTTTTCCGTTTGCAGTAAAACTTATTTATGATTTTTATGTTGTGATCAAACATCAGCAGGAGTTAGGTCATCGTTTTGGTTTCTGGCAGATCATTCCTCTGCAAATTACATTTGAAATATTTCTGATAATAAACTTTTTCAACTCACTTTTGGGTAAACCTGAGTGGAAATAAATAGCAATACTCCCATTTGGCTTGACCGCTCACATCCTAACTTTTTAAGATGGGAAAAATCGCGTAAACTATCGATTGAACGGGGAAGATTTGTCCGGTCAATTATTGAACAAAATAATAAGATAGAAAATTTCACAATTATTGATCTTGGATCAGGAGAAGGAGGTACAACAAAAGTCTTTGCAAGGGATAATTTTGTACTGAGCATTGATTTAAGCCTGATCAGATTACAACGACAAAATAGTTCTGATATCAAATTCTCCAGGATTAATGGGGATGTAGCCAATCTACCTGTTAAAGATAGGTTTGCAGATTTAATAATTGTTCAGGATGTAATTGAGCATTTAACTGATAGAAATTCTTTTTATAAAGAAATTATTAGAGTACTAAAGCCGGACGGAATTGTTTATTTAAGTACTCCAAATAAACTTTCATTTATTAATCTTATTTCCGATCCGCATTTTGGATTACCGTTTATTTCAATACTAAAACGCCGGACAATAAAAAAATATTTTTTAAAGTATTTTCGGAAAAATGATTATTACAGAAATGATATCGCACAACTGCTATCACTTAAAGAATTGATTACACTATTTGCTAAAGATTTTTGTTTTGAACTGAATACTAAATTAGCGGTTGAAGAATTGTTTAATGGCAGCAAAGGAATTGTATGGAGTGATATTCATTTAAAACTTATCTCTTTTTGCAGGGTTACGGGTATTGACCGGATAATAAAAAAAATCGCAAATAATAAATCGGGAATTTTAAACAAATTTATTACCCCAACTTTTTATTTTATCTTCAGGAAGAAGAGTAACTGATTTAAGTTTTTAGCTCATCGATAAAAAATCTCAATGCAAATTATAATTCTTTCCAGTACTCAATTCTAATTATTTCCGGATTTTTAATTACACTTTTAATTTCGTCTGAAACTCTAAAATACATTGTCACTATTTTAAAAGTATCATCTTTTTTGTTTCTGTAAAACTTTGACCGGAATTTGATTCAGTGTCTGAAGCTTGCAGACGGTAATAGTATATCCCAGAGCTAAGATTATTACTGGTGAATTTTACACTATAATGACCGGCAGGTTTATACTCATTAACAAGCGTCGCAATTTCAGTTCCTAAAACATCATAAACTTTTAATGTAACAAATTGCTTGTTGGCTATTGCATACTGGATATTGGTTACTGGATTAAACGGATTAGGAAAATTCTGATTTAATTTAAAATTCCTCGGTACTTCTTCCTCATACTCAACATCAGTTGCTATAAAATGCGCACGAAAATCATCAAAATATATTACGCCGTTATCTTTTTTCCCATCGTTTGTTTCAGCCAGATATGTTCTAACCCATTTTATCGGGAAATCAATAACTGCAGAAGGATTTACCCAACTGGGAACAGCATTACTCAAATTTATCTCAATATATTTCCAGGTATCTATCCAGTCAATTCCCGGGTCACTGTTTGTAAAGTCAATCAGGAATGTTTCGTTATCTTTGTCTTTAAACTCTCCTCTCAGCCAATGTTTTTTCCCATCGCCATAAACCTGTAAACTAAGTTTTTCAGGTGTACCGGATATTTGAATTTCTTTATTCAGATATAATGCACTTGTACCACCGGTGGTTAAACTGTAAGTTAATTTTCCTGAACCGGGTGCTGAGATAAATATTGTACTATCAAATAAAAAACTGCATTGAGAGAGATTAACTCTTGTACCGGTTAAAGTATAACCGGAAAGATCGGAAAAATCATCAAGCATTACAGTGGTTGAAGTGCCAACAAGTAGTTCAGCAGTTCCGTTAATACTATCAATTGATGCAATTATCTGTCCTGAGCCTGTATAATTTGCCGTAAAATATCCGCTGGAATTAATTGTTCCCAAATTATTAGTTACCGACCATTGAAAATCATTCTGTTGGAGAGAAATAATATTATTATAATTATCATAAGCTGTTGCTGTCATTTGCTGTGATTGACCGGGCTGTAAGATTACCGGGTCTGGTGTTAATATTATTTGAGAAATTTTTGTAAGATGAACAATAACTGAATCTCTGATATTACCAACTTCAGCATAAATGAAACCTGATACTGTATCAAATGAAGCTGTAAATTTACCACTTTGATTTATGCTGCCGATTGAAGGATCACAACTCCATACTAAAGAGCCGGCTGGTATTGTAACAGGATTAAAATACTCATCAAAACCTTTAGCAGTCAGAGTAATGCTCTTTCCTCCATTGATGAAAATTTCACGTGGATTTATTCTGATAGAAGCAAGATTACTTGTTGGTGCAGTGCTGACTAATAGAAGACTATTTGAAACTGACCGCTCACCACCAGGATCCGAAGGACTGTTAACAAGATTTCCTCTTACAACCATTGTTGATGATCCGCCTCCGTCAAGATTTAATCCATTTTGTACACCCCAGGTTTTCATGTAATCGCCAAGTTCTTTATAAGTCATACCAATGCTTAGTAAAGGCTGTCTGCCATCAACAACAAACATAAAAAATACTGTTGTGTCTTGATTAAATCCCACAGAAGTTCGGGGATGTCGGTCCCCATTATCAGGATTAACAACACCGTTTTGAACCAGCCAGGTATTGCCGCCGATTAACTGTTCAAGACCAGGTAACGAGGGAAGTAAGCTTAAGACGATTTTTATTGTATCACCGGCTGAAAGATTATTTACTATAAATGCGCTTGCACTGCCATGACCGGAAATTACCGCTTTATTATTTCCTATAGCGGCGTTTCCCACACCAGAAATAACTGTTTCAACCAAACATCTTATTGTATCATTAACCAGCCAATTATCTATAGGAATAATTCTGGCTTCAGTACCGTATTGATTAGTTGAAGTTGCAGCTCCCATAAATGAATTATAGAAAATAAGTTCATTATTATTTCTTGTTTTATTAACCCCTGAAATATTTCTAACGCTGTCAGCTGTAATTATTGAACCCGAAAAATTATTTAATCCGATAACTGGTTTTTTGTTATAATCAAAAGCAACATTAAGCCAATTATTGTTTGATTTGAGCAGTTCTCCATCAGCAATCTGTGATCCGATTTGCTCTCCTGTACTTGTATTATAAAAATCACCATTAATTGCAGCAACTACTTTGTGTTCTTCATAATTATTTCTTGAAGCCATTGAAGTTGTTTTTTCAAAAGCTTGTAACTTATCGCCTGCTTTTACAGATTGAAATTTAAGCCAGGGATTCTGAAGATCAATTTTGATAATGTTAATATTCCAGGGACCGGAGTCAATAATCTGATGATAATGAGTTACGCCAGGTCCAATTTGAATACTATCCAAGGAACCTGCTAAACTTATTGAGGAGATTAAAATTGCAAAAAGAGAAATTGTAGTCTTCATAATTACTCCAAAATAATTTCCTGATAACAATTTTATTAAGCTATGCTGTAAAGTTAACTATAATATTATATATCAATCTTGAATAACACTAAAAAACTTCTAGAAAAATTCAGGATTTCATATTTAACAACAAATCCAACTGTGCTTAATTTTTCTTCCATAAAAAAACCCTGATACTTTCGTACCAGGGCTTTGCCTTAGTTTCAGGCCTGGGGGTAAGCCTTTCCTAAGTACACTGCAAAATTAACAAAATAACAAAGAAAAATAAACAAGCACTTAGTTGATTACATTTGCAACTGTCAGTACTGCTCAAATAATTTTTTGATTCAAAAATAATTTTGGAAAAAAATATTCCGGACTTATTAAAGTTAGAAATCTGCTATACTCTTGGATCAAGGTTACTTTGTCAGTTTTTGTGATTAAAAAAATAATCAGATAAAATTTTATTATAAATTTAAGTTAAGTAAATAATCCAAGCACACACTCTTTAAGACAATCCTGTCGCTTTTTGTTTGAAGCAAACTTTGAAGCTAATTAATTTAGAAATTAGTAATGATGTTATCCCGTTGTCATTTTGCAGAGCATTCTGAACAACTTTTCTTAAGTCGCAGCGGGACTAAAAATTTGATTATGGATTAAATTCTTAGGGTCTAAGTTGGGTCGGCTATCAATATTCTTTGATTCTGAATATAATCCATTAACTTATCCAGTGATAGAATTAAGCACATTTTGTTCAAAGGAAAGATTGTTCAGAATTCTATAAATACTTTTGAGTTCCTACCAATTTTGACGCTGTATTATTACAAAACAATTTCATTCAAATTAGTTTTGATTTTTGAATAAAAAACATATTTTTGAGCAGGCATAGAATTTTTGTTGGATAAAAGTAATTATGTCCTTAATGATTAATAATTATTCCAATTCTTTAGATTTTTTTTTAGTTGCACTAATTAAGCAGAGTAATAAGTTTTTAAACATTTTTTATCTGTTTTAGTAAAGTTTAGTTTTAATTAAGTATTGTAGTTCATATAGCTGTAATTAAATACAGAAATTTGAATTATTTCAATCAGGCTTGGAAATCAAAATGTGACTGACCAGGCGAAGCTGTGTTAAAACATTAAATAAATATTGGAATTATTGCCTTATGAAATTAGTAATCACACTCCGAAAAACTTCTGATAATTCATTTAATCGCAAATTTGAGTTTACTCAATTTCCTGTAAAACTAGGAAGAGAAGCTGATAATGATATTGTGTTAGAAGATCAGCAAAAGGTTGTTTCAAGAAATCACGCAAAAATCATTGATACCGACGGTTTAACCCAAATAGTTGATCTTGGTTCTGCTAATTTTACTTATTTGAATGGAAATAAATTATTTCCGAATGATGAAAACGCATTAAAAACCGGCGATCTAATTAAAATAGGCGATTATGAACTTGATGTGGTGCTTGAACAGATTATGGTTGAAAACGCACCACAGTGGGATGATCAAAAGACAATGATCTTTTCTAATCCGTTTGTAGATGAGGTGCAGAAAATATCTGATTCTATTCTGAAATTATCAGAAAAATATTTTTATGATGAATCTCCGTTAAAAGGCGAGATGTTAAGAATGTCGATAATGCAGGGGTTAGACGGACTTTTATCAAATGATGTTAACAAAGTATTATCAGAATATTTCGCCTCTAAATTTTTAGATCAAAATCTTAGCAGTCCCGGTAAAGCAGAACCCTCTCCCAAAATATTATCTGAAGAAAAACCTCAGATAAAATCGAACACTCAAACTTCACATCCCTCACAATCAGCAAAACCACAGATTGATTATTCGTTTAGTTCATATTTCTCAGAATCTGTTGATATTCTGCTTGATACTGTAACAAAACTTATTCAAGGTTATTTACAGTTCAGACAGGAATTTTTTGGTGTTACCATTTATCAAACAATTCCAACCGGATCACTGAAGGATATTAAGGAATATTTATTTAATCCTGATCTTTCAGCAGAAGAACAAAAAAAACGAATCAGTCTTATAAAAGAAGAAACTCAAAAATTACTAACTCATCAGATTGGAATACTGGAAGGTTATAGAACATCTGCTACAGAAGGCAGTCAATCATTACTCCAATCTCTTGATCCGGAAATAATAGAAAGAGAGACCTTAAGCAAACAAACATCTGCGATGGATAATCTGATACCAAATGCAAAAAAGGTAAAAATACTTGAAGCTATAAAAACCAACTATAAAAAATATATTTCGGATCCGTATCATTTGGAGAAGAAATATTTCAGACCGCCATTTATTAAGGGATACCAGAAAAGGATATCTGCCAAGAACGAAGTAAACGAATATTAAAATTCACACATCATTTAAACTTAAAAAAATATTATTGATAGATATGAAAAAAATAATCTTAATACTTTTACCGGTCTTTACTCTGCTTTTATTTTCTAAATGCGGCAGCGGAAAAGAATATATTCAGGTAAGTTTTAAAAGTTATGATAACTCAAACGGCGGTAATGCTGTTGTTGTTACAATTTATCAGTTAGCAAATGCTGATAAATTTCGTCTTTCAAGTTTTGAATCACTCACTAAAAATGCAGTTGCAGCTTTAGGGTCGGATCTTATTCCAAATTCTGTTTATGAAAAAACCATGGTACCGGGCGAAAGTTTTAATCTTGATGAACTTGAAATAAAGAAGGAAGCAGCATTTCTTGGAGTTATGGCTGATTTTCACTCACCTTCTGCTGACGGATGGCAGAGCGTTGTTGATTTAAAAGATGGAGTAGATAAGCTAATAGTTAAAGTTCAGGATAATTCAATCTCTGTTCAGGTTGATAATTAGTTTATTTAATTAATTAAAGATTTTTCTAAGCATTAAAAGCGATTACAATTTTATGAAAATGCAAAAAACAGTTTGGTATGAGGGGATGAAACTGGATCCTCATCATTTCCAGCAAACAGACAGATATAATCAATATTACATCAACTCCAGATTATCAATGATCAATTCCAGCAGCTGGGGATTAAAAAATTTAAGTATTGATAATGCTTCACTTTCAGGCGGTAACTTTAGTCTAATAAACTGCAGCGGTGTAATGCCGGACGGGATGATATTTAATATTCCCGAAAATGATTCTCCGCCTAAAAGCAGAAATTTTGAAAGTATTTTCTCTGCAACTGCTGAAAGACTTAGTGTATATCTTGCTTTACCTGTAGAACATTCCTCAGGTAAAAATTGTCAGCTTGATGATTCGCAATTCAATGATCCTTACAGATTTGTAATACAGAATACTGATGTAATGGATTATAATACAGGAACAAATCTTAGAAACATTGGAATAGCCAAGCCTAATTTCCAATTTAAATTTGAAGATGAATCTTTAGAAGATTTTGTTTCGATAAAACTTGGCGAAATATCAAGAAGTTCCGATGGAAAATATCAGATGGAGGTGCAATATATTCCACCATGTCTTGAAATCTCAGCTTCAGAAGTAATACTGCAGCACGTTAGAAATATATTGAGCACACTCGTTTCTAAAAGCAAAGAGTTAAAAGCACAGACAAATATTCAAAAACCTGAATTATCATTAACCCAGGTCGAAGTTCTTTTAATGCTTCAATCAATTAATTCCTTTATTCCATTGTTAAATTATTATCATAATTCAAAACATATTCATCCCGAAGTTCTTTATTCTTTTTTACTAACAGTAGCCGGGCAGTTATCAACTTTCTCAAATTCAGAATTAAGAGTTGATTCATTACCAATTTACGATCATAAACATCTTACAGAAATATTTGAACATGTTGTAAATGAAATACAAACTATGCTGAATGTTCAAAAGACAGTTGAAAGAAAGGACCTTGTTATACAATTAAGAAGACAAGCTGAAACTTTGTTTGTCGGACAGCTTTCACCGAATCATATTCAGGCGCAATTCTTCATTTCTGTAACAGGTGATATTCCTGAAAAGAAAATTATTACTGAGCTGCCGAAGAACATCAAGGTATCAGCTTATGAAGAAATCTTTGCAGTTCATCAGGCTGGAATACAAGGAGTTACAGTTGAATATGTTGCACGACCGCCGGCAGGAGTCTCCGTAAATGAAAAGGCACATTATTTTAAAATAAATAAAGAAGGCCGATTCTGGGAAAAGATAGTACAGAAAAACAATATAGCTTTTTTCATTGCCGCTGAGTTTAAATCGTTACAGATGGAGTTAGTTTTATTGTTTTAGTTTATTGATCAATCTGATTAAAAATATTTTTATAGGGTTTTTAAATGGCACAAGATAATCCGATAGAGAAAAAGAAAAATCTTTCTGATTTAGCTTCTGAATGTTTGATACTTATTTTACAATTAAGAGCTACATCAAATTACGGCGCTGCTAATACACTTAAATCGCATGTGCTGGAAATGTTTGAAAGATTTGAAAGTAATTCGAGAAAAATCGGTGTTGATAATGAAAGGATAAAACATGCAAAATTTGCTCTCGTTGCATTGCTTGATGAAACGATCATCAGCTCCGAATGGTCTGAAAAGAACGAATGGCTAACTGAACCTTTACAAATAAAATTATTCGATACTTTTAATGCAGGTGAAGAATTCTTTACCTATATGAGCGAACTGCGGCAGAGAAGCAGTGCAAATAAGGATGTTCTTGAGATTTATTATCTTTGCTTAAGTCTTGGATTCAAAGGTAAATATCAATTACAGTCTCCTGAAAATTTAAGAAGAGTGATTGATGATCTTAATCTGGAATTACATCCCGAAGCTTATCGTTCATTAGATGCACTTTCACCAAACGGAAAACCAAAACAAAGTATTGTACAGACTGTTAATACAAGTTTGCCTTTATGGATTTATCCGGTTGGCGCCGCAGCATTGCTTTTGGTCTTATATGTCATTTTATCATTTTCAGTTTCCGGAAAATCAGATGATGTTCTGGATATTCTCAATTCATTGAAATCATAATGCGGTATTTTCTATAAATCTTTTAAAATTATTCTTTTATTACTATGGGCAAAATTGCAGGGATCTTAAAAAGTAAAAATATATTATTAGCCGTCGGTTTAGTAATACTGATATTTCTTGTTATTTATCTCGGTTCAGTTATACAAATTACCTGGACAGTTAGAATCGGTATAATAATTTTTATTCTGCTTATAACTGTTATTGTAATTCTTTTTAAGAAAATGAAAGATGCTCAGAAAGCCGGACAGATTGAAAACTCAATTAGTAATTTCTCTGATTCTCAGATATTAAGTCCGGAAAAAAGAGCTGAGATAGATCAATTCAAAAAACAGCTTGAAGCTGCAATTACAGCATTAAAAAATTCAAAGCTTGGACGCGGTAAAACAGGTAAAGCTGCACTTTACAGTTTGCCATGGTATATGATAATCGGACCTTCTGCAGCCGGCAAAACAACTGCGATTCAGAATTCCGGATTAGAATTTCCTTATGGAAAAGATTCTGTTAAAGGTGTTGGAGGAACACGGAATTGCGATTGGTTCTTTTCGACCCGTGCAATTTTCTTGGATACAGCCGGAAGATACATCTCTGAATCCGAAGACAGACCCGAATGGGTTGCCTTTCTTGAAACTTTGAAGAAGAACAGAAAGAGAAAGCCAATAAATGGTGTTATTGTTGCGTTAAATATAGATGAGATAATCAAGAATGATAATGCTCAGTTATATGAACATGCTAAAAATATTAGAGGAAGAATTGATGAATTAATTTCTAATCTGGGAGTTGTCTTTCCGGTTTATTTTGTATTTACAAAATGTGATTTGATACAGGGATTTGTAGAATACTTTGGTGATTTTAGTGAGATAGAACGCTCGCAGATTTGGGGCGCAACTTTTAGTTCTCAGGTACAGGTTGAAAAAAATCCTAAAGAAGCATTTGAAAATGAATTTAATAAATTATCCGAGATTATTTATAAAGCAAGAACAATCAGGTTAAGCAATCCGCTTAAAAGGGAACAAAGAAGAAAAGTATTTTTATTTCCGTACCAGTTCAATTCATTAAAGGAAAAATTAACCTACTTAATAGGTGAAGTCTTTCAGCCAAATCCTTATCAGGATAATCCTGTTTTCCGTGGATTTTATTTTACAAGCGGAACGCAGGAAGGTGCTCCACTTGACTTGGCAATTAAAAAAATAGCTCAGCAGTTTAACCTTCCGCCTGCACCGGGTGAACAGTTTGATGAGATGCTTGAGACAAAAAACTATTTTATTAAAGATCTGCTCAACGAGATTGTAATCCCTGATCAGAATTATGTTGTAGGTCAGACTGCTTCTGTTATTAAGCAGGGCAATGTTACAAGGCTTATAACAATAGGCGCATCTGCTTTTGTGTTTTTATTATTTGGATTATTCTTTCTTTTAGGCAGAAGCGGAAGTTCTGAAGCACTTGATAAAATCAGTGCAAGCGCAAATTCATTCAGCAAGATTAACTGGAGCGGAGATTTACTTAAAAACTTCACTCAGGCAGATTCATTAAGACAAGTTATTGTTCAGATAGAGAATAACGATTTCAACAATTCATTTTTTAATTTCGGATTGGATAGAAGCGAAGATGCTCTTGATAACTTAACAAATCTTTATTTGAAAAAAACAAATCCCTTTTTTACACAATATGTTTACAATGATATTGTTAATACTCTTACAAATTATTCCAAAGGGCAGGAATATTCCGGTGAACAAATTTATAATAGCCTAAAAGCCTATCTGCTGCTTGGCAATGAAAGGTCAAAGCTGGATACTATAAATCAAAAATTTTTAGTTAATACCTTTACCGGAATTCTTAAATCTAAATTCATTAATTCAAATTCAATTGTTTCATCTGCAGATAAGGATTCTTTGAAAAATTATTTCCAAAACTACATATCATTCTTTACTGAAAAATTATCTAATCCGGCAGTTTATTCCATTCAAAATGATAATACACTTTTAAGTCTGGTTAGGAATAAATTCCAGAACAAACCAAGTGCTGAGAGTATTTATGCAAGAATGAAGGAAAGCGCCAGAACTCAATATCCTGCAGAATTGACTTTGGGGCAGTTGGTTCAGGGAAAGACCGGACAGATAATGTACACCGATATCAGAATACCATTCATTTTTACTTTGGATGGATGGAGGAATTATTTTGAAGGGGCTATATCTGAAGAAAGCAAAAATCCGGGTAAAGAAGATTGGGTGCTTGGCAAGTCTCAAAACAGCCGCTCATATTATGATAATTATAATAGCGAAGATATGAGAAATCAGCTGACTGATTTATATATCAGAGATTATACACAAACATGGGTACAATTTTTTCAGAGCATAAAATATTCCGGATTTGAATCAATACCATTTGCGGCAAACAGTTTAAAATTACTAAGTGATCCGGGTACTTCCCCGTTAGTGCTTTTATTAAAAGTATTTGCCGATCAGTCAAGCGCATTAGCAAATATCAAAACACCGGTTGACTCAACTAATCCTTATGCAGCTTTTTACAGCACCGCAAGTAATTCTGATATTAAGAGATTAAGAAAATTTGTTGTTGGTCCGGATGATGGTTCTGCGCCGCCAGAGTTAAATATTGTAATAATGCAGTATGGTATGTTAAATGGAATCCTCGAAGGATTAAAAGGCGGTCCTGATTTAGTAAAAGATTACGCTGTTAAGGTTATGAATCAGCAGGCGCTTGATTATCAAACTGCTGTTAAGACAATACAGAGTGCAATATATAATGTACCGGAATTACAATCATTGCTAACTGAACCGGTTAATTCAACCTGGAGAGCAACTCTTTCAGATGCTACATCATTGATAAGCGTTCAATGGAAAACCAAAGTTGTTGATGTGTTCAATAAGATACTGGCAAAGTCATTCCCATTTAATGATAAAGGAACAGATGCACCAATACAGGACTTTGATGAATTTTTTAATCCGCAAACCGGAGTATTCTGGACTTTTTATAATTCCGAGCTTAGTTCATTTATAAAGAAAGATGACTGGAAAGTCAATCAGCAGGAAGGAACAGGGGCTAGTTTTTCAGTTGATTTAATTAATGCACTGAAAAAAGCTGATGAGATAACAAGTATGCTTTATAAGGGCGGTGAGTTAAATTTAACATTTAAACTCAAACCGCAATTACCGGATTCAAAAACAATATCGGATAGAAAAGCAACAGTAATCCAATATTACTTAAAAATTGATGGCGTAATTGATAATTATAAAATGGGTGCACCTTACGAAACAGTTTTTAACTGGCCGGATAAAAGTTCTTCTGGTTCATCTTTTTATTTAATGATAAATGAATTTGGAACTTCTGATATTAAATCTTATAGCGGTGATTGGTCATTTTTCCGGCTGCTTAATGATGCTACTATTTCAAGAGGTAATTCTGCATCTCAGTTAATACTTAGTTGGAATTTTGCAAAACCGAACTTATACGATGTTACTGCAAGTTATATCTTAAATGCAGGAAGTTCAAAACATCCGTTTTCTCAGAATTTTTTCAAATCATTTAAGCTGCCTAATTCACTTAACTGATTTATGTTAAATGATAACAGCACAAATACTAAAAATTTTACCACAGGCTTTTTTGGAAAGCTTACCGGGTTTGCTGATTTTATTAAGTATAATGCTTCAGGTAACGAAATACAGTCTGTTGATAGCTGGCTTCAGGAGGGATTGGCGCTTGCCAAGTTAAAATTTAAAAATGAATGGAAAAGTTATTACGATAAAATTTCAAAAATAAATTTCATTTATCCGTTTACAGACACTGGTAATTCTACAATCGGAGTTATGTCTCCAAGTTATGATAAAAGCGGCAGAGGTTATCCTTTTTTGATATTCAGGAATATTGAGAAAAAAACAAGTGAGCCTTATTACTTGATTCCTTCTTTTTATAACAGATTGTTTGAAAGCTTTGAAGAAGTGCTGGAAGAAAATAAAATGATTCAAGATACAGCAAATTTAAAAGCAGTGATGGATAATCTTAATCAGTTCGGATCAAAAAATCCAAATACATTAAATGATTATAAAAATTTTGTTTCAAGAAGTGATTTGAACAGTCTGTTTGGATTTGATGATAATGAAGTAATTCAGTTAAATAATTACTTTGAAAAAAATATTAAAATTTTTCAGCATTTGATTTGTATTAAATTTAATTCAGCAGGTACTCAATCAGACAGTAATTTAATCATAAGCTTTTACATTCAGTTAATACAGACATTGTTTAAAAATCAAAATATATCACCTGCGGTATTCTGGATTAATTATGATGAAAATTCCGGTGTAATTTATTTTACATTTTCAAAACCTACATCAAAAGATTTTATAGACCTATTATTAAATAATAATGATACCGGAATAAGTGTAAATACGACTGATCAGTATTTTATTGGTAATGGTAAAAATTTAATTCAGGATGATTTACAGATAAACTATAGTTTAAGTTTAACTGAATTTTTAAACTATATTAAAACTCATCTTAACTAATTAACAAAAATTATAAAACGGAGCTGCACTGAGATGCCTGAAATTTCAGAACTTGAAATACCAGATGTAGTACAGGATTATTTAGAACCAATTTCAGATAATCCGCCGGTTGGTAATGATGCAAGTAACGAAGAGGAATATTTTGTCCTCAATATGGAAATTCAAAAAACTACTCCTGATTATAAAAAGTGCATTGAACTTAGCAGAACCATTCTGACAGAAAAGAGCAAGGATATTAAAATTGCAGCGTGGTTAAGCTTTGCAATGTTCCGGACAGAAAAGATCAAAGGACTGCTAAACGGATTAAAAATTATTTATCATTACTTAAAGAACTTTGAGAATAATCTTTATCCATCAAATGCAAACTACAGAAGCAAGGCAATACAGTTTTTAAATCAGCCCAGATTTTTTAAACTAATAGAAAAGGAAAAACCTGACGCATCTAATGCAAAAGAATTTATTGAAGCTGATTTAGTATTAAAAGAAATAGTGAACGAATGTGCAAAGCTGTTTCCTGATAATCCGCCTGTATTAAAATTTATTGCTGAAGCCTTGGCAGATCATGCCGATACTGCTAATAAAATCTTATCTCCGTCAGCAGTAAAAACAACGCAGCCAATTGCACAGCCGCAAACAGAAAAACAAAGTGAAACCATAAATAAAACTGTAAGTGAAACCGCACCAGCACCGAAAGAGATAGAAAAACCGGTTCAGCAGACTGCACCAGTACAACAAACTGTTACTCAACCAGTAAAAGTAACAAATGAAAATGATGGTATTATTCAGTTAAGACAAATATTAACTCAGTTTTTTGAACAGGTTGCAGATGGAAATAAAAAAGAAAAAGTTCCTGATTCTTTTTTTGTATTTGGAATTGCCAGACAACTGCAATGGGGCAGATTAATCAGACCACAAGAAACAGACGGAGTTACTCAGGTTGAAGTTCCGAATAATATAATGCAGACAAATATTAAAAAATGGTTTGAAAATTCTGAGTGGGATTCGCTGATTCCAAGAGTTGAAATAAATCTTCTTAAAGCCGATAGTGCATTTCCATATTGGTTTGATGCACACAGATATGTTGTTAAAGCTCTTGAACAAAAGGGCGGCAATTACACTCTGGCTGCACAGGATATTAAAGGGCAATTGGCTCAGCTAATAAACAGGATACCTGACATATATAAATTAAAGTTTAAAGATAAAACCACTCCGTTTGCTGATGATGATACTGTAAGATGGATACTTGATGATGTAATGACTTCTGCCGGAAAAAGTGAGAATAAAGATCAGATAATATTACCTCCGATTATGGGAGAAGATTATGAACAGATAAATAATGAATACAAACAAGCTTGCCTAGAGCTTCCGAAGAATATTGAAGTTAATATTGCTTCAATGCAAAAAGCCATCGGCTCTGATGAGAGAAGGAAAGGAAAATTTTTAAGAAGGCTTAATCTTGCTAATTATTGTATGCAGGCAAAAATGTATGATCTTGCTAAAGTACATTTAACTGAATTAATTGGTCTGATTGATGAATACAATATAACACTTTGGGAACCAGCGCTTTGTACATCGGTATGGCAAGCTATGTATTTGGTAAATAAGGAGATTATTTCGAAGACAAAAGACAAGGAATTGAAAACTGATTTGGAAAATGATCAGACAGAGCTATTCAATAAAATTGCAAAATATGACAGCATAATTGCATTAAAACTAAAACAAAAGAAGGAGCGTTAATATGGCACGACCAACAGCACCAAAGATTGCGCAGCGTGTTAAAGTATCAATACTTCCTAGCAGCGATGCGAAGGAAAGCGTTGAACTTGACTACAGAATGATGATTCCGGGAAACTTCAGCAGAAGTGAACCAGGAAGCCTTGGCATGATCAAGGACAGGAGACTGCGTGTAATAGCAAACAAGGGCGACTATCAGAGAGTTTTAAAGGATATCAATCCTAAATTAAAACTTACTGTAAACAATAAACTGTCTGATGACCCTGAATCCAAAATGGAGGTAAATCTGGATTTCAAAGAGATCAAAGATTTTCATCCGGATGAGATTGTTAAAAAAGTTGAACCGTTAAAGCAATTGCTCGATGCACGGGAACGACTTAAACAATTAAAAGTTGCGGTTCTTAAAGATGCAAATCTTAAAAAAGCAATTGAGGGAGTTCTTAAAGACGGCAGCGGGAGTATTGATGAATTACTCGCAAAGCTTGGAAGTTCTCAGGATAAAGAACAAAAATCTAATTAATATCTTTACTTATAATTAAAAAAGCGTGGAGGCTTTACAAAATGGAAAATGAAAAAACCACCTCAACAGGGCAGGAACAAAAAACTCAGGAAACCTCTGTTGATAAATTATTAACCATGCTGGATGATACTAAGAAAGATGCAGTAGCAGAGTTTATAAGTAAAGTTGGCAAGGAATCACAGGTATTTAAAGTTACTGGTGCGCTTGTAGATTCTTTTATTGCTGATATTGATACTGTTCTTAGTGCCCAGATGGATGAGATTCTTCATAACGAAGAATTTAAAGGACTCGAATCAACCTGGCGCGGACTATTGTTTTTGGTACAAAATACGGAATTCAGTAAACCTGTTAAATTTGAACTTCTTGATGTTACAAAAGAAGAACTGTATGAAGACTTAAATGAAGCAGCAAACGGAGAAGGATATGAAAAAGACTCCGGTTTCTGGCATCACGTCTATTGGGGCGCTTATGATAAAGTAGGCGGTCATTCTTATACAGCCATCATTGCTGATTTACAGATTGACAACTCTGCACAGGATATAAATTTAATGCAGCATTTGTCGGTACTTTCAGAATCCGCACAAATACCGTTTATTGGTAACGCAAGTCATAAATTCTTTGGTGAAAAGAATTTCGGCGATGTTATGAACAATCGCTTTTTAGTTGATCAGGTAACTGATGGTGCTGAATATACTGCCTGGAGAGCCTTTAGAGATGATGACAGATCTAAATACATTGGATTAACTCTGCCGCGATTTCTTGGAAGGCTGCCGTATAGTGCTGAATCTGAACCAACTAAAAACTTCAACTATAATGAGGGAGTTTATAAAGAAGGCAGTGATAACAGTTTATGGTGCAATGCTTCATTTGCACTTGCTTCAAATATGGTTAAGAGTTTTGAGAAATGGGGCTGGAGCGTTAAAATTGTTGGAGTTGACTCCGGTGGAAAAGTTGAAAACTTACCAACACCAACTTATGAAGAACATGGACAGAAAAAAGTAAAAGTGCCCATCGAAGCATCTGTCGGACAAGCAAAAGATCAGGAGCTTTGTGATCTTGGATTCATTCCTCTTGCTCACTGGGATAGAACAGATTATGCATGTTTCTTTGAAGTTCCATCTGTTAACAGACCAAAGAAAATTAAGAATGATGCTGAAGCTACAGCTAATTATGCAGTAGGCGCTAGATTACAATATACTATGCTTGTTACAAGAATTGCACATTATCTTAAATACAGACAGTTGATGTTTGTAGGTAAGAATGCAGGTGCAGGCGATATTGAAAAGGATATGAAAAAATGGTTAGATACTCTTGTTGCAGATTTTCCAAATGCACCCGAGTCTGTAATTGCTGAAAGACCTTTAAGATCATATCAACTGCATGTTGAAGAATTACCGGAGAAGCCGGGATTTTTCCAGATAAGTGCGGAATTCAGACCCCACGTTGCTATTACAGGTATGGATGTTAATCTGAAACTTCTTGCATTCCATTCTGCAGAAGAAGGTCAATAGAAACCGGATATACTAACTAATTAAATTATTTATAATAAAAAAAAGGAGCACTACTATGGCAGTTAAAGGTGAAATCGTATTCAAAAATCACGAAGGAAATGAATTGAAAGGTCCTCGTGATAATGGGAGCAGTTTAGTATATGAATTTGCTCATGAAGTTTATCTCCCTTATGAAAAGGAAGAAAACAAAATTCAGGGATCAAGAAAGATAACAGCTTTTACTATTGTCAAAGCAATTGATCCGTTAACACCGCAATTGTATCAGATTTGCTCAAATGGACAGATGTGTAAAGAAATCAAAATTACGCTCTACAGGATTGGAATGCAGACCGGTGAAGAAGAACCATACTTCCATTATACTCTGAAAGAAGCAAAAATAGTTTCAGTACAAAATTGGATGCCACCTACTTATGATCCCAAGAATGAAGGCGTTGGACATCTCGAAAAGGTTTCTATACTGGCGAGAACATTTGTTTGGGAATACATTGAAGGCGGTATTATTTGCGAGGAACATGCTTTCTAAATTAGGTTATATTTGATTCTGAACGATTAGTCAATTATTCACAATCATTTTAATCTGATTTAATTATTCTACTTATTCATTTTATAACACAGACAAATGCCTGTTAAATGCAGGCAGGTCTGTGTTATAGGTTTACTGTACCTTTATCTCAATTATACTTATTGATATTCAATTTACTCTGCTGATTGAGTTAGTTGAACATAATCACATTTTGTGAAATCAAAGTTAATACTGGTAAAAATTGAAAAACTTAAGCCTTTACGATTTATTAATCGGACAATTCTCATCCGAAACAAAGAACATTGATGAGACTGATTTTTCCAAACTCGATGATCTTACGGAAGAGCAAAAGATAAAATCAAGTATAATTGAAAACTTAAGAATGGTTTTATCAACAAGACAGGGCTCTGTTCAGCATCTGCCTGATTTTGGAATGCCTGATATTCTTCAGTTATATTTTAATTCTAACAATTCAATTGATCCGGTTAAAAAAGAAATAAAAAATGTTATTCTGAAATATGAACCTCGTATTGCTAATGTTGAAGTTCATAAAACAGATTTTGATCAGGAGTCGATGAAGATAACTTTAAAAGTGGTTGCAACAATTAAAGATATACCTAATAAAGAAATTTTACTTACAGAATTTTCGACTACCGGTTGGACGAAAGTTATGTTTGAGAAGGATACAAACTGATGGGGATAGAAAAGTATTTCGAACGTGAATATAATTTTCTTCAGACCGCTGGTGAAGAGTTTGCCAAAAAGCATCCTACACTTGGCTCACGGCTCAGAATGAGCGAACGTGAAAGAAAAGATCCGTTTGTTGAAAGACTATTTGAAGGCTTTGCATTTCTTGCCGGAAGAATTCAGGAAAGACTGGATGATGAGTTTCCTGAAATTGCCGGAGGTATTCTTGAGATTTTGTTTCCTAATCTTTTAAAACCATTCCCTTCGTGTTCTATACTTCAGTTAAAACATAAACCAGGGGCAATATCCAAACCGATTGTTGTGGAAAAAGGCAGTGAAATTCAAACTGCCTCAGCAAAATATAAAGTCAGATATAAAGTTTATGCCGGAGTTTCTGATAAAAGCCGTCTAACTGAAAAGGAAGAACCTGCTGATTTTATTTTTCGTACAACTCAGGATGTTATCGTTAGACCAATGACTCTTTCAGATGTTACTGTAGAAGATTCAACTAAGGGAAATACAATTCTTAAACTTAAAATTCAGCCCGATAGAAATGTTGATTATGAATCTCTTCAGATGAATAACTTTCAGTTATATTTACAAGGTGCTGCATCTATTAAATTTGAGTTGTTGTATTTCCTTACAAACTTTGTCTCCTCAGTTTCGGTTAAAGAATTATCCGACACTAAAGCAGCTTATACAGAAATTAAAGACTTTAAGATTGAAATTCCTGATTTATATAGTGAAGATTATTCAGCCCGTGATAATTCGATTCTGCCTTATTCAAAGCAGACATTCAGCGGATACAAACTACTTCAGGAATATTTTTCTTTTCCGGAAAAATTCTTTTTTATTCAGATAAACGGATTGGAACAATTTAAAAGTTCTGAACAATCAGGTCCGTTTGAAATAAAAATTGATTTTAACAGAAGAATTGTAAAAGAAAAATGGGCAACATTAAAAAATATTTCTTTGCATTGCACTCCGATAGTCAATTTATTCAGCAGAATGACTGAAGAGGTAATTGTCAATCAGCGTTTACCGGAATATTATATAGTTCCTGACATAGACAGGAGAAAGAGCAGAGAGATTTACTCAGTAGATAAGGTTTCAGGTATCAGTGAAAGCAAAATAGAACAATATAAGTATATACCGATTTCTTCCCACGATATACTTGATACAAGTGATCCTGATTATAATTATAAAAGATTTTTTTCTGTATTCAGAAGGACTCAAGTAAGCGATATGTCTGAAACATTTATTCGCTTGTTTGGACCAAGTATGGAAGAGGATGATTTTCCAAAAGAAACTCTGAGTATTCAGGCAACTCTTTCAAACGGATTTTTACCGGCTTCATATCTGGAAGTTGGGGTTATAAAAGAGCCAATAAACTTTCCTGTTGGAATAGAAGCTTCCAATATTACTATTCCAACCGATGTTCTTGAAGGACCTGACAAGAGCAATTATCTGTGGTCGCTTATTGCAAATTTATCTGTCAGTTATACAAGCCTTTCAGAGGTAGAAACATTAAAGAATATTCTTAATCTCTATAACTGGTTCAAAGTACATAACCATCCGAATAAAAAACGTATTGATGGTATATTAAAAATAGATAAGCCCAAAATCATCAGTAAGATAAAAAACAGAAGTATTATACGCGGAATAGAATTTCATATTACTATTGACCCAAATGAATTTGAGCACGGGGCTGGTGATATCTATCTCTTTGGATTAATTCTGAATAAGTTTTTGTCACAATATGTAACTGTAAATTCATTTATTCAACTGAGAATTACAGAATCCGGAACAAACAAAGAATACTTATGGGAACCGATAATCGGGAAAATACTGCCGCTGTAATAGAAGATCTTGTAAACAACGGACCTTTGTATAATGTGTGGCAGGCTGCTAGAGTTGCTGATAGTTATGTAAAAAAATTACATCCTAAAAGAGATGAATCTATTTTTGAACAAACCGGAATAAGATTCAGACCTTATGAAAAGTATGAATATCCTCCTACGGATATTAAAAATATTAAGTTTGAAAATGATGAGGTTATTTTTCTCGTTACTTTTTTAGGATTGTATGGTATTAATTCTCCGATACCAAGATGCTATGTAGAGCAAGTTGATTTTCAGCAAAGGATATTAGGTGCCGGACAGGTTCCGTTACAGAACTTTCTCGATATTTTTAATAACAGATTTTACTGGCTGTATTATCAGGCATGGAAAAAATACAGATTTTATCTGCATCTTAATTCAAATGAAAATAATAAAATAATTCAGAGAATTAGTTCCTTTAGCGGCAGAGGATTTTTTGGAAAAAATAAAAACAGAGAACTTTCAGATTATGCCTTACTTAAATTTTCAGGTTTGTTCAGTCTTAGAGTAAGAAACAAATCAGGATTAGAAGTTTTACTTAATTATTTGTTTCCGCGATATGTAAATAAAATAAATGAGTTTGTACCAACCTGGCTTGAACTAACAGATGCACCGCTGCTGGGAGGCGATGATAATATTCTTGGTGAAACAAGTTTTATCGGCAGACATGCACTGGATTATACCGGAAGAATAAGTATTGAAATCGGTCCAATGTCATTTAATGATTATTTGGATTTTTTACCCGGTAAAACTCAATCAAAAAAACTGATAGAGCTGCTGTCTATATACCTTAACGATGGACTTGAATATGATTTTTGTTTTAGGATAAAAAGTGAAACAATAACTACAATTGCCTGGAATGATGAAAGATTAAAATTAGGTTCTACGCTCTGGCTTGGGAAACCACAATCTGAAGTCATTTCAGTTTATATGCCGTATGAACAGCTATTTGAAATAAATTAAACTTTCAATGTTCACTGTTTTATTCCACTCATCAGCAGAAAATAATTTGATGTGTCATAATTCTGATGAGAATTAATTTTTAAATAAAAATATTTCCCGGAGATAAAAAATGCAGAGTAAGGACTTAAAATCACTTCTTGTAAAGCTTAATAACTATCTTATAAGAAATCTTGATACGGCAACTGGTTTAGGGATTAACCGCTCACATTACGAAATCACTTTTGATCATCTTCTCAATTGTTTAATTGAAGATGGAATGGGTGATGTGCCTTTGATTCTTAAGCATTACAATATTGATGCTGGTGAAGTTCAGGCACGTGTAATTAAAAACCTTGAAGAGATGACAAAGGGAAATACTGGCAAGCCTAAATTATCTCCATTACTTGCCGAACTTCTTGAACAAGCATGGATAACAAGCTCTGTACATCACCACGAAACAAAAATCAGATCCGGAGCTTTGTTTGAGGTGTTTATAGCATCAGAGCAGGTAATAAGCAGCAACTTGTTAAATATTCTTTCTTCAATAAAGCAGGAAGAGTTAAAGACTGAGTTTTATAATATTCTTAAAGGCTCTGTTGAAGATGCTTCAGTTGCATCTGAAATGCTATCAGCAGAAGAAGCAAAAGAAATTCCTGCCGATGGAACAGTGCTCGATTTATTCACAACAAATCTTACAGCTCAGGCTAAGGATGGAAAAATTGATCCAATACTTGGAAGGGATGATGAAATCATTCAGGTTATTGAAGTATTATCAAGGCGAAAAAAATCCAATCCGATTATTCTTGGTGAACCAGGTGTCGGGAAAACTGCTTTGGTTGAAGGTTTAGCTATTAAGATTGCTTCGGATGAAGTACCCGATGTATTAAAGAATAATCAAATATATTCACTTGATTTAGGTTCACTACAGGCAGGAACAAAAATGAGAGGCGAGTTTGAAAAAAGATTGAAAGCAGTAATAACAGAAATAACAAATTCGCCGACACCTGCTATTTTATTTATAGATGAAGCACATACTCTGATTGGTGCCGGTGCTTCTGCAGGCGGAGGTGATGCTGCTAATCTTCTTAAACCCGCACTTGCAAGAGGTTCATTCAGAGCAATTGCAGCTACAACATATCTTGAATACAATAAATATTTTGCTAAAGATGCAGCACTTGAAAGAAGATTTCAGCCAATTTATGTAGGCGAACCCGAAGATGATAAAGCAGTCCTGATGCTGCGCGGTATCAAAACCAAATACGAAGGATATCACGGAATTCATATTACTGATGAAGCGCTTGAAGGAGCAGTTAAACTTTCCAGAAGATATATTGCCGGAAGACAATTGCCCGATAAAGCAGTTGATTTACTTGATACTGCAGCAACAAGAGTTAAGATGTCGTTAACAAGTAAACCGCCTAAACTTGAATTGCTGATAAGTGAATTAAAATCTACAGAAATGGCTATCAGCTCACTTCAGAAAGATTCTGATATGGACCTCGCTTTTAATAAGGAAAGTCTTGATGCATTGAAAGTGAAAAAAGAAAATCTGGAAAAAGAGGTTAAAGAAAAAGAAGACAAATGGCTGAAGGAAAGTGAATTGACCCGCACACTTATGGAGTTAAGAAAGAAAAAATTTGCTGCAGCTAATAACGGCGGAGCTGATAAATCAATCAGCGATGAAATTGAAAAGATTAAGAAAGAACTTAGCGAAATTCAGGATGTAAGACCACAGGTGTTTGCGGAGGTAACAAAGAACACTGTTGCTGAAGTAATAGAAGCCTGGACAGGAATTAAAGTCGGAAATATGACTAAAGATGAAATGACAACTATGCTGCAATTAGAAGATGAATTAAGAAAGCGTGTTTTAGGACAGGATCATGCAATTAAACAAATAGCTGATGTATTAAGAGGTGCTAAAGTAGGAATTAAAAAAGAGGAAGGACCGATTGGTGTCTTTATGTTAATCGGAACCAGCGGTGTTGGTAAAACTGAATTAGCAAGAGCAGTGGCAGAAGTTTTATTTGGTGATGAAAGATTTATGGTTACTTTGAATATGACAGAATATCAAAACGAATATAATACTTCAAGATTGATTGGAGCTGATCCGGGTCTTGTTGGATACGGCGAAGGCGGTGCTTTAAGTGAACCTGTCAGAAGAAGACCATATTGTGTTGTTTTACTTGATGAAATTGAAAAAGCTAACTCAAGTGTAATAGATCTTTTTATGCAGGTTTTCGACAGAGGTATGCTTCAGGATGCTGACAGAAGAAATATTGATTTTTCAAATACTATTATTTTTATGACATCCAATATTGCTTCTGATGTCGTATTTCAAAAGTATAATGAGGGCATGAATTCACCCGAAGATTTGCTCGAAGAGTTGAGACCATATCTTAATCAATATTTCAGACCTGAGTTTTTAGGAAGAGTTAAACCAATTGTTTTTCTGCCGTTGAATGCCGAGGCAATGCGTCCGATTGTTGAGATTAAATTAAACAAGATTAAAAAACGTTTGATGCAAAACAGAAAACTTGAATTATCATTTGATAAAAAAGTTGTTGATGATATTCTTGAATCCTGCACAAGAGCAGAAACAGGAGCAAGAAATATTGATGCAATTATTGATAAAAAACTTGCACCCGAAATTTCCTCTCAGATGATTGCCTTTATGGCTGAAGGTAAAGAACCGGATAAATTAATGGTTACAAAAGCTAAAGACGGATCATTCAAATATAAATTTTCTTAAGACTGGATTATTATTTAGTGATGACATTTTGATTGACGGTTTAAGGGAATGAATCTGTGAAGCAGTGAATTGAGTATGTAAATTTATTAAAATGAAATTTTTAAAAAGAGGTTACTAATGGTTAGTTATAAGCACAACCAGCCGCATTATGAAATACATTTTTCTGAAATGAAAAATGAAGGTATTAATGTGTTGTCTTTTGAAGGCAGAGAAAAAATTTCAGAGCTGTTTGAATATCAGATCAGATTTATCTCTGATAATTCTGAGTTGGACTCTTCTAAAATCCTGAATAATCCCGCTGCACTTGTTTTTAATCGAGGTGATGAAGACCCATTTAAAATTCACGGAATAATTTCAAACATAGAGCAATATGGCAAATCAAATGAATACAATTTTTATAAAGTTACTTTAGTTCCCTCGCTTTGGCGGCTTGGTCTTAATTATCAGAATGCTGTGTTTGAAAATTATAAAATAGAAGATTTAATTAAGACTATATTCAATAAATCCAGTATTGATTTTAAAATTGATTTAAAGAGTTCATACCCTGAAAGTGAGTATTTGGTTCAGTATAAAGAAACAGATCTCAATTTTATCAACAGACGACTTGAACATTATGGTATTTACTATTATTTCGATCACTCAAGCGATAAAGATGTGGTAGTAATTACTGATAATAATAACAACCTGCCAAAAATTGATTCTAAAGAACCGGTTAAGTTTAATTTAAATAAAGATCCCTTTGGTGAGAATGAATCAATCCATGAAATCAGCTGCAAAGAGAAAGTTGTAACAGGGCTGGTAAAACTTAAAGATTATAATTATATGTTTCCTGAAAAACAATTGATTGGTCAAAGTCAGATAAATAATAGCGATCCCGGATTTTACTACGATTATGGCGATAATTTTTTGAATGAAAATGAAGCTGAATTTCTTGCAAAAATAAGAAACCAGGAATTTATTGCACAAAGCAAAATATTTTACGGAGTAAGTGATTGCAGATTGTTCAGAGCAGGTTATCGTTTTAATATGGATAAACATTATCGCAATGATTGGAACAGCGAATATATTTTAACAAGCGTTACTTATAAAGGACAGCAGAAAAGCCTTTTTGCTTTTTTACCCGATCAGAAAAAGTATGAGCCTACATTTGAGTGCGAGTTCGAGGCAATACCATTCAGTATCGAATACAGACCATTGAGAAATACACCGGTTCCAAAAGTAACCGGAATAATGAGTGCAAAAATATTATCAAGTGCCGGTGACGAATATGCATCTGTTGATGACCACGGCAGATACAGAGCAAAGATGAATTTTGATCTTAGTGATGATGGGGCAACAATGCCTTTAAGACTCTCGCAGTTTTATTCAGGACCCGGCTATGGAATACATTTTCCGAATCACGAAGAAACGGAATTACTCTGGTCTTGTGTTGATGGAAATCCTGATCGTCCTGTCGGTTTGGGGACAGTTCCAAATCCATCTACAGCAACTCCGGTTTCTCAGAAAAACAGAAAGCAAAATATAATCCGAACTGCATCAGGTAATGAATTGATAATGGATGATTCATCCAGGGAAACAAAAATTTCTTTAACCTCATCCGGTAATCATAAGATATCATTAAATGATGCTGATAAAAAAATTGAAATTATCAGCAAAGAAAACCATAAACTGATAATGGATGATGAAGAACAGAAAATTGAAGTCATCAGTAAAGAAGGGCATAAAATCCTGATGGATGACAAAAATACCAAACTTGAGGTTGCGACAAAGAATGGTCACTTTATGAAAATTGATGATTCCGGCGGAGGTGAAAAAATTCATTTCTCTGATAAACCGGGAAACAATTATCTGACAATAGATATAACTAATAATAAAATTGTGATAGAATCAAAGAACGGTGATATAGATATTCTTGCACCCAAGGGAGAAATAAAAATCCAATCCAAAAATCTTACTATTGAAACGGAAGAAGATACAAAAATTAATTCCGGTAATATGAAAACAGAAACCGAACAGGATTTTGAACTGAGCTCAACTAATATTAAACAAGAAGCTAAGTCTGATCTAAAAACAAAAGCTCTTAATATTACAGCTGAAGCAAATGCAGATCATAAAATTAAAGGAATGAATACAACTGTTGAGGCTGGTATAAACTCTCAGGTTAAAGGCTCGTTAGTTACGGTTGAAGCCTCTGGAATAAATACAATTAAGGGATCCCTGGTTAAAATTAATTAAAATAAAATGAGTTAATACAAATGAGTTTTGCAGCAAGAGTGGGTGATACTTGTGCACACGGAGGTGCAATTGTTATCGGTTGCCCGACAGTATTAATTGGTAATATGCCAGCCGCCCGGGTTGGTGATATGCACATGTGTCCGATGGTTACACCGGGTACGCCGCCTATTCCGCATGTCGGAGGACCAATTCTTCCACCCGGCAGTCCAACGGTTTTAATCGGCGGTATGCCGGCTGCAAGAGTGGGCGATATGGCTACTTGTGTTGGTCCGCCTGATTCTATAGTTATGGGCTGTATGACAGTGATGATCGGCACTGCAGGAAGCGGCAGTGCAAGCGGAGGAGGTGCAGGATCGAGCGGAGCAGCATCTGCACAAGCAGGTGCAAGAAATGCTTTATCAGGTAATGTAGAAGCAACAACAAGAAGTGAACATTGGATTGAATTTGAATTACTTGATGAAGCCGGTAATGCCGTCAGCGGTGTTAATTATCTGTTAACCGATACTGATAATCAGGAATCTTCTGCGGTAGTTAATTCTGATGGAAGAATAGCCCGGGATGCATTAAAAGAAGGTCAATGTAAAGTGGAATTATTTGATCTTTTTGGCGCTGAGTGGTCTAAAGATAAAGCAAAGATGGGTGATAAAATAAAATTAAAAGTCAAATCAATAGGTATAAAAGACGGAAGTAAAGTTGAATTCAGGATTTTTGTTAAGGATATTAATTACAGTGACCATCTGCTGAAAAAACTTGAAGCAGATATCAATAGTGATAAGGCTGAAACAGAATGGGAGTTAAAAGTTGATGAAGATCTGATTAAGATTGTTGATTATAAAGAGAATATCGGAAGATACTCAAGACCATTTTTCTATTTTGATGCCTACTGCAATGAAATGGTTGCTAAATCCGGAATACTTGATGTTGATGATGATATTGAGATAGTATTTAAAGATGAAGAAGGTAATATTTTAGCCAACAAAGAATATCAGATTTATCTGCCGTCAGGAGAAATCAAAAAAGGAAAACTTGATAGTAACGGAAAAACAAAGATTGAAAAAATCCCGCCCGGTAAAATTAAAATTTCGTTTAAGCCCTAAGTGATTATATGAGTAATGGTGATCAAAACAAAGTTGATGTTATTTTCAGAGATGTATTTGGAACCGGCAAATCTTCAGCTTTAACCAGTAAAAAGAACGAACTTATTCTGAAGTTTGTTAAAGTGTCAGTCCTTGAAATGGAAGATGTACTTTTCCATCTTAACAGTTGTGTGTTAATGCCTGAAAATCCAAAGGGAAAAAGTTCTAAAGACGGCAATCTTCAATCTGGTGATGAAAGCCTGGATATAACTGGTATCAAAGCTCTCGCTGTTGTTTTTAAGCAATTTGAATTTGATCCTGATGTAAGAATGATTGTAACCGGTCACACGGATACCTCAGGAACACCGGAATTTAATTTTACCCTTTCAGATGAAAGAGCACAAAATGTTCTTTATTTGTTAATCGGAAAAAGAGAAGAATGGGCTGAGTTATCATACAACAGACATAAGGTTGAAGATTATCAGCAGATAATGAAATACTTTGAACCAAAACTAAATTGCGGATGTGACCCCGGTGAAATCAATGATAAATATAATGATGCTACAAAAAAAGCCACACAAAACTTTTTTAATAAAATTGATTCAGTAAATGCCGATAAAAACTTTAAGATAGTAAATAATGATTCTAAACATAGATGGACTAAGGAAATTTGGGAAAATGTTTATGATCTTTATTCAAAAGAAATAGCCGAAGTGCTTGAAATTTCAATTGCAGATCTGAATGGAAGAAGAGAATCTGATGTTAAATTTATTGATGATAAAAAACCATTTGTCGGCTGTGGTGAGTCATTTCCAATTGAATCAAAAAATAAAGACAATTACAAATCACAGCGTAACAGAAGAGTAGAAATACTTTTCTTTGATAAAGATGAAATTCCTGAAATGAATTGTCCGGCAGTAAAGACCCGCACGCATAAAGAAGAAGAATGTCCTCTTTGGCAGAAATTTTACTTTAAACAATTATATATCGATCCTGCTGATTTAAAGTCTGTAGTTTATTATATCAGATTAGTCTATTACGACAAGATTCAAAAAAAACAATTACCGGTACCCGAGGGTTTGACTATTAAGGCTTATGAAGATAATAAAAAAGAAATTCCCAGTGAGACAATCTATAAAGATGACACTTTTTTTGTTAAAGTTAAGTTTGGGAAAAAGATAAAAAAAACAGAAAGAAAAAAATTCTATTTTGAATTTGAATCGACAAATAAGTGGATTTACACTGAAGATGATAAAACCGACCCTGTTATTGTTGAAAAAACACCTGATGAAATCAAGAAGATAAGTTTTATTGAACGGCAAAAATATTATGATCTGCCTGCAAAATGGTCATCAAGAAATTATTGGACACGTTATGATGGAGATATAAATAAAGGTGAAAGATTTGAGAAAGTATTTAAAGATGAGCTTCAGTTAAAACCATTTGGTGATAAGGTTACTAATAAAGAAAAGCCGCTTACATTTTCATTGGATGATATAGTTTTAGCAGATTCTTCTAAAAGTCAGATCCTATCAGATAAAAAACCGGATGGTTCTGCTCTTGCTTTGGATGATAATTCCCGCTATGCCTTGTTCTGTATTGATTACGAAACTATGGAAAATGTTGATGGAAAGGACAAGAACTTACGAAGATTAAAAATCTATAATCCCGAACCTGATCAACCAATATTTACAAATTGTAAGTTTAAGTATAACCTTATTACCGATGTACCGATATTTACAAGGGCGGTATATTTTTGTAACAACTTTTATGATGTCGGACTTAAAAGATCAGGAGAAGGTGACACATCTTTTGATTATGAAAAAAATCATGTTGTTGGTGCAAGGTTAGCTCTAAAGGACGATGCATCTTTGCATAAATCTAAAAGCGTAATTGCAACTGATGCCTCAGACAGGACTAAAGCCTACGCATTAGATGGCTGCGGTAATTACGAAATGCATTATTTCCATGATTGCGCTGAGCTGGATAATAAACCGCTCAATTATTTAATAATTTATTGGAATTGCAGATTTATTTTCAATCAAGGCGGAACGGCTGCTGATGTAACAAATCATCGTAAAGAGGGAATGACTAATGCGATGACAAGGATGAACAAAAACTATCTAATTGAAAAACACTCCGGTTCAGAAGACATTTTAATCAGACTGTTCTTTTATATGGAAGCAAAAAATGATACTAATGGAGACAGACATAAATGTTTAGTAAGTGTTACGGATAATACAAATGGTGCCTGGATGAGAACAGGCGATGCTAAATTCCGAAGCCGGGACTATCAGGCTGATCCAACATATTTTGGTACACCTGATCCAAATAATTCTTTGAAAGATGTTGATGGAAACACTTATGCAGTTCTTACAAATCACCATGAGATGGGTCACGCTACAGGAAACTGGGACTCTTATCTTTATAATTTTGAATCAGGCGGTAATACCTGGACCGGATTACCACGATATGATCAGCCATTTACCGCTGTCGGAGGTCCATACAGGTTTGACGAATTAGCCAGGATGTATCATAACCGTACCCCACGAATCAGAAATTACTGGAAATATATACTGTGGCTTAATGATGAATCTGGTTCCGGCAAAAACTTAAACGAATTTCTGAAAGACACAAAATTTAAAATTACCTTTCAGGGGCTTAAGCATAAACATAATTTTTTTCTTGATGATAAATATCGAAATGTTGAGAACGCTGCTTATTCTTTAGTTGATCATACAATTTCTGCTAATCATAAAGTGGATTTATTAATATATAAACTTGGCGATGATGAATTTTCAATTATGGCTAAAGAAGGTCAGACATTTAATGGTATTCTTGTCATTCGAATACGGCTTGCATTAAAATTTATCAATTCAAGTACTGAAAATTGGAGTTTTGCATCTCAACGCAGCTGGGCACAAAGACTGAATAATGATATTGGTGTTATGCTTAATAATAAGTTTAGAGCAGCAACATCGAACAGTAACGACATTAAAAATTTATTTGTTGTCTTTACTCCAAGTTATCAGGTTTATACAGGTACAGCTCCAGCCAATTCCCAGTATGATATTGAAGTAACTTTTAAAGTTGGAAATAATTTTACTACTTCAGGCAAAAGAATACAAGTTGATTGGGATACTGATAAGGAAAAGATCATCAGATATCTGTTTGGAAAAGAAACCGGAAATGGAAACCTGATAAAAACAGATTTTAGTACTATAATTAATTGGGTCGGCAGCCCCGGAGTAGGCAATGCTACTTATACTATGTTTGATTTATAATCTTTTTATAGCTAACAATATGTACACACAGTATTATTCAAATTCGCGCCACGATTCTTTCATTAACTCAATTCCTAAAGTTAATGGTAAAATTCTTCGTGAAATTGAGATCAGTGATAAGAGTGTATCTAATCTTGAAATCAGAGTAATCTTAACTGACGGCAAAGATTATTTTCTTGATACTGCATCCGAAATAATCTGTTTTACCGGAGAAGGTAAGATTAAATGGAGACGATCTAAATGGTATGGCTCGCAGGTTGTACTGAATAATAAACTGCTCTTCTATCAGTCAGCAGCCCGGAAAGATGATATGGAAGCAGTTGATTATCAAAATAACATTGTGATAAGTAAATACCCGATAAGTGGAGTAATTGATGAATCACAGATAATTTTATTCCAGCCCGATACAGATGGTTTAATAGCTCAGATTTATTATTCAGACATTGTTGATACTTCGGTACCTGAATATTTAATCTTTCAGGCACTTAAAAAAAGTTTAGGTTTTATCTGGCATAAAAGATATTATAATCAAATATGTCCGTCATTACCGTTAGTTAATTATGAAAAGGGTTTTGTTCTTACCTTTTCACCAACTCAGGGACAGATATTTATTTTAGGAAAAAAATCAGATGAAGCTGATCCGGATTACAGCTTTGATTTACCAAAGGATTATAATTCAGTTTTTGCCAGCAGTTCCAAAGCAGGTGATATATACTTAGCTTATACTTCAAAGCATTTTGTAAATCTGAAGTGTTTAAGTCTTGACGGAAAAGAAAAGTATTCTGTTGAAGTTGCAGATGATTTTGTTGATGCAAGACCCGTCTTATGCCCGCCAGTCCTAACACCGGATGGATTTATATTTATTCTTACTAACAATAAAGTGTTTTGTATTAAAGACAAGAAACTTATTTGGTCTAAAGTAATAAGAGATATAAACTTTGCAACTGCATTTGCTGATAACTCTGTTATCATTGCTGCAGCAAATAAGTTGATAAGACTTGATGCAAAAGGAAATGAATTGCTGAATTATGAAGCTGAAGGAAAGATTTTTACCCCGCCTGTTTTAGATGATCAGGGCAGGTTGATGTTTGGTACAAAAACAACTGTTTATCTAATGGAATAAAAATGCCAGACCACAAAGGAAATACAGATAAATCCAATAAAATAAAACTTAAGTCATCAATTGACCGGGTTGTCTGGACAGCGGGAATCGGGTGTAATGGTGCAGAGGTTGGTCTCGAGATTAATACACACTTTGTCGGTAATAATTCCGAAGCTAAAATAGAAATATCTGATAGCTCAGGTAAAGTTTTTGATACAATTAAAACAAAGATCGCTGGTAATTACCTGTTAACTAAAATAAAAATTCCGGAAAAAGCAAAAGATGAGTTATATGCTGAAGTAAAGCTGTCAAAACATGGATTAAGTAAAAAATCCAATTGTTTATATGTTTATCTGCCCCCGAAGATAAAAAATCTAAAGTGGGATAAACAGGAAGCTAAACGAGGTGATATATTAAAGATTTCTGCAGATGTTACCGATACTTATGAGGGCGCTGAGTGTAAGGTTTTAATTTTTGAACATGATAGTGATGGAGCACATGATCTGATCACCAGTCTTAAAACAAATGTAAAGAATCAAAAGATAGAAGTTGATTGGGAATTTCAATTTCAGACTGACACCAAAAACATACCAACCGATCAGGAGACAGAAAAAGGATATAAGAACCCGGAATATTTTTTTAGAGTTGATGTAGGCGGTGTTTATGCTGATTCGGATTTATTGAAGTTTAAAGATTGGATTGAGATAAAATTCTTAAATTCCAAACAAGAACCTCGTTCAGGCATTGAAGTAAATATTAAATTTCCGGATGGAACTTCACAAAAGAAAACAACAGATGATGATGGGATAATAATCTTTGAAGATGTTCCACCTGGAAAGTTCATCATTGAGTCGGAGGAATAACTTAGATGTGTCATCATACCGCTGCCTCAGGAACACAAACAACAATCGCTGGAAATTGTTCACAAGCTTATTGCCCAATACCGAGATTAGTTGAATTAAAGCAACACTATTCAGCAGCATTGATACAAAGGGATTCATTCATTAACCAGAATAATGAAAAACTTTCAGCCGGTAAATTTTTAAAAAGTTTAGCTGAAAAAATTGAAACCGATACACCCGATGTATGGAGTCACTTTAGAAAACGGGTTAATGATGATAGTGCTGACAGCTACAATGATACACTTCTTAAACATGATATCGAAACAATTGAGAATACATTAAACCGAAATAAAAGACTTGTTGAAGAGAGGGCTGAACAGTTAATTAATTATTTTAATCAGGATAATGTGCAGCGGCATCTTTTACAGTACCATAGTGAGACGAGAGATGATTCATTTTCGTTAACAACTGCTACAAATTATGTCTTTGAGGATCTTGGGAAATCAGACAAAGGCTTAGAATATTTAGCCTCATTACTAAGTGATAATGTGCTTAATGAACTAGTTACTGTAAGTGAGGTTTTTGGTTTAATCAGACAAGCTAATACTCTTTCAGAAGAACTAAGTAAATTTTTAACATTTATTAGTCCATGTTTGATTTCTGAAGTGATAGAAACAATCTCTGTAAATAATTTTAGAAATGTTAGGGAAGTATTAAATAGTAATATTCAATCAAAACTCAGATTTTTTTCTGAAAAGACAGGGATTAACTTCGATGCCCTCAATAGTTTTTTAAATGAAAATGCGGAACAAACAGCTAGAAGATTAAACAATATCATTGAAAACTCATTGGACCCTGCTGAATTACGCCAGCAAATATTAAGAGCTAATGTTAATTTGGAAAGAGCTGAACTTAATGATGATTTAATCAAGTGTGTACCTATCGGATATATTTTGAAGTTATTGTCGTTTGCTATAGCAGCATATAAAATAGTTGAAGACTTTAAACGATCAAGTAATAAAGATAGAATCTCTTTCATCTCTTCTGTTATGGAAATAAGCAAAGATATTCTGAGTATTAGAGCTGTTACAAATTCTGCCAGACAAGGTGCAAGTTTGATGGTAGGAATAATCGGAGAACTTTTAGGTGTTGTTGTAAATCTGATGGACGCTGTTGAAAATCTGCAGGGAAGAGACCCTTTGTTAGCCGCATTAAACATTTTAGGAGCAACAGCGGCATTTGTTGGAATGTTTTCAGGTATTGTAGTCGCTAGTGCAGAAACTATGGGACTAACTGCTGTAACAGTTGCAGCAGCAACTGTTATTGGCTCTGTATGTATAATTTTAGGAATAATTATAGCTGTGCTAATTTTTATTTTTACAGATCCTCCATTCATTGCTTTTATCGAGGATACTTATTATGGCATTGATAATGTTATACCTCTTAGAGAGACTATTGACAAATTTTTTAAGCTACAGATTTTTGAAATGACTGTACGATTAGAAGGTGATGCACCGGATGTCAGATTAATTGTTCAAAGCAACGCATTAGATGATACTTTACCAATTTCTTTGAAGTTAAATAAAAATCGTGTATCAATGGGCACAGTATTAATAAACCCAACAACGAGTAGTTATAATGGTAAAGCAGACATTCGGAAATATGCGTTTTGGGAATCAGATAGAAGAAGAACCCGGTATTTAGTGATCAACAAGTTTTGGGAATTATGGGATAATGAAGAAAGTGGTATTAATGTTAGAGAAGAAGCAGGAGATTATGCTTTATATGCGTCACTCGATCCGGATAAAGATGGTGATTGGGAAATTCAAACTAGTATGAATCCTATCGAGTTTCCTAGAATTCAGCCGCTTATACGAGAGCTGACAATTGATTCTAATTATTATGTGCACAGGGGCAGGAAATATTTTAAATACTCAGTCAATGGTAATGTAAATATTACCATCAGAACTGTTGATGCAATTGGACTTACTTGCCAGATTTTGTGGTCAGCAGATGGAGGAGTACATTGGTCGCAGCAAAGTAACAGAATTCAAAGAAATACAATCCAATTCAGTTTTAACATTCCTTCTCCTCCACAAAGCAGTACTTATACTCTTCAAGTTAGCGCCAAGTTGTTTAATAATGAGGGAATTCAGACAGGTGATACTAATTCAGTTAACGACATACAGGTTGGAAGTGAAACTTACCTCAGAAATCAAGGAATCATTTAAATAAATTTTTAGTTATGGATATCCCGGAATATTACAAACAGTTTCAAAATCAGTCTCCTAAAAAGGATGAAGAGGCAAAGATGCCGGAGAAAACAGAAACTTCTCTCGCTGACAAACCTCTGCAAAAAACTGAACCTCAAAGACAATCCCAGCAATCGCAGCAGCCCGCAGTAAAAGATAAAACAATTCCATTTCAGGGAAACGGTTTTTCATTAGAGCAGCTTGAGGATTGGAAAGATAAAACTATCTATACTTTAGAGGGTCCGGTTACTGATGGAATTAAACATAATGTTATTGTAACTATTGATACAGAACCTTCTACAGAAGATCTTACCGAGTATTCTCTTATGCAGATACAAACGCTGGAAAGCGAACTAAAATCATATATGCTTCTTAAACAAGGCGAGACTAAATTAACAAATGGAAGCAATGCTTATGAAGTAATTTTCAGCTGGTATCCAACAGATGATTTAAGGATATATCAGCATCAGATTTATGCAATGGATAATAAAAAAGCATATAAACTAACAGCAACCTTTACAAAAAAAACAAGGCAGACGATTGGGCCCGCTGTGTTAAGAATGATGCTTAGTTTTAATCCTGGTAAAAAATAACAACTTTATATTATCTTAAAGAATTGATATTATGTTTCTATTATGGGTACAGAACCTACATCAATAAAAAATGAACAGAATAAAACAATTGTCCGATTAACTATAGAAAAAGGAGAATCACAAAAAAAAGAATACTTTTTTAAAGATACTTTTAGAATAGGCCGGGTTGATACCTGTGCTGTTAAAATTGATGATGGTTTGGTAAGCCGTGATCATCTGGAAATATCTTATAAAGAAGGTAAATGGTTTATTGCTGATCTGTTTAGCAGTAATGGAACTTATCTGAACGGAAATAAAATTGATCATATTATACTCTCTAATCCAATTAAACTTGAATTGGGAAAAAATGGTCCGATAATTAATCTTGAATTAATTAAAGATACTGAAAGTAAACCATCATCATCCGGCGCATCCGATACAGATAGTTCTTTACAAAATTATATTCAGCGTTATTTTGAACAGGAAGGTAATAATCCTAATGCCGGCGATCATACAAGAATGATTCAGCAGGCATTTAAAGTTGTTCAGAAAAAACAATCGAAAAAATATTGGCTGATAATTGCCGTTGTTGCATTTATGGGATTACTTGCATCAGCTTATGCAGTTTATCAGCATATAAAAGCTAACGAGCAAAAAGAACTTGCTGAATCTATTTTTTATCAGATGAAAGGGATTGATATTCAGCTTTCAAAATTATCTTCAGTGGTTGAAAATACCGGTAATACAGAAGTTGAACAGACTATTGAAAAGATGCGCGGGGATTATAACAGGATGGAAAAAATTTATGACAAATATGTTGGTGAACTTGATGTGTATGATCTGAGTGAAGAGGACAGGCTGATTCTTAAAATGGCAAGATTATTTGGTGAGTGCGAAATTAATATGCCTGAAAATTTTGTCGGAGAGGTAAAAACTTTTATCAACAAGTGGAAATCATCTCCAAGATTAAAATCGGCAATAACACGCGCACAGGAAAACAACTATGTCAGACCGATAATTGAAGCATTTTTAAAACAGAGTTTACCGCCGCAATTTTTTTATCTTGCATTGCAGGAAAGTGATTTTAAGTTTGATATCGTCGGACCGATTACACGATACGGATATGCAAAAGGGATGTGGCAATTCATACCGATGACAGCCCGGCAATATGGTTTGGAAACAGGTCCTTTAGTTGAATTAAATCAGTACGATCCTTTAGACGATCGTTTTAATGTACCTAAAGCTACAAATGCCGCAGCTAAGTATATTAAGTTTATTTATCAGACCGAAGCGCAGGCTTCAGGTTTACTGGTTATTGGTTCATACAATTGGGGCGAAAATAATTTCAGAAGACTTGTCAATGAATTACCCGAAGATCCGAAACAAAGAAATTTTTGGAATTTACTCGTTAAATACCGTGAAAGAATTCCGGATGAAACGTATAACTATGTTTTCTATATTTTTTCTGCCGCAGTAATCGGTGAAAATCCAAGATTATTCGGATTTGATTTTGATAATCCGTTGTTAAGCAGTTTGCAACAGCTCAACTAACTCTATAAGGTATAATCTATTGAAAGAAAAGAAGCAGCTTGGTATAAAATATTTCGGAGCTTCCGATATTGGTCTTGTAAGAACTGAGAATCAGGACAGCTTTGGTAAATTTCCAAAAGATGATTTAAATATGTATCAATCCAAAGGCATTTTGTTTATGGTTGCCGATGGAATGGGCGGTCATACCGGCGGCAAAGAAGCAAGCCAGACCGCTGTTGATGTTGTTGGAAACGAGTACTTCTCTTTTGATTCTGAAATTATTTCAAGTGCGCTTTTATATTCATTTAAAAAAGCAAATTATAAAATCAATCAAACTTCTCAGGATGCTCTTCAATTCCGTAAAAAAGGTACTACTTGTTCAGCTCTTGTAATAGAAAATGACCGGGCACATATTGCTCACGTTGGTGATAGTAGAATCTATAAAATATCTGATGATAGTATAGTTCAGTTTACAAACGATCATACAGAAGTTGGGGAAATGGTACGCAAAAAAATTATTACGGAAGAAGAAGCAAAAAATCATCCTTCAAAATCTATACTGATAAGAGCAATGGGAATTGAAACTGATCTTGAAGTAGATTTGATTGAAAATATTTTTATAAGCAGCGGGGACTGTTTCGTTTTATGTTCGGATGGTCTTTCAAAGGTTCTTCCTGAAGAGATAAAAAAAATAGTATTAAGTAATCCTGAAGAAGAAGCCTGCAAAAAATTAATTTCTCTGGCAAACGACCGCGGCGGAAATGATAATGTTACTGTTCTGGTAATCAAAATTGTTGATGAACATTCAAATGATAATCAGATAAGACAAACTCCGGCAGTTAAAAAGAAAAATTCATGGTTTTCGATTACTGTTTTATTACTGATGGTCATTTTAATTGCAGTTTTTGTTTTAATTTTTCAGAAAGAAATAACTGGTCTTTTTTCTAAAAAGAATATCACTGCCTCTGATAGTACTGAAGTTAAACAGGAAATCATTCCGCATGATAATCATGATGCATTTCTGACCGAAGCAAATAACCTGTTATCCGAAGGTAAACTTGATAGTGCAATGGTTCTTTATAATTTAATACTTAATCAAAATCCGCTGCACATTGGTGCATTAAACGGCAGAGAGCAGGTTGTGCAGAAATATATTCTGACCGGAAATGATCTTTTAGCAGTAAACAAAAAAGATGAAGCTTTGTTAAACTTTAAGAAAGCTTTTACTCTTGACCCGAATGATAAAGAGTTAAATAATAAAATTATGGTAATTGAAAAATCTTTTAATAAAGATTTATCTAAAGATGATAAGACAACCAGGGTAAATAAAGATCAACAAAAAAAACTTCCCGATGATCAAGCAGTAACTAAAGATAACAATGGAAAAGAAATAATCTTTGCAGACTTTAATTTAGGTAATTGGGAAAGACCCGGTTTATCCGGAAGCGATTTTAAGGATAAGGGAAGCGGAGTAGTATTTCTGAAAACAAATAAATCCAAAAAGATTTTTTATAAGCAGGCAATGGAAGATATTGACTTAAATGTTGATGTGTCCTTTGATGATCATTCTAATGAAAATGCCGGAGTTATTATTGGATATAACAAGAATGAAAACAATGGAACTGAAAATTACTATCTGTTTACATTGAATAGTTCACGTAGTTATTCCTTAATTAAAGTTAATGATGATAAAAAGGAAACAATTGTAACCGGCAAGCAGATTATGGATACAGGTAAAAAGGGATTTCAAATAAAGTTGAAATGTCTTGGTCCCTGGATAATGATATATAATGACAATAAACTTTTAGAATCGTATCTTGGCAGCGATTTTATAAAAGGTAAGTTTGGCTTTTTTGCTGACTCAAATGTTGAAGTTGAATTCAGCAATCTTGTAATTAATTCAGCATTCGAAAAATAACAAATATAGAATTATACTCCCGGTATTGTAAATGGATTCATTAATTGGTAAAACTGTCGATAGTTATCGCATCCTTGAAGTGATTGGAAGAGGAGGTATGGGTGTTGTATTCAAAGCACTCGATACTAATCTGGAAAAAGTTGTTGCGTTGAAAATGATTGATCCTTTTCTCGCAAGAGATGAGAACTTTGTCAGAAGATTTAAGACAGAAGCAAAAGCATTAGCGAAGCTTGAAAACCCAAACATAGTTGGTGTTTATGCTTTAAGAGAAACTGATGCAGGTTTCTTTATGGTGATGGAATATGTTGAGTCTGTTCCATTATCCCAATACCTTCAGGAAAATGGTCCGTTCAATATTTCTGATGCAGTATCAATAACAAAGCAGCTTCTTAATGCTATTGGTCATGCTCACAAAGTCGGTGTAATTCATCGTGATATTAAACCAAGTAATATTCTTTTATCTGATAAGAACAAAATAAAAGTAACTGACTTTGGTCTGGCAAAAGTAGTTGAACAAAAAGGTCCTGCAAGTACCGTTACTCAGGCAAGAGCAGGAACCTTATATTATATGTCGCCTGAGCAGGTTAAAGGATTAAAGAATGTTGATCTGCGAAGTGACTTGTATTCTTTAGGTATGACTGTTTATGAAATGATTGCCGGTAGGGTACCGTTTGATAAAACTGATTCTGATTTTACTATTCAGAAGATTATTGTTGATGGAGAAATTCCTTCACCAGTAAAATTTAATGCCGGTATTCCGAAAAAATTTACAAAAATTATTTCCAGATCAATCAACAAAGATCCTGATAAGCGATATCAAACTGCTGATGAAATGCTTGAAGATATATACAGTTTTGAAAGAGAATATCATCCTGAAAAAAGTAAAGGCAAAGCTCAGGATACAACAATTATTGAACGTGTAGTAAAAGAGCCAACTGTTAAACAAAGCAGCAAATTTGATTTTAAGAAACCTGCAATTTTATTTCCGTCTATAGCAGCAATAGTGTTGTTGGCTGTTTTGTTATTTTTATTCCTGCCGGGCGGCAGCTCAACAGATGATACTTATTTATCAATTACTTCTAATCCGTCTGATGCTGATATAATGCTTAATCAAAAATCAATTGGAGTTTCGCCTATTAAGGATTTTAAATTAGAATCTGCCGGTGAAATATCATTATCTGTAGCCAAGGATGGATTTATATCTGTTGATACAACCATTGTTATTGAAGCTGGCAGGAATGAAAATATTTCATTTAACTTAAATCCGGTTCAAAAGGAGAGAATTAGTATTACAACTAATCCTTCGGGAGCTAAATTATTTGTTGATGGAAATCCGGTAAATAATTCACCTATAGAAAATTATTCTATTACTTCAGGCAGACACAATATAAGAGTTGAAAAAGCAGGCTTTAATACTTTAGATACCGAAATTGATGTTCGGAAGGAAAGCTCAAAACAGTTTAATTTTACTCTTACAAAGGATCCTGATTTCAAAGGTTTTGGAATTTTAAAGATAGATAGCAACCCGCCTGGTGCCACAGTATTTTTAAATGGCGAAGCGGTAGGAAAAACTCCTTTTCTGAATAATGAGCAGCCAGTTGCTGATTACAATTTAGTATTAAGGCAGGATGGTTTTACTGATTATACAGAATCATTTAAGATACTACTAAATAAAACCAAGACTATTAATAAAAAATTATCTTCTACTGCCGAAACATCAGCAGAACAGTTTGGCAGATTAAAAATTACCTCAAAACCTTCTGAAGCATCGGTTTATTTGGATGGAGCATTTGTTGGTTCTACACCTTTTAATAATTCAAAAACAATTGCTGGTAAACATAAATTAGTAATAAAGAAAAAAGGTTTTGCAGATTATAGTGAAACAATTGAAGTAGAGGTTAATAAGACAACTACATTTTCAGCAGAATTGATTTCTTCTTCAGGTACGCTGGGTAAGGTTGAAATCTTAGTTCGCCCTTATGGAAGTATTTATATCAATGATGAGCTAAAAGCACAGGATACTAATTCGCCTTTTAACACTGAATTACCAGCAGGCAGATACAGAATTAAATTAACTCATCCTACTTTAGGCTCAACACCGACAATGACTATTAATGTAACTGGCGGCAGCCAGAAATTTGTCTATGATTTAAGCAGGATAGCGAAGCTTACTTTAATTTCTAATCCGCCGTATTGTGAAATATTTATAAATGGTAGTTCAACCGGAAAATATACTCCGGTTCAGCTTCAGCTTAAACCCGGCACTTACAAAATTGTTCTCAAAAAAGATGGATACATAGATTCAAAAGAAGAAAAATATGAGGTGCCATATAGTATTTATGAGGCAGCAAATGATCGTGAAGACAGAAAAGAATTTGAATTAACTAAATCAAAGTAAGTTCAATCTTTAAATAAATTTAGAAAATAAATTGATTAATTAAAGGTTTTAAATATTATTTCTAAGGAGGTTCAAATGAAAAAAATGATTAACAGCATAACGCTGATTGCAGCAATTTTAATTATTGCTCCGATTCTAACGTTTAATGCTGATTCAATTAAATTAAATGTTCTTTGGGCACAAACTCAAGATCAATGTACTGAACAACTTGATAAAGCTGAAGAAGAGTATCAAGCTGGTAAATGGACAGAAGCAATTGCACTTATTGAACAATGTTTAAAGAAAGAGAATGTAGGAGAACTTGAGAAAGGCAGAGCTTACAGGATCTTAGGTTTGGTTTATATTGCAATTCAGTTGGAAAAAGAAGCAAACGATGCAGTGAAGAATCTTTTAATAATGGTTCCTAATTATAAAGTTGATCCGGTAAAAGATCCGCCTTCACTACAAAAAATAATTGATAATATGGCGCTTACATTAAATCCTAAAATTTCAGGTATTTCTCCCAATACTGTTGATCAAGGTGAAAAGGGAATTAAGTTAAAAGTAACAGGTTCTAATTTTGCGTATGGCTCTGTTGTAAAATTCAATGGAGTTTCCAAGTCAACTACTTATGTCAGTTCCACAGAGCTTACTGCTGATGTTCTTACAAGTGATCTGGCAAAAACCGGAGAATATGATGTTACTGTTTATAGCCCAATAATGGGTGGTAAAACTTCCGAAGCTGAAAAATTTACTGTCCAGAAAGCCTCTTCATTTCCCTGGACCTGGATAGCTGTAGGAGGCGGTGTTGTAGCGGCTGCTGTAGTTGCAGTTCTTACTTTGGGCAAAAAAGATGAATCAACCGCATCACAGACAAAATTAGCTGATCCGCCTACAAGACCTTGATATTTTAAATATTTAATTAATTAGTTAAACTGATTATAAAATTAAAGACGAGATTGAAAATGAAATATATAACTAACCTTTTAATAATTATTTTGTTTTTCTCTGTGCAAATATTTTCACAAGAGAAAAACACCTACCGGGATAGCGGTGACAATGCTTTGGAAAAATTTATTGAAATACTAAAGCATACTCTTGCAGATTATAATGAAAATCAACAAGTTAATTCATCAAGCAGTACCGAAAGATTACAAGCGAATTTGGATTTCTTAAATTCCCTGAATAGCAATTCACTTTATAAACCTATGGTTGAAAAAAGATTTTTGCAAACTGAGCGAACTTATCAAGACTGGGATGGAGTTGCCTGGGCTAATGTTAACAAATATATGTATTCTTATGATAGCAGGGATAATAACACTCAATATACTTATCAAAGTTGGAATGTTTCGGTATGGGATAATATTTCCAGATATTCATATATATATGATCAGAAAGATAATCAAATCGAAATGATCTATCAGACTTGGAATGGAAGTACCTGGGTTAATAATTCTAAATACCTCAGCACCTATGATCAAAATAATAATAGAACCGAGCAAACTTATCAAAACTGGAATGGTTCTGCCTGGACAAATGGCAGCAGAAGTGTCTATACATTTAACTTATTTAATAAAACAACAAAAACTGTTTTTCAAATCTGGAACGGTTCAGCCTGGGATAATAGCCAACAAAATATATATACCTTTGATGCTAACCGGAATCAGATTGAAAATTTATATCAAACCTGGAACGGCACAGCCTGGGATAACTATTACAAATTCACAAGTACGTTTAATCAAAATAACAAAATGACAGAGCAGGTTTATTCTACTTGGTCGGGTTCTGCGTGGGTGAACAATTCAAAATATTCATATACTTATGATATAAATAATAATCAAATAGAGTATCTAAGTCAGACCTGGAACTCAACAGCTTGGGAAAATGATTTTAAGACATCCTACACTTTTAATGCACATAATGACATAACAGGATTGATTTCTCAAGACTGGGTTGCAGGAGCGTGGGTTAACCTAAATAAATACACTGTAACCTATAGTTCAAGCTTTAAGTTTACAGAGATATTAATTCAATCCTGGGACGTTTCAACCTGGAGAAATAATCAAAAAAGTTCTTATACATACGACTCAAACGATAATCTAACAGAACAGACAAGTCAAAATTGGAATGGTAGTTCCTGGATAAATTCAAGCAGATCATTATCTACTTACATTGCCGGACATTATCCAACCACAATAACACTTAATACAAGTTATACGTTTGGTGATGCTACTCAGACTTCAAGTTATAAAATGATCGGTTTGCCGGGTGCAAATAGCATTCCGATTAATAGTATTTTAAGTGGTACAGCGGGCGTAAATGGAGACTGGCGTGCCTTCTGGGATCCAGGCTCCGGTGCTTTTACAGAATTTGATGGCAGTGCTGTTTTTAATTTTGAACCAGGCAGGGCTTTTTGGGTAATAAGTAAAAACTCTATAACCGTTAATCAAAGCGTTAATTCTGTTATAGTTGGAGATAATAATTTTTATGATATTCCTGTTCACAGTGAATGGAACTTGATCTCAAATCCGTTTGATAAAAATATTTCCTGGCTTGCAGTCCAGAATTATAATGCAATTACACAGCCAATTCATTTCTTTCAGAATGGCAGTTACACAAATCCGGATTCATTTGAACCTTATAAGGGATATTATTTCTTTAACAATACAGGATTACCCGTGCTTAAAATACCTTATGGAACAACATCAATCTTACCAAAACAAAACTCTGTAATCAGCAGTGAGATAGAGATAAATCTTACAGATAATTCAGAAGTTAGAGCATCTGTTAATATTGGAATTTCTGAACAGGCTAACGAGGGTGTTGATATGATGGATGTTTTTGCACCGCCTTCACAGTTTTGCGATGTAAATATAAATCTGGTCAACAATAAACTTGAGACTAACTATAAATTTCTGCAAAAAGATTACAGACCAATTATTGATGACGGACAGGAGTTTGAGTTTAATGTTAAGAATTTATCAAACCAATCTGTAAGTATGAATGTAACCGGAACTGAAAATTTTGCTGACAAGGAAGTTTATTTATTGGATAAAAGCCTTTCCAAACTTTATAATCTGAAAACTTCTGAATCATTTACGATAAGAAAAAATACTGGATCAAAAAATTTCAGTATTCTGATAGGCTCAAGTGAATATATACTACAAAAACAAACAGGAATGATACCAACTGAATTTAGTTTATCACAGAATTATCCTAATCCTTTTAATCCAAGTACAATGATCAGGTTTGCATTACCTAAACAAAGTAATGTTACTCTAAAAATATTTAACCTTCTTGGTCAATTGGTTTCAGAGGTATTGGATAATAAAGTCTTTGAAGCAGGTTATCATGAAATAGAATTTGATGGAAGACAATTAGCATCGGGAGTATATTTATATATGATTGAGGCTAATTCTGCCGGAGGAAAACAATATATTCAAACTAAAAAAATGCTGCTGATGAAATAACCCTTAGAAAATCATCATTTATCTTTTTTACCCTGACAAGTTATTGTCAGGGTTTTTTATTTTAAATTGTTAAACTGATAAAGATCTTTTACCAAAATCTTTATTTGAACAACGGCTTCCAAAAAAATATTATTTTAAAAATAACTTTTTTAATTATATTCACTTTCAAATAGAATTATTTTATATCAAAACTCTTTTGAAATAATTGGATACGTTTAACTTTAAATCCAATATGGATAATACACAAGTAAATAGAAACTGGTATGTACTTTATACTCGTCCGCGGTCTGAATTTAAAGTTGAGCGATCACTTAGGGTTAAAGGGATTGATGTATTTCTGCCTGTAAAGAAAACAATCAGACAGTGGAGTGATAGAAAGAAAATAATTACCTCTCCGCTGTTTACAAGTTATATTTTTATCCATACTGATGAAAAAGAAAGATTGCTTTCTTTAGAAGATAAACTGATCATCCGCTGTTTATGCGATGGACGAAAGCCTGCAGTGGTACCTGAATGGCAAATTGAAAGTTTGAAAATGATGCTTCAAAGAGATATTGAACCTAAGATATTTGAGGGTTTGGTAAGTGGTGACAAAATACAGATAACAAGTGGTTCATTAAAAGGAGTAAATGGTATAATAATCAAAAAGGAAAACAGTAATCAATTAGCTGTATCTATCGAGCTTATAAATCGAACCGTAACTGTTCATCTTTCTGATGAAATATCTTTTACAAAAATCTGAATGATTTGGATTGAGCATGCTGATATTTATATTAAAAAGGAATTAAGAGAAATATGCCGGAGAACAACTACACAACTTCAATGTTAAAAAGCGATGCATTAAAAGATAAAGTTATTTTAATAACCGGCGGCGGCACTGGATTAGGAAAATCAATGGGAAAATACTTTTCAGAGCTTGGTGCTAAACTTATAATATCCAGCCGCAAAATTGATGTATTAAATAAAACTGCCGAAGAAATTTCATCACTGACGAAAAGTGATGTTTTCCCATTTGCCTGCGATGTTTCTGACTACAAACAAGTCGAAGTTTTACTAAAAGCTTCTTTAGAAAAATTTGGAAGAGTAGATGCTTTAGTTAATAATGCTGCTGGCAACTTTATAAGTCCTACAGAGAAATTATCAAACAGAGCATTTGATGCAATTGTTAACATCGTTCTTAAAGGCACTTATAATTGCACACTTGCGTTTGGTAAACACTGGATAGAAAATAAGAATAAAGCTGTCGTGTTAAATATTGTAACTACCTATGCCTGGACAGGATCAGCTTTTGTAGTTCCATCTGCAGCGGCTAAAGCCGGAGTCTTGGTAATTACCCGGTCTCTTGCGGTTGAATGGGCTAAATATGGTATTCGTTTTAATGCTATAGCTCCGGGATTGTTTCCTACAAAAGGTGCCTGGGAAAGACTGCTGCCGGGTGATTTACAAGAAAAACTTGATGCGATAAAAAAAATTCCACTCAAAAGAGTCGGCGAACATCAGGAGCTTGCAAATTTAGCCGCTTATCTGATCTCCGATTTTTCTTCTTTTATAAATGGTGAAGTAATTACAATTGATGGCGGTGAATGGTTAAACGGAGCTGGTCAGTTTAATCTGCTGCAGGCAGTCAGCAGCGAGCAATGGGATGATATTGAAAAAATGGTTCGGGGTGTAAAAGGGAGTTAAACTGAAACAGAATTAGATTTTATTTAATAAGTGCTGCATAGTCTTACTGCTACAAATCTCTAAAATGAACTTTATGACTATGATGTTTTAAATTTGATTATACAAATGCTAATTGAGAAAGGCTTTTACCCGTTTTATTAATATTCATGTCTTATCTTTTAATGTTCACTCTTATATCAGGTAGTAATTACTTTCGTGAGTTTGCTGATTTTAATGATGTGCAGAAATGACCAACCTCTGAAATGATTATAGCAGTTGGAGTTTATACTTCTTATACTCCGGATATTATTTGATCTCATCTGAATTATCAGGTTCCTTTTATTCCGTATATATTTCTATAATAGATAACGATTAGTTTTCTTTAGTATCATTAAAAGTATTTAATCAGCTTGATAACGAATTGACTCAACTGATTGATGAATATTTGCCTGCGGGAAGTTTTAAGGTTAAGCTTAATATATACAAAGTGGTCGGTGAAACTGAAGAATATAGGTTGGTATTTCTTAGACGTTTTTATCCTGCTTTCCTTATATTTCATTATAATATTTTTAAACTATTTTAAATCAATCTGAATAGCTGATGAGAGAACCAGTAGTAACATTTGAACTTGCAGTAGAGCATGGTTTAATTAAAGAAGAATGGGAAAAAATTTTAAAAATTCTTGGTCGGGTGCCAACCTTTACAGAATTAGGTATCTTTTCTGTAATGTGGAGTGAGCACTGCAGTTATAAAAACTCAATTGCTCAATTAAAAACTTTACCGCGCAGCGGCGGAAGATTACTTGTTGAAGCAGGTGAAGAAAATGCCGGACTTATTGATATCGGTGATGATCTTGCGGTTGCTTTTAAAATTGAGAGTCATAATCATCCTTCAGCAGTTGAACCATATCAAGGTGCTGCAACTGGTGTTGGCGGAATAATGCGTGATATATTTACGATGGGTGCCCGCCCAATCGCCTCATTAAATTCACTTCGGTTTGGTTCATTAAAAGATGCACGAACAAGATTTTTGTTTGATGGAGTTGTTCGCGGTATTGGTGATTACGGAAACAGTTTTGGAGTTCCGACCGTTGCCGGAGAAGTTTATTTTGATGAATCATATCAGGGTAATCCGCTTGTTAATGCAATGGCTGTCGGAATTGTAAATAAAAAACATGTTGCATCTGCTGTTGCAAAAGGTGCTGGAAATCCTGTAATGATTGTCGGCTCTTCAACCGGCAGAGACGGAATACATGGTGCAACTTTTGCATCAGAAGAAATTTCTGAAAAATCGGAATCCAAACGTCCCTCTGTTCAGGTAGGAGATCCCTTTACTGAAAAGCTTTTACTCGAAGCTACATTGGAAATTATAAAAAATGATTGGCTGATTGGAATACAGGATATGGGCGCTGCAGGAATTTCTTGCTCAACAAGTGAAATGAGTGCAAAGGGAAATTCTGGAATGAAAATTAATCTTGATAAAGTTCCTTTGCGCGAAGGTGGAATGACTGCTTATGAAATTATGTTAAGTGAAAGTCAGGAAAGAATGCTTTGCTGTGTAAAAAAAGGTTATGAAGACCGCGTTAAAGAAGTTTTTGAAAAATGGGACCTGCATTGCGAGATAATCGGTGAAGTTACAAATGATGGTTTACTTCACATTGATTATGAAGGTAAGCATAAAGCAGCAATACCAGCATTTGAATTAGTGCTTGGCGGAGGAGCACCGGTTTACACTCGTGATCAAAATGAACCTGAGTATTTAAAAGAAACCAGAAAATTTGATCAGAATACTTTATCTGAACCCAAAGACATTAAGGAAACTTTTTTAAAAGTTTTTTCTTCTCCCAATATTGTTTCTAAGAAATGGGTTTATCAGCAATATGATTCAATGGTAAGAACAAATACAATTGTTGGTCCTGGCTGTGATTCAGCAGTTATTTTAATTAAAGGAACCAACAAGGCACTTGCGATGAAAACCGATTGCAATTCGCGTTATGTTTATTTAAATCCAAAAGAGGGAACCAAAATAGCTGTTGCTGAATGCGCGAGAAACATTGTGTGTTCAGGCGGCATTCCGCTGGGAGTTACAAATTGCTTAAACTTCGGCAATCCATACAAACCTGAAGTTTACTGGCAGTTTGCTCAGGCAATATCAGGGATGGGAGAAGCTTGCAGAAAATTTGAAACTCCTGTTACAGGCGGTAATGTTAGTTTTTATAACGAATCACCCGAAGCAGCGGTTTACCCAACGCCCACTATAGGAATGGTTGGTCTTGTTGAAGACCTTAAACATATAACCACTTCTTATTTTAAAGATGAGGGTGATGTAATTTATTTGCTTGGGGAAGATAAAGAGGAGATTTGCGGAAGCGAATACTTAAAAGTTGTTTATAATATAGCTGCTGGTGATTGTCCGGTAATTAATCTTGATGAAGAAAAAAGATTGCAGGATTCTCTGTTAAATCTTATCAGAATGGGATTGATAAAATCAGCACACGATATTTCTGAAGGCGGAGTTGTTTCTGCAATAGCTGAATGCTGCATTATCAATCAGGAAGAAAAAATTGGCTGCGAGGTCGAGATACCAATTAAATCCAGAACAGACCTCTCGCTGTTTTCAGAATCCCAATCGAGAGTAATTATCACGGTATCAAAAGAAAAAACTTCAGAGCTTGAAAATGAACTTAAACTGATGAAATTAAAATTTACCAAACTTGGTCTTGTTGGCGGCACTATATTAAAATTTAAAGACCTTTTTGAAATTACTGTTAAAGAAATTTCTGATATTTATTATAATACTATTCCTGCTATAATGTCTGGTGATGAAAAAGTTTAAAGAAAAATACAAAGGCTCAGTATTTTTTAAATACTTTAGAAAGCTAAGATTTCTATATCATCGCCGCCCTCACTGGCAAAAAACATATAAGTTCTTTAAACATTATCTCGGTGGTTTATATGACCGGATTGACAGACACAATGTTTTTTTGCTTTCAGGCGGATTAGCATTCTCACTTTTTACCTGTATCATTCCTTTAATACTTATAATGTTCTGGATACTTGGAAATTTTTTAAGCTCTGAAGAGATGGAATTACAAATTATTACACTTATAAATACTGTAATACCTTACAGTGAGTATGCCGAATTTGTTAAGGAAATTATTTTTACAAGAGTAGAGGAGGTAGTTGAATTAAAGAATGTTGCCGGTATTGTTGGTTTCAGTGGATTGTTTTTTGCAGCAAGCGGTTTTTTCAGCAGTATGCGAACCGTACTGAATAAGATTAATGGAACTGAAATAGATATAAATTATTTTCTTGGCAAACTCAGAGATTTTTTAGTTATACTTATTGCGATATTGTTATTCTTCGCTTCTATTCTTGCACTGCCGCTTCTGGAACTTTTCAAATCAATTGCTAAATCTTCAGATTATCTGCAAATATTTAATCACCCGATATTCCAGCAGCTTTTTACAATTCTGGTCTCAATTTTTATAATGCTTTTTTTGATGTATTTGTTTTATAGTTTTATTCCGACTGCTAAAATCAAGCATCGTTCTGCATTAGTTGGTGCACTGTGGTCTTCATTATTGTGGGTTGGGATGAAGGTTCTGTTTGGATATTATCTTGCAAATTTTCAAACATGGGGTAAAATATACGGAGCCTATGCATTGCTGATTGTTATTGCTTTCTGGATTTATTACACTGCTGCAGTATTTATAATCGGAGCAGAAATTGCTAAACTTTTTGATGAGAGATTAAAAGAATCGATTGCACATAAAAATCTGTCTTCTCAAAACATTCCTCCTCTTGAGTAATTGCATCTATGATTATTAAAGATCTAAAACCAAAAGAGACTTTACGGGATATCCCGCTTTTTTCAGAATTAAGCATTGAGCAATTGAGAAAAATTTCTGTGTTCAGTAAGGTAAAAAAGTTTTCTAAGAATGAAATTATTTTTAATGAAGATGATACATATATCGGATTTTATATTTTGTTAAAAGGAAATGTTAAAGTATTTAAGGTCTCTTCAAAAGGTAAAGAATCTGTTGTGCATATAATAAAGCCGTTAAATACTTTTGCTGATATCCCGTTATTCGAAGGCGGTAATTATCCTGTCAGTGCTGTATCACTTGATGAAACTGTAGCACTGTTAATCCCGAAAGAAAGCTTTTTGGAGCTGATTAAAACTGAACAAGAAATATCATTAAAAATGCTTGCAGGTTTTGCTAAAAGATTAAAATCATTAATAAACCAGCTTGAAGATGTATCCTCCAGAGAAGTTCCGGGACGACTTGCAAAGTATTTACTTGGTGAAATCAAATCAGCAGGTACATATAATTTACCCGAACCATTTGTTAAACTGGCAATTCCAAAATCAACTATCGCTGCATATCTTGGAACAATTACAGAAACTCTTTCACGTGCATTTAAGAAATTACAGAATGAAGAAATAATCAGAGTAAGCGGTAAAACAGTTTTTGTAACGAACTTAACCAGGTTAGAAGAATTATCAAGGTAAGAGTATAGTTTATTCTGATTTTGTTTCCCTCAAAAAATTTAATGAGATACTTTAAAATTTTACTTCAATTGAGTAAATGCAATTGTTTTATACAACACATTTGCTTTTACAATATATAACTTAGCATTTCTGACTTAAGTCAAGGAAATCAATTAAGTAACTGTTTAATTTTACTCTGAATTTCAAAAAAAAGGAGTAAAAATGGAAACAAAACAACTTGATATTCGTCCGGTTCCACCAAGAGAAAAACATCCGACTATTTTCAAAACTTTTGATGAACTGAAAAATGGTGAATCATTTCAATTAGTTAATGATCACGACCCAATGCCATTGTATTATCAGTTCAACGCTGAAAGACCAAATCAGTTTGGATGGGAATATGTTGAGCGCGGTCCTCAGGTGTGGAGAGTCAATATTTCTAAAGTCTGAAGTATTTTAGGCAATGATTACAAAAGATACAAAAATATCAAAAATGCTTGCTGAGTATCCTCAAACACTTGATGTTTTGATTAATTACAGTCCGCATTTTTCAAAACTTAATAATAAAATTTTGAGAAAGACTTTGGCAAGCAGGGTAAATATTGAGCAGGCAGCAGGAATAGCAGGTGTAAATCTCATCCTGCTGCTAAATGAATTGAATAAATCAGTTAACTCCGATATGTCAGTAACTATTAATGAAGGAAACACAGAAAAAGAAATGACTAATACTGAAAAACCTGAAATACTGAAGAATATAAACAATGATAAAATTAAAAAGTTAGATGTAAGACCGATAATAGATTCAGGTAAAGATCCGTTTCTTGAAATAATGGCTAAAGTAAAATCTCTTAGTGATAATGAAGTTTTACATCTGATAAATTCTTTTGAGCCTATTCCGCTTTATAGTGTTCTGGAAAAGAAAGGTTTTGATCACTGGACTGAAAAGAATGAAAATGTGTTTGATGTTTTTTTCTTTAAGACAGCAGCTGCAGATGAGCCGCAAAAGGAACAGACAAAATCTCTGCAGCCTGAAGCTGTTGAATATGAAAATATCATTGAGCTGGATGTTCGTCAATTAGTTCCACCGGAGCCAATGATGAAAATTCTTGAAAACATTTCAAAGGTTGATGATAAAACTGTTATGATAGTTCATCATCATCGTGAACCAATGATGCTTTATCCGAAATTAGAAGAAAGAGGCTATACTGCAGTTACAAACAAGATTGAGGATAACTATTACAAAGTAGTTATTACAAAAATAAGGTAATTAAAAGTGAGCGAGCCAACTTCCATAGTGTCTGCATATTCGCCACCCTTCAGAATTGTTTCAAAGTACTTTGTTACTGCAATAAGTTCGTTTGTGCTGCTAAATCTTTTTCTGCTTCTTAATCATTCATATATCGTAGGTCATCACTTCACTCCTAAAATTCTGGCAATAACACACATTGCAACACTCGGATGGATAACGATGATCATCTTTGGTGCTTTATTTCAGCTAATACCTGTAGTGCTTGAAGTAAAGCTGTTCAGTGAAACTCTTGCAGAAGTTCAGTACTGGATTTATATAGTTGGCGCTATTGGATTGGTTTATTGCTTTTGGACTTTTACTACAGGTATGTATATGAATATTGCGGCTATTCTTTTAACTCTTGTTATGTTTCTTTTTTCATTCAATATCATTATGACTTTTACCCGTGTAAAAAACTGGAATATAACAGGGTTATATCTTAGCGGTGCAATCTTCTATCTTATTGTTACTGCAATTGCCGGGCTTCTGCTGGCAATAAATCTTGGAACACCGTACATAAAAATTGATCATCTTCAATATTTAAGTCTTCATGCTCATGTTGCTATTATCGGCTGGGTTTCTATGGTTATAATGGGTGTAACCTACAAACTGATTCCGATGTTTACTCTTTCACATGGTTATAAATTAACTTTTGCAAAATGGGCATTTGGTCTTATTAATGCCGGGCTTCTTGGTGCCAATACAATTTTTCATTATAAGGATACTACATTTTTATATTACATTTTTGTGCCGCTGATTGCACTTGGTATCCTATTCTTTCTCATTCAGGTACTATTGATTTTCCAAAAGAGAATGAGAAAGAAATTAGATATTGGATTAAAATTCTCTTCTTACGCATATCTGATGCTGGCATTAGCAACTATCCTTGGGTCTTTTATCGCGTTTGTAGATTATGAAAACATAACTAATCTGACATTGATTTACGGATATATGATAATCTTTGGATATCTGTCTATGCTTATTGTCGGGCAGATGTATAAGATAGTTCCGTTTCTTGTATGGTATCATAGATACAGCAGTAAAGTCGGTTTGGAAAAAGTTCCGCTGTTAAAAGAAATGTTCAGTGAAAAAATTGCATTGTATGGTTTTTATTTTATGATAACGGCATTATTTGGTTCACTGTTTTCACTAACATTAAAAAATGAAATCGGATTGGTTATATCATTTTCATTAATGTTTTTAAGCTCATTGATCTTTTCATTTAATATGGTTACAATATTTAAAAGGTAAAAGTATGGCAAATAAAGAAGAAATATTAAAAGTACTGAAAAGCGTTATTGATCCTGAAGTTGGGATAAACATTGTTGATCTTGGATTGGTTTATGAGATTGAATCAACTGAGGATACAAATAAGATAACAATGACACTAACAACTCCCGGATGTCCAATGCACAGCAGTATAACAAATTGGGTAGAAAATGCTGTAAGGCAGATCGAACCGGAAAAAAATGTTTTCGTAAATTTGGTCTGGCAGCCGCCATGGACTCCGGATAAAATGAGTCCGGAAGCAAAACAAGAATTATTTGAAAGGAATTAAAAAGTGTTTACAACTGTCAGATATTTTGTTAAAACAAGTTTAGCTTTTTTAGTAGTTGGCATATTAGCAGGGCTGCATATGTCATTCTCAAAGTACGTTTCAGGGAAAGGCTATGCACAGGAATTGGTTTCTGCACACACACATATTATTCTGGTCGGATCAGTTATGATGATGATTATGGGTGTTGCACTATGGTTTTTTCCAAGGGCTGAAAAAGATGATAAAAGATACAACCCCGGTTTAATCTGGATTACTTATTGGATGATTACAATTGCAACAGCACTTAGATTTATAATGCAGTTTATTGCGTCATACTATTATATTCCCTGGGTTAATACTTCTGTTGCAGTATTCTCATCATTTCAGGTTTTAGCAATGATAATGTTTTTCTATTCTATCTGGGGTAGAATAAGAGCTGTTGGAAGCCAGCACCGGGAAGCGAAAGGAGAAAGATTTTGATGTCAATGATTATTAATGATGATTGTATTAACTGTGCTGCTTGTGCAGCCGAATGTCCTGAGTCAGCAATATTTATAGCTAACGGTTCCGGACAATTTTATAATAATAAGTTTCAGCCGTTATCAACCGAACATTACTTTATATTGCCTGAACTTTGCAATGAATGTGCAGAATTAGAGGAAATAAAATGTATATCTGTTTGTCCGATGGATGCAATAAAAGTGAATTTTAATTTTATATGAGCTTTGAATTGAAATGGCAGACTTGTTAGAAGAAAATATTGAAAAGATTTTAGATGACTTTATGTCAATCGAATACAAAGATAGTAATGATATCTTTGCAAGAGAGCATTACAAAGAAATGTTTACAAAGATATTTCCTTTTCATGATAAATCAGAGAATCAATCTTTATTACCTGAATCAGATAATTTATCTGCAGTGCAAATAAAAAAGAATATTGTAATAATCGGTGCTGGTTACGGAGGACTTACTGCAGCACTAAGACTGGAAAAATTATTCAGAAAATCTGCTAATTATAAAATCCACCTAATTGATAAAAATCCTTATCACACATTAAAAACACAATTGCACGAAGCAGCCGTTCGCAATACGGAAGTAACAATTCCATTAGACAGAATAATTAAAAATAAAAATATCAGATTTCACCTGGGTGAAGTGAAATTTATAGATGTTGCAAATAGAATTATTCATATCTATGATAATGCTGAAGAAGAAAAGCTGACATTTGATTTTTTGGTGATTGCAATCGGGAGTAAAATCAATTTTTATAACATCCCTGGTATGAAAGAAAACTCTTTTGCACTGCAGACTTTACAAGATGCAGATTTAATTTATGAACACATCTCAAAAATTTGTGCTTCAACTGCCTCTAAGGACAACGAATTAAAAAGAAAGGAAAACTTAAGATTCGTAATCGGCGGTGGTGGTCTATCCGGAGTTGAATTTGCCGGTGAACTGGCAGATCACACTTCTAAATGTGTAACTAACTTTGGTATTAATAAAAAAGAGGTTGAAATAATAATTATTGAAGCAGCCGATCGGTTAGTACCATTTATGGATAAGGAATTTTCTGAACGTGTAGAGAAAAAACTGATCGGAAAAGGTATAAGTATCTTAAAAGGATCTAAAATTATAAAGCGGACAAGTAATCAAATAATGCTTTCGGATGGAAGTGTTATTCAGTCTGGTAACTTTATCTGGACAGGTGGAATAAGAGTATCGGATTTGTTAAGAAGCAGCGGTCTGCAAACCGGTCTTGCAGGCAAAGTAATGGTTAATAAGTTCTTACAGTCGAAGGATGACAGGAAAATTTATGCTATTGGCGACAGTGCAAATGCTATAAATCCGGTTACAAATAAACCGGTTCCCGCAGCCGCACAATTTGCATTACAGCAAGGCCGTTTAGTTGCTAAGAATATTTTTTCAGAAGTAACAGATAAAAATAAAGAACAATATCATCCGCAAGTATTGGGTGAAGTTGTAAGCTTGGGCAGACATCTTGCTGTTGGCTGGCTTGCTTTGCCATTTATTAAGAAAGTTACATTTGTTGGTTTTCTGGCAAATCTTTTAAAAGCTGCGATCAAAGAAAAACATATTTTTCTTTTGAGGAAAGAGAGTCGTAATTGGATAAGATACTAAGTGATAAAAAATTAAACTTGTTTGTGTAAATAATTTCGATCGCAGCTTGGTTTAGTTATTTATCAAAACATAGCTAATTGAAAAAATTTTAAGAACATTTGTAAAAAAAATAATTGTGAGATAAAATGAATACAATACAGGAAAAAATATTGCCTAAGCTGTTACTTCTGGATAAAAAAGAGCAGCATAAAGTATTACGTGTAACAGGTGAAGCCGGAATGGGTATGCCTGATCATATCAGCACTAAAGAAGCAGTCGTGATTGTTCAGGAAGGTGAGGCAATTTTTGAAATTAATAATGAAAACTTTACTCTAAAAAAAGATGATGTGTTCATAATTCCTGCCGGTGCAAAACATAAGCTGGATATACAAAGCAGTTTTAAAGCAGTAGTAGTTATGGATGTTGAATCGCAAATTGAATTTATAAATTAAAAAAGGAAGATATAATGAATAATTATTTGGCAAAATCTATTGGAAGTATTGTTGCGGATGATTTTAGAACGGCAACTATTTTTAATAAATATAAAATTGATTTCTGCTGTAACGGACATAAAAGTTTTGCTGAAGTTTGTGAAGCTAAAAAGATTAATGTTGATTCACTTACTGAGGAGTTAGATTCAGTAATTAATTCAAATCAAAAACCTACCGTTGATTTTCAATCATGGCCTTTGGATTTACTAGCAGATTATATTGAGAAAAAACATCATAGATATATTGAACAGCGTTCACCGGAAATAAAAGCATATCTTGATAAACTTTGCAGGGTTCATGGTAAAAATCATCCTGAGCTTTTTAAGATTACAGAATTGTTTAATCAGGGTGCTGGTGAGCTTGCACAGCACATGAAAAAAGAAGAATTGATGTTGTTTCCTAAGATTAAAGCTTTGGTAAAACTGAGTGAAAAAGGCGATGTTGAAAAAGATAAAAAACCAGGATCAGTTTCTTCAATTGTTCAGACAATGATTGCCGAACATGAAAATGAAGGTGTACGTTTTAAACAGATTGCTGAGTTAACAGATAATTATTCTACACCGGCTGATGGCTGCAGTACTTATAATGTAACTTATTCTTTACTAAAAGAATTTGAAGAAGATTTGTATATGCACATTCACTTAGAAAATAATATTCTTTTCCCCGGCACTCTTGAGCTTGAAAAGAAGGTAAATGAAGCTGTGTAATAAACAGATAGATTTGCTGATACATTTCAGATATAAGTAAAATCTGAAAGCTGAGTGAAAGATTTTGATGAGAATAGATTGGTATAAAATATCTGCTGAGGGTTATAAGGCTATGCTTGAATTTGAAAAGTTTGTTCATAAAAGCAGGCTAGATCACAAATTACTTGAACTAATAAAAATAAGAGCATCTCAAATAAACGGCTGTGCTCATTGCTTGGAAATGCACACAAAGGATGCAATTGCAATCGGAGAAAGCGAACAGAGGTTATTTGTTGTAGCAGCATGGAGAGAAGCACCTTTTTTTTCTGAAAAAGAAAAAGCAGCTTTAGCTTGGTGCGAATCTCTAACCGAGCTTTCATCAAAGGGTGCACCTGAAAATCTTTATAGAGATTTGCAAAAACATTTTACTGATAGAGAAATTACTGAACTGACTATTGCAATTGTTGCAATTAATGGTTGGAACAGACTTGCAGTTTCTTTCCACTCTGATGTCGGAAATTATATTTCGCAGCGCAGAAAAGATTAAGTGACTGCTGCTGCTTGTTGTAGTATCAAAACTCTGCTTTGTGACTCAACTCAATGAGAATTTAACACTTAACAATTAGATTAAAATGTAATTATTTAACATTCATAGGGAGAAAAAAAATGGCAGCGCATAAAAGACCATCATTAAAAGAAAGGGCTTTAACTGGTCCCTTATTATTCTTTTCACTGGACAAAGAAATTAAAAAGCTAAAAGCAGAGTCAAAGTCAGGAAAAGGAGACCGCACTGCAATCACTCTTCAAAAAAGCTCTGAAGTAAGAGTTGTCTTGATATCATTGCGTAAGGATGCTGCATTAAATAAACATAAAGTTGAGGGACCAATAACATTATTTGTGTTATCCGGAAATATAAAGTTCATTGCCGGTGATAGCAGCATAAATTTAAAAAAGGATGGCTTTATTGTGCTGGATGAAACTATTAGTCATGATGTTGTTGCAAAAGAGGATTCAATATTTTTGCTGACAATAGTTCAGCCGAAATAATAATGATATAATTTTAATATTTGTAATAAGTTGTTATTACAAAGGATATCGTTGAAAGGAGATTAAAGATGAGATTAGATTGGGCTAAAACATCACCTGAAGCTTTAAAAGCTATGATGGCAGTACAGGGATTTACAGACAAAAGCTCTCTTGATCATAAACTGATAGAACTTATTAAAGTAAGGGCATCTCAAATTAACGGATGCGCTTATTGTTTAGATATGCATACAAAGGATGCAATAGCAATTGGTGAAAGTGAACAAAGACTGCATGTTGTTGCTGCATGGAGAGAAGCACCTTTTTATTCGGAACAGGAAAGAGCCGCACTAGCCTGGTGCGAATCACTTACAGAAATTTCTTCTAAAGGTGCACCAGAAAAACTGTTTAAAGATTTACAAAAACATTTTACGAATGAACAGATTGTCGAATTAACTCTTGCTATTGTTGTTATTAATGGCTGGAATCGTTTGGCAGTTGGCTTTGAATCTGAAGCCGGACATTATGTGTCAAATCGAAAACCCGGTAAATAAATATTACCTAAAAAATCTATTCTGAAATTAAAGCTGATAGGAAAAGAAATGGAAGATCATAAATTAAAAATTTTGAAAATTACAAGATTAACACACGATGTAAGATCTTATAGATTAGAGAAGCCAGCAGGATTCAAATTTATTCCGGGACAAGCTGCTGATGTTGCAATTAATAAGCCCGGGTTTGTTGATCAAAAAAGATCATTCACATTTACAGCATTAAATGATTGGGATTATCTTGAGTTTACTATCAAGAGCTATACAGATCACGATGGTGTAACTAAAGAGATCGGAAAATTAGTTGAAGGTGACGAGCTGATTGTTAGTGATCCGTGGGGTGCAATAAGTTATAAGGGTGAAGGAATATTTCTTGCTGGCGGAGCTGGAGTAACTCCGTTTATTGCAATATTAAGAGATCTTTATAACAAAAAAATGATTGGCAGCAATAAACTGATCTTTGCTAACAAAACTGAATCAGATATTATTCATAAAGATGAATTTGAACAAATACTTGGAAAGAATTTTATCAATATTCTTTCTGACGATAAGAGCAAAAAGTATGCATCAGGTTTTATTACCGAACAATTTCTTAAATCAAATATAGATGACTTTAATAAAATGTTTTATCTCTGCGGACCGCCGCCGATGATGAATGCTGTGGGAAAAATATTTGATAATCTAAAAGTTGATAAAAATAAAATTGTAATAGAAGCATTATAACCTGATAGGAATTTCAATAATTCTTTGGAGTTATAAATGATACAAATAAAAAGAGCTTATGAAAAACCATCTAAAACTGATGGGTACAGAATTTTAATTGACAGATTATGGCCGAGAGGAATAACTAAAGCTGAAGCAAAATTTGACCTTTGGCTCAAAGATATTGCACCAAGTACCGAACTGCGAAAATGGTTTCACCAGAATCCCGATGAATGGGAAACTTTCAGAAAAAAATTTCTAGCTGAAATTAAAAACAAAAAAGAGCTACTTGTGCAAATCAAAAATTTAGAAAAAGAAAAAGGTACTGTAACTCTGGTTTATTCTTACAAAGATACTATTAGAAATAATGCTGTTATCTTACAAAAACTGATATTGTCTGATAAGTATAATTGATTGATGTGATGCGATGGTTAATATTAAAATACTATCTCATTACAACGCAATTTTTCTGAAAAACTATTAAATGATCTCTTAGTCATTTTCATACTTACAGCTATAAAGAATATTAAATTGAAAATGAACTGTTTATTCTGAAAGCTAAAATTACATTAACTGCTTAGACATTTTTTAGTACTATCCAATCAATTTTTCTCAAATCTTTTTTTTAATGAAAGTTATTCCTGCTGTCTGTGTTAAAATGAAGTTTATTTAGTTGTTGATCTAATGAAGTCTGGTTAAATGCTTAATTCTGACTTAAGTCATGGTAAACATTTTAAATGAAGGATATTTTACGGTAAACATATTTTAAGATTGTTTGTAAAACATTTTTAGATTTTTCCTGATAAGAAGAAGCGATAAAGATTATGTCTGAGCTGTACACAATAATACGAGCCATTCATATACTGGCTGCTGCACTTTGGCTTGGATTGGTAATGGTTATCAATTTTGTAGTACAACCTGTTTTAGCAAAGCTAGAAGGCGATTTAAGAAGACAGGTTATCAAATCAATATTTCCCCGGATATTTAAACTTGCATCTATATTCTCCGCTACAGTTGTTATAACAGGTTTAATATTAGTTTATTATCTGACCAACGGGAATCTTGAAGCATTACTTTATGGCAGGTGGGGAATTTCAATTTTGATTGGAAGTTCACTTGGTATCTTATTAACTCTTTTTCATTTCTTTCTGGAAGAGAAATTATCAAAAAAGATTATACAGGGTAAACAAGGTGATAATCAGAAATTGGAAGAGGTACACTTAAAAATGAAGATTGTTCCGAGAGTTGGATTAACTATTCTGACTATAATATTTCTATTAATGATTAATGCTGCTCATGGAATTATTTAAGGTAAGACTGAGGTTGCAGTATTATTATCTTATCTGTTTACAGAATTTATAAAACTTAAATGAGGTTAAATTATGGATGACACAAATTTATATCCGTCAGCAACACAAGAACTTGCTAATAAAAAAGCTGCTTATGCAACTAAGAATCTTGAAGCATGGAGGAATTTCAGTAAAACTGTTTTTGAAGAAGGTGCATTGTCAGAAAAAACCAAACAGCTTATTGCTGTTGCAGTTGCACATGTTACACAATGTCCATATTGTATAAGATCACATAGCAGGCAAGCAATCAGGAAAGGTGCAACTAAAGAGGAAATTATGGAAGCAATCTGGGTTGCTGCTGAAATGAGATCAGGAGCAGCTTATGCACACGCCAATATTGCAATGGATGAGATTGAGAAAATTCCTGCTGCAAAGTAATTCAATAATAAATATTATTATCAGATGTAAAGGCACAGATATTAAAAAAAATTTTATCAGAATTATTAAGTCAAACTTAAAAGCAGCTGAGTGTAATGAACATCTGCGTACAAATGTATTTACATACTTCATTCTTCCAACCGGAGAAAAGAAGAAACCAAACTCCGGTTAATTTGATAGTGGAATCAGCGGCTTTTTTATTAACGTCTGAAATCGGTAAAAGTTGATTTGCGAATATGAACTCTTATGAAGTAAGGATATTGGATATTAAACAAGCTGCATTGGATACTTATTGTATTAAAGTTGAAAGACCTGATAAATATTCATTTATACCCGGACAATTTACTAACCTTTCAATTGATACAACTGATCCGGCTAATAAAAAAACATTATTCTGTTTTACCGGTTTAACTGATGCTGATTACCTTGAATTTTTTATCAAGAATAACAATAACGGTAATCAGATTATTAAAAAAATTATTAACTCAATAATCGGAGAAAAAATCAGAATAGGAGAACCTCAAGGTAATTTTAAATATAAAGGAACAGGGACTTTTATAGTTGCGGGTACTGGTATTACTCCTGTTCTTTCTGTTTTTCGGGACTTAAGAAAAAAAAATGATCTTGCCGGTAACAAATTGATTTATTCAAACAAAACGATGGAAGATATTATTCAGCATAATGAATTATATGAAATGTTAGATCTGAATTATGTAAATCTTTTCACAAAGCAGCGTTACGATGGTTATTATTTCGGACGTATAGATGATAATTTTTTGAAAATGCACATAACAGATATTAAGCAATACTTCTACATTAATGGTTCATCGCATTTTGTAAAGAGCATATTATCAATCTTAAAAAACCTTAATGTTCCGGATGATTTAATTATCATTGAAGAAGCTATACTTAAAGAATATCAAGTAACAAAAAGTTAACAATAAAAATAAAGCATAAATAAACTATGAGTAATAAAACATTAGATTTCGATCAGGGGCATTGGATTTTAGCAAAGATGGGGAAAAAAGTTTTACGTCCCGGCGGTAAAGAATTAACGATGAAGCTTATTAATAATCTGAATATACAGCACACCGATGAAATTGTGGAATTTGCCCCCGGCTTAGGTTTTACTGCTTCAGTTGCATTGCGAAAAAATCCTAAATCTTACACAGGAGTAGAACTTAATGAAGAAGCAGCATCAATTTTAAGAAAGAATATTATCGGGCATAATGGCTATGACAGAAGAATTGTAATAGGCAATGCAGCTAATTCAACGCTGAGTGAAAATTCTTACGATAAAGTTTATGGGGAGGCAATGCTTACAATTCAGGCTGATCATAGAAAATCAGAAATAATAAGAGAAGCTTACAGAATTCTTAAACCCGGTGCTTTGTATGGAATTCACGAACTTGGTTTAATTCCGGATAGTCTTAGTGAAGAGACCAAGTCAATTATTCAAAGAGAACTTGCACAGACAATAAAAGTAAATGCGCGTCCTTTAACAATCAGTGAATGGTCGAAGCTTTTGGAGAATGAGGGATTCAAAATTGTTAAAGTAGAAACTAACTCAATGAGTTTACTTGAATTGAAACGTTTAATTGACGATGAAGGGCTATTAAGAACTTTAAAGATCACATTTAATATTTTAATACATCCAAAAGATCGGAAAAGAATTTTAGCAATGCGCGAAACATTCAGAAAATATAAAGATAGTATGAATGCTGTAGTTATTATTGCTCAAAAGGAATAGAATAAATATCAACTGCTTCTGGTTTGTTATTCCAATTGTTAACAGCGATAGCTTATTTAATTTCTAAAATTAATTTTACTGATTAAGAAAGTTCTAGAAAGAACTGCCTATATTGTCAATTGCTATGGTATGGGATTAACTCTTTTTTGAAATTCTTTTTACTGCCCTTACAAATAAAGTAGAGCTTAAATGTGCTCTTTCCAGCTAAGTAATACTTAGAAATCTCTTATTTATTGATTATAATTTTTACGATATTTGTAAAAGTAATTAAAACAATTTTTCTTTCTGATTATGTATCTTAAAAAGATAACTCATCCATTAAACAGTATTTCAGGTGATCAGATACATTTGAAAGATAGTTGCTTTTTATAACTAATCATTAGTGTTATTTTAAAATTATAAGGGAGTAATTATGCCTACAGATCTTGAAATATCACGTCAGGTAAAACTAAAAAGTATTAAAGAAATAATCGATCAATTAGGAATATCTGAGGATGATTTTGATTATTATGGAAAATATACTGGCAAGATCAAACTAAGTGTTCTTGATAAACTTAAAAATAATCCTGATGGCAAACTTATCTTAGTTACTGCTATGAGTCCTACAAACTTTGGAGAAGGCAAAACATTAACAACTATCGGATTAGGACAAGCATTAAATCAATTAGGTAAAAAGGGAATTATTGCCATCCGCGAACCTTCTGTTGGACCGGTTTTCGGTATGAAAGGCGGTGCTGCCGGCGGAGGACATTCGCAGGTATTGCCGATGGAAATGATAAATCTCCATTTTAACGGTGACTTTGGTGCGATTACTGCGGCACATAATCTTCTTGCAGCCATGCTTGATAATCATATTCTTAAAGGAAATGATCTTGGTATTGATGTTACAAATATTCTTTGGAATAGAACGATGGATATGAATGACAGAGCTTTGCGTCAGATAGTTGTTGGATTAGGCGGTCGTGTCAATGGAGTGCCGAGAGAGACCGGATTTGTTATCACTGCTGCATCTGAAGTAATGGCTATTCTTGCATTGGCTGAATCACGTACAGATTTAAAGAAACGACTCGGTGAAATTGCAATTGGATATAATTATAAGCAGGAAATAGTCCACGCAAAGGATCTTCAGGCAAATAATGCTATGGCAGTATTATTAAATGATGCTATTATGCCAAATCTTGTTCAAACAAATGAAAACACTCCTGCTTTAGTTCACGCCGGACCATTTGCAAACATTGCTCATGGAACTAATAGTGTTATTGCAGATAAAATTGCTCTAAAGCTTGCTGATTATGTTGTAACAGAATGCGGATTTGGTTCAGATTTGGGCGCAGAGAAATTTTTTGATATTGTCTGCCGGAAAAATCCGATGTGGCCTTCAGCTGTTGTGATAGTTTCTACATGCAGAGCTATTAAATATCACGGTGGTGTAAAATCAAAACCCGAATCGTTATTGTATGAAGAAAATCCTGAAGCATTTAAGAAAGGTTTAGGTAATCTCGAAGTTCACATAAAAAATATGAAAAAATTTGGAGTTCCTGTTATTGTTGCAATCAACAGATTTCCTAAAGATACTCCTGCCGAGATAAAGATGATTACTCAATTGTGTGAAAAACTTGGTGTTGAAGTTGCCCCACATGAAGCTTATGCTAAGGGTGGCAAAGGAACAATTGAGCTAGCAGAAAAGACAATAAAATTAGTTGAAGCAAATAAAAATCCGCAAAAGAAGTTTATGTATGAACTCGATATGTCTGTTGAAGAAAAGATTCGTGCCCTTTCTTCAAATATTTACGGAGCGAAAGATGTTTATTTTGAGAAGCGTGCTAAAGCTAAAATAGAAAAATTTGTACAATCTGGTTTCGGAAATTTACCAATCTGTATTGCTAAAACACAGATGTCATTATCAGATAATCCAAAAGTTATTGGCGTACCTGATGAATGGGTATTAACTGTAACTGATGTTAATCTTTCTGCTGGTGCAGGATTTTTAGTAGTAGTGTGCGGTGATATGATGTTGATGCCGGGATTACCAAAGATTCCTGCTGCAGCCAAAATGGATGTAACTGAAGAAGGAGAAATAATCGGATTGTTTTAAATAAAAGAAATATTTTTCCAATTATTAAGTGCTGCTTTTCAGGTTCTGTCTTAATTAAAACCGGAACTGGCAGCACTTTGAAATCCTTTTAAAAACTCAACCTATCTAATTTACTTCTCTCAGAATATTATTAATATTAATTATTATTAGAACTCATCTCCCGACCCCTTCTCTTGAGAGGCTGTGTGAAAATCAACCTTTCACCGTTTATATTTAAAAGTCCATCTCTTCAAGGGTGGACTTTTCATTTTATTGAAAAATAAAAATTGCTCGCCCACCTCAAGCTAATTTCCAATCGTAATT